>Ga0129297_10000008_pt1 | contig 154456 bp, 143 predicted proteins | sample I18A1metaG_FD_94708 | JGI IMG/M metagenome (GOLD analysis project Ga0129297, IMG submission 94708) | Lake sediment bacterial and archeal communities from Gulf of Boni, Indonesia to study Microbial Dark Matter (Phase II) - ​I18A1 metaG | ecosystem: Environmental > Aquatic > Freshwater > Lake >... | reverse complement strand
GTGCGAAGATGGCTGGACCTCCGGAAAATTTTCAAGTCGTTAAACGGCATGATGTCGCTTTCTCTTAGAATTAACTGGCTCTTGCAGGCCATAGACTATTCAACGTTGGGACACTACTGATCTCGTAGCTATTTTAACATTCCTGCTAGCAAAACGATGAGTACAAATGCCTGTTGTTTTCTACTTCGCATCTAGACCTCCTATATTTCATGATGATGTCCATGCTGCTTGACAGCAGAGTACCCCCTAGTTCGCTCAACGAAACCACGTCGTGTGTGGATAGGGGTTCATATTTTGCCATTCTAAGGGGGGGGGTAATTACCGTTCGGAGGATTTATGACAGAAAAACGTGAGCATATCGAAAGGCGCTCTGACCCCAGGTTCCTAGCCAGAATCGCCATATTCAACGGCCCCAGCCTGAAAGAACTGGTTACGGACTACTCAGTCAATGTCAGTAGCGGTGGTCTTTTCATTGAAACAGCAAAACTGCTCCCTGTAGATACTTTATTGATGGTGAAATTCAAGCTGCCAGACATGGATTCGGTAATTGCCTGTAAATCAAGAGTTGCCTGGCTCAATGACCCGGCCAGCTTGAAGAAGCCATCGCTTCCCCCGGGGATGGGGATTCAGTTCATAGACCTTTCCCTCGACGATATGCATGCGATCCGACACTTTATCGACAAGGGGGAGCTCCTCCCCACCTGGTGACAGTGACTGAATCTAATAAGGGCTTGGCAAATGCCAAGCCCTTCGAGAAAATTCCATTTGTTCACCAGTTGCCAACCATCGGGACTGCATTTGACAAGCCCAAGCCAAATGCGCCATAAATGTCAGTAACAGCTCCATCCCAGAACCAACTTCTGTTCTTGTCCATATACCAGTTGCCGTTACTGTATACACCGATTTTGGTGATGCCGTCACCGTTCCAGTCTCCTGTCACGGGAATCACGTTTGGCAGTCCACCACCGAAGTAGCCCTGCACATCGGTCCCTTCGCCATCCCACGCCCAGTTCTGATTCATATCCAGATACCAGATACCATTCGAAAATATGCCTATCTTGGTCTTGCCGTCTCCGTTCCAGTCACCGACTACTGGCAAGGCATTCACAACTCCACCGCCGAAATAGCCACTCACATCGGTCGCTTCGCCGTCCCACGCCCAATTCTGGTTCATATCGAGGTACCAGATGCCATTCGAAAAAATACCTATCTTGGTTTTACCGTCCCCGTTCCAGTCACCGACAACTGGCAGGGCAGCTGGAACGCCGATTCCGAATACGCCACGGACATCGATCCCTTCACCGTCCCACTGCCCGTTACCGTTCATATCCAGATACCAGATACCGTCTATGAATACACCGATTTCGGTCTTACCGTCGTTGTTCCAGTCTCCGGCCACCGGAATTGCTCCCACAAGACCAACACCGAAAATACCAAGGGTATCAGTGGGGGTACCGTCCCACGCCCAACTCAGATTGGTGTCGAGATACCAGTAACCGTTATCGAAAACGGCTATTTTGGATGCAAACGGCGACCTGTAAGCTGTATTGATGGTCATACTGATAACTTTTGATTCTGAAATGTTCCCAAGTGCATCTATTGCCCAGGCATAAAGCGTTTTTAGCCCCTCCGAGGAAAATTCATAGACGGTCGGTGCCGTGGTGACCCATCCTGATTGGTTGGCAATTGGAGGGGTGGGTGTTTCGGAAAGATAGAAACTGAATGGAGAATTGGTGCCGGTGGCCGTAAGTGAAAGTGGCACGGTCAAGGATGCAGATTTCGGTGTGAATGTGTAGGTCGCACGCTCGATGCCATCCGTACCGGCAGGATCAATGGCTGGATTGCCGTCTTCAATCAAGATGATAGTGGTGTCATCAAGGACTGTAGTTACAATAAGATTATCTGGTGTTGTAAGGGTTCCCCTCCACCAGGTTCCCACCAGCGGATTGGTAGGGCTCTCTTTCAACCTGGCAAATTGAACCCACCCTTCAACAGAGTCCGTGTAGGTCAGAATATCACCATTGACGGTAATGGTTACCGTACCAGTCGGATGGGAAAGTCCCCATTCTCCGTTCGTATCAACTGACAGATTAACCGTAAAGGTGCCGTCTGACTGGTTCCATGTGTAGGTCCCCCGCTCCATGCCACTAGTTCCAGTAGCATTGGGAACAGGGGTACTGTCCTGGGCAAAAACAAGATTCGAATCGTCAAGGAATGTGAGAACTACAGCACTGTTTGGCTGGAGAGCGTTCCGTCGGTACCATGAACCAACAAGAGGATTCGTTGGGCTGTCGACCAGTTTCAAAAACCTATACGAGCTTTCGCCAGCATCGTTATAGACCAACGATCCTCCCTTTACGGCTAATGTTACAGCCCCTGCGGGATGAGAAAGCCCCCATTGACCGTTGGTGTCGGTTACCACGTTAGCGGTAAAGGGACCAACCACGGGTTGCCAGTGGAATGAACTGATCACGGGTGTCTCAGCAGCACCTGCCCCCGTTGCAATCACACAAAACACCAAGCATATCGACAGCAGCAATTTAAGACCGAATCCGTCTCCCATAATCAATCCTCCTTATCCCGTTATGAATACGGCAGGTATCTCTAACGGCTGCTAGGGGAACAACCCAAAGAAAAGGGCGCCAATCCCCGGTTAAACCGATGATGGGCGCCCTTTCTTTTCAGGATTCGAGGTAATATGAAAGCCGACCTTCATTTCGGCAACTTGGCGACCTCTTTACAAAACAATGGTTTTTCGCCATGTATGCCCTGCACAACTCCCAACAACAAGTGATTTAATTTAAATATACTAACTTAATTACCTGTGTCAACTTATGCTGATGCAAAATGAACCTGGTCGGCAAAGGATCACGAAGGAGTTACATCGGAGATTATCAAGGATTAAAACGAAAAAAGCCACTTAGACAAAAATCTAAGTGGCCGTTTTTCTTTGGTGGGTGAAGAGGGGATCGAACCCCCGACATCCAGCTTGTAAGGCTGGCGCTCTCCCAGCTGAGCTATTCACCCTTTTATGGCGGGGCAGACGGGGCTCGAACCCGCGACCTCTGGCGTGACAGGCCAGCACTCTAACCGACTGAGCTACTACCCCAAATCATTATTTGCCATACAAAGGAATCCATCTTATACCAGAACCAGAATCGCAATGTCAAATATTTTCTCAATGGGTTGTTATTTCCGGGGCAGATTCCTTCCCTGCGACCCGATGTGCCAGTGATTGACGGGTGGGATCAAGCTGCAACGCCCTGAAAAGCACCTCGTCCATGTGGTTCACAATCACCACTTCCACCTTATCAACGATTTCTGCTCCGATCTCCTGCAGATCCTTCCGGTTCTTCTCCGGGATAAGCACCTGCTTTATTCCGGAGCGCACTGACGCCATTAACTTCTCCTTGAGGCCTCCAATAGGCAGCACCCTCCCCTGCAGGGAAATTTCTCCGGTCATGGCTAGGGAAGCATCGACAGGCCGACCTATCAGGGCAGAAACTATGGCCGTGGCCATCGTGATGCCGGCTGATGGACCGTCCTTCGGTATTGCTCCTTCGGGAACGTGAATATGCAGATCAATGTTCTGATAGAAGTCCCGTTCCAGGCCGAGCAAATCAGCCCGTAAGCGGACATATGTCATGGCTGCCTGTGCCGACTCGTTCATCACCTCACCCAGCTTACCGGTTATCGTTAATTTCCCCTTACCGGGGACAACAGCAACCTCAATCTGGAGAATATCACCGCCCGCTTCGGTCCATGCCAGACCATTCACCACTCCCGGTTGGAGAACCGGTTCGACACTTTCGTTTCGGAATTTTTCCGGACCAAGGAAGTCGGCAAGATCATTGGTGTCCAACTGCCTGCGCCAGTTCTCGCCTTTGACCTTCCGGTGGGCAACCTTGCGACAGAGGGAAGCAATTTCTTTTTCCAGACCGCGCACACCAGGTTCACGGGTGTAACAATTAATAATTCGACTGATGGCTTGATCAGTAAATCCGAGGACTCTGCCGTTAAGGCCGTTCTGTTTTAACTGCTTGGGGATAAGATACTGTCTTGCAATACTGAGTTTTTCACTGTCCGTATACCCTTCGAGACGGATTATCTCCATACGGTCCAAAAGCGGTCGCGGGATAGAGTGCAACGAGTTGGCAGTAGCAACGAACATCACCTTGGAGAGGTCGTAATCGATATCGAGAAAATGATCATTGAAGCGGGAATTCTGCTCGGGATCGAGAACCTCCAAGAGTGCGGATGCAGGGTCACCGCGAAAATCTGAGCTGATCTTGTCAATCTCATCAAGGAGAAAAAGAGGGTTGCTGACCCCTGCTTTTTTCAGATTGAGCAGTATCTTGCCCGGCATTGCTCCGATGTAGGTTCGCCGGTGTCCGCGTATCTCTGCCTCGTCACGAACTCCCCCCAGAGACATTTTCACGAATTTACGAGAGGTTGCCCTTGCGATCGACCTGGCAAGCGATGTCTTACCAACACCGGGAGGACCGACAAGGCAGAGTATCGGCCCCTTGACACTATTGACGAGTGCCTGAACGGCGAGAAACTCCAAAACTCTCTGCTTCACCTTATCAAGTCCGTAATGGTCCTCGTCCATCACTCTCCCGGCAAAGGAAATATCCCTGGTGACCCGGCTCGTCTTGCCCCAAGGGAGATCGACGATAGTATCCAGATAATTCCTGATGACCGAAGCCTCCGCAGAAACGGGTGACATAAGCTTGAGTTTCTTCAACTCACTCAGGGCCTTGCTCCGTGCTTCATCGGAAAGAGGCCTGGAGGAAATCTTCTCCTCAAGTTCGCGAAACTCTTCGGCATGCTCGTCTTTTTTCCCCAACTCTTTCTGTATCACCTTGAGCTGTTCATTAAGGTAATATTCCTTCTGGTTTTCCTCCATCTGCTTCTTTACCCGATCCTTGATCTTCTTGTCCAACTGAATGATCTCCGTCTCGGCAAGAATGAGCGATAAAAGAGCGTCAAGCCTCTCCTGATCATCAAAAATTGACAGGATATTCTGCTTCTCTTCAAGCTTTACATTAAGTTGATTGATGATCGTATCGACCAAGAGGTCAGGGTTGGCAATAGCAGCAAGATTGGATTGAGCATCGGCATCATCGCTCCCCTTGACATTGGCATGATAAGCCTCAAATAACGAAACCGCCTCTATCATCATGGAAACGATCTCTTTCGACGGTTCGTTAACAGAATCGGCATGAACGGCAACATCGACGGTAAAATAGTTGTTGTTGTACTCAAACGAGTGGATTTGCCCCCTGGATTTCCCCTCGACCAGCACCTTTACGGTCCCATTGGGAAGCCGGAGCAGTTGAATTATCTGGCAGAGCGTTCCCGCGGAGTAGATTTCTTCCGGCAACGGTTCCTCAGTCCTGGAGTTCTTCTGTGCAGCGAGGAATATGAACCTGTCTGATCCCATGGCCGCTTCGAGTGCAAGCACCGACTTGCTTCTGCCGATGAAAAGAGGGACCACCATGTTCGGGAAGACGACGATGTCCCTTAAAGGCAAAAGAGGAAACTTCTTCAGTTCCCTCTCTCCGTTTTCTGCATTATTGATGCTTTTTTTCATTGTATCCTTTATGCGGATTCAGCCATGCCTTCATAGACAATTATCGGCTTTTCCTTCCTTGAAATTACATCTTCGCTGATTACCACCTCTTTGACCATTGACTGGGAGGGAATCTCGTACATGATGTCGAGCATTGCGTTCTCCAGGATCGAGCGAAGCCCTCTGGCACCGGTATTCCGTTTGAGCGCCTCCTTGGCAATGGCCACCAGTGAACCATCGGTGAACTTAAGTTTTACATGTTCCATTTCGAACAGCTTCTGATACTGTTTGACCAAGGCGTTTTTGGGCTCCTTGAGTATCTGAACCATCGCCTCCTCGTTCAGTTCGGTCAGTGTCGCAAGAACCGGCAACCTGCCGATGAACTCGGGGATAAAGCCGTACTTGAGCAGGTCCTCAGGGGTTACGTCACTAAGCAGTTCCCCCGCCCGCTTCTCTTCTTTTTTCTTGATATCCGCACCGAAACCAAGGGTTTTCACACCGGTGCGTTGCTGAATTACGCTCTCCAGCCCTGCAAAAGCGCCACTGCAGATAAAAAGGATGTTAGTGGTGTCCACCTTGAGAAACTCTTGCTGTGGGTGCTTGCGTCCCCCCTTGGGAGGGACGCTGGCAATCGTCCCTTCGATAATCTTCAGAAGAGCCTGCTGCACCCCTTCACCAGATACATCCCGAGTTATAGACGGAGAATCGGATTTCTTGGCGATCTTGTCTATCTCGTCGATGTAGATAATGCCCTTTTGCGCCCTCTCCACGTCGTAATCAGCAGCCTGCAAGAGACTGAGAATTATATTCTCAACGTCCTCTCCGACATAGCCGGCTTCAGTCAGATTCGTGGCATCAGCCATTGCAAACGGCACCTTGAGTATTCGGGCAAGGGTCTGGGCCAGGAGCGTCTTACCCGAACCGGTCGGGCCGAGGAGGAGAATATTGCTTTTCTGCATCTCCACATCGGTCGGCTTTGCCATGTACTCGATACGCTTGTAATGGTTGTACACCGCCACCGCAAGTGTCTTTTTCGCGCTCTCCTGACCGATGACATACTCGTCAAGGACTTCCCGTATTTCCAGCGGCTTGGGAAGTTTGCTGACATCCGAGCCAACGGTTTCTTCCAGTCGGGTTTCCTCGGCAATAATATCATTACAGAGATCGATGCACTCGTCGCAGATGTATACCGTGGGACCGGCAATGAGCTTCTTGACTTCGTCCTGGCTCTTGCCGCAGAAAGAGCAGATCAACGCATCAGTCCTGTCATCACGTTTACTCACTATGCACCCCCTGTCAAAGGATTGCGCTCCAGGACAGCATCAACAAGGCCATAAGAGCAGGCATCCATACTGGACATGAAGTAATCCCTGTCAGTGTCTGCTTCCACTTTCTCGAAAGGCTGACCGGTATGAAGTGAAAGAATCTCGTTAAGTTTTTTCTTCATGCGCAGGATCTCCTGCGCATGAATGCTGATATCGGTAGCCTGCCCCTCGAATCCGCCCAGGGGTTGGTGAATCATGATACGGGAGTGAACCAGGCTATATCGCTTCCCCTTCTCCCCGCCAGCAAGCAGTATCGCCCCCATAGAGGCTGCCTGGCCGACGCAGATGGTAGAAACGTTGGGCTTGATATACTGCATGGTATCATAGATCGCCATGCCAGAAGTTACCACCCCGCCGGGTGAATTGATGTAAAGATGGATATCCTTGTCAGGATCTTCCGCTTCCAGGAAAAGCAACTGGGCAATGATCAGATTCGACACGTTGTCGTCAATCGGTCCGCCGAGAAATATTATCCTGTCCTTCAGGAGCCGGGAGTATATATCGAAGGATCTTTCGCCTCGGCCGCTCTGTTCAACTACAATGGGGACAAACATGAAGACCTCATTACGTGCTCGTTCTCAAAAAGAGCATCGAGACTGTTAGGCCATGGCGCGCTGTTTTTCGGTAACAACCGCCTTGGCAGCGATAAGCTCCAGGACTTTCTCTTCCCTCACCTGCTCTTCAAGATTCTGCTTGGCCTCGTCACTTTGCAGGTAGTAGCGGCTGATCCTTTCGAAATCCTGACCGCTCTCTTCGGCAATTTTGCGCACACGGTTCTCAAGGTCCTCCTGAGTAACCTGAATCCCTGCCTTGCCGGCGAGCTCGTGGAGAAGCAACGCACCCTTGACCTGACTTGCAGCGACCGACCTGAACTGCTCCTTGTATTGGGCTTCGTCCAGTCCCATCATCTCAAGAGTGAGGTTCTGGTACTTGAGACGCTGCTTGGTATTTTCCAGCATGGTCACAAGTTGCCTGTCAACCAGCGCATCCGGAAGTTCGAAATCGTTCTTCTCGATGAGCGCTTTCACGATGGAGTCCTTGAACTCGCGATCGATCCTGTCCAGTTCCTGACGTTCGTAGCTCTCTGCAACCTTGGCTCTCAACTCGGCAACAGTCTGGAACTCTCCGAACTCCTGAGCAAAGGCATCGTCAAGCTCGGGAATCTCTTTGACTTTGATCTCCTTCAGGGTTACGTCAAACTCCACATCCTTTCCGGAAAGCTGATCGTTGTGGTAGTTTTCCGGGAAAGCGAGCTTAACCCGCTTTGTTTCACCAACAGTGATGCCGGCGACCTGATCCTCGAAGCCGGGAATGAATGAGTTGCTCCCCAGCTCCAGTTGATAATCGCTGGCTTCGCCGCCATCGAGCTTTTCGCCGTCGACAAAACCGACAAAATCAATGATAACGTGATCACCTGACTGGCATGCTCTCTCTCCGGTCACTGGCTTAAGCTGTGCCATATTTTCGCGCATCTGCTGCAAACGGTTATCAATGGCGGACTCGTCGGCAACGAATGATTCCCGCTCCACCTCGAGCCCTTCGTACGCATTCACTTCCACGGTCGGGGAAACCTCTATCGTTGCTGAGTACTTGAACGACTCGCCCGGAACGAGGGTGTCCGCATCGATTACCGGATAGGCCACCGGATAGATGCTGTTCTCCTGAATGTATCTGAAATAGGTATCGTTGAACAGATTCTTGACGACATCGTTCTCCACCTGCCCCTGGTAGCTTTTCCTGATCAGGTCCTGGGGAGCCTTGCCTTTCCTGAAACCGGGGACAACAGCACGTTTGCGAATGTCGGCAAAGACTTTGTCCATCTCGGCCTGTACCCGGTCGGCAGGGATCTCGAACATGATTTTCTTTTTCACGCTGCTTATTTCTTCAACATTTACCTGCATCGTATCCTCGCTTTCATCATCTTATGGCTTGACGCATAAGTCGTCGAATTTTGAAAAAAGTAGATATATCATAGTGGATTGACAAAAGCAAGGCACCTAAAAGCACCACTTGACACGTGCAAGAGCATCTGCTATCTAAAATACGCATCGGGCGATTAGCTCAGCGGGAGAGCACTGCCTTCACACGGTAGAAGTCACTGGTTCGATCCCAGTATCGCCCACCAAGAAACTTGACAGGCCAGGTCAACAAACCTGGCCTTTTTTATTGTTTACATTCAAGCTGTTACCAACCTACTCTCGCACTAACTCACTTAAAAATCAAGCACCACGAACCCTATTCCCGACCATTCTGATCAAGTCTGTGCCCATCCTGTGCCCAAATTGTGCCCGCGATATTTAACTCTAAACAAAAAAAACTGGATTTTTGACTACTACCTGCCGTGCCATTACAGGTATGAATCACCGTGATTCATATCTCAAACAGGTAACAATCATTGGGCACAAGCCGGTTTTATGACTACTATTCTTGTTCTCCATACCCGACATCCCAACCTATCGTTTTTTCTAGCAACATAGATTTAAGTTATCATATATCGCTGCGTCTCACTCAAATGAGCACATAAACTTAGCACTGGAATATTTCTTTTATATAAAATCATGTAGTGATCTCGTGTCCACACTTCAATTAGCATGTGCCCATTATTTCGATGAGTGAAACATAACTTCGTCAAATTTAACAAAGAGAATGGATCAGAATTTTCTGCACTCTCTGAATTAAACACTGCTGACTGTCCCGTAAAGATGGTCAACCTGCGAAATTGCCTCGCCGCACCGAAACTACAGCCCCATATCCCCACTATAATCTTTCGGTGATGTGATCGCTGACGCATTGAAGAGGACCAGGTTGACCCGGTCACCTACACGGCCGAAGGTGCACTGCAGGCCATGCTTGTAGGCCAGTTGAGCCACCGGCGGCAGCTGCCCAGGATCGCGCAGGCGGAAGAGCACCCGGTCCCCCCGGGCAAGTGTATGGAGGAAGGCCGGGGTCACGTCGAACTCGATCTCCCCCCGCTCTTCACTAAGGTCCACTAGGTTCCCCTCGTCGCCGCTAATGAAATATTCCCCCAGGTTGATCCGCCGGACGGCTCGGTCAGATCCGCCGGCCGTTTCCTCATCTGCCATGGAGACCAGTTCCTGCGGCTGCAGTATCTCCGGTGCCGCAGTGATGACCATGCCTGCCGCCACGGTGGCGTTGGTAAAGCGGTCGATGACGATAAAACTGCCGCAGTCGCGGCTCTGACGGTACGGATCGAACGCTGCCGGTCGGTCCAGCTCCAGCAGCCCGACGCCGATTTCGTTCAGCCCCAGTGCGGATGCCGGCTTCTGCTCCAGGGTATTCACATCCACCGCGTGCTTCAGGCTGGTGACCCGGCCGGGGGTCAGGGCTGACGCGGTTTTGATCAGGTAGCTCCGCCCCGGCTGAAGCGGCTCGTCATGGAGCCAGACCAGGTGCGCCTCCAGGTGCCGGGTATGGATGGGTGGCGAATCAAACGAGGAGAACAGGTCTCCCCGGCTGACATCGATCTCGTCGGTCAGTGTCAGGGTCACCGCCTGGCCGGCGGTCGCTTCCGGCAGATCGCCGTTCATGGTAACTATCCTGGCCACCCGGCTGGTTCGCCCCGATGAAGCGACCCGCACTTCGTCCCCCGGGTGTATCGTACCGGCAGCGACCGTGCCGCAGAAGCCGCGGAAATCCAGATGGGGGCGGTTCACCCACTGCACCGGCAGCCGGAACGGTTTCCCCCTGAGATCGTCCTCGACCTGCACGGTCTCCAGGTAGTGCATCAGAGTCGGCCCTTCATACCACGGGGTGTTGGCACTAGCTTCGATGATGTTGTCCCCGCCAAGGGCGGAGATGGGGATGGCCGCAATGGAGACAAATCCGAGGGGAGCGGCGAACTGCTCGTAGTCGCGACGAATTGCCTCGAACTTCTGCTTGTCAAAGTCGATCAGATCCATCTTGTTGATTGCCAGGACGATATGGCGGATGCCGACAAGTGAAACAAGGTAGCTGTGGCGTCTTGTCTGGGTCAGGAGACCCTTGCGGGCATCGATCAGGATGACCGCCACCTGGGCGGTGGAGGCACCGGTGACCATATTGCGGGTATACTGCTCGTGGCCCGGAGTGTCGGCGACGATGAACTTGCGCTTGTCGGTGGAGAAGTAGCGGTAGGCCACGTCGATGGTAATCCCCTGCTCCCGTTCCGCCTGCAGGCCGTCAAGCAACAGGGCATAGTCGATGGCCCCACCCTGGGTACCGACCTTTTTGCTGTCCGCCTCAAGCGCCGCCAGCTGGTCCTCGAACACCATCTTCGAGTCCCAGAGCAGCCGGCCGATGAGGGTGCTCTTGCCGTCGTCAACGCTGCCGCAGGTGATGAAGCGCAGGAGAGACTTCTCTTCCTGGCTCTTCAGGTAGGCGAGGATATCCTTTTCGATCAGTTCCGATTGGTGTGCCATGTAAAACCTCGGTTATGGGCTCTAGGTCGGGGCTCAGGGTTGAAGGCTAAAGGGAATTATCCCAAGCCCTGAGCCCTGAACGGTTTAAAAATAGCCTTCCTGCTTCTTCTTCTCCATGCTCCCCGCCTGATCATGGTCGATCAGGCGCCCCTGGCGTTCCGAGGTTCGGGTGAGCAGCATCTCCTGGATGATCTGCGGCAGCGTGTCGGCCGTCGACTCCACGGCAGCGGTCAGGGGGTAGCACCCCAGGGTGCGGAAGCGGACCGACCTGTACTCCACCTTCTCGCCCTGTTTCAACTCCAACCGCTCGTCATCCACCATGATCAGCATGCCGTCCCGCTCCACCACCGGCCGGACAGCGGCATAGTAGAGGGGGACAATGGGGATGTTCTCCAGGTGGATGTACTGCCACACATCCAGCTCGGTCCAGTTGGAGAGGGGGAAGACGCGGATACTCTCCCCCGGCTTGATCCGGGTGTTGTACAGGTTCCACAACTCCGGGCGCTGGCTCTTCGGGTCCCAGCGATGGTGGGCGCTGCGGAAAGAGAAGATCCGCTCCTTGGCCCTCGATTTTTCCTCGTCCCGGCGGGCACCGCCGAAGGCGGCGTCGAACTTGTACTTGTCCAGCGCCTGCTTCAGCCCCTCGGTCTTCATGACGTCCGTGTAGAGGGCCGAGCCGTGGGTGAAGGGGGAAACCCCCTGCTGCACCCCCTCCTCGTTGACGTGCACGATCAGATCGAGGCCACACTCGGCGGCCATCCGGTCGCGGAACTGGATCATTTCGCGGAATTTCCAGGTAGTATCCACGTGCAGCAGGGGAAAGGGGGGGGGCGCCGGGTAAAAGGCCTTGCGGGCCAGGTGAAGCATGACCGCCGAGTCCTTGCCGATGGAGTAGAGCATCACCGGGTTGGAGAATTCGGCCACCACCTCGCGGATGATGTGGATGCTCTCGGCTTCCAGTTGCTGCAGGTGAGTAAGGTTGCTCATATAGGTTTCTCGTCTCTCTTGGGCATATTCTAGTCTGCTACTCGATCCAGCCGCCACCGAGGACATATTCGCCGTCATAGAGCACGGCCGCCTGTCCGGGGGAAACTGCTGACTGAGGGAAATCGAAATGCACGGAGAATCGGCTGTCATCCAGCACCAGTACCCGGCAGGGTGCAGGTTTGTGACGGTAGCGGATACGACAGGTGGCACGGAACTCTGTTGCAGCAGTTATGCTGTTCCAGATTGCTCCTCCGGCTGTAAATGACTCAGTTTCCAGCTCTTCGCGCCCACCGACCACGACCCGGTTCTTTTCCGTATCGATTGCTCGCACGTGCAGCGGATGATGCCAGGCGATCCCCAATCCCTTGCGCTGACCGACCGTGTAACGGTGCGACCCCAGATGTCGACCGATAACGATGCCATCTCCAGTAACAATCTCGCCTGGCTGCTGGGCAACGCCGTGAGATTCCAGGAATGTAACATAGTCGTTGTCAGGGATAAAACAGATCTCCTGGCTCTCATTTTTCTGCGCCACCGGGAGATCGTACTCGGCTGCCAGCTGCCTGACAGATGGCTTTTCCAACATGCCCACCGGAAATAAGATATGGCGCAATTGTTCCTTGGTCAGGGTAAAGAGGAAATACGACTGATCCTTGGCAGGGTCAAGACCTGTCATGAGACGTCTGCAGCCGCTGCTATCCTCGGCTATGCGTGCATAATGGCCGGTTGCCAGCAGGTCTGCCCCCATCTTTTTCGCCTTCTCCAGCAACAGGTCAAACTTGACAAGCTCGTTACAACGAATGCAGGGGTTTGGTGTACGGCCAGCAGCGTATTCGGCAATGAAGTAATCGATCACCAGTTGTTTGAACTCTGCGCGCATATCGAGTACCTCGAAAGTTATCTCGAGTTTCCTCGCCACCCTGGCGGCATCCATGACATCATCGAGCGAACAGCAGGTTTTTATCCGGCACCCGGGCTCTTTCGGGATAGGATCATAGAGCTGAAGCGATACTCCGGTTACATCGTAACCTTGTTCCTTCAAGAGCGCTGCGCTGACTGAAGAGTCAACTCCGCCGCTCATGGCAACCACTACGCGCTTATTTCTTGTGCCAGTTTCTTTCATTCATCTCCTGTGCAAACCGCACTCTTTGTTTTCCGGATTTTCCCACCACCACCTGCCTGCCCTAGCATCCTCACCCGGCTTGACCGCCCGTGTGCAAGGAGCGCAGCCAATGGAACGGTATCCTTGACTGAAGAGACGGTTTTTCGGGAGATGGTTGGCTTCGCTGTAAGCGATCAACTCCTCTTCACTCCAGTCGATGAGCGGATTAATCTTGAGGATACCGCCATTCAGTTCGTCAATCTCAATCGCTTGCAGGTCACTACGTGTAACGCTCTGTTCCCGTCGCATACCGGTGACCCAACCGGATAGATATTTAATTGCCCGGGAAAGTGGCTCCACCTTGCGAATGCTGCAACATTCCACCCGGTTCTCCGTTGACTCGCGAAAGGAGAAGAGCCCCTTAGCCCTCTCCAGCTTCTCCACATTCTCGTGACAGGGGAAGTACCAGTCTATCTTCAAACGGTAGCGTTCGGTCAGGGCATCTGCCACCTCGTACGTCTCCTCGTTGAGCCGTCCGGTATCAATGGCAAAGACCCCCAGTTGAAGTCCTGCCTTGTGGGCGATGTCTATGATCGCAACATCCTCCAGGGAGAAGGAACACGCGAGAGAGACCGGACCGTGCGAGGATTCTATGCCTGCCTTGAGGATCTCGGCGGGGGTGGCGCCAAGCGGAAGTTCCGGAATTCTTAACCGCATACGACTCTCCTAGATTTGATAATCCTCGACAAACACCCTTACCTGCCGGGGCCGAACATATACTTTTTCCCCGTGCTGCAGCCCGAGGTTCTGGAACGCATCCCGGGTGAGCTCCGCTTCGATGAGCTCTGCGTTACCGTCCATAACCAGGGTCACCCGCACCGACGGCCCCAGCTTCTGGACATGCTTCACCTCAGCCCTGAAGGAGGTGGAATCCTGTTGGCTCCGGTCGATCTCGATGTCGTGGGAGCGGACATAGGAGACCGCGTTCCGGTTGTCCTGCACCCCCACGCCATGCTGCGTCCTGCCGTGGAAGAGGTTGACGTTACCGAGGAAGTTGAGCACGAAGGGGTTGGCCGGGTGGTCGTACACCAGGTCCGGCGTGCCGGCCTGCTCCACCCTCCCCTTGTTCATGACAACGATCCGGTCGGCCACCTCCAGCGCCTCTTCCTGGTCGTGGGTGACGAAGACGCTGGTTACATGGATCTCGTCATGCAGTCGCCGCAGCCAGCGGCGCAGTTCGGCCCGCACCTGTGCATCCAGCGCGCCGAACGGTTCATCCAGCAGGAGCACCTGGGGCTCCACCGCCAGAGCCCGTGCCAGGGCAATCCGCTGGCGTTGTCCGCCTGAGAGCTGGGACGGGTAACGGTCGGACTGGAAATCCAGCTGCACCAGCTTGAGCAGATTCATGACCTTGTCCCTGATCTCACCCTTGGAGGGACGGGAGCTTTTGGGCCGGACCGTGAGCCCAAAGGCGACGTTGTCGAACACGGTCATATGCTTGAACAGGGCATAGTGCTGGAAAACAAAGCCGACCTTGCGCTCGCGCACATGGCGGTCGGTGGTATTCTCGCCGTTGAACAGGATTCGCCCCCTGTCCGCGGCCTCCAGTCCGGCAATGATCCGCAGAAGGGTTGTCTTGCCGCACCCCGAAGGGCCGAGAAGGGCCACCAGTTCACCGGTCGGGATGGTCAGGCTGACGTTGTCCAGGGCGGTGAAGTCTCCGAACTGCTTGCTGATGTTTTCTATTTCGATGCTCATAAAGACCTCTAGATAACGGTTCGTGATCGGGTTCAATCCTGCAGCTGCCGCTGCACCTGCCATTCGGCAATCGTCTTCACCACCAGGGTGACCAGGGCAAGAAAGGCGAGGAGCGAGGCCACGGCAAAGGCGGCGGTATAGTTGTACTCGTTGTAGAGGATCTCCACCTGCAGCGGCACGGTGTTGGTCATGCCGCGGATATGGCCGGAGACGACGGAGACGGCGCCGAACTCCCCCATGGCTCGGGCGTTACAGAGAATGACCCCGTAGATGATCCCCCACTTGATATTGGGAAGGGTGACGCGGAAGAATGTCTGCAGCCCGCTGGCGCCGAGGACCATGGCCGCCTCCTCCTCGTCCTTCCCCTGGGACTCCATCAGTGGGATCAGCTCCCGGGCAATGAAGGGGAAGGTGACGAATACCGTGGCCAGTATGATGCCGGGGACGGCAAAGACGATCTTGATGTCGTGGGCTTCCAGCCAGGGACCCAGCCACCCCTGCCTGCCGAAGATGAGCACGTAGATCAGGCCGGAGATGACTGGCGAGACGGAAAACGGCAGGTCGATGAGGGTGATCAGCAGGTTCTTGCCGGTGAAGCTGAACTTGGCGATTGCCCAGGAGGCAGCCACGCCGAAGACCAGGTTGAGCGGCACCGCCACGGCGGCGGTCAACAGGGTCAGCTTGACAGCGGCCAGGGTGTCTGGCTCCTTCAGGGCTGCCAGGTAGGTTTCCCACCCCTTCTCGAACGCCTGGCTGAAGACCGCCGCCAGGGGGAGAGCGAGGAACAGGGCGAGAAATGCCAGGGCAATGGCGGTGAGGAGCCAGCGGACGGCTGCCGGTTCGCTGATGCGCCGGCTACCGTGCTGACGTGCTGCATGTTTTGTGATCGGTGCGGACATGAGAACCTCTATAACGTATGTCTTCCACTAAAAAGGAGAGATGTGTCATTCGGCGTAACGCCGGCTCCATTTTTGAAGGAGATTTATCACCAGCAGCAGGACGAACGACGCCAGAAGCATGACTGTGGCCACGGCGGTTGCCCCCTGGTAGTCGTACTGCTCCAGCTTGGTGATGATGATCAGCGGAGTGATTTCCGAAACCATGGGCATGTTGCCGGCGATGAAGATGATGGAGCCGTACTCCCCCACCCCCCGGGCAAAGGCCAGGGCAAAACCGGTCAGCACCGAAGGAGTCAGGAGCGGAAAGAGCACGCGGCAAAAGGTCTGCCAGCGACTCGCTCCGAGGCAGGCCGCCGCCTCTTCGATCTCGGCATCCAGCTCCTCGATCACCGGCTGCACCGTGCGGACAACAAATGGGAGGCCGATGAAGGTCATGGCGATGATGATCCCCAGGGGGGTGAAGGCTACCTTGATCCCCCTCGGTTCCAGGTAGCGCCCGACCCAGCCGTTGGCGGAGTAGACCGTGGCCAGGGTGATGCCGGCCACCGCCGTGGGGAGGGCGAAGGGGAGATCCACCAGGGCGTCCACCAGGCGTTTTCCCGGGAACGGGTAGCGAACCAGCACCCAGGCCACCAGCACGCCGAAGACGGCGTTGATGCCGGCAGCAGCCAGGGCGGCGCCAAAGGTGATCCTGTAGGAGGCGAGCACCCGCGGAGCGGCCACCGCTTCGAGGAAACCGGACCAGGAAAGCCCGGCGGTCTTGAAGACCAGAGCCGACAGGGGGATCAATACCACCAGGCTGAGGTACAGCAGGGTGTACCCCATGGTGGGGCCGAATCCGGGAAGCACGTTGTTGTGTTTTGCGAAGAGTTTCATGGGTTGCGTCTCTGGCTTTTCCGGGAAGGGCGGAAGCTGACGCACCGGGTGTGATAAAGTGGGGGTCAGTTCCATGCACTTCCACTCGATCGGGATCATGATGAAACGGCTATTGTGCCCCCTCCTGAATCAGGAGGGGGCAATAAATTGTAAGCTTTATTTCTTGGCGGCTGCTCCAGTGATCTGGTCAAAAATACCGCCATCACTGAAATGGGTCTTCTGGGCTTTCTGCCAGCCGCCAAAGGACTGGTCGATGGTGTAGAGCTTAAGTTTTGCCAGCTTGGTCGGGATTTTCTTGTTGATCGGACGGTAGTAGTGTTTGGCGGCGATTTTCTGACCCTCGTCGGTATAGAGGTATTTCAGATACTCCTCGGCGACCTTACGGGTGCCACGCTTGTCCGCCACCTTGTCGATGACCGTGACCGGCGGTTCGGCCAGGATGCTCTCGGAGGGGGTCACGACCTCGAACTTGTCCGGTCCCAGTTCGTTAATGGCCAGGAACGCCTCGTTCTCCCAGGCAAGAAGGACGTCGCCCAGACCACGCTGGACAAAGGTATTGGTGGAGCCCCGGGCGCCGGAATCGAGCACCGGCACGTTCTTGAACAGACTGGTGACGAACTCCCTGGCCTTGGACTCGTTGCCACCTTTCTGGTGCAGGGCATAGGCCCAGGCTGCCAAGTAGTTCCAGCGGGCCCCGCCGGAGGTCTTGGGGTTGGGGGTGATGACCGACACGCCGGGTTTTACCAGATCGCCCCAGTCCTTGATCTTTTTCGGGTTCCCCTTGCGCACCAGGAAGACGATGGTGGAGGTGTAGGGGGAGCTGTTGTGGGGGAGTTCCTTCTGCCACCCCGGCTTGATCAGCCCCTTTTCGGCAATGGCATCAATGTCGTAGGCCAAGGCCAGGGTGACCACGTCGGCCTCCAGACCGTCGATGACCGCCCGGGCCTGCTTGCCGGAGCCGCCGTGGGACTGCTTGATCGTGACCTTTTCACCGGTTTTCTTCTGCCAGTACTTGGCAAAGGCGCCATTGAAGTCGGTGTACAGCTCCCGGGTCGGGTCGTAGGAGACGTTCAGCAGGGTCGTTTCGGCACTTGCCAGCCCGGCGGCAAAAAGCCCCAGGGCAAGTACCGCGCTTGCAGTCAGTTTTCTGAATGATGCAGATTTCATAATTCCTCCTTTTGTACTCTATAGACTTTATAGTTTATACTACCAAATTAAACCCCCCCTATTCGTAAAAAGGGGGGGGCATTAGCATATAAATACTATAGGCTTTATAATAACTGCACCAGGCCAGATAAGTCAAGCAAAAGTTTAAGCTTACTCCTCGCCTTTTTCCAAGCTCAATACATAGTAACCGTCCACCTCTGTCAACGCCAGCAACTTGTGCCCTTCTCCCTTGAGGCTGCGCGGCACGTTCTTGACCGACTCACCGTCATCCAGCAGGAATTCAACCTTATCACCAGCATCGAGCAGCTCCAGGGCCAGCTTGGCCTTGACGAAATTCGTCGGACAACTCACGCCCCGCAAATCGATATTTTTCATTAATAGACTCGCTTTCTCATTGATCTCAGTACGAGATCGTCTCGTTCATTGAGCCGGTCCGGTAACCTTGCAGATCCACAGCCACATATGCATAACCTGCATCCTTGACCAGTCTTAACACTTCATCACGAAGTTCGCCCACTACTCGAAGGTATTCATCCTCTCCCAATTCCAGCCTGGCAACGGTATCGTGATGACGGACCCGGATAGTGTTCAGCCCGAGATTCCGCAAGCCTTCCTCGGCACGGCCGACCTGGGAGAGTTTCTCGCGGGTGATACTGGTGCCATACGGAAACCTGGAAGAGAGGCAGGCAAACGAAGGCTTTTCCGCAGTCGGCAGCTTCATCTCCCGGGACAGCTCGCGAATATCATTTTTTGTCAGGCCGGCCTCCTCCAGTGGACTGCGGACATGCAACTCCGCTGCGGCCTGCCGGCCTGGACGATAATCGCTCCTGTCGTCGACATTATTACCATCCAGAACAAACTCAAGACCCTCTTTTGCTGCTATCCGGCTTAGTTTTCTGAAAAGCTCCAATTTGCAGTAATAGCAGCGATTTTCAGGGTTATCGGCAAAACCGGGGATGTCGAGTTCCTCGGAAGCGATCACTTGATGACGTCCACCGATCTGCCGTGCCAGTGACTCTGCTTCATGCAGTTCCCGTTCAGGATAGGTCGCCGATGTCGCCGTTACGCCCAGAGCACGTTCCCCAAGCAGTTCAACGGCAACAGCAAACAGAAGAGTCGAGTCAACCCCACCGGAAAATGCGATGACACAACATCCCATTTCAAGGAGAATCTGCTGAAGTTCCCGTTTTTTTTCGGCCAGTAACGTGTTCATCAAACCTCTTTCAAATCATTCGTTTCCCGAATTCCATGCAACAAATGCTGCCACCCAGAAGCATTATCCCGGACGCTTTCCTACCTGTGTTTCAATTCGTTGAGGTGGAATCGTTGCATCGACCACGTACTGCGGAAATTTAGACCGCAAAGCTGACAGCAGAGAGTTCGGACCTTCCTGGATGATGATCTCGCCGAGGCGGGTACGCCCCTTCCCTTCGGCTTTCTCCTTGTACCAGTCCAGAACTGTTGCGATAAAATCCACTACCTGTTCTTCCGGCAGGAAGGAGGCAAAGAGCGTTCCGACCAACGGATGACGTCCCCACTTGCCGCCGATCCGGACCGTATAGCCGCGCTTTGCAGCCCGCCATGCCTCGGTGGGGCAGACCTTGACGCAATCACCGCACCAGGTGCAAAGGCAGGCGTCTAACCGGGGGAGCTTGACGTCCCCCATGGTGATGGCACCGTCACTGCAGCTCTTGACACAGAGCCCGCACCCTATGCAGGCATCATTTGCCAGTTCCGGCAGAATCGCGCCCTGGAAGCCGACGTCATTGGTGGCCGACTTGGGACAGTCAAAGGGACAGCCGGCAAAGCCGACCTTGAACTTGTGGTGACCGGTGGAGGTGCCAAACAGCTGCCGGTCAACCTCCAGGGCCGTTTTTTGGGTATCCACCAGCCCGTTGGGGTTGTACTCGCAACCACCGCAGGCCGTCGGCACCCTAACCCGGGCGCCGCAGGACGCCACCCGCTGGTCCCCCTCCCCCAGTTCTGCGACCACGGCATCGAAATCCTTGAAATTCACATTGATCAGCTCCACAGACTGGCGGACGGAGAGATGCACCATCCCCTCGCTGCAATACTTTTCCGCCACTTCGGCGATCCTTTTCAGGCGTGACACCGGCAGGCGGCCACCCGGCACCCGCAGGCGGATGGTGAACAGGTCCTTCTTCCGTTCCTTGATGAAACCGCCGGCCTTGAGGTTCTTCAGGTCGACGGCTGTACTTTTGTTATCTTCAGACATACTGCATTTCCTTTATCGGCAGATGGTTGTCGGTTCCGCATCTGCAACTGGTTATTGCTCCAGCTCGCAGACGGTCATGGCGTCCGTCTCGTCACACAGCTCGGTGATGGTTGGCGCATCACCGCATATGGGACAGTTAGAGTTGCGCTTGAGGGCCACGTCGCGGAAGGTCATCTCCAAGGCATCGTACATCATAATCCTGCCTGTCAGCAGCTCCCCCTTGCCGACCAGAAATTTGATCGCCTCGGTGGCCTGGATGGAGCCGATGACCCCTGGCAGTACGCCGATGACGCCGGCCTGTGAACAGGCGGGAATGGCATCTTTGGGGGGCGGCTGCGGAAACACACAGCGGTAGCAGGTCGACTGACCGGGCAGGACAGTGATGGTCTGACCGACAAACTGGAGGATACCTCCATGGGAGTACGGCTTGCCACCAAGAACGCAGGCGTCGTTGATGAGGAACTTGGCAGCGAAATTGTCAGTGCCGTCGATGACGAAGTCGTAGTCAGCAATGAGTTGAGCGATGTTGGCTGCGCTGACCCACTCCTTATAGGTATTAACCGTGATATCCGGGTTGATGGCCCGCATCTTTTCCGCGGCGGAGACCACCTTCGGTTTCCCAACGTCCGGAGTGAAGTGGATCACCTGTCGCTGCAAGTTGCTGACCTCAACCTTATCGGCATCGGCAATGCCGATGGTGCCGACCCCGGCAGCGGCCAGGTAGAGGGCGATTGGCGAACCGAGACCGCCGGCTCCGATGATCAGAACCCGGCCGTCAAGGAGCTTCTGCTGCCCCTTCCCACCCACTTCCTTGAGAATGACGTGTCGCGAGTACCGCTGGATCTGTTCTTCGCTCAGCATCAGCATCCTCCTCACATTACGTTGCTGGCTGATGCTATTAAAGCATAGTAAATTTGTCAACTTGCATTTCTTATATTGCCTAGCAAATGACTAGCCTTTTCCGGAAGTAAATATTCCCGTCTTGCCACACAATATTTACGTACTTGTACAGAATAATTACTGTAATTAATCCAGTTGATAGATTGCAGCAACGGCATGTTTGCGATAGTAGTGACTGATTCGCCTGAACCCGTGAGGCAAAAGCAAGCTGTCCAGTTCCTGATGGGTAAAGGTCCGTGCACAGTCGGCATGGTTGAAATAATGGGTGCAACCGTCACCGCAAGAGTCCGGCCGGCGGCATCGGACCTCCATGAGAAGATACCCCCCTTTTTTCAAATTGCGGACAATGTTGGCAACATAGGTATCCTTCTCTGCAGATCCGGAAATAATATTGAACACGTAGGTGGAAAGTACCAGATCAACATTCAGTCTCGCATGAGACAGCTGATCCGTGTCAAAGCCACCGGCCAGAGCGTCACTGCACGGGAGGTCGCGAAACCGTTCCACCTGGTCAGGGAGATCGGCCGCAAAGACCGTAAAACCCTGCTCTGCCAGATATCTGGAATTGCGCAGCTTGCCGGCCCCGTAGTCCAGAACCGTTTCAGCTCCCTGGTATCTAAAAAAATTACAGTAACGGTTAATACTTTTTGCAACGGTCATAGGGCAGCCCCCCCTTCATTTCTCTTACGGATCAGATACCGGCCCCATCCTGAATTATGCCGAACTCCAGCTCTCCCAACCGATCCCCCCACCCCTGTGCCCATTTACGCAATTCGGTTACGGAAAGTGGTTTTGGCATTCCGTCAAGCAGATGACCCCGGTCGGTAATTATCTGCTGTGCCAGGCGACGATAGAGACGTGCCTGGGTGGAATCGGGTGACAGTTCAATCACCGTTTTCCCGTACAGTTCACTGTGCCTGACAACAAGGGAGCGGGGTATCAAGCCGGCTACCTGCGCATGGACCTGACTGGCAAAATCACCGACAAATGACTCCTCGAAGCTTCCCGCCAGAGCATTGCCGATAAGAGAGGTTGAGGTCACCCCGGACTGCCTGGCGACAGACCTGATGAATGAATTAGCCGCATAAAAGGACATCAGATCACCGGACGTAACGATGAATGTACGCTGTAGCGCCAGAGCGTTCAGATGGGATGCTATCGCAGAGCAGCCTAGTTCTCCGGGGATATCATAGACGACATAATCAGACTGCAGGTGGCGAACTAGGTCGAGCTTGCGCAATAACTCCAGGGCCCGGCCTATGCTTTTGGTTGCGCAGTCGTCCTCGGCAAGGGAGTCGCCGACTTCCACACAGGCGATATCCCGGTATCCATGCACCACGATGTCATCGATATGCGGAACTTCCCCCCTGTGCAGATAATCAAAAAGAGTCGGGATCTGCTCACTGCCATGAATCAGAGTACCGGCATCGGCCTTCAGGTCACAGCCAACCAGCAGTACCCTCTTGCCCATTTCGGCAAGAGCTGCGCTCAAGTTGGCCGCAAGTGTCGTCTTGCCCACCCCCCCTTTGCCGTAAATGGCAATTTGCTCAGTCATGTGAATCCCCCTGCTACGGATAAAAAAGGCCGGGATGGTCTGCAACGACTCAATCCCGGCCTCCGGTTCTCCGGTCAGCCACTATTTTGCGCTGTTTGTATCTAAATACCGCTACCGTGAATATGTTCCTGACGGTTGAGACGTATCTTCTCGCTCTTGTCGATCTGAATGACCCTTCCATCCTGGATAACGAGAGTTACCGTGCCAAAACGTATTACGCGAAGAGCTTCCCGCACTTGGCGTTCAAGCTCACCATTCCAGAGTTCACTGACCGGGGCAGACATCAGACGCCCTCGAAAAGCGCTGTGGAAAGATATCTCTCGGCGCCGTCGGGAAGAATGACGACAATGGTTTTGCCGGCAAATTCCGGATCGAAAGCAAGCCTGGTGGCAGCCGCCAGAGCCGCGCCACCCGAAATGCCCACCAGCACCCCCTCTTCCCTGGCCAGTCGCTTGGCAAACTCTATGGCATCATCACTGGTTACCTGTTCGACACGATCGACAATGGAAAGATCGAGTGTATCGGGGATGAATCCCGCTCCAATCCCCTGGATCTTGTGAGGACCGGGCTTAAGCGCCTCTCCCGCGATTTTCTGGCTAATGACCGGGCTCTCCTTTGGCTCCACGGCTACCGAAAGAATTTTCTTCCCCCTGGTGTTCTTGATATAGCGCGAAATGCCTGTGATGGTACCGCCGGTGCCAACGCCTGAGACCAGCACGTCGATTGCCCCGTCGGTATCGTTCCAGATTTCCGGACCGGTGGTTTTTTCATGGATCGCCGGGTTTGCCGGATTCTTGAACTGCTGGGGAATGAACCAGCGGCTAGGGTCGGAGGCGGCAATCTCCTCCGCCCTGTTGATTGCCCCCTTCATCCCCTCGGCACCGGGAGTCAGGATCAGGTTCGCTCCAAGAGCAGCCAGTACCCGGCGACGCTCGATGCTCATGGTTTCCGGCATGGTGAGAGTCAGCTTATAGCCCCGGGCGGCGGCAACATAAGCCAGGGCAATGCCGGTGTTACCGCTGGTCGGTTCGATGATCTCCACACCCGGCTTAAGGACACCCCTCTCTTCGGCATCCCAGATCAGGTTGGCGCCGATACGGCACTTGACCGAATAGGCCGGGTTGCGACCCTCGATTTTGGCCAGGACAGTGGCACCCGCACCCTTGGTAATATGATTGAGTTTGACAAGCGGGGTGTTGCCGATGGACTGAGAATTGTCTGCATAAATACGTGACATGTTGGATTCTCCTCTCTTTGTTGCAGGCATCATACCTGCTTATCTATAGACATGATAGACTATAGTGATAAAAAAATTTATATTGAAAAATCGAGCTGCTTTGACAATCTTTGACGCTCGAACTCGCTGCGCTCGATCATGTCGGCAAGGGTGACAGTATCGATTATCTCAGAGATGGCTTTCTGCACATCCGCCATGACCAGTCTGGTGGCACACGTTGCCGCGTCCTGACATTCCGGACAAGAACCTGGGGAATTTTCCGAAAGGCACTGAACCGGAGCAAGATCACCCTCGAATGCCCTGATTATGCTGCCCAACGTAATGGTATTCGGAGCTTTTGCCAACCAATAACCGCCGCCGGGACCCTTTCTGCTGGTGAGTATACCCTGACTCTTGAGGGTAAGCAGAATTGCCTCGAGAAACTTTTTGGGTATATTTTCAGCCGTGGCAAGATCGGCGATAAGATAGCTCTCCTTATCCCGTGTCCGCGCCATATAGGTCAGCGCCTTGATGGCGTATTTGCTCCGCATTGAAATCATAAAGCCTACCATTACTATAGTTAAACTGGTTATAAAAGAATATCGGTGCAATGTCAACGAGTTTTTTAAATCTGAGATTTCAGCCATTGCGAGGTCTACGGGAGCACATGCGTATTGGCCACCAGAGTTGAATACAATATTGATAGTCTTTGTATTTTTATCTTGACGCCAATAATCATGCTCTGCTAGGCTAGCTTACATCAATTCGTGCTGACCAGAAAACTGGAGGCCGGAGATCCCCTATTGCACGGGGGCTCCGGCCTTTTTTATTTTCCACAAGGAGAGTCGGAACATGTCAGGAAAAAAAGAGGACTTACTCAAGAAACTTGCGGACGCAGTCGTGGATATGGATGAAAAGTTGACCGTAGCCACAGCCCATGAAAGCCTCGCGGAAGGGCTTGATGCCTACGAGGCAATCGATGGCGGTCTTTCCCGCGGCATGGAGCGGGCAGGTCAACTGTTCGAAGAGGAGGAGTACTTCATCCCTGAACTGCTCATGTGTTCAGATGCCATGTATGCCGGACTGGATGTACTGAAGCCTCACCTCAAAACAACCGGTGAAAAGAAAGGGACCGTCGTCATCGGTGTCATCGAGGGAGATACCCACGATATCGGTAAAAACATGGTCAGGATTATGCTGGAAACCGGCGGGTTTGAAGTCCACGATCTCGGCCGTGACGTCCCTCCCCGTGTATTTGTCGACAAGGCGAAGGAGGTGAACGCCACTATCATCGGCCTGTCCACCCTTATGACTACCACCATGGACGGCATGGGCCAGGTGGTCCGCCTGTTGCAGGAAGAGAACATCCGGGACAGGCACAAGGTGATGGTTGGCGGCGGGCCCATATCACCCGGCTTTGCCAAAAAAATCGGTGCCGACGGCTATGCAATTAACGCCGCCGAAGCGGTCAAGGTCGCCAGGGAACTAGCCGGAGCAGTCTGATGACGATCGCCGCCATGAAACCATTGGAACGACTCGCAGCCTACGGGCGCGGGGAGAGCATTGACCGTTTGCCGTGTGTACCGATCATCGGCAATACCGCTGTCAGGGTCATCGGCGTAAAGGTTTCCGAATTCCGGGGGAACGGCAGACTGATCGCCGCAGCCCAGATCGCCTCCTACCGGAAATTCGGTTACGATGTTATCCGGGTATTCACCGACCTCTTCACCCTGGCCGAAGCCATGGGAGCCAGGGTTCACTATCCAACCGATGAAACTGCCTATCTTGCGGCACCGGCCATCACCGGCGTTGACGACATAAGTCGCCTGCAACCGGCAGATCCACGCCGCGATGGCAACCTCCCCCACCATCTCGAAGCAATGAACCTGACTGTCGAATCTGTCGGTAAGGAAGTTGCGGTTACCGGCGCCCTCACCTGCCCATTCACCACCGCATCATTTCTGATCGGCACGGAAAACCTTGTCAGGCTCACCCTGAAAAATCCGCAGGCGGTGCACCTCCTCTGCCGGGTAGCGCTGGAAAGCGCCAAAAATTATGCTGCTGCCATCATCGCCGCCGACTGCACACCGAGCCTGACCGACCCCATGTCATCCACATCGGTCATCAGCCCGAAGCAGTTCCGTGAATTCAGCCTTCCCTATCTGAAGGAACTGATCAGCTTCATCCATGGACATGGCAAATCCGTCACGCTGCACATCTGCGGCAAGACCAACCGTATCTGGGACGACATGATAGCAGCCGGGGCCGACTGCCTGAGCATCGACAACGACGCGAGCCTGGCCGAGGCACGCACCACCGTCGGCGACAGGGTCAGGATCATGGGAAACATCAAACCTTCCGAGATCATGCTGCAAGGCACACCTGAAGATGTCAGACACGCAGTCTACGACTGTGTGGCCCTGGCCGGCGACTCACCGCGGGGGTATATCGTTGCCTCTGGATGCAGCCTCCCCACGGAAACACCATTTGCCAACATCCAGGCGATGATCGATGCCACGGCGGAAATTGGCTGGCCGATCACGCTGGAAAAATTAGCACGGAGGAATCCATGAGTTCACTCAGCCCGAAAGAACGTCTACTGCGGGTTCTTGACAAAAAATCGGTCGATCGCCCGCCAGTCATCTGCACCGGCGGCATGATGAATGCGGCCATCGTCGAGGTGATGACCAGCACCGGCAACACCCTCCCCGACGCCCACCACGAGGGGGGGCTGATGGCCGCCCTCTCCGCTGACATACATGCCATGACCGGCTTCGAAAACCTCGGCATCCCCTTCTGCATGACAGTGGAGGCTGAACTGCTCGGTAGCGACATCGATTTCGGCACCCTCGCCTGCGAACCAAAAATCGCCCGGGAAATATTCCCGTCAGTAGCCCAGGTAGAGCAACGCGACATCGCTACCATGCTCAAATCCGGCCGGGTCGTGGAAATCATCCAGGCCGGCTACCGGATCTCCCGGCAACATCAGGACAGCCCGGTCATTGGCAACCTGACCGGACCAATCAGTACCGCCGCCTCCATTGTGGACCCGGTAACCTTTCTCAAGGAGCTGCGCAAGGACCCGGCAAACTCGCACCGGGTACTCGATTACGTCAGTGACCTGCTAATTGCTTTCGGCAGGGAGATGATAACCAACGGAGTTACCCTGATCTCCATCGGTGACCCGACCGCCACCGGTGAAATACTTGGCCCAAAGGTCTTTAACGAGTTTGCCGTCCCATATCTGAACAAGGTCATCGACGGCATCCATGCTGCCGGCGCCCCGGTCATTGTCCATATCTGCGGCAAGATACAATCGGTGAAACATTCCCTGCCGCACCTCAGGGCCAACGCCATCAGTACCGACGCACTAGTGAACCTGCGCGTTCTCAAGGAGGAGTTTCCTCAATTGACCACCATGGGGAATGTCAGCACCTTCATGCTGGAATTGACCGAAGCGGAAAAGGTGGCCCGGCACACGGCACAACTGGTGAAGGACGGCATTAACATCATCGCGCCGGCCTGCGGACTGAGCACAGCAACGACACTGACGGCGATACGCGCCATGACCGACACAGTGAAAGAACAATAATGCCTATCATTACGTTCATACCTGATAATCGCCCTATTTCGGTTGTCCATGGGACCACCATCCTGCAGGCCTCCCGACTGGCCGGCGTCGTTATCGACGCCCCCTGCAACGGAGCCGGTCACTGCGGAAAGTGCGCGGTCAGAATACCGCCCGATGACCTCGGAAAACTGATTATCCACGCCCCCCACCACCTGTCGGTGGAAAAGGAAGAAGCGGGCATAGTGCTGGCCTGTCATGCGGAAATCCACGGCGACCTGATCGTATCCGTGCCGCAGCGTGAAGAGCGCGACCTACAGATAGTTACCGGCGGAGTGAGCCATACCATTGAACGTAATCCGTTCATCAGCAAGCGCTACGACCCGGCCACGGACGAAACAATTGTGCTTGGCGGAAGCACCGTCCTGACCCGTGAACCGGGCAACAGTGCCTCTGAAAATTTCGGTGTTGTCGTGGACATCGGCACCACCACCCTAGCAGCGGGTCTGATCGATCTGGCAAGCGGCGTCGAAATTGTTTCCCGCTCCGCCCTCAACCCGCAGACCGTGTACGGTCAGGACGTACTCTCCCGCATCAGGTTTGCTGCTGACGATGGCGGACTGGAGACACTGCGCAGCTCACTCATATCGGAAATCAACCGCTTGATCGGGGAAGCCTCAACAGAGGCCGGCATCGGTAGCGGCAGCATCTATGAAGTGATCTTCAGCGGCAACAGCTGCATGCTCCACCTGGCAACCGGCGTGGATCCCGCCCCCCTCGGCCGCCTCCCCTTTAACCCGGCAATACGGGGTGGCAACCATCTTTCGGCATCGTCCTGCGGCCTGGAAATCGCTCCCCACGGTCTTGTCTGGCTGCCGCCGGTCATCTCGGCCTACGTTGGCGCGGACATAACCGCCGGCATCCTGGCCGGAGAACTGCACAAGCTATCCGGCGTTACCCTGTTTATCGACATCGGCACCAACGGCGAAATGATCCTTGCCCGGGACGGCAGGCTCTCCGCCACTGCCACCGCTGCCGGACCGGCTTTTGAAGGAATGAACATCTCCTACGGAATGCGCGCTGCCGCCGGTGCCATCGAGGAGGTCAGTTTTTCTCCCCTTTCTGACCTCTCTCTGAAAACCATCGGCGGCGGCGCCGCTAAGGGAATCTGCGGCAGCGGCTTGATGGACCTGACCGCGGAACTGGTGCGTACCGGCGTCATCGGTCAAAGCGGCCGATTTACCGACCCATCGGCTGGCAACCTCCCCGATGCACTCGCCTCACGCGTGCAGAAAATCAATGGCAAGACGCTCCTTACGCTCACCGACGTGCTCTCGTTCACCCAGACGGATGTCCGCCAGGTGCAACTGGCCAAGGGAGCGATACGTGCCGGCATCGACCTGCTCCTCCAAGCCAACAGCACGACAGCAGAGGAGATAGACCGGGTCTACATCGCCGGCTCCTTCGGTTTTCACCTGCGAGAGGAAAGCCTGCTGACCTTGGGGCTGCTGCCGGCGGAAGTCGCCGGCAAGGTAACCTTTCTCGGAAATACGGCCAAAAGCGGCGGCGAAATGATGCTACTGAACCATACTCTTCGCAGCGAACTGCTTGAACTGGTCGATAGCGTAAAGGTCGTTGAACTGGCAGCCAATCCAGCCTTTGACCGGGCGTTCATGGAAGCGATGAAGTTCTAGGAGGTATCAATGGCCGAACATATTCTCATTGCCGGCAGAGAAGGGGTGGGTAAATCGACGACTGCTGCCAATCTGGCAGCCGCGCTGGCGGAATCCGGTCATAGTGTTGCCATGATCGGCTATGATCCGCGCCAGCGATCAACCATTGCCCTGAGAGGGGGGAGCAAACTCATAACGGTTTCCGAAGACGGTGCTGCAACGGGTGAACCGCTGTTCACCATTGGCTACAAGCATTCGCTCTGCATCGAAGCCGGCGAACTGGAGGATCAAACGGCATCACCCCTTCTTGCTTCCCGGCTGAACGCTCTCATTGCGCATTACAACCCCCGATTTGTCATCCATGACCTGTGGCAGTACCCCGGTAGCAGCTTCATCCTCCCCCCCGTTGCCCACTCGGCACCTCGCCTGCTCGCTGTCTCCACAGGCGACATGGCATCGATTGAGACGCTGAACGAGTTGTTTGCCTGGATGAACAACCTGGAATCCAGCGACTGCAGGTTCGCGGGAGTCATCATCAACAACATCAAAAACAAGGTTCATGAATTGATGGTCAATGATTTCGCATCCCGAACCGGGACATCAATCATCGCCAGTTTTCAGAGCTCCATGATGGTATCCATGTGCGACTATCTCGGAGAAACCCTGCTGGAAGCCGCTCCCAACAGTCACGACTCTATTCTCTATCGCATCCTTGCAAAGCAGATAGGGAATGCGGAGATTGCTAAACGGCCGACATTTTTTGATGAAACCGAACTTGAGCACTGGGGCAGAAAATGGTACGAGACCATTTCCCAAATGGAATCCGGCGTCGTCATGGATGGTTCCGGGATATAGCTGCCCCGGATAGCATGAAGCGGACTACCATCTGCGGAAGATAAATACACCAGGCTTCCTCACCCTGCCCTATCATATATGGCAGGGTGAACTGCTTTAAAAGGTTTGACGTGGAGATGTTGAAAGGAGTAGTTAAGAACTGCTCACTGAATGTCAGTCGGTCCGGCCGACTATTCCGGCTCTAAGCGGCATTCGCAGAATCAAATGATTTCCGTTTCAGGAGGGAAGATGGCGGCGAACGTGAAGGAGCTTGTCCGGCGCTACAAGTCGGACCCGGAGTCGGTCTACAACACCTGGTTCATCGACAACGAAACCCGGATGAAGGCGTTTCGCTCTATCCGGCGCGGGGTCATCGACGTTATCGAAGCGATTAAGAGCGGCACCTTCCCCAACGACTTCAAAGGGTCGCCGCTGGAGTTTGTCCTAACATGCATCACAGAGCAGAAACAGGTCTTCGAGGGTGCGGCGCACCCCTTTTACTGGAAGCCGAAGCTTCGTATTCCCGACATCTACGAGAACGAAGAGAACAAGGACGCCTTCGGCCGCTTCCTGGATAGTTGCCTCGCCGCACCCACCGCCGAGCGGATCATCCGCGAGATCCTCACCCTGGATGACCGGCGTATCAAGGGTCTCGGCCCGGCCGTAGCAAACATACTCTACTTCCTTCACCCGACCCACATGCCCCCTTTCAACACCGCCATGCTGAACGGTTTCAATACCGTCTTTGGCGACAGGAAAAAGCTCGGCTCCTGGCCGGCGTACCTTGAGATGCGCGAGACGATCATGCAGGCGAACGAGGAGCTGCAGCCGGCGCTCTCCAAGGACCTGGGAGCCATCTCGGGGCTTCTCTTCGACGTAGGGGTGGGAAAAATCGCCCTTGCCGGCAATTTCGAAACGGCACTGGAGTTCGACCGAGCCAAGCTGGAGAAGGCGCTGAAGAAGCGGCACGAGGAGGTGCGTCGGGCGCAGGAGGAGGAGAATTCGCACCTGGAGATGCAGCTGACCCTGACGCGGATGGGGCGCGAGCTCGGCTACGATGTCTGGGTCGCCGCCAACGACCGGATGCGCTCCCATGGTGGCGTCTGTCTGCAGTCGCTGACGCTGGCCGAACTGCCACCGCTGGATATGGCGCCGGAAACTCTGAAGACGGTTTCACTCATCGATGTCATCTGGATCAACCGGGAGAGCCAACAGATCGAGTGCGCCTTCGAGATCGAGAAGAGCACCTCCATCTATTCCGGGATGCTGCGACTCCTGGATCTGGCATCCTCACTGGGTGATAAGAAATACGACTTCTTTCTCGTCGCACCGGACAACCGGGAGAAAGAGATCGTTGCTCAGCTCCAGCGGCCGGCGTTTCGTAGCCTGGCGAGCGTGGCTTTCCGCTATCTGCTCTTTTCGGATATCTCCTGTAACTGCGAGGCGATGGGGCGGTTTGGGGATGATTGGCGGGTTTTGCTGAAGGTGGCAAGGGGGAACTGATGTAGTATGATCGGTGAAGTCGGTATTTCTGATAATCGTAAATAGGAGTTCACAATAAATGCGATTTCTTGCTGACGGTCCATCAATACCTGATGAATTACTCGTCGCCAGGGACGAAGGGAGAGTAATTTTCTTCTGCGGTGCTGGCGTTTCTCGTGCACGCGCCGGCCTCTTGGATTTCTTCGGATTGGCGAAAAACGTAACCGACAGTTTGGGCGTTACCGCAGACGATCCAGTAAGAAAGCTCATAACGGAAGCGAGAGACCTAGACCTTAGAATAGGAATTAGTGGACTGATTTCGGCTGACAGGATTTTCGGCCTTCTGGAGCGAGATTTCCTTGCTCGCGAGATAGAAGCATCGGTTGCTAATGCGCTTAAGCCAACCTCGGAAGTTGATCTTTCAGCCCACCGGATAATGCTTGATTTGGCGAGGTCAACTGACGGTAAAACCCGACTTGTCACAACGAACTTCGACCTCCTTTTCGAGTCGTGTGACGATTCTCTTCCATGTCACAGATCACCCCGCCTGCCTGATCCGACGCGTAATGACGAATTCGAAGGGATCATTCATCTCCATGGCCATGTAGACAAAGAGTATCGCGGGGCATTCGGCGATGGCTTTGTTTTATCGAGTTCAGAATTTGGTCATGCTTACCTTGCAGATGGATGGGCAACCCGGTTCATCCGATCAATTCTGGAAAAATATATCGTTGTTTTCGTTGGATATGCTGCTGATGACCCGCCCGTTCTGTATCTGCTTGAAGCCCTGAACAGGCATCAGGAATCCTTGTCAGGAATGTATGCCTTTCAGGCCGGCACTCAAAGTGATGCAGAGGCCAAGTGGCGACATAAGGGCGTTCTGCCAATCGCCTATGACGATACAGATAATCATAAATCTCTTTGGGATACGTTGCGCGCCTGGGCTTGCAGAGCGCAGAACCCAGATTTATGGTATGGAAATGTTATTGATATGGCTCAAAAGGGGCCAGAATCACTGCTACCTCACGAAAGAGGACAGGTTGCCCATATTGTCTCAACTCTTGAAGGGGCAAAGAGGTTCACTGGTTCTGAAAATCATCCACCTGCAGAATGGTTGTGCGTTTTTGACCCTGCCATACGATATCTAAAGCCTGGCAATCTCGGCAGTTACTTTGAACGAGGACCATATTTTGATCCTTTCGAAGCATACGGATTGGACAGTGATCCAAGTCCAAAAAAGATTGGTCCAGAAGATTATATGGCAAAAAGAGAAATTCCTGAAGGCGTCTGGAATTGCTTCGCCGCTACCCGGCTTGATCGACAAGATTTCCAAGACAACAACTTTGCGGCATTAAAGGGTCATTACTCTATTAATATACCCACGTTGCCTAAGAGATTAAGGCAACTTGGTTTTTGGATTGGTGCGGTATCGTATCAACCCGCATCGGTTTGGTGGGCAACGCATCAAGCCGGTCTTCATCCCGACATACAAAATCACATCCTGTTTGAACTTGAACGCAGAAAAAAAGAATCCTCTCTTGAGGTCAGGCGGTCCTGGCGTTATGTGTTCGAAACATGGGGAACTCATAAAAAAGACTTCCATGAATGGTATCAACTGAAGGCTTCAATTGATCTTAATGGCTGGTCTGATGCTGCGATAAGGGAGGTCGCATTGATTTGGCGACCGTATTTGAAAGTGGAATGGCCATATAGCAGTGGACCAAAACCCCCGGAGAACATTGATGCTGTTAGTGTCAGGGAAATGGTGAATCTGGACGTCAAGTATTTGGAGTTTCATGAGAAGGTAGGAATCCCAGACGAATATCTCGTAACTGCTGTTCGTGAATTCCGGAAGAATTTAGAACATGCAGTTTCCCTTGAGAAAGAACTTGAAGGATTCAGCTACATCACTCTCTGTCCAATAGAACCGGACCCGGATTTGGAGGGAGAGTCATCTGATCGACATTACGGCATTTCACACACCTTCCTTTTCTATGTAGGTCTTATTAGAAGGCTAATTGTTCACGACCAGAAAGCAGCAAAGCATGAGTATCTGGCTTGGTGGACAGATGATGATAAGGTCTTTGCCAGATTAAGAATATGGGTCTCCGGCCGTCAAGAGCTTCTTGCTGGTGCCGAAGCTGGACAGTTGATTTGCAGTCTGAATGATGACGTTTTTTGGGATAGTCGCCACCAGAGAGATCTCATGCTCGCTTTGGGCAAACGCTGGAATGATTTTCCCTCCACGATAAGAATACGCCTTGAGAAACGATTGCTCCGTGGGCGTTCAAGATGGAAAGGTGAGGAAAAGACCAAATATGAAGAGCGTCGCGCCTGGGACTCCCTGAACCGTATTCATTGGCTTTCTGAAAAAGGATGCAGCTTCAGCTTCGACATACAAAAGGAAAGCGAAAAGTTACAGGAGCTTGCACCTGAATGGCAACAACGCTATTCAGATAAGGCCGCAGCTTCCATGGAAGGCCGTGGTGGCACTGTCCGCACTGACTCAGATTTTTCAGTTCTGCTTGCTGAACCATTGGAAACACTTCTCGGCAAGGCCAGGGAACTTAGCGGTCGAATGGATGAAGGATTCGTAGAAAAAGATCCATTTGCGGGATTGGCTTCAGAACGACCAATTCGTGCATTTTCGGCGCTCAACAACTCTGCGAAGCGGGGAGAGTGGCCGGAGTGGGCCTGGAGAAAGTTTCTTTTTTCTTCTGCGAGAGAGAAAGATAAACCGCGCTTTTCTGCTCTGATTGCCCATAGAATATCAACTTATCCTGTCGACGCAGTTGCTGAATTTATATACCCGGTATCGGATTGGCTGCAAAAGTCCAGCAAGATCTTGCTTGCCGACTATCCAGAACAATTCGAACGGGTATGGTCTAAGATAGTCAGTGTTCTGAAGGCTGAAGCTGATATCTCCAAAACTTCTCTGGTTCGCGGGAATAAGGACCCGGCATGGGCAACGGAAGCTTTGAATGCGCCGGTTGGCAAATTGGCGCAAGCCATCATGAATGATCCGCAGAAGGAGGGATTGAAAGCTGGGAAAGGCTTCCCAATCCCGTGGACCAACCATGTCGAAGAACTGCTTGGCTTGTCCGGCGACCACAGGCGGCACGCATTGGTAATGTTGGCTTTTAACCTGAATTGGTTCTTTTATATTGATCCATCTTGGACCGATAAGAATCTTCTCTCTGCCCTTGAGAGTGAAGACGAGGATCAAGAGGCATTTTGGGACGGTTTTTTCTGGGCATCAAGAGTCCCTGACGAAAAACTCTACCTTCGCTTGCAGCCTTGGCTGTTAGAGCTTGCCTTGCATAAGCATGTTGCCGGTCGAAGAGAGGTAAATGTGTTATCGGGAATTCTTTTGGCAGGTTGGGGGAGTATTCACAAGAAAACCGGGAGGCGTTTCATTTCAAATGATGAGATGCGAAATGTTTTGCTTAATGCAGATGATGAATTCCGTGGGCAGATAATTTGGCATTTGGAGCGATGGTCCTCTGAAAAGGGGAAAGGCTCTTGGAAAACGAACTTGCCTATATTCTTTACAGAGGTATGGCCGCGGCAGAAACAGGCAAAGAGCCCGAAAATGTCCGCTAAGCTTTGTGATCTGGCCTTTTCAAATGAAGCAGTGTTCCTCATTATCGCCGATATAATTTTGCCACTATTGACTAAAATTGATGAGGAAGGTTTTTTCCTGCCTCACTTACGTGGGACAAAGACCGATATTGTCGCAAAATTCCCGGAAAAGACATTGGCTCTTCTATGGGCTGTTTTACCTGAAAACGCGACGAAATGGACATATGACATTGAAGATGTTCTTGTGAAAATTGCTGAAGCTGACCCTTCTTTGTTGAATGATTCTCGATTAATTGAACTGAAGCGGCGGTGGAGTGCACGATGAGGGGGGGAGATTTCGGGGTTGGGGCGTGAAGACTTGAAGATGATATTGAAAACCACCACCATCTGGGCCACCTTCATCCCCATCGCCATCCTGAACGGCCTCCTCCGCGAGAAATGCCTCGTGCCGCTCCTCGGCCAGCGGCTTGCACTACCGCTCTCCGGCATCTTCTGCTCCATTCTTTTCTTCCTCCTCACTTATAGCATCCTCCCCCGGCTCGGCCCTCTGAAATTAGTCCACTATCGACTTATCGGCATCGCCTGGCTCGTCATGACCGTCGCTTTCGAGTTTCTCTTCGGACGGCTGGTGGCACGGAAGCCGTGGGGCGAGCTGTTGCAGGCGTATGACCCCACCACCGGCAATCTCTGGCTGCTGGTGCTCCTGACAATTGCCGTTTCGCCCTGGTTGACTGCCCGTCTCAGAGGATTCACACCATGATTATTCAACGCTCCACCGTCGACGACGCCGAGGAAATACTCGCCCTGCAGAAAGTCGCCTACCTGAGCGAAGCAAAACTGTACGGCGACGAATCTATCCCGCCTCTCACCCAGACCCTCTCCGAGTTGAGGGAGAGCTATTCCCGTAAGACCGTCCTCAAGGCGGTTGAGGCGGATCGTATCGTCGGTTCTGTGAACGGCCGGATGAGCAAGGGGCGTTGCCTGATAGGACGACTCATGGTGCATCCGGAGATGCAGGGGAGAGGGGTCGGCACGGCCCTTATGGCAGCCATCGAGGCTGAGTTCCCGCAGGCGGAGGTGTTCCGGCTCTTTACCGGGGAACTCAGCGTGCGTAATATCCAGCTGTATGAACGTCTTGGGTACCAAATCTACGAGTGGAAGGAGATTCCTGGAAGTTTCGGGATCGTTTTCATGGAGAAGATAGGGAGATGATGACCGACTGCGTCGTCAGGCTAAAAGCAAGGACAAGGACAATAAATACTAACATGATAGACATTATATTTTGAGCTTGACCGGCGGTTGGGCAATCTTCTACGATGTGTTGCAAGAACCTAGTTGAACAAAACACTCGGTTCGGCTGACCAGACAGATGGAGGCCAGGGAAAACATCCTTGGCCTCTTTTATTGAAACTATGAGCAGGTGAGCGCGGACTGTACGGGGCAATGTCAAGCACCGCGCTGAAAGGATGAGATCATTGCTACATGACTCCGTGTTCCCTGAACCGTGCAACATACCTTCAGAAGCCAGCCTGAACCATCCGCTCGAGCAGCGGGAATACCTGGTGGACGGCACGCTTCTGACCTGGAAGGGACCGTTACAGACGGTAATTTCACCGCTGTGGGTAACAGAAAAGGACAGACTTGTACCGCAGGTTGTCGGCCATGCCCCGCTCCTGACGCCCGAAGCAGCCCTGCAGGCGCTCACAGCCGCCAAGCGCGCCTATGCCGACGGCAGAGGCGCCTGGCCCACCATGTCGGTCGGCGAGCGAATTGAATCTGTCCAGCGTTTCACCAAAGAGATGAACGGCAAGCGGGAGAAGATAATCCGCCTGCTCATGTGGGAAGTCGGCAAGCCGCTGCGGGAGGCACAGCGGGAATTCGACCGGGCCGTTGCCTGTATCACCGAGTCCATCGACGCACTCAAGGAGCTTGACCGCGCTTCGTCCCGGTTCATCATCCAGCAGGGGATCATCGGCCAGGTCCGCCGTGCGCCTCTGGGGGTTGTCCTCTGCATGGGACCGTACAATTTCCCCCTGTACGAAACGTTCACTACCCTGATCCCGGCCCTGCTCAAGGGGAACACTACCATCATCAAACCGCCCCGTTTCGGCATCCTCCTCTTCCAGCCGCTGCTGGAGGCATTCCGTGATTCCTTCCCCCCCGGCGTTGTCAACACGGTCTATGGCGACGGTGAAGTCGTTGTCCCGCCGCTCATGGCTTCCGGCGACATCGACGTCCTTGCCTTCATCGGCACCAGCCGCGTTGCCGACGGCCTGCGTGCCATGCACCCCCGCCCTCACCGCCTCCGCTGCGTGCTCGGCCTTGACGCGAAGAATCCGGCCGTTGTCCTCCCGGATGCCGATCTCGACCTGGCCGCCAGCGAATGCCTGAGCGGCAGCCTGACGTTCAATGGCCAGCGCTGTACTGCCTTGAAGATCATCTTTGTCCACCGTTCTGTTGCCGAACCATTTCTGGAGAAACTCGCCAGCGGCATCAACGGTCTTTGCTGCGGCATGCCGTGGTCAGATGGTGTCACCATCACCCCGCTGCCCGAGCCGGAAAAGCCCTCCAACCTCACCGGACTGGTAGAAGACGCCCTGGAACATGGTGCCCGGGTCGTCAACCCCGGGGGAGGAACAGTGGCCGGATCATTCTTCTACCCTGCCCTGCTCTATCCCGTGACGCCGGCCATGCGGATCTACAACGAGGAACAGTTCGGTCCGGTCGTACCGGTGGTACCCTATGACGACATCCAGGAAGTCATCGACTACGTGGTCTCTTCCGACTACGGCCAGCAGGCCAGCATATTCGGCACGGCGCCGGACCGTATCGCCCAGGTAATGGATGCGCTGGTCAACCAGGTCTGTCGGATCAATATCAACAGCCAGTGCCAGCGCTCCCCCGACACCTTCCCCTTCAATGGCCGTAAAAATTCGGCAGAGGGGACCCAATCGATAATCGACGCACTGCGGGTCCTGTCAATCCGCACCGTAGTTGCCACCCGGGATGCCGACACTAACAAGGATATTATCAACCAGATCGTCAGAGACAGAAAATCACATTTTCTTTCAACCGACTACATTCTTTAGCCATTACCTGAAATGAGAAAGTCTCCACAAACAGATTAAACTATAACTTTTATAGATGTTATATTTTATTATTGACATCTGAGTTTTACGCAGGTACTATTCAACAAAACTTGTAGTCGCGGTATCGAGGCTGACCAGAAAAACTGGAGGCCAGGCACGGAAAGGGTTAGTACGCCCCGACCGACCCTGGCCTTTTTTTATTTCAAAGGAGTTAACCATGAAAATACGACCGATACGCACCCTGCTGACCGTTCTGGCCCTGCTGATTCTGCTGACAGTCACTGCTTTTGCACAGCAAAATGGCTACAAGGGATACCCGCGCGGCAGTGCCCTGATTACCGTGCAGGAACTGAAACAGCTACTCGACACCAAAACCCCGGGACTGGTGATCCTGGCTGCGGAGAGTAATGTCGAATACCGCCTGGGGCATATTCCGGGCTCTTTCCAGGTTGACCGCCCTGCCATCGAAGCCCCGCCCGAAACCCAGAACGGCGTCAGCGGCAACCTGGCCGATGCCGCCAGCTTCACCAAGCTGGCACAGAGCCTGGGCATAAACCGGGATTCCAAAGTGGTGATCTATGACACCAAGTACGACGCGACCCGGCTCTGGTGGGCCTTCACCTACTACGGCAAGGGTGACGTGCGGGTACTGGACGGCGGCATCAAGGCATGGAAAGGGGCCAGTTATCCGGTTGATCTGCTCGCCCCTGCTGCGCCACTCCGCAGCGGCGATTTTATCGCCAGGGTTTTATCCCCTGCACTCAGGGTGGATACAGCTGATATCATTGCCGCGCAAAAAAGCAACTCGTCACAGATCTGGGATAATCGGGATATCAAGGAATTCACCGGCGAAGAGTTGAAAAAGGGGGCCTACCGGGCAGGACGCATCCCCGGCAGTTCCCACAGTGACTGGATCATCTTCAAGAAAAAGGATAATCAGGGCGAATGGCTGTCAGCGTCCGAGGTTCAACCGTTATTGAAAAAAATGGGCTATGACAAGAGCAAGGAACAGTATTTCTACTGCCAGTCCGGGGTCCGTTCCACCCAGGCCATCTTCACCCTCTATCTGGCCGGCTGGCCTCTGGAAAAGCTACACAACTACGACAGCTCCTGGATTGGCTGGTCCAAGGACAAAAACCTGCCGATCGTCAGCGGCAATCCCGCTGGAACAAACCTGGCTTTGACCGGGAAATGATAAAGCCGGCTTATGGCTTGCAACAATATGAGGCTCGCCGCATGAAACAGGCGATCACCTTCGCTGATGCAATCGGCACAGTCGCCACCATATTCCGTGGCGTGTCGACAGTGACCACTGCACGAATTGTCGGAACTGCCTGAGTCATGAAATAACTCGCATTACGCATAGTTGGCTTAAGTGGCCACTAAGTTATCTACTTTATTTATGGACGTTATATTTATTATTTGACGAACGACCAATTACTCAGGTAGGATTCCACCCACGATAAGGCACATCTTCACCGATGTTCCTGACAAACGTTTGGCTGACCAGACAGACTGGAGGCCAGGGAAACACCGCACATGGTGGAGTCCCTGGCCTCTTTTTTTTGGGGTGAATTTCATGGAAATCAGAATTGCAGTTGCCAGCAGCGATGGAGTGAGCATCGATCAGCATTTCGGTAGAGCCATTCAGTTCAGGATCTACCGTTTAATCGATAACGGCTATGAATTCATTGAAGTGCGCAATACCGACCCGGCCTGTTCGGGACAGCGACACAGCGACACCGGTCTGGAACAGACAGCCACCCGCATCGCCGACTGTCAGGGAGTGATTGTCAGCCAGATCGGTGCCGCGGCAATCGATCTCCTTATTGCCCAGCGTACCCTCCCCTTCACGATGGATGGGAGCGTTGACGAGGCATTGCAGGTGATGCTGAGGTCGAATCAATTCAACTATCTCAAAGGTAAAACCCGTGACCGGGCAGAACAGCGCCCTTAATTGCGGTGATAGCACCACCTTCAACGGCTATTGCCAGACCGGCGCCTACCCGGGTTCCTGCCTGACCGAAGCTGAGGCGGAACGAGCCGAGATAAACCGACGTTAGGAGTTCTTTTGTCATGCACGAAATCGTCATCGATAGCACATCTTTTACCTATGGCAGCAATGAAGTGCTTCGCGACATCAATCTGACCGTTGAGGCCGGTGAATTTGTCTGCCTGCTCGGTCCTTCCGGGTGCGGCAAAAGTACCTTGCTCAGATTGCTGGCCGGACTTTCCCAACCCACATCCGGCTCCATCGCCCTTGACGGTTCGCCCATTACCGGTCCGGGACTGGATCGCGGGGTTGTATTTCAGGACTACAGCCTCTTCCCCTGGATGACAGCCGGACAGAACGTGGTACTGGCCCTTGAACAGGCATTCCCGGGGAAGAGCAAGCAGGAGTACCGGCAGACAGCGCTGGAATACCTGGAGATGGTGGGCCTTGCCGATGCCTTCCCCAAACTCCCCGGGCAACTCTCCGGCGGCATGCGGCAGCGGGCGGCTATTGCCCGGTCTTTCGCCATAAACTCTCCGGTGTTGCTCATGGATGAGCCGTTTGGCGCACTGGACGCGATCACGAGGGCCCGGCTGCAGGATCTGCTGCTGCAGCTCTGGGACCAGCGTGAAGGGGAACGGAAGACCGTCATCTTCGTCACCCACGATGTGGACGAGGCGCTACTGCTGGCCAACAGGGTTGTAGTCCTCGGCCTCAATCCGGGCACGATAAAAGAAATCATCCCCGTGAACGTTCCAAGGCCGCGGATTCGCAAAGATCTCTACCTGAAGGAGGATTTTCTTGCCCTGCGCGAACGGTTGGTGTCAGTGCTCCACGAAAACATCCTCAGCGAACTCGAGGCAGGCCAGACCATGCATGCCCAAGGAGACGGGATATGATGCTGATCCGGCGACTGCTCATCTTCCTGACACTCGGCACGCTGCTCTGCGGCACGGCCAATGCCGGGCAGAGATCATTTCAGCTGCGCTTCGGATATCTGGATGACCCGGGGAGCGCCCCCGTGCTGCTGGCAGCTGAGCACGGCTATTTCAAAAGGGAGCGCCTCTCCGTCACCCTCGTTAAATTCGACAGCGTCGACAAAGGGGTAGCCGCCCTTGCTGCCGGGAAAATCGAAGCCGGGGCCTTCCCTGCCGGTGATGTTCTGCGGACCATTGCCGGGAGCGGAGATCTGCAGATCGTTGCCGGGGGCGGCACTCCGATGCCGGGCGAACTGCTTGCCGAGCTTGACAGGAGTGCCCAGAGCGAGCTTCGGGCCCGTGAAATGGTCACGGTCATCAACAGCGGGAAGACAGCCGGCACCAAAGAGACAGCGACACGGCTGGTCAAGGCCCTGATCCGGGCACACCAGCAACTGCAACAGCACGAAACAAAATCGTTACAGAGCATCAAGCATCACTTATCGCACCAGCCTCTCCCCGGCGCCTACAGATTTGATCCCAACCCTGACTATTACCGTTTTGCCGCAACATGGGAGGATCTGGGGCTTCAAAAGCCGGGCATGCGACGCGACCATCTTAACAGTCACGTGTATGAGGAGATCTACTGCGATGCCCTTGACCGGGCATTGGACGAGGATCCGCAGAACGAGGTGCTGCAGAAACTCTCCAGCGTCGCGGTCTGCATCCCCGACTGCTGTCCGGACGCTAAAAAACGGAAAAACAAAACATCGAAAGGAGCTACACCATGATGAAGAAAATTATTACCGCACTGCTGCTTTGCGTAACACTGGCCAGCGCAGCCACCGCTGCCACCCTGCCCAAACTCCGGGTCGGCTATGTCCCTGAGCCAGCCCACGGACTCTACTTCGTTGCCAAGGAAAAGGGTTATTTCAAGGATGAAGGGGTCGATGTGGACCTGTTCCAGTTCGGCAGCGCCGCCGAAGGCCTTGCGGCCCTCAAGGCGGAGAAGCTTGATGTGGGCACCTTCGGCACCACCGCCCCGCTGCTCTTTATCAGCAAGGGGAGCGAATTCACCTTCATCGGCGGCATGATGATCGGTGGCCAGGCGATCATCACTCGACCGGAACGTCTGGCTGAGCTTTCAGGGAAAGATCTCAAGGTCTACAAGGGGAAGAAAATCGGCCTGGTCAAGCTCTCCACCGGCGATGTCATCTTCAAGGGGGCGCTGAAGAAGGCCGGCATTGACTACAAGAAGGATGTGACGTTCGTCGAATTCGGTACCGTCGCCGCCGTGGTCGAAGCGGTCAAGAAAGGGGCGGTGGACGCCGGGCTTACCTACCCGCCCCACTTCTCCCTGGCCGAGAAGAACCACGGGCTCAAGGTCGCCCACTATATCGAGGAGTTCTATCCCGACTACACTTGCTGCCGCATCGTGGCCCATACCGGCAAGGTCAATGCCGACCCGGCCACCTACCGGAAGTTCCTCTCCGCCCTGATCCGCGCCTACAAGTTCTACAAGACCAACCCGGATGAAACGGTGAAGATCTACACAAGGGCGCTGAAGATTGACGAGGATATCATCCGCAACGAGACCTATGTGAAGAGAGTGGCCGAATCCAACCCTGATCCGCTGCGCAAGGGGATTCTCGACTTCTGGCAGCATATCCGGGATGCGGGCTACATCAGCCAGGATTACCCGTTGGACAAGCATATCAACACCAGCATCTATAAAGAGGCACTGGACGGAGTGATCAGGAAGGAGCCGAAGGACAAGGTGTATCAGCAGATGCTGGCCTTCTATAAGAAGAACAACTAAAGCGGACGCGCTCTTCCCGCCATCTTGACGCCGTCCTCAGAACTTTCTTGTGCGGCGTAGCGCTGCTACGCCTCCGCGAGGTTCTTCCGGGCGACGCCAACCTGGCAGAAATATCGCGTCCTTATTAAAAATATATTCTTCCAGCTGAGAAACAGCAAATAGGAGCATAACCCATGAAACGCATTGTATCACTCATCATTACACTCACCCTTCTCATCCTCGGGGCGACCGGAAGTCAGGCTGCGACTGAACTGAAGAAACTGAAAGTTGGCTATCTCCCCACCTCCGGGCACCTGCTCTATTTCGTGGCCAAGGAGAAAGGATTCTTCCAGCAGGAGGGGCTTGATGTGGAACTGGCCCGGTTCACCAACTCCGGGGAGGGGCTTACCGCGATCAAGACCGGCAAACTGGATGCCGGCTCATTCGGCACTTCGGCACCACTGGCCTTCATCGCCAAGGGGGCCGACTTCACCATCTTCGGCGGCCAGATGGGCGAAGGTCACGGCCTGATCGCCAAGCCCGAGAAGGCTGAACGTTTCAAAGACCTGAAAAACTTCCGCGGCGCGACCATTGGTGCGGTGCGCCTGGCTACCGGAGATGTGGTCTTTCGGGCAGCCCTCCATGAAGCGGGAGTGGATTGGAAAAAGGATCTGACCATAAAAGAGTTCGACTCTCCGGCAGCGGTCATGGAAGCGGTCAAAAAAGGGACCCTGGATGCCGGCCTGGTCTGGATTCCCTACTTCACCCTGGCCGAGAAGCAGGGGCTCAAGGTTGTCAAATACTCCGGTGATGTCATCAAGGGTCACACCTGCTGCCGACAGGTGGCGCTAACCGCGACACTGAAGGAGCGACAGGCCGATTTCGAGCGTTTTCTGACCGCCCTGCTCAAGGCGTACAAATTCTACCTGACCGACAAGAACGGCACGGTGGATGTGGTTGCCAAGTACGTGCAGATCGACAAAGGGGATCTGCTCAAGGACATCTACGGCGGGCATCTGCTGGTCAGCCCCGATCCCCATCGCAAGTCGGTACTGCAGTTCTGGGATTTCATGAAAAAGGCTGACTACATTACCACCACCGAGTCCATCGACAACCGGATCAATACCAGACTGTATGCCAGTGCCCTGGCCACACTTCAGAAACGGGAACCGAAGGAGAAGCTCTGGAAGAAACTGGATAATGAGTTCAAGGGTGGCGACCCGGAACTGCACATCATTTCCCACGCACACTAGGACTAAGCTGATGAAAACCGTACCGATCGTCCCCAATCTGCTGTTTGTAGCGCTGCTGGCCGCTCTTCTCTGGCCAGTCGCAGGCGAGTCCGTGCCCAACCATGTATTGACCGTCGCCGTCGTTATCCATGGCATCTATCTGCTCAGGTTCACCTGTGCCAGGGAAGAGTCGTCGCGATCAAGTGCCGGCGATGCCGCTGCCATAGTCTACCTTTTCTTGCTGTTCTGGTTCCTGGCTACCGGCAGGTTCGTTATCCTGGACAAGATGCTCTTTCCCAAGCCGGAAGGAGTGCTGCACCTCTTTGTCACGGAACTGCCGGACATGCTGAAAGGGCTGGGGAACTCTCTTATCCTGCTGGTAAGCGGCTACCTCCTTGCCCTGGGGCTGGCACTGCCGCTGGGACTGCTGGTGGGGTGGAGGGTACGACTGTTCAAGGCGATCAACCCGTTCACCAAGGTGCTGGGTCCGATCCCGCCAATTGTCTATATACCCTATGCCATTGCCCTCCTCCCCAGCTTCCGGGCGGCCTCGATCTTCGTCATATTCATCGGGGCATTCTGGCCGATATTCATCAACACGGTCCATGGGGTGTTCAACATCCCCAAGGGTCTGATCGACTCGGCGAAAGTGCTCAACCTGAAGGAGCGTACCCTGCTCTTCAGGGTCATCCTGCCGGGAGCCATGCCCTCCATCTGCACCGGGGCAACGTTGGCGCTGGTCTTCTCCCTGGTCATGCTGGCTGCCGCCGAACTGATCGGCGCCAACTCCGGCATCGGCTGGTACGTGAAAAATTTTGCCGACTTCGCCGACTACCAGCGGGTCATAGTCGGCATCATCTTCATCGGCATCGTGGTCACGGCCATCACCTGGGGAACCGAACGGATCGAACGGCATCTGCTGCGCTGGCGCAATTGAATACAAGGAGAAACCATGAGTTATCTTGACAACAAAATACCACCCAAGCGGGAGGACCGGCTCCAAGCGGTCATTGCCCATAGCGACAGCATCTGCGGACTGGCAAAAAAGGGGAAGTCTAAAAGCTGCCTGATCGACGATGGCGAGCGCGGCTTTACCCAGGGATCCATCTGTCTGCTGCTCCCGGCGCTGGCGATGCTGAACACGCTGCCGGACAACGTGGTGCTGCTGCACAGTGCCCTGGGCTGTGGCTCCTGCACCCACTCCCAGAACGCCAACGTCCGCATAGGGAGTAATGCCCGCCAGGGAAAAGCCAAGGACGGAATCTGGCTCTCCACTTCCCTTGACGAATCGGATGTCATCAACGGCGGCGAAACGAAGCTGGAACGGGCAATCATCGAGGCCGACCGCCGTTACCGTCCGGCAACCATCACCATCGTTGCCGGCTGCGTGCCGGGGATCATCGGTGACGACATCGACGGTGTTGCCCAGAATCTCCAGTCACAGGTCAGCGCCCGCCTCTTGCCGGTACACTGCGAGGGGTTCAAGACCAAGATCTGGGCCACCGCTTATGATGCGGTCTACCACACCATCGGCCGCAACCTGCTCGTTGAACGCGGAGTCAGTGATCCGAAACCTGAAGACGAGCTTAAAGTACTTCAGGAACAAGAGCGACTCAACCGCACGGTAAATCTGATGAATGTGTCATCAATGGGGAGAATAGACGAGCAGGAACTTGAACGGCTGCTGACCGGCATCGATCTCGATGTCAATGTCTTCCCGGTCTTCTCACACCCCGATTCGTTCATCAAGGCAACCCGGGCGGCACTCTCCATCAGCACCTGCCCGACCCATGACGATTATTTCCTCGGTTATCTGCAGGAGCGGTTCAATGTCCCTGCAATCATCAGGCACATGCCGATCGGCATCTCGAACACCAGTCTCTGGCTGCGTGACGTAGCCGCTGTGTTCGGGGCTGAAGAGCAGGTGGAACGACTCATTGCCGCCGAGGAAGCGGAACTGCACGGGGCGCTCGAAGAGTTCCGGCCAACTTTTAGCGGCAAAACAGTCTTTGTCAGTGCCGGTGAGTTCCGCGCCCTGGCAACAGCCAAACTGCTGCAGGAGATCGGCTTCGAGGTGGTCGGAATCCGCTCCTTCCACCATGACGAGTTCGCCAACAGCGAGTACGAAAAACTGGCAGCAGATGCCAAGAGTGACTACGTGGTAGATATCGCCAATGTGCAACCCTTCGAAGAGGCCAATTTGCTGAAAAGGCTCAAGCCTGACCTGTTCCTCGGCCATGCCAACGGCAACATGACAGCGGCCAAGCTCGGTATACCGACCCACGTTATCTACAATACCGGACTCGCCTACATCGGTTATCGCGGAGTGTATGAAATCGCCCGCAGGTTGTACCGTCAGTTGAAGAACCCGGCCTATAACCGCAATCTGGCCGAGAATATCCGGCTTCCCTACTCCGAAGAATGGTACAAAACCGAACCGTTTGCATATATCAATACCCGCGGGAGGGCAGTCAATGAGTGAGCATTTCGTCGAAAGGGCCCGTTACCTCTGCTCCCTCGGTGGTGCGGCAGCAACCATCACCGCGCTCCCCGGCGCTATCCCAATTCTCCACTCGGCGAGCGGCTGCGCCGGCAACTTCGCCTGGACCCAGAATGGCGGCAGCGGCCTGCAGGTCGGTGGCTACTGCGGCTCGCTCACGGTCCCCTGCAGTAACATGCAGGAAAGTGAAGTGGTCTTCGGTGGCGAGGAGCGGCTGCGCGAGCAGATTAGCAATACCGTGAAGGTCATGGACGGTGACCTCTATTTCGTGGTCACCGGCTGCGTGCCGGAGATGATCGGTGACGATATCTTTGCCGTGGTCAACGACTTTTGTGACGAGGGTGTGCCGATAATCGGCGCCTCCACCGGTGGCTTCCGCGGCAACTCCTACTGGGGCTACGACCTCGTGCTGCAGGCCCTGTTCAAGGATTACCTGGAAAAAGGTTTGCCAAAGGTAAAGGGCAAGGTGAACCTCTGGGGGGTTGTACCCTACATGGACCCGTTCTGGCGGGGCAACCTTACCGGCGCACGGCGACTGCTGGAACTCCTGGGACTGGAGGTCAACACCTTCTTCACCCCCGACAGTACCCTGGAAAGTGTCAAAAAAGCCGGAGAAGCGGAACTGAACGTGGTGATTTCAGACATCTACGGACAGGGGGGGGCCAGGCTGTTCGAGGAACGCCACGGCACACCATTCCTCACCCAGCCGTTGCCGGTGGGACCATCCGCATCCAGCGAATTCCTGCACGCGGTCGGCACACAGCTTTCCCTGCCCGAGTCCTTGATCGAGCAGGTCATTGACGGAGAAAAACAGCGCTACTACAAAATTCTCGAACCCCTCACCGACTGCTGGAACGACCTTGACCTGCAGCGCTACGCGGTAGTGGTCGGCGACGGCAATTACGCCCCTGCCCTCACCCGTTTCCTGGCCGATGACCTGGGATGGCTCCCCGAGCTGACCGTTTGCACCGACCAGGTACGAGAGGACGAACAGCAGCTCCTCGCGAACCGGGTGGCACGGCTCTCGTCCGGTTTCACCACCAACCTGGTATTCGAAACCGATACCAGCGAAGTGGTCAACCACCTGAACAGGCACTGGCCCCGATCCCGCGGGCAGAAATACTACAATGCCTTCAGTCCGGCTTTTGTCGTCGGCAGTTCGCTCGAACGGGAACTTGCCAGCTCCATCGGCGCCCCCCATCTATCCGTCACCTTTCCGGTTACCAACCGGGCGGTGCTGGACCGAGGCTATACCGGTTTCGATGGTGGACTGAGACTGACTGAAGATCTCCTCAGCGCGGTGATTGCTGCAAGATAAGACAGGCTGAAGCTAGAAGGCTGAAGGTATTTCCTGACTGTCTTCAGCCTTCAGTCTAATAACCTGATTTTTGTAAGGCTGACTGGAAACAACCGGAGGCCGGCATATATGCCGGCCTTTTATTTTAGGAGGAGAACGATGGGAAACTCACCGGTAATAATAAGACGTCCTCGCCAGTCACCGGGCAGCGAACTGGAACGTACACTGGCCAGACTGATAACTGGCATAAATTACGGGAAAATATCCATGGTCATTCAGGATGGCGTGGTTATTCAGATTAACCGTGAAGAATCAGTCAAACTTTCGCCGGATTCACCCTAACAGACCGGAGTAAGCAATGATATCCATGCGCAGCATATATGCCCTGAAAGCACTCGGCGTCCTGGCACGTGAGCGGCATAAGGACAGTTTTCTGATTGCAGAGATTGCCCAGGCGGAGAATATCCCGAAGAAGTTCCTGGAGGCCATCCTGCTGTCACTGAAGGTAAAGGGGATTCTTGCCAGCAAAAAAGGTCCGAAAGGGGGATATTCCCTTGCCAAGCCCGCCGAAAGCCTGACCATCGGGGATATTATCGAAGCACTTGAAGGCGACCTGTCGCCCATACAGTGCCTGAACGGCGCTGCCCATGCCGGTTGTCCAGAGTGCAACGACGAATCAAGCTGCGGCGTCAAGCTGATCATGGCGGATGTCAAGCTTGCCGTCGGTTCGATTCTTGACACGGTAACCCTTGCTGATATGCTCACTCGCAGTGAATCGGTGCGTAGTGAGCAGAAAACCATCGTCGATTATGCAATCTAGACGCTGAAAAACAACCAGAGTTTTTAAACGGACTCTCATTCGGTCCACCTTAATGTCCATATCCGAACCATCACGTCACATCATTGGCGTGCTGTGCATCACCGCCTATCTCATGAGCATGATGGGGGCAACCAACCTGATCGCTCTTTTCGGTACCGGCACGTCGCCGGTTATCGTCACAGCATGCCAGGGCGAGTGCGCCCTCTGCGGCTGCTCACCCGAAGCGAGTGCGTTGAAACTCTGCTGCTGCGCACGGAAAAAACAACTGCAGCGTATTGCACAGCAGGAGGGGAAAAGCTGCTGTAAAAAAGAACATGGCCACCATACCGGTCATCCCGAAATCAGCCCACTCCCCTGCGGCGGCGGCAAATATCCCGACAGTGGCAGTTTTACCAGTGCAGATCATATCCCTCACCGAACACAATTGACAGAACGGGCGCCCGGGTCCGCGCTGTCATTTGCATCGGTTGACCGGAATGGCCCGAATTTTCACCGTCCCCCTCCGGACCCGCCTCCTAGAATTATTCAGGTTTCTACGAAAAACAGCTGATACGCACCAGTTTTTCCCACCTGTTCGTCTCTCAACGTGCCGAAACAGGAGGACTTTACCTGAAGAGATCATGGAGGCAGCAACTTGAAAATATTACGCATTCTACTAATAATCATCGTTATGGGGCTATCCTGGGCATTCCCGGCGCTGGCTGACACAAACATAGAAGCCCCGGGGGAATGTTCCGTCTGCGGCATGGATCGAGCAGTTTTCGCCCACAGCCGCACCCTGATACGCTCTGCGGACGGCAAAACCCACGGATTCTGCTGCATCCATTGTGCCGCCAAAAAGCTCCTTGAGGATGGCGATAACGGCAGCAGCTCACTGCAGATAGCCGACTACGGTACCAGGGAGCTGATCGAAGCCCGGAGCGCCACCTGGGTTGTAGGGGGGGACATCCGTGGCGTCATGACGTCTCTTCCCAAATGGGCGTTTGCCCGCGACAACGATGCCCGGCTCTTCTTAAAGGAACATGGCGGCACGGTGACGCCGTTTACCGACGTCCTGAAATTGGCCAGTGCAGAAATTACCGAAGGTTCTCCCGCAGCCGATTCCCAGGGACATACCCACAACCATGGCAGCAGCCTGCTGGCCAACCCCGCTTTTGGCGATGACACGTACCACACCCATCCGGCCGGCATGTGGATGGCCAACTACAAATTCATGCACACTGCCATGAAAGGGCTGCGTGATGGAACCAACAATGTTTCCATAAATCAGGTCATCCCGATGAACGGTACCCGCTACGGCTACATGATGGCACCGACACGCATGACCATGGACATGCACATGGTCATGCTGATGTACGGCCTGACCGACAGGTTCACCCTCATGGGGATGGGGAGTTACGTGGAAAACAGCATGGACATGGTCATGAACATGGGTGGCGCAATGGGGAGCAACAAGGCCGAGCCGACCATGAAGACAAGAGGCGTCGGCGATACGGAACTGCGGGGGATGTACCGCATCCATGACACGGTAACGGGCAGCCTGGGTGTGAGCATCCCCACCGGTGATATAGACCAGAAATTCACCACGATGGGGATGGAGTTCCGCGCCCCCTACGACATGCAACTCGGCTCGGGCACCTTTGACCTGAAACCCGCCATAACCTGCAACGTCATCAGTGATGATGCCAGGTGGAACTGGGGTGGTCAGGCCGCCGCTACGCTTCATCTGGGGCGGAACGACAACCAGTATGCACTGGGTGACAGCCTGAAGCTGACAGGCTGGCTGCAACGGACCTTCGGACCGGCAGCCGCGTGGCTGCGGCTTGCCTATAGCGATACCGGTAGAATTACCGGAGAGGACCCGGAAATCCGCAAGCTTCTCGACCCGGCGATGGGAGCCCGCACACCCGATGCCGACCCGCACAACTATGGCGGCAAGCGACTCGACGGCTTCATGGGGGTAAGCTATGGACAGGGACCGGTCACTGTCGGCGTCGAGGTCGGTCTGCCGCTGTACCAGGACCTGAACGGTCTGCAGCTGAAAACAGACTGGTATCTGACTGCCGGCATTCAGGCGATGTTTTAACGGGAACAAGTGCAGTGAATCAAGCCCTCCGAGTTGACTACGCCTCGGAGGGTTCTTGACATCCTGGGCGAAACAAACGTTCGCGTAGACACCAATTGACAAGATATTACGATCACATCAGGGGATCATTTTCTCCAATCCTACTCAATCACTGAGACTCCCATGCGCCGAGCAAAAAAGTCCCTATACGCTGCAGCCCTTTTCTCCCTGACCGTTACCGGCCCAGCCGGTGCCATGGACTCCGCTGACTATGGCGAATTTCAGAAGCTCATGCAAACACCGCTACAGACCGTCACCGAAAAAGCCGAGGCGGTCTTTGTCAAAAAATATCCCCAACCGGCAACAGGCAGCGCCAGACTGGATAAAGAATACCAACACGGTCCCTGCTCCACTGAATTCGATTTCAACAACGCCAGCATCAACATAGCCTACTGCATCGCCGGAAAGAAACCGGAACTGCTTGCCGGCTACCCCTGTTACAACCCGGTCTGTGAACAGATGGGATTTGCCAACCTGGCCGGATGCTTCTTCACCAACGGCAAAGCAGGTGACTATTCACTGCATGCCTCAACTATCGACACCTGTATCAGAGAAGCCATCCTCATTTTTCTCTGGGACGACATGGGTGCCAGCAACGGCGAAATAACCGGGGCACTCCGTTTCCTGTTCGACCCATCTGTGCATGAAACCAACCCGATTTCTCCCTGAATAAGGATCGATGAATCCAGACGGCAGGCAAGATTGGCCACAGGATCCGTCAGCCTGAGGCTGGTAAAGCGCAAGCACTCCCATAAAAAAGGCCCTCTTGCGAGGGCCATCACATAACAGGTAATTGTCCGATCCGACATATAATCGATCTTCAGTGCTGCACAATCATACCTACAATCCGGATGATAATACCGCGTTCGATTAAAAGACGTAGTAGAGCGCCAGACGCCCGATGTTAGTGCTCCCTTTATCATCAGTACCACCGAGTGGGCTTCCGGGGGTGGTCACATTGGTGACGTTGTTGTAGCCGGTTTCAAAGCGCTGATACTCCACTGCGACCCTGACGGCAGCATTCAGGTCATAAGCGGCATTGACGAAATAGGTCTGGTTGTACTTTTCATAGTTATTGTACTTATAATCGGAATTATCGAGAGCCTGACGCCGACCATATCCGGTAGACAGACCGAGGTTCTGGGTCGGATAGTAGATTAACTGCGCGCCATAACCAACCCCCTTGGCCGATTTGAGATCTCCGGTTGTACCCACATACTGGGCGGCAGTCGCGCCGTTATTGACATTTGCGGCTATATAGCCCTGTCCTTCGAAGGTGAGGGTCTGTGCCCGGCTCTTGCCATCCGCAGAACTGATTACCGGTACAAAGGTATACAAGGCAGTTCCCCAGGAATTTACCTTGTCGTCATTGCCCCAGACTTTCTGCTTGCCGACCAGTCCCGAAACTCCGATGGTAAAGTTGTTCAGGCTCTGGCCATAATAACCGGGAGAGGTTCCCAGCGCCTTGCTGATGAAAAACGCCTGGCCTGCGAGATTGGGGGTATTCCCCCATGAATCGCCCGTTGTTGAGCCGGGAGCGCCATTAACCGCATTATTGAAGTAGTTACTCTGGTAGGGCTGTTGCAAACCGAGAACAAATTTAAGGGAGTTATCCTTGTTCAGATCGACTAGATGAGTCAGCCTGATCTGGGGATTTCTGGTGCCGCTAAGGAAGCCTGCCGTGTTGCCGGACTGAAAATCAACCGTATTGCCGACAAAACTCCCGAAAATGTCGGAAGTCTGACCGAAAAGAACCTGTGTTTTCCCCCAGTTCAGGTTGCCGAAGGCATGACGCAACCGGGGGGTGGCATTAAGATTTTCCGCATTGGTGGAGCTCGTATTGGGGCTGGTGAAATCGAACTCGATGAGACCGTTGGTTTTCGCACCGATCAGTGGTGGTCCGGCAACCTTGAACCAGAGGCGGGATTGACGGATGGAGAAGATGCTCTGATCCTTCTGCCCGGCTGTCGAGGAATCCTTCGGCACATTGGTCGGCGTCAGGAAGCCGGTCGGACCGTAGTTAGTCGAGTTGTAGGCGTAGTCCAGCTTGACGAATCCGCCGACAGAAAGATTGAATTTACTGGTGGCCGGAGCTGTCAGATTCCCGTAATAACCCGGTGCGACCTCGCAAGACGGCTCAAAATCGCAATTGTAGGGGACCTGTTGCGGAGCCTTGTCCCCTTCCGCCGCCCATACGTGTGTTGCGGCAAAGAGCGCCACGGCCAGGACTGCTGCTGTTTTTCTTTTACTCATTCCTTCCTCCTTGGGGTGGTGTTGTACTTCTATCGTGCAATCTCTACAAAATCGCCCGGCTTCACCTTGGCCGCTTCGGCAGAAACAGCGTACGATCCGTCAGGTCCGACGTAGTCAGTAATGTTGAGAGAAGTAATCCGCTCTCCAGGGGCAAATCCAAGCTGCTTGACCACTTCACCGCCGCGATAAACAATGAGTTGCTGCCCAGGCTTCAGGCCGCTTTCCACGCCGCTGTCCAGATAGACCCGGTCGCCGCTGACAGTTATCACCCTGCCGTACCAGGGAAATCGGCCCAGCAGATCCCGGATCGCGCCCGTCAGACCGCTGAGAGCCCGCTGCACCGCGTCTTCAATGGTTTCATCCTGTTCAGGTGCCGGGATTGTCACGGTAATTGAGCGCAACAATACCGGCCCGCGGCTATCGAACAGTTCTGCCTTGATCGACGCCCCAGCTTTGATCCCCTCAGGCGCCCCGATAAACAACACTGGGCCGCCACCAACCTGAGATACAGCAGAGGAGACAAAGGCAATTTTTTCCTCTTCAGCAGCGTTCGTTGCCGGTGCTGGTCTGCCCGTGGTTCGGACGGTGAAACTGGTTCTGAGCTGGTCAGCCAGCTGCCGGTTCAGCGTCGAGCCGGTCTCACCGGCAAGCAGCAGCCTATGGCGAACATGATCGGGTTTCTCTGCCGGGGCAGCTGTCTTGTCAGTTGCTTTACCCTTGGGCACCAGGGAGTCATACCCCTTTCTCGCCAGGTCGCCACCACGGGGCACCCCTTTTTCCAGAGAGCTTTTCGGCACCCAAATTTTTTGATTCTCCGACGGGTCCCCTTCGATATACGGGTTGTCGATCTCCACATAATCGTTAGGGTTGTAGGAGACCCGAGCCCTGTTACAGCCGCTGATTACCAGCGAGGCGATAAGCAAGCTCGTGCCGCCTAATAGTCGCCATTTTCCTGGCACATTCATTTTCAAGCTCCTTTCCTTTTAATCTGTTCATATCCACTTCCTTTTCAGGCAATAAAAAAGGCCGCGTCCTTTTAAGGGGTGCGACCTCCAGATTTCTGGTGAGCCATATTTAATTATTCTGCAACGAGTTCTGCTATCTGCACTACCTGCTGCTTGCTGTCATAACATCCTTGAAAGCCTGCTGAAATAGATCAGGAACAAATCCATGGAGTACTTTCTGGTCCCTGCCGATCACTATCAAAGGCACAGCGCGGCTTTTGTATTTTCCCGTCATCTCGTCAAGATACCGGTCATTGGCATCGATGTCCTTCTTGATGAACGGAATATTGTTCTTGAGGAAATAATCCTTTGCCGCATTACAACTGGTGCACCAGGGTGTTGTGTAGATGACGACCTTCGGATAAGGTGCTATCGCGTGGCTTCCCGTTGTTGCAGCATGGCTAGCGGACTTGAACGATACCAAGAGTACCAGCAGAACAAGAGCAATGAGAGTTTTCATGATTTGTGCCCCCCTTGACCGATAGCAGCTAAAAAAAAGACCGGGTGCCTTTGGCAGCCGGTCTCTTGTCATTCAAGTGAACCATAAGTCTATTTATTTAATAGTGTATGTATTTTTTACAAACTTATTAGAAACATTCCGTGCTGTCAACCAATTTTTATGGGGAGCAGAAAATTCATGAAATTTGATCCGTCTGCTCATTGATACAGACCGGGTCGAAGATCGACCGGGTCGGCTGTTTTCCCGGCTGGAACAGCAACCAGCTCAGAAAGACCAGCGGCAGGGTTGTAAGAAAACTGACCTGTACCGCAAGCAGGTCGCCGACCATACCGGCGACGACCGGACCAATGGTATTGCCGATGCCGATGCTGAAGCTGAAAAGCGCCGCAATTTTCCCCTTTTCCCCCTGCACCCGGGAAATCTGCGACAGACTGCAGAGGCTCATGAGTCCGGTTCCCGTACCCAGAATCACCGCTCCGGCCCAGAATGACCAGAAGCCGCCGGCACAGGCCAGCAGAACGGAACCCACAGCCACAAATATGCCGCTGCAACGGTAAATCCGGTCGACTGCAAACAGTTCCAGCAGGCCACCACCGAACAGCAGCAGACACATGGCCACCGCGCCCTGGGAAAGGATCAGGAAGGAGACATCCCGCACGGACAGATGGAGAATTGTCACCGCCACAGGCGCCACGAACCCGCGGAAAACAGAAAAAGTTGCCGCCCCGAGGCATTCGATGGTCAAAACCTGGAGCATGATCCGATCGGTCAACAGCACCCTGAACCGCGCCAATTGACCGGATTCGGACCGATGGGGACTATCCTGCACCTCCCGGGCGCCGCAAACGCGGCGATACCAGGAAATTACCAGTTCCGTGAAGAAGATGGCGCCGACGGAGACGAAAACCACCCCGTAGCGACTCTCCTGCAGCAGCATGCCGCACAGCACCGGACCGATCAGATAGAAACCGATCTGGGTGGCGCCACGCTGCCACCCTGCCCTTGCTTTGCCGAGATAGGGGAGCCGCTTGAGGAATCCGGCCTGCAGGGCCAGAAATCCTATCGCCTGGCCCATGCTCTGTATGGTCAGGACCCCCAGCAGCGTCAGTGTCGAGGTTGTTGACAGGAGTACCAGAGTGGCTATGGCCGTGACCAGGGTGCTTGCGACAAAGAGACTGCGCGCCCCGTACCGGTCGATGAGCACTCCCGACGGGATGACCACCAGCAGCCTGCCGATGCCGATGCCGACGGCGCCGGCGATCAGGCCCAACTGCAGGGTGGTTGCCTTGAGTGACAGGGCATAGAGCGGGATCGTCATCTGCAGCATGCCGGTCGCCACCCCGGCCAGCAGGTTGATGGAGAGCAGGCTGATCAGTGCCCGGTTTGCCTGCTGGTAGCTCTCTGTTTCGCTTATCGACAAGTATCACGCTCTCAAAACTCAGGTTGCTCAAAAATAGTCAGATCGTCGCACCCGCAGAAAGCCCCGCGGAGGCGTAGCAGGGCTACGCCGCACAAGGGGCTTTCGAGGACGGTGGCGAGATGGCTGTTTTTCAGCAACCTGCTACTGGAAGCTGCCCAGGATCACGGAGTAGATATCCTCCGTCAACCGAAGCGCCCCGTCATAGCCAGCATAGGTGCGGCTCAGCACCAGCCGGTCGCTGACCGGCATGGCGACCGACAACGGATACCCTTTCAGTTCCCGGGCTATTACCCGGTCCCAGCTGCTGCCGAGAATGAGTGGCCGTTCGCGGAATTTGTGTTTCGCCAGTTCGTCACGCACCGTTGCTCCATCGGCGCCGTAGTGCACCGGCGACACCAGGCCTTCATCGAACCTGGCGAACTCCGTCTCCACCAGCGGCCGGAACTCTTCAGGCACGGCTTCGGTAACGAACTGCACTTCGGGAATCAGCCCCAGATCATTGATCAGGAAGCGTGTCAGGCCCAGGGAATAGAAGCTGTCGGCAATGGTAACGAAATGGCCGGGGAGGAAGCGGGTCTCGAAGAGCAGATCGGCTGACCGCTCCACGTAATAATAGTAACGCTCCTCCTCCCGTTTGATGGTCTCCTCCACCCGTGATACCGGGATGCCGGCAAAGCTGCCGACTGACCGCAGGAAGGAGCCGCTCTCGGTGGCACCAATGGGGAGCGCCGGGTAATGGAAAAAGGGTGTACCGAACTTCTCTTCCAGTCGCTTGACCGTTTTCAGGCCGGCCCAAGGAGAGATGAGCAGGTTAAACTGGGCTGACGGGATCTTGCGCACCGAAGCGACCCCTTCCCCCGGTCCATAGATGATGTTCGGCTTGAGCCCGATGGAGCGGAGCAGGTCGGCAATGGCATGCAAGGTACCGGTCCAGTAGGGGTCCTGATAGGGGATGACACTCCAGACATTCACCAGCCCCTGCTCCATCCTGTCTGATTTTTCCAGAAACTGCTCGATAATCGCCTCCCAGAGCAGTTCATGGCCAAAGTAGTTGTCACCCTTGAAGCCACCGGTTTCCACGTAGACGATTGGCGTCCCTTTGTTTTTGAAGCTGCGCACCACCTCCCCCACATCATCGCCGACGATGTCGGAGGTGCAGCCGGTCAACACCACAAAGAGGTCGCCATCCATGACCTTGAGAGTGTTTTCCACCGTTTCCCGAAGCTTGTCCTCGCCGCCGAAAACCACCTCCTTTTCCGTAGCATTGCTGCAGGGAACCGCATGACCCCCGACATAACTCGCCCCCTGGAAACCGTTGCCGTTGGAGAGTCCGCTCCATAGTTTCTGTCCGCACCCCGGGCCGGCATGGATTATGGGGATTGCCCGCTGAATCGCCACCACCGACTGCAGTGCGCCCAGGGCGCAGACGTTTCGTATCTGTTCTATCGGTCCTGCCATCAGATTACCTCCTGCTCAAGAAATGAATAGGGGTCCTGTTCGAACCACCAGGTCGTGTAGGGGAGTGTTACCCGCTCCGCCAGTTTGGTGACAAAGTGCCGGTTGGTCAGGGCATCGATGATCCGATAGCCGAAGTTCACAAGGCCACGATGACCGAAAGCGGTGTACTCATCGATAACCGGGACAGCGGTTATCCCCAGCTTGGCGCCCCAGACCGAACTGCCGGGGTGACGGGAGAAATAGAGATCGGGCTTGACCCTGGAGAGCTTGTTGCCGATCTCGAACAGCTGCTGGTCACCGACGCTGAAGGTGACGTCCTCTTCCCGGCCGGCAGCGCGCAAAATGGCCGGCGGCTGCTCGCCATAGTCATAACGCTGGTCATAGTGCCAGCTGGCAGCGTGCAGAACCGTTATCCCCAGCTCTTCCAGCACCCCGAGGTAAGACTGGGCATAACTGGGCCCCATCCCCAATACGGCAGTCTTTCCGTCCAGGCGGCGACGGATCTCGGCAAGATCGTCGACAGTGGCGGCACGCTCTTCGGCGATCAGCTCCTCCACCTCACCCTGCTTGCCGACAGCAGCTGCGATGCCGCGCAGCCAGGCCTCGATACCGGCAACACCGTGGGGCGGAATGGTTTTCACATAGGGAACGCCGTACTGCTCTTCCAGAGCCGTGCCGATATAACTGCCAAGGGTGGTGCAGACCGTGGCGGTCACCGCCGCCTCGGAGATGGTTTCCAGCTCCTCCACCGAGGCAAAGGGGAGAATAAAGCGCGGCTCAAGGCCGAGTCTGCCGAACAGTCGGGTGATATACTCCCGGGCACTGCCACGGAAGTTGACCATGTTCACCAGGTTCGGCTGTGACCGCCGGGGAGGCTTGACGATACCGGTCAGAACCGCATGAAAGGCGGCATCGAATCCGGAGGCCCAGACCTTGCTGCGAAACCCTTCACAGGAGACCGGAATGACCGGAATCGGGACCTCTTCCCCCAGGTCGCTGATAACCCCCTTGATATCGTCCCCGATAATCCCCGAGGCACAGGAGGTGCTGACGAAAATCGCCTTCGGCTTGAAACGTCGCCATGCCTCCAGAATCCCGGCCCGCAGCTTTTCAGCACCGCCGAACACCGTGTCCGACTCTTCGATATTGGTGTTGATCAACTGGATGTTGCGGTTATCCTGCCCACGGTAGAAGCGGCCGTAATGGTTGGCGATGTTGTGATAAATGGTGTCGCCGGCACAGCCGATGGGAGCGTGATTGACAATTGCCGCATCGACAATGTTTGCCAGAAGGGTCTGGGCACAGCCGGAGCTGCAGGAACTGGTCTGGCTGAAACTCCGCTCGCAGTTATTGATCGTTGCACCGCAACCGCTACGGCTGACCAGATCCTTGAGGGTACCGTTATAGCCGGTGATGGCCCCGAGACGAGCCTCGCGGATCGGTGCTTCGGAAAGATTTAGATTGATTGCCATACATGCTCTCCTTTATCGGTTGCTAACAAGTGCGCTGACAACCTCGGTCGCCAAGCGCAGGCCGCCACGATAGCCGAGATAACCCTGGTCGGTCACAACCCGGTTGGTAATCGGATAGGATACGCCCCAGAAGCCGGCCTTCAGATCCGCAGCCAGAGGACGGTCGAGGTTACTGCCGATAACGAATGCCGGACTGATCGGGGTCCCGTAAGGATCATTCTCCTTTTCCAGTTCGGCAAACAGCCGCTCCCTGATCCGGCTGGTGTCGGTCTCGAAAATGACCTTGGGGCGCGCCTGTTCGGGAATCGTGGCAAAACGCGCCAGTACCGCTGCCTGCTGCTGTTCATCCAGAATATCGGTGATGGCCGCAAAATAGGGAATCCAGCCGAGATCGTCGGCGATGAAGCGACTCACCGCGTAAGCGTAATTGGCATTGCCGATGACCACGCCGAAACGCTGGAAATCCTGGTCGGTAAAGAGATCGGTCAGCGGATTGATGAACTGGTAATAGTGCCGGCGCTCTTCCTTCAGTACCCGGTTCAGCTTTGCCGAGGAGATGTTGAAGAGTTCTGCGATCCGGCGCAGGAACCGTTCCGTCGCCGTCGGGCCGAACGGGAGGGACTCGGTGATATACGGCACCCCGTGTACCTCCTCGAAAAGAGCGGCGGCCTTTTGACCGTGGACATCGGAAAGGACGATCGAAAGAGCCGCCTGGGAGGCGTTTTTCAGCGACGCGGTGTCATCGAACGGGGTAACAAAGGTGTTGGCCTCGATGCCGATGGCTGACAGCAGCCTTTTCAGTTCGAGCAGGTTGCCGCGCCAGAAAACATCCTGTACCGGCAGCACACCGAAAATGTTGACCAGCCGGTCTTTTTTCGGCAGCCCCTTTGAGACGAACTGGTTGATCAGTGCATCCCAGAGAAATTCGTAGCCGACGGTGGAGTTTCCCTTGAAGCCGCCGGTTTCGGCTACTATGACCGGTTTCCCCTGTCTGCGGAACTCGTTCACCACCGAGCGGACATCGTCGCCGATGATGTCGGTCATGCAGCCGGTGATGACCGCGTAGAGATCGGCGTCGACCACATCGAGGGTGGCGCTGATCTGCTCGGCAAGCCGCTCCTCACCGCCGAAGATGACTTCACGCTCGACGATGTTACTGCTCGGGGTGGCCCGGCCGTCGTGGACGGTGGACCCCCAGTAGCCGCCGCCAAAGGCAGCGGCGCCATCGGCAGCCGCAGCGCACCCGGGTGAAGCGTGGACAATTGCCACTGCCCGTTCAATGGCATTGATGGTAACCAGCGCGCCGCCGAGGGCGCACTGGTAGCGGGGGCGTTCAATAAATGTGCTCATATGGATGTTACTCCTTGGTAATTAATTTAATCGTACCTGCCACTACAGCTTATACAGAGTCCCCTCTCCCTGAGGGAGAGGGCTAGGGTGAGGGGGAAATGGTGCATAATGGCACTGTTACCACCCTCATCCGGCCTGAGGCCACCTTCTCCCTGAGGGAGAAGGAATTTACGGAAGAATTGATAGTCATCAGGTATATTTACACTGCAGCTGTATCCGATTGCAGACCCTCAGGCAGCCCTGACTTGATGTATTTGAAAGCGTTCTGCTCATACCACTCCGGGCGGTAGGCATCGGTAACGTTTCTGCTCAGATTGGCATTGAACGAATGGTTGCGCAGGATGCGGGCCGCCTTTTTTGCCACTTCATAGAAACCGCGGTAGCCGACGTAGTAGTCGAAGATGCGGAAGATGGTGATGGTGGGATAGCCGAGGCGGGCGGCCCAGGCGTTGTCCCAGATATGGCCGGCAAAGAGGTCCGGCTTGACCTGCTGCAACAGATTGACCAGTTCGAAGGGCTGGAAATTGGCGATATCCACCGGGAAGTCCTTCCCCTGCTGACCGTTTACCAGCCGGCCGTAGAAATCGGTGCCGAACTCGTCATGGTGGTAGGAGCGTACCCCGACGATCTCCATCCCCAGCTCCTGGAACAGCCCGCCGGTAACCAGCGCCCGGAACTCACCGGCGGAGAGAAATACCCGGATCCCCTTCAGCACGGGAAGGAAGCGCTCCACCGCTGTGCGCGCCCTGGCCTCCTCGGCCTCTATCAGGGCCAGCGCCTCCTTTTCCAGACCGAATTTGCCCGCAATATCCAGCAACCAGTTGCGGGTATTCTCCAGGCCGATCGGCATGTCCTTCAGGACGAAGGGGATGCCGTACTCGGTGTGCAGGTAATCGACCAGGTAGTCGTCATGGGTCGGGCAGATGCTGACCGTCAGGTCGGCCTGAGTCAGCTGCCGCACCTTTTCCCGGTCGGCGAAGTTGGGGCCGATGGTCACATCGATGCCGATGGCATTGAGGAGCCGTTCGATCTCCTCCTCGTCCGGCTTGCCGACGGAGGCCAGGTTGATGACATTGACCGTCGGCCGCTGTCCCGGTTGCCAGGGGGCTTTTCGTGGCGGCGGCCCCTCCTTGTCCTTTTCTATGTAACCGTGAATCATGGCATGAAAAGCCACGTCATAGCCGGTGGCCCAGACCTTGGTCTTGAACCCTTCGCAGTGGGCATAGAGTATGTTGGCCTCCACCAGCGGCCGGACTTTTTCCACCACCCCCACGAGATCATCGCCGATGATGGACGGGGTGCAGGTCTGCACCACGACGATGGATTTCGGTTTGTAGCGTTCGTTTACAGTGAGGATAGTCTCCTCCAGCCGCTGTTCGCCGCCATGCACCACATCCGCCTCATCCAGGTTGGTACTGAACCATAGGCTGTCCTTGGCATTGGGATTGCCGCGGAGCAGATGATGCAGGCGAATACTGACATTCATACCGAACCCGGCAGAACCGCAGCCGATGGCGCCATGGATGATCACGGCAATATCCGGCAGGGTCAGGAGCATCCCCAAGGTCGGCAGTAGCTGGCAGATGCCGGCCTGGGAAAAACCCCGCTCGCTGTTCTTCAGACATGCCTTGCTTTCGCCGCCGATACTGCAGGCGCTGCCGCCATAGGCCATGCAGGCCGCTACCCGGTCTTCCCTGCCGGGGACAACCCGGTCTTCTTTCAATCCCATACGTACACCTCTCTCCTCTATTGTCGGTTGCAAAAAAAGAAAAGCCGGAGGGCCATGCGCACATGCGCATCAGGCACCTCCGGCTTTGCCGGTCAGCACAAAAATATTACCCATTACTTTATCGCATCAGACCATCATCAGATCAGCCAGGCAGTCCAGATGTATCCATCCCTGTCAGGCGCCGATCTTTTCGGCAATGGCAAAAAGTGTATATAGCTGAAACGGAATCCCCTCGTCACCACGCAGTATCTCAAAGGCGCTCTCCAGGTCAAAACGGGCTTTATCCCGCAAATCTGCCGGCACGTGGTTCAGGTAATTGCCAAAGGTACTTGCTTCGGCAAAGTCGACGATATCACGTCCGGTATGGTACAAACGCTCGATGGCCAGGACACGGACGTCCGCAACCCTGAATCCCGCATCGAGAAAGAGCTCAACCAGCTGGGTGGCTGTCACCCCGTGGCGGGTCGGGGCAAAAGCCTCGGCATCCACTTGGCCGCGATAGGGAACCCGAGATAACACCTCCGTGGTCACGGAACGGAGGGTGGTCGCCTTAACCAACTCCTTGGCGTTGGTGGTCAAACCGATCCTGCCACCCGGCTTCAACACCCGGCTGATCTCCTGCAATGCCTTCTGCTTATCGGGTACCCAGTGGAACACGGCGCTCAGGTAGACCAGGTCGACGCTGTTGTTCCCCAGAAACGAGAGGTCTTCAGCCACACCGGTACGGAATTCGGCGTTAGGGTGAACATTATTGTCATTGGCAATACTGATACGCTCCGGCAGCGGATCGATGCCGATGAAACGGCCGGTCGGACCGATAATATCGAGCAGGTAGAGTCCGAGCCGACCGGTGCCGCAGCCGATGTCGAGCACGGTCTCACCCGGTTTGACTTTGAGTTCGGCAAGCAGCTTCTTGCCGGACTCGTACTGGGAATCGCTGATTTCGTCGTAGGTTTTGGCGAGTTTACTGTTATCAAGCGCAAGGGATATCATCGTTATCTCCGGAAAACTAAATTGACAGCACTCCTTTTACCCAGGGGAGCTTGCTCTTCAGGGTCCGTTCAACACCTAACTTAAGCGTCTGTGCCGACATGGGACAGTGGCCACAGGCTCCAGTCAGCTGCACCTTCACAAAACCATCCTCGGTAATCTCCACCAGCTCCACATTTCCCCCGTCCGCCAGTAACGCTGGCCGGACAAGATCCAGAACAGTTTCAACCTCTGCAGTCATGTATTCATCCTCCCTATCGGCAATGCGTTTATTCACTTGAAGTTGTATAGCTCCTGTTGATGTACAACTTCAATCATGAACTAAGTTCTACAGTCTCCAGCAGCTGTCATGAACAAAAAAAGGCCAGGAAAAATCCTGGCCTCCAGTTATCTGGTCAGCTGAAATATTTTGTTCGGCAAAATAAACGATAATGTCTATTACTTATATCGTATATACTGCCATTAAAGGTATGTGTCAACTGTTTTTAAGCGATTCAAAGCCGTCGCACCGGGTTGTTGTACCTGAAACACATTTTCAATTATGCTTCCAGCGCCCGGACAATCCGGCCCCAGAGTTCTTCCGGATCTTCGAGCCCCACGGAGAGCCGGATCAGATACCGCGGCACCCCGCAGGCCTCAGCCCACTCCAGTTCAGTGTAATGGGCCAGCAGGGTAAAGGGACAGGCCAGGGTAAAGCTGGTTCCCAGACTCGGGCCCTTGCAAACTTCAAGATTGTCATAGATACGGGGTGACGCGGTCTCGGCGTTCTTTGGCAGAAAGGTGACCAGGGAACCCCACCCGCCATCGGGTCGGCGCACCGCCTCGTAGGCGTCGCCGAACGACCATTTCGGAAACCAGACCTGTTCAACTGCAGGATGGGAGCGAAGCCGTTCGGCAATGATCAGGCCGTTACGGTTGTGAACCCGCATCCGCTCCGGAAAGCTGCCGATCTGCTCTTCCAGCACCACGGCATCATCAAGCCAGAGAAGCTCCTCGTGCAGCGATGTTGCAATGGCCCTAAGCTCGATGTGATAGGGAGAGCGGGGGTTGCAGATCAGGGCGCCACCCATGACGTCCCCCCTGCCGAAAATGTATTTGGTCAGGCTGGTGGCGATCAGGTCGGCATGGGAACCGAGGTCCACGTTCAGGGGTGTGGCAACAACGTCGTCGGCCACCAGCGGCACGCCGTGCTCCCGCAGGATCGGGGTGATCTCGCGCAGATCGGCAGATCCGAGCAAGGGGTTACCGGGAATCTCACTGAAGCATCCGGCTAGAGCCCCTTGTTGCAGAAGGGCACGCAGGTTTTCAGTACAATGGTTGAGGTCATGGAGCAGGGTTGCGCCGTGGCCGAATTTCTCCTGCAGCTTGAGCGTATCCACATAAGGGAAGCCGATCTGCACCGTCGGCCTGCCCGGTGTACGCCGCATGACCGCCCGCAGGGCGGCAAACATGGCCGCCATGCCGGTTGGCTGCAGGAATACGTCATCGGGAGAACAGTCGTACAACCCGGCCAGCTGTCGCCGAAGAGAATCCCGCACTTCCCGATCATCAGATTGTACCCGCGAGATACCGCTCAATATCGACTGGGCCCGGCGGGTGGAGACGATCAGGCCGGTATGCTGCCAGAAAGCCTTGAGGCTGTCGTAACCGCTGTCGGTCGTGGCAACACCATACTGCCCGTCCCGCTCGACCACCTGAGCTTCGACGCCGCTCTGGCGATGAATGAAAGCCACGCACTGCTGCGCCGTGTGCTGCGAAGGGAACGGCAGGCAGGGGCGATCACCGGCGATAAACCGCGCCAGATCCTGCACCAGGCGGTGAATGACGAAGCGGGGGTAGCCGCATTGCAATCGATTGACCACCTCGGGCCGCTTCTCCTCATAACCAACCACGTCCTGCCAATGCGGCAGCGCCACGGAGACGGCATGGAGCGAATCGGGAAGTGCCTTTCCCAGTTCATCGCCTCGCCAGATCGGATCACGTAACAGGTTACGATTGCCCATAGAACTCCCTCCTGCTCACCAAGCTTTTCTTTTGTCCCGGCTGCGCATCTGTCGACTGACGTTCCTCAACGGTACACCACGCCGCCCGCTACGGCCGCTACCAGAACAACCAGGGCCGGATTGATTTCCGTCAGGGTCAGTACCGCAAACGACACTGCCACAATGAGCAGCTTATCCCATCCCAGGGAGAACGACTGCACAAGCCCGAGCCGTTTGACCCCGAAAACCGTTATCGCCATGTCATAGGCGGTCCAGAGCAGCAGTCCCACCACCACCGGGCGGACGGCCCGGAGCATGGACTGGACCAGCAGACTCTCCTTGATGCGAAAAAAACAGGCCACCATGAACAGCATCAGTATCGTCGTCGGCAGTACCGTCCCGGCCGCAGCAGCGACGGCACCCGGCACTCCGGCCATCTTATATCCAATATAGGCGGAAACCTGGGGTGCAATCGGTCCTGGAAGTGCATTCCCCACCGCCACGGCATCGGAAAATTCCAGGGGTGTTACCCAGGGAGACGTTGAGGCACTACCAGGTGGCTTCCAGAGGGCAGTGGTGGTTTCCCGTTGCATCAGCGCCAGGGAGGCAGGTCCGCCTCCCCAGGAGAACAGGGATACCCGGGTAAAGAGAATGAAGATGTGCCACAGAAGCATGTAGTACCTCCGCTAACGTCTCAGTTACGCTGACAATAGCAATCCGCAAGGTTTCTAAAGGACGTGGGCAAATATACGCAGCATGCTGACCGCAACCACCAGGAACAGGATTCGACGCAGGGTGATTGTCGATAACCGGTGGCTGACCATACCCCCCAGCTGCCCCCCCAGCAGCGCTCCGGATGCCACGGCGACTCCCCAGAGCAGGGGGACCTGTCCGGTGCTCCATTTACCGATGAATCCGGCAGCTGCGGATAAAAACGAGACTGCGACGGTCGTACCGATTGCCGTCCGCACCGGTACCTTCAGCAGATGAATCAAGAGGGGAAGGATGATGAATGCGCCCCCCTGGCCGATGATCCCGGCACAAAAACCGACACCACCCCCCAGCAGCGATGCGGCAGGAAAGCGCTTCGGGCATGTGCTATCAGTTGATGGCAACTCCCCGGATTCGGGTAAGAGCAGAAGCAGCAGGCTTGTTAACGCCATCACGGCAAAAAGGATCGCCATGCACCGCTCACTCACCAGGCTGGAAAAGAGAGCTCCCCCCATTGATCCGGCAGCGGCGCACACCCCTACCGTGAGGGCAAGGGGAACGTCGAAGACATCGTGCCTGCGATGGATCAGCATGCCCGACAGGGATCCACTCAGGCTCTGGAGCATGGTAATCCCGACAGCCGGACGGAGACCGATGGAAAAACCCGTTAACTGTGGCAGCGATATGAGGAGCGGCAGCATGACAATGCCGCCGCCAATGCCCAGGAGTCCGGACAAAAACCCTCCGGACATGCCGAGCATGAACAGGGTGCCCAGTTGCAAGCCGGTTGCCATGTCTGATATCCCTAGGGTCTCAGGGTGATCCGGCTGTCGGGATCGGCCACAATCTCGCCGATTTCGGCAACATCTGTCACACCCCGTCCGGCAAGTTCCGTCTCTAACCGGTCAACGTCGTCTGCCGGCAATGCTATCAGCAACCCGCCAGAGGTCTGGGCATCGGCCAGGACAAGCAGCTCCTCTTCGCTGACACCCGTTTCTACCGTGAGCCGGTCGCGCAAAAATTCCAGGTTGCGTCGGCTGCCGCCCGGAGCAATCCCCTCACGCACCAGACTCCAGGCCTCTTCCAGCACCGGCACCCTCGACACGCTGATCACCGCGCCGACGCCGCTTCCACGGACCATTTCGGAAAGATGGCCGAGGAATCCGAAACCGGTCACGTCGGTGCAGGCATGGGCTCCGACCACAACCATCGCCTCTGCGGCACTCCTGTTCAGACTCGCCATGACAGCGACAACTTCGGCAACGGTCTTTTCTGTAACCTTGCCGCTTTTCATGGCAGTCGTAATAATCCCGATTCCCAGCGGCTTGGTGAGGATCAGCCGGTCACCCGGTTTGGCCCCGGCGTTACTGATCACCTGGTCGGGATGGATCACCGCGGTGACCGCCATGCCGTATTTCGGCTCCGCATCCTTGATGGTATGGCCGCCGATGATGCTGATGCCTGCTTCCGCCGCCTTGTCAGCACCCCCCTGGAGAATCCTGGCCAGAACATCCAAGGGAAGCGTATCGGATGGAAACCCGGCTATGTTCAGAGCAAAGAGAGGCGTAGCCCCCATGGCATAGATATCGGACAGGGAGTTGGCAGCGGTAATCTGGCCGAACAGATAGGGGTCGTCCACCACCGGAGTAAAGTAGTCCACCGTCTGCACGATGGCCAGATCATCGTTCACACGGTAAACGGCGGCATCATCGGCGGTTTTGGTGCCGATGAGTACATTCGGGTCGGTAATGCTTGGTAGCTGACTCAAAACTTGAGCCAGGTCCTGAGGACTTATCTTGGCCGCTCAACCGGCGCAGGAAGCCAGGGCGGAGAGCCCGGTCTGAACGTGATTATGGGAAACACCACCCCGGATGGCGCGAATTTCCCTGACCCTGGTCGCAACAAGCTCTGCTGCCCGTTCCAGCTCCTCGGCGGTGGTAAGCCGGCCGAGGCTGAAGCGGATGGCGCCGAAACCCTGCTCCCGTGGCACCCCCATGGCCTTGAGCACGCCGGACAGCTCGCCGCTGCCGTCATGACAGGCCGAACCGGTGGAAGCGGCCATCTCCGGAATACGGGACAGCAGATCAGCCCCGACCACGTCGCTGAAGCTGATGTTGAGAGTGTTGGGGAGGCGCTCGGTGGGGTGGCCATTCAGCAGGACCCCGTCAACCAGTTCGTTCAGCCGGGCATGGAAGCGGTCCCGCAGCTCACGAATGCGCTCCCCTTCGCTGGCCAACCGCTGGCCCGCCAGTTCTGCCGCCTTACCCAGTGCGGCGATATAGGGGACGTTTTCGGTCCCCGCCCGACGGCCCCCTTCGTGTCCGGCGCCATGCAGGTAGGGATCAATCTTCACCCCCGTGCGCACATAGAGGGCGCCGATCCCCTTGGGGGCATAAAACTTGTGGCCGGCAATGGTCAGCAGGTCCACCCCCAGTTCATCCACCCTCGTCGGGATCTTCCCCACCGACTGGGCGGCATCGGTGTGCAGCAGAATGCCGTGTTCCCGGGCGATGGCGCCGATCTCGGCCAGCGGCTGGATAGTCCCCACCTCGTTGTTGGCATGCATCACGCTGACGAGAATTGTCTCGCAGGTGATGGCCTGGCGCAACGTCTCCGGATCTACCCGTCCGGAGCTGTCCACGGGGAGATAGGTGATGTTGAACCCCTGCCCCTCCAGCCAGTGGAGCGGATTCAGGACTGCCGGGTGTTCAATGGACGACGTGATGATATGCCGACCCCGCTCGCAGTTGGCCAGGGCAACCCCGATCAGCGCCTGATTGTTTGCCTCGGTACCACCGCTGGTAAATATAATCTCCGCCGGATGCGCGCCAAGCAGTGACGCCACCCGCGAACGAGCCTGCTCCACTGCATGTTTGGCACGCTGGCCGTACGGGTGATTACTGGATGGATTGCCGAACCCTTCCTGCAACCAGGGGAGCAGCTCATCAACCACCAGGGGGTCAACCGGAGTAGTTGCATTGTAGTCAAGATACACTGGATGCACTGCGCCCCTCCTTGTAACTATATTATCTATCGTGTTTATAGATTTATTACCACGAAAACAGTTTGCCCGTCAATTATTAATTGTTTGCCCGAAACACTACCTTTAGGAGATGATCAACTGAACGGCTCGTCGTAACGATTGTGCTTCACCTTGTCATACTGCAGTTCGTCGGCACGCAAGGGTGGCCGTCTTTCCTGGGGATGGCCGATACTAATGATAGATTCCACCCTGACATGTTCCGGAAGTCCTAGCAACTGCTGAACGTAGGCCTCGGCTGAACTGTCAGCATCATGGGGACGCTGGCGGATCTGAATCCAGCAACTCCCCAATCCAAGAGACTCGGCGGTCATCTGCACCAGGATTGCGGCGATAGAGCAGTCCTCCACCCAGACATCGGATTTCGTGCTGTCGGCGCAGACCACGATTCCGAGAGGCGAGCCCTTTAGAAAGGTAGAGCCGTGGGCCTTGGATAGCGAAAGCTTTTGCAGAAGGTCCCGATCATCAACCACAATGAATTCCCAGGGGCGGTTATTGCGTGACGACGGTGCTCTAAGCAGGGTTTCAACCAGCAGTTCAAGAGTTTGCCGGTCAATCGACTCATCGGTGTAGGTGCGAATACTGCGGCGTTTTCTTATCAGTTCAAGCATGGTCATTAGATTCTCCTTTCTGTAATTTTATACCACCGGCTGTTGACCAGGTAGATACCCGAGAGAACCAGCCCACCACCGATCAGCTGCGGCAGGCTCAGCCGCTCACCCAAAAGAGGCATGGCCAGAACTACCGTGACCACGACCTGAGACAGTAGCGACACCGACACCACCGAGGCTTTCAGATAACCCAGGGCATAGTTGACCCCCAGCCAGCCGCCGAGATGTGATATCAGGGCCAAGGCAACCAGATAGGACCAGGAACTGCCGCTGTAGCCCGTCAGGGGAAGTCCCATGACAAGGGTTAGAATCAGCAGCAAAAGCCCCCCCGTCACCACCGAGAAGGTCATGAAGGTAAGGGTATTCGCGATAGAGCGGGCTTTCTGTGTTGTCAGCAGGTAGGCGCCGTAGAAAAACCCGGCGGCAACCGCCAGGAAGTCCCCACGGCTGCTTGCGGGCAAGTGCCAGTTTCCTGCCCCGAGTACCAGCACCATTCCCAGCAGAGCGAGAGACAGACCGGACCAGTAGCGGCCGGTCAGCTTCTCTTTGAAGACAAGCGACGCACCGATGCCTACCCAGATCGGCGCATTGTTACCCAGCAGGGTGGCAGTCGAGGCAGTGGTGAGCATGATACTGGTGTTCCAGAGGAAGAGGTCCAGCCCGAGAAACAGACCGCCGGCGATAGATAGCCAGAGCTGCGACCGGTCCGGTCGGGACGAACCGCTGCCGAGCCACCAGGGTATCAGGACAATACCGGTGAACAGAAAGCGGTAAAAGGCCGACACCGGGCCGGGGACAGCGGCCAGCTTGACGAAAAGGGCAGAGCCGCTGATGCAGAGAACGCCGGAAAAAAGTGCCAGATAGGCTAATGTCCGGTTTTCCCTGCGTAACGAGATGGGCTCATCCTCCATGAAAACGGATTCAACTCCTGTTTCACCTGCCGTGACTATACTTTCTGATAAATGATCCACTTGAGCTCCCGGCTTGCCGGCGGTTCAATCCACCAGCGGCTTCTCCGCCACGGCAAAGATGGTGAACCCGGTAAACTCGACCTGGCCACCGGCCTTCAGGCTATCGAACTCGAGAATGATCTCACGTCGGGCATCCTCCCGCAAGTTGCCGGGCACATGCTGCAGATAGTTGCCGAAGGTGCTCGATTCAAGAAAATCGACAATCTCCATCCCGCTGCGGAAATACTTGCATCGCTTGCGGATGTCGACGCTCTGCACGGCCAGCTTGGCGCCGAGGAAGTGCTGTACCAGCTGGGTTGCGGTAACGCCGTGCCGGGTAAAGACATAATCCTCGATATTGACTACCTTGTTGTACGGTAGGCGAAGCAGAACCCGATCCGTAATCTTGCGGTACGTTGCTTCCCGGGCCAACTCCCTGGCTCCCGTGGTAAGGCCGATCCGTCCCCCCGGCTTGAGCACCCGGGCTATTTCCCGCAGCGCTTTCTCCTTGTTGGCAATCCAGTGGAATACCGCACTCAGAAAGACGACATCAATGCTCTCGCAGTCGAGAAAACCGAGGTCCTCACCCACCCCGACCTGAAAGCGCGCATTGGCCGGGGCCTTCTTGCTGCAGGCGATCCTGATCCGCTCGGGCAGAGGGTCAATGCCGATGAGCCTTCCGTCGTCACCAAGGGACTCCGCGACCAGGAGCCCGAGACGGCCCGTACCGCAGCCGATGTCGAGGACCCGTGAGTTGGGCCGGATATCGAGCAGTTCCAGTAGACGTCGACCATTGTCGAACTGGTAGTCGCTCAGCTCGTCATAATTTTCGGCCAGGAGCCGGGTGTCCAGATCAAGTTGTATCACGAACGATTCTCCACAGTCGGTAGTTGAGCGGTGACTCCGTTCGCATGACGTGCCTCCTCCGCCACCGCTCAACCACCGGATTAACGATGAACGATCATCGTACCAGCTCCCGCTATTTTGCGGCTACCGGTGCGGCCGGCGGCGGAACGGGTGCGACGGTTAAGGCAAAGCCGGGGAGAGACGCTGAACCACTGCTGTTGGTGGCGGTGATCACGATGTCGCCGTAGGTGCCAACATCTTCTGTCTTCGGCGTGCCGGTCAGGGCGCCGCTGGCAGCGTCGAAAGCGGCCCAGGACGGCTTGTTGGCGATGCTGAAACTGGCCGCATTGACTGCCTCGGGGACGAATTTATAGGCTTTCCCCTCGACAACAGTGGTGACGGGGATACCGTCGACGGTCGGCTGAGCTATCTTCCGCTCCGGGCCGTACACCGCCCGGGTGATGTCGTCACTGAAGCGCTCCTGGGTCCCGGCGCCGGCGGTATTGGTCAACACGACCACGGTCAGACCGGCCTGCGGATCCACCCAGAAGTGGCTGCCGTATTCACCGCTGAGCCGCCAGGTCCCCACACCGTGCAGCGACTCCGCCAGTCCCTGGTTCTTCAGGACCGCCACGCCGTAGCCGTATCCCCAGCCTTTGCCCAGGGCTGGTGAAGTAATCAGCCCGAGGGAATTGGTCGTAAACGAATAGACCGCCGCACTGTCCAGAATCGGTGTTCCGCCCTGACGGATGGCTTCCAGGAATTTGAGATAGTCTTCTGCGGTACCGACCAGACCGGCGCCTGCAGACGGGTAGGCCTTCCGGTCGAAGACACGGCCGGGAGCAACAGGGAGCGGACTCTTGCCGACGTCAATGGTGTCGCTGTCGGCCAGACGCTTCGGCCGCGGAATGGCAAAGGCGTACTGGGCAGCGACGCGCTTCTTGTCAGCAGGGGTGAATGTTGTTGCCTTGAGACCGAGCGGCTTGGTCACCGTCCGCTGCAAAACCGCGGGCAGTCTACCCTTGCCGGCGTTTTCAAGAACCCCGCCGAGCAGTTCGTAGCCAATGGAATAGGACCAGCCCGTGCCCGGCTCATAAAGCAGCGGCGCCTTGGCAAGGCGTTTCAGGTTCTCGTCCAGTGACGGTACGGAACGGTCGAAGCCGTCGGATACTCCGGCCTGGTGGTAAGGGCCTTTGCCTGACTCCAGATAACCGTACCCGAGTCCGGCAGTGTGGGAGAGCAGCTGATAAACCGTCACATCCGGCTCCCTGCCGTCGGCAAGTTTCGGCTTGAACTCCGGATACCATCTGGTCACCGGATCGTCGAGCCGGAAGATTTCCGCATCGGCCAGGGCAACCGTTGCCGCGGCAACGATCGGTTTGGTCAGGGACGCCAGACGGAATTGCGTATCCAGGGTCACGGGTCGCCTGGCCTCGCGATCGGCAAGTCCGGCCGCCTTTTTGTAAATCAGTTTTCCATCCCTGGCGACCAGAACGACCGTGCCGACAATCCGCTCATCCTTGATGGCACGGTCAATCACCGGATCGAGCCGGCTCTTCAGTGTCACGTCGGCAGCGAATGCAGAGGCAGCGATGGCAATGACGCCGACTATTCCCGATACTATTCGTTTCAACATATCCAATCCTCCTGTCAGCTGAATTATGTGCGGTCGGAAAACAGCACCCCGGCCTTGGCAATATTATCCCTGTCCACCTCATTGATGATGACGATGACCGACTCTTGCGGAACGCCCGTCGCCGCGGCAATCGTCCCCGTGACCCCTTTGGCAACGGCCTGTTTCTGCTCTTTCGACAGCTTTGAACCAAAATCGATGGATACAATCGGCACGCTTCTCTCCTTTGTGATGTATGATTGTGAAACGAAAAAAGGCCGGAAAAAGATTTTCCGGCCTCCAGTTCTCTGGTCAGCGAGCGACAGTTATAAACTACATTTTTTGTAGGATATATATTTTTTATCTTGACAAGTCAAGATTTAAATTGCTACGGTCACAGAAAATATTGATCGGACACACTTCGAACATTCACAACGGTTCCACCAGACACACTGGAGGCCAAGTCGGGATGCACTACCCTGCTTGGCCTTTTTTTATGCGAATAGACCATGGATGCGACTCAAGGTATCACCAGAAAGGAGCAGCAATGCCGGCACATAACTACCTCTTCACTTCAGAATCGGTCACCGAAGGGCACCCGGACAAACTGGCGGATTTCATCTCCGACTCGATCCTCGACGCTTTTCTCGACAAAGATCCCCTTGCCCGCGTCGCCTGCGAAACCAGCGTCACCACCGGCCTGGTCGTCGTCATCGGCGAGACCTCGGCCACTGCCCAGATCAACGCCGTTCGCGTCGCCCGGGACGCAATAACTGAAGTCGGTTACACAAACTCGGAACTGGGGCTCGATGCCGAACACAGTGCCGTCCTGGTTTCCCTTGACCAGCAGTCGCCCGATATCGCCCAAGGGGTCAACTCGGCCCTGGAGCAGCGCTCCGGCATTGACCATGACGGCTATCTCGATTCCGTCGGCGCCGGTGACCAGGGAATGGTCTTCGGCTACGCCACCGACGAGACCGATGCCTACCTCCCCACCAGCATCCACCTGGCCCACGGCCTGACCCGCAAGCTGGCCTCGGCCAGAAAATCAGGGGAAATCGGCTACCTCCGCCCCGACGGCAAGAGCCAGGTGACGGTGCAGTTCGAAAACGGCACGCCGACACGGATCGACACGGTGGTCATCTCCACCCAGCACGCTCCCGACGTGGAGCTGGAGCAGATCCGCGGCGACGTCATCGAGCGTATCGTCAAGCCGGTGATCCCGGCGAACCTGTTGGACAACCAGACCCGTTTCTTCATCAACCCCACCGGTCGCTTCGTCGTCGGCGGCCCCCACGGCGACGCCGGCCTCACCGGCCGCAAGATCATCGTCGACAGCTACGGCGGCGTGGCCCGACACGGCGGCGGTGCCTTCTCGGGCAAGGATCCCACGAAGGTGGACCGCTCCGGTGCCTATGCCGCCCGCTACGTGGCCAAGAACCTGGTTGCCGCCGGACTGGCGTCGCGGGTTGAGATCCAGATCGCCTACGCCATCGGCGTGGCCCGGCCGGTGGCGGTGTTCGTCGACTCATTCTGCACCGGCAAGGTGTCGGACGAACAGCTCGCCCTGATCATCAGGGATAATTTTGACCTCCGCCCGGCGGCCATCATCGAGCAGCTCGACCTGCGCCGCCCCATCTACCGCCAGACCGCCGCCTACGGCCACTTCGGCAGGAACGACCTGGATCTCCCCTGGGAGCGCATCGACCGGGCTGCAAGGCTGGCCTGAAGTCACCATATGTGCAGAGAGCTGTACGTGTAATCGACACAATTTATCGAGAAATCATGCCAACCGGAAAACCGGAGGTCCCTGCGTGACGTGCGCACAGGAGATCTCCGGTTTTTTTGTTTCCACATACCAACAACGGATATGACTGTTTATGCCTGACGCACCTACCCACATCATTGCCTGCGACGTCATGAAGGAAGAACTTCTGGCAATAACGCCGACACACCCGGTCATCTTCCACTTTGTCTCCATGGGGCTGCACCGCTGGCCGGACAAACTGCGGGAGGAGTTACGCGCGGTTCTTGCCAGCGCCACTGGTAGAGACCGGGTGGTGCTGGCTTTCGGCCTCTGCGGCGGGGCGGTGGCAGGACTGACTGCGCCAGGGATACCGCTGTTCATTCCGAGAGCCCACGACTGCATCCCGCTCCTCCTTGGGTCCCGGTACACCCATGAAGAACTCCTCCGTGAGGAAAAGGGGACTTATTTCCTCTCCGGCGGCTGGCTGGAGGGGGAGCGGACCGTATTTTCCGAATACCGGCGCGTACGGGAAAAATATGGCGAGCAGAAGGCAAAACGGGTGATGGCCACCATGTTCGATGCCTACCGGCGCATTGTTTTCGTTCATACCGGCCATCCCAGGGAAACAGCGCACCTGGCAACCGGCCGCGAACTGGCTGGGCTGCTGGGGCTGGAATTCCTGACCATAGGCGGCCGCGACGCATGGTTGCGGCGGGTCGTCAACGGCCCGTGGGACGGCGATTCGTTTATCGAGATTGCACCGGGAATGGTGCTACTGGAAACAGATTTTGGCGCAATTCACTAACAGACTTCAACCTGCACCGGAGGACTTATGAGTACCCCTATCGATCACCCCCGCTTCACCTGCGCCCTGGGAGGGGCGCTCAGCGCCATCACCTCACTGCCGAAAGCCATCCCGATCATTCATGGCTCCGGCGGCTGCGGCGGCAACCTGCACATGGCCCATTATGCCGGCAGCGGCTTTTACGGGGCCGGCTACTGCGGCGGCACGTCGCTCCCCGGCTCCAACATCGTCGAGAATGAGGTGGTGTTCGGTGGCAGCGACCGCTTGAGCGAGCAGATCCGCACCACCCATGAGCTGATGGACGGCGAGCTCTACGTGGTGGTGTCGGCCTGCATGACCGACATCATCGGCGATGACATTCAGTCGGTGGTCCAGGAGCACCGGGACAACGGCATACCGGTGATCGGCATCGAGACCGGCGGTTTCAAGGGGAACTCCTACAAGGGGTATGATCTCCTGCTGGACGGGCTCTTCCGCCACTACCTCAAGCCAGCAGCGGAGATAAACACCCGCCTCGTCAACCTCTGGGGACTGGTACCGGGTCAGGACCCGTTTTTCCGTGGTGATCTGCTTGAGCTGAAGCGCCTGCTGGGGCTTCTGGGGCTGGAGGTCAACACCTTATTCGCCCCGGACGAAACCTTGGACAACCTGCGGAGTGCACCGGCGGCAGCGGCCAATCTGGTCGTATCCCGTGCTTATGGCGTGGACCCGGCCAGAACGTTCGAGGAACGCTTCGCCACCCCGTTCAAAGTCGTGGATCTGCCGGTGGGGGCAGTGGCCACCGCCCGTTTCCTGCGGGAGGTGACTGCCGCCCTTGGGCTTGACCCGCAAGCCACCGAAGCAGTCATCGCCAGGGAAAATGATCTCTACTACCGCATCTTCGAACGCTCGAGCGACCTGTTCACCGATGTAGACATGCAGTTCTATGCCGCGGTGGTGGGGAATGCCACCACAACCCTCCCCATAACCCGCTTTCTCAATGAAGAGCTGGGCTGGCTGACCGATCTGGCGGTGGTGAGCGACGGACTGGACGAACAGTTTCACGCAGCGGTTATAGACGGCTACGACCGCCTGGAGTCCGGCTATCAGCCGACGATCATCTTCGAAACCGATGCGGGGCAGATCCCGGCCCACCTGGCCAGACTTTGGCCGGCTACCGATGGCAACCGCTACGCGCCTATCTTTAGCCCGGCCTATATCCTGGGAAGCACCATCGAAGGGGAACTGGCCGCCAACATCGGCGCCCGCCACCTGGGGATCAGCTTTCCGCTCAACAACCGCGTGGTGATGAACAAAGGGTATGCCGGTTATCGTGGGGGCCTCAGCCTGGCGGAAGATCTGATGTCGTTCGCGATCCCGGGCCGATAAGGATGAGGAGTGCGGCAGTTGCAAGCCGCCTGCATTCGCGCTGACGTGCTATTTCTGTAATTCCATGCTCATTTCGCTACAGTCGATGAACTCGCCCTACGGGCTCAAACAACATCGACTGTTAACGCTTCATTCGCAGGAATTTCGACGAAATAGCCCTAATGCGCTCATTCCGGCAACTTCCAACTAACGGACAGATTGCAAGACCACGAAAGGAGACCACCATGGCTTATACCGATCAGAAAGTCCTCCCTGTCAGGGAAAACCGGCTGCGCACCTGTAACGCCTACGGCGGCTGTTCCGACGGGCTCGTGAAGAGCTCCCGCGGCGGCTGCCTGCAGAACAGCGGCCGCTCCTTCTCCCAGGCGGGCGGCTGCCAGATGAACTTGGCGCTCACCATCATCGGCACCATCCCGGGTGCCTACGTCCTGATGCATTCGCCCCCCGGCTGCGGCGGCTCGCTGCAACAGTTCGACGGCATGTTCCGCATCGGCCAGAAAGCCCGTGGTCGGGTACAGGACCGGATCATCTGGGGGAGCACCAACCTGGACGAATCGGACGTGGTCCACGGCGGCGAGGAGAAACTGGCCGCGGCCATCATCCAGGCCGACCGCCGTCATCGCCCGGAGCTCATCTTCATCATCACCACCTGTACCCCGGCCATCATTGGCGACGATGTGGACGGAGTAACCGCCAAAGTCCAGCCCCAGGTGGCTGCCCGAGTCGTCCCGGTGCACTGCGCCGGCTTCCGCACCCACATCTCCGCCACCGGATACGATGCCGCCTACCACGGTCTTGCCCGTTTCCTCGACTTCATCCCCAGGGAGCTGAACCTGGACGAAGGTGAGCAAAAGATCCGAGACGAAGAAGCCAAACGGACCGTCAACCTGTTCAACGCCGTCTCCATCGGCCGCCCCGACGAGATCGAGCTGGAGCGGCTGCTAAGCGCCCTGGGGCTCAAGGTGCAGGTCTACCCCCACTTTTCCGACGAACAGAGCTTCCGCGACATCACCAAAGCTGCACTGAACGTCAGTATCTGCGCCACCCATGATGACTATTTTCTCGATTTCCTCAAGGAGAAACACGGCATACCCTACATCATCGATACCATGCCCATCGGCATCCGCAACACCGCACTCTGGCTGGAAAAGATCGCCGCCCACTTCGGCCTGGAAGAAGAGGCCAAACGGCTCATCGCCGCAGAAGAGGCCGCCCTGGAAAAGGGGATTGCCCGCTATTGCGAGATAATCAAGGGGAAGCGGGTCTATCTCGGCGGTGGGGAAATGCGGGTTGCCACCATGGCAATGCTCTACCACGAGCTCGGCGCCAATGTGATCGGCTTCAGGGCCCACCATTACGACCAGTTCGGTGATGACCTGTATCTCCGGGCGGCAGGCGACAACCCGGACCTGGAGGTAAACGTGGCCACGGCCCAGGTATTCGAACTGGTGAACCTGATCAACAGGACCAAGCCTGACCTGTACGTCGGCCATGGCGGCAGCAACTCCTGGGTTGCAAAGCTCGGCGTGCCCTGCATCCCGCTGTATGCGACACCGCAGACCTATCTGGGGTACAAGGGGACATTCGAGGTGGCGCGCCGATCTGCCAAGCATCTGCTCAACCGCTCCTACCAGCAGCGGCTCTTGGGGAATGCCCCGCTGCCGTACCGGGCCGAGTGGTACGAGAAAGATCCGTACGCCTATATCACCGACGATCGTTATCACGACAGCGGACCGGCAGCCGATCCCGAACAACTGGCGGTCTGATACCGATAGGCATGTGAAGAGAACGGTTCACGGTTACCCGACAAAAAAGCCCCCATGAAAATCACGGGGGCTTTTTTGTTGCGAAGGATGGCTGTTACGACGCGCCGACACGATACGGTTCAATATCCTTTTCCTCGAACGTATTGACCCGGGAAAACTCCCTTTGCTCACCGTCTACCGTAACCTGCAGCTGGCAGCTGCGGCCCGCCGGGGCCCTGGTGTAGCGGAGGAGAATCGAGGCGGCAGTAGCAAGCAGCGCCTCGTCAACATGCCCCATGACCACGCCGACCGGGCTTCCCCCCTCCAGCCACTGGAATACCGCCTCTCCGCTCTGAACGGCCCCCTCCAGAAGATGGTTCTCAGCCTCGTTACGGGCAATAATCACCTTGGTATCCGGACCGATGCGGAAATGGCGTCCCAGTTTCAGCAAGCGGAAATCGCGGACATTGAGCCCGGCAGAGTGGTCGAAGATATCCTTCACTTTTGGCACGAAAGCAGGTTCGGTCAGCAGGCAGCCACCGGCCGGACAGGGATAGTTCTTTACATCCAGCTCATCGGCCAGATGGATCTGTTCCTTGCGGGAGCGTCCCGACATGGCCAACAGCTTCTCCCGGTCCACCCACCCTTCCCGCTCCGGAATGGTCGGGGTGAAATGCTTGGCAGACAGCGGACGGAGCAAAAGCCCTTCCAGACCGCTCTCCTTCTCGATGATATTCAGGGTGTCCCGGCGCTGGCTCATGGGGCGCTGGCCGAGCACCTCACCGGTGATGACGAAGTCGGCCCCGCTCTCCACCATGTACTCCCGTGCCTTGCGCAGCAGGAAGATCCGGCAGTCGATGCAGGGGTTCATCCCTTTGCCGTAACCGAAGCGGGCTGCCCGGACAACTTCCAGATACTCGACCCCCTTGTGCATGACCTTGATCGGGATGCCGAACTCCTCGGCAACACGGACCGCCTCGGACTTGCAGCCGGCACTCTTGCTGGTGCAGGTGCAGAATGGCGAGGTAAAATTGAGAGCTTCCACCTCTATACCCTGGTCGAGCATCACCTTCACCGCCAGTGTTGAATCGAGCCCGCCGGAAAGCAGGGCCAAGGCCTTACGTCTCATGCTGTTCTCCTGTGGCCCCATGCATGTCACAAAAAATGAGCCGGAGCATATGCACCGGCCCGACACGACGGAACCTCTATAATTTTAGTCAACAATTAGTAGCAGAGAACAACAAGCTTGTCACTAAACATTTATCCCTACGCCGCACGGCTCAAGGCAAACCGTCCCGGCTCAAGGGGCCACCGGCCATACTCCCGGGCCGCAGCCACCAGTGCGTGAATATTCTCCGGCGGCGTGTCGATGGGAAGACCACAGCCAAGCCCCAGGATGTAGCCTTTCGGATTATCCCACCCCTTTAACAGGCACTCCAGGGCGTTTGCCCTGACATCATCAGGAGTGCCGAGATACATCGCCGCCGTCGGCCGCACGTTGCCGAGCAGAGCCACCCGGTGACCCACCAGTTCCTTGGCCGCGGCAAGATCAACCGCGTCATCAAGGCTGAGCACCGACACACCGGTGTCGGCCATCTCCGGCCATATCTTTGCCGTATTGCCGCAGATATGAAGAGACGGGGCAACACCCGCTATTGCCGTCAACGCAGCCGTGACCTCGGTCAGATACGGCAGGGCAAACTCGCGAAACTGTTTCGGGCTGATCATGGTGCCCGATGCAGTCGGGTCAGCCAGGCCGATGCGTGCCCCCACGCCGATGGCAGCGGCGCTGAAACGGATAATGCTGTCGGTAGCCAGACGAAGAAGCCGGTGTGCAAATTCCGGATTCTTGTGCAGGTCACGCAGGAAGCGGTCGGTCCCCCGGATACTGGCGGCGGTGGTAAACGGGCCGGACGTGGTCATGGACAAACCGACTTCATCACCGATTTCCCGGAGAACGATTGATGCCGCTTCAAGGAACAGGGGGAGACGGCCGTCCTTTTCGGGGTCGGGAACCTTGAGCAGATCCAAGTCCTTCTCTTCCTTGACCACATTTTCCGCCACATAGGGGGTACTGTCCGGAAAAGCGATCCTGCTGCCGATGGCCTCGGCGATGCCGGTCAGCCCGGGTCCGGTGTTGACGTTGTCCGCGCCATACCGGCGCCAGGCGGCAATCTGTCCCCTGGCCAGAAGCTGTGCAGAATTGTTGTATTCCCCCACCGTCACTCCGATGACCCGGGCGGCATGGTCACTGATGAGCAGGTTCACCGGGATCCGGTCGTAGGGCTTGCCGGTCAGGGCGGCAACGGTCCGCTCCTTCGAGGTCATGGTTTCCTTAAACGCTGTCACTGTCATGGTCATCCCCCTAGCGGCACCCACCGCGCCCCTTGCCACCGCCACAGCCGCCGCCGGAACCGCATCCGTGGGAAACGCCGGGGAGCGCCTGATCCAGCAGCTTGTGCCGTTTGCCATAGGACGTCAGCGCCCGGTCGATGGACCCCTTGACGCCAAAGGCCTTGATCCCCCTGGCCTGGAGCGACTCGACGGCACCGGGGCCGATCTGCAGGGCCAGGACCGCATCGATGCCGACCAGTTGGGCAACCGTCGCTTCATGGCCGTGGTCGGCGTCATCATGGATCTTTCCAGGTGACCCGCAGCTGCAGGAGGGAACAATCTCCCGCTTTTCCTGCTGCTGGTAGGTGCCATCATCGGCCACCCGATAGATCAGGAACTGCCTGCTCCGCCCGAAATGTTCGTTAATCGTGACCCCGTCACTGCTTGCTACGGCAACAGTCGGCATATCAGTCTCCTTGCGAGGTAATGGACGCGATCACCAGGTTCCCTTGGGAGCTGTTCTTGATGCCGTGGTGATCATGCGCAGGCACCACCACAATGACCCCGGGCTTCAGCGGCTGGGTCTTTCCGCCGGAGAGATACTCCCCCTCCCCTTCGACCACGACGAAGATGTGGCTGCCGTGGTGGGTATGGGTGATGATCTCCTGGCCGGGCCTCAGCCCCAGCAGGGAGATGTTGCCGTCGTTGCCGGACCAGATGGTCTCCTTGTGCCTTTTGGCATCGTCGAACTTCTTCAGTTGATTGACATCCAGCAGAACTGCGCTCATACAGTCTCCTTTATCGGTGATGGTTTGGGAATTACGGCTGGCTACCAGTCGACCTCTCCCTGGCTGAACAGGCCTGCCGCAACATTCTCGGCCTCCCTGACGAACTCGGGGCGCTGCAGGGCTTCCCCCGGCGCCGCGACGCCAACGACCCGGATCAGATGGGTTTCGCTGAAGCCGAGCCGCTTGAAGAACCGGTCGTAGCGCGGATAGAGATCGTCGAAGAACGTCGGGTCGGGCTGTCCCTGGGACTGGACGAAGACCAGCTTCTTGCCCGGTGAGAGACGGCTCGGGTTTGCGGCAGTCCGGTAATCCGGGGTGAAATAGGAGAAGGCCCGGTCGAAGAAGAGCTTGAACTGGCCGGTGACATCCCCGAAGTAGACCGGCGAGGAGAAGATCACCACTTCCGCCGCTGCCACCGCTTCGAGGATCTCCGTGGCGCTGTCGCTCAGCACGCAGTGATCCAGCCCCTGCTTGCAGGCGTAGCAGGCCTGGCAACCCCGGTAGGTCAGGTCGTTCAGGTAAAACGTCCGGGTGGTTTTCCCGGCCTTTTTGGCCGCCTCGACCACCACCCCCGCCAGCCCCGCACTGTTGCCGTCCCGCCGGGGTGATCCGATTAACGCTACAACACTCATCTGTCTCTCCTTTGTCAATAACGTGCCGGACGCATAAAAAAAACCGGAGGTTCACCCGCCATCGTGTCGGGGAACCTCCGGTTTTCCGGTCGGTCCAAAGCTTTTGTTGCGAATCAATTTAATTCCTATCGCTTATATAGCGTATAGCTGCTTCCCCTCTTTTTGTCAAGAGGTCTTTGCAATATTGCCTGCATTCCGATAGTGATCCCTAAGCGGTGTGAATCAGTGCCAATATATTCTGGATGCTCTGGATTGAAGAGCAATTCATGAACTAAACCGGCATCCACTCCGAGGCTCAGAAGATAATTTTGGCGGTCCATGCTTGGGTTGGTTAAATTGCTAAAAAAAGGTATTGAGGCCAAGCGTCGAAGCAGAGCAGAGACCATCTGCCGCCGAGAGTTGGGCATCGCTGACAGTGCAATAGCATAATGTCAGTCCTGCAACTCAGCCTCATGACGAACTCCAAGACAAAACGTATTTCGCCCATTACATGCTGGACATGTCCAGCTTTTACCGGCTTCTAACTCATGATGCCAAATGACAATTTTGTGGTCGCAGCTATTATTCCCACATGGAATCTCATGCTGTAGAGGCTTCCATTCAACTTGCCTGTTCCCCTTATCGATAATTACGTAAGATGCGCCACACTCGTAACACTGGGCAGGAACTTCATTTTTTCCATGTGGCATGCGCTTGCGCATGGGCTTCCCGCACTCCATGCACGGGAGACTGGCAAAACTCCCTAGTGTTACATTGAAAATTGGCGATGAGAGAACGTGCTTTACAGCAGTCGCTATCTCCTCACACCTCAATCGGATTTTATTATAGTCGTGTGCTTTGTTAGAACGAACCTGCTTGAGTGTAGGAACATGGAGGTAACTCCCCAACGCATCATAGTGTTTTCGGATGGTTTCCATGTTGAGAATTTTTTCTGTCCCCAGTGATTCCATTTTTTCTGGCCGTACGCCGTATTCCTTCTCCCTGCCGATTGAATACGTGGCATCACAATCAGCTGTTGGATCAATATCAAGAAGAATGGTCATGACCTTTCGAGGTTGCCATGTCTCATATTCCGATGGTGGAAATTCATCTTTGAACGCTTGTGCACGGTCGTAAGTGAGCGCCTCCATAGCCATTCTGAGTTCAAGAACAACATACTTCAAACGATCATCGTCAAAAGTACCCAGCTCATTCTCTGCGCGCTTCAAATACTTTCGTGCTTCATGTCGGTAATCCACTTATAACTTCCTTATTTTGTTTGACCAACTCGTCATCACCAGTTCACGCGCGCACGCGCATGAACTGGTGATCCGCTCAAACAGGACACTTAGCCCACAAACATGACCCACCACTAATAATCTTTTCCGCCGGATTTTACCAGAACGTTTTGATTGCCATCAGCGCAGGGTGAAATCGGTGCTGACGATCGGCAGGGTCGCCAGCACCAACTGCAGTGCCAGAGACCAGAGGGCGACAGTCGCGAGACGACGCTGGATGCGCGGCAGCTCCTCCCCCAGGCTTTCTGCCCGGCGGAAACGGTGCAGCATCCCCACGCCGATGCCGCAGACTGCGGTGGTCATGATGGTGAGGTAGATGGGGTAGCCGATGAAAAGGTATTCCTTCTGCAGGATGCAGAACGGGCAGTGGTGGGAAGGCATTTGGTAGATATAGAGGGAGATGACCGAGACCACAGAGGCGATCGCCACCGCCAGCTGGACCGCCGACAGGAGCGCGAAGAGGTAAGCCCCCCTCCCCCGGCGACGGAAGCGAAGACCGGCGGCGATGGTGAGGCCGGCAGTCGTGTAGAACAGGGCCAGCATCGGCAGCGGCGGCGCGTTGGCCACCTCGGTGGCCATGGTGCGGTCTTTGACGCTGAAGAGGCTGCCGCAGCAGGAGGTGATGATATCCGGGTGCAGGGCGAGGAAATAGACCGCCTGGCTGATGAACTCCGCCAGGATCACCGGCGCAAGCAGGAGGAGTAGCCACTGCTTCCACCGGATCAGGGGGTAGTCGTACCCCCGGCTGTCGGCATGGTTCAGGATCAGCCAGAGGGCGGCCAGGAGGAAGGTGGCGATCTTCAGTAGCAGGGTCGGATAGCCGAAGCTCCCCACCGACAGGGAGCCGACGGCGCACATGGCGCCGACGAACAGTGAACTCAGGTCATCGACGGTATGGAGGAAAAGGAATATGGAGATGAGCTGGAGGCCGAGGGTGTAGCTGACGATGGTGGAGACCAGGTAGGTCCGGCGCTCCAGCTGAAGCTGCCGCTCACTGCCGCTGGCTAGGTCCCAGTGGCGGAGGATCCGGACGCCGAAGCCGGCGGCGGCAAAGGTCATCACCAGCGTCAGCAGCGACGAGACCAGCAGGGAAAGGACGCCGGGGTGGAGGATCACGGCCGCTCTCCGCCCCGTACTATCCGGCCGTCTCGCATCTCGATGAGCAGGTCTCCCAGGTCCGAGTCGTAGACGATCGGGTCGTGGCTGGCGAGGATGATGGTCTTCCCCTCCCCTTTCAGGCGGCGCATGATCGCCATGAACTCGGTGGAGAGTCTGCTGTCCAGGTGGGCGGTCGGCTCGTCGGCGATGACCACCAGCGGGTCGTTGATAAGCGCCCGGGCAATGGCTACCCGCTGGGCCTCACCGCCGGAGAGCCAGTCGACCTTCGCTCCTGCCTTCCGCCCCAGGTCGAACAGCTCCAGGGTATCCAGGGCCCGCTGCCGCAAGAGGCCGTGCTTCTCCCCCAGGGGGTAGGCGGGGATCATGACGTTCTCCAGCACGGTCAGCCCCTTTATCAGGTTGAACTGCTGGAAGATGAAGCCGAAGGTCTGCCGGCGGATCCCGGTCAGAAACCGCTCGGGGAGGCTGGTGATCTCCCGCTCGCCCAGGTAGATGCGGCCGGTGGTCGGCCGGGCCATGCAGCCGATGATGCCGAGGAGCGTGGTCTTGCCGGAGCCGCTCGGCCCTTTGAGGATGGTGGTCCTGCCGAAGGGGAGCTCCACAGAGACATCCTGGAGAGCCCTGAATTCGTTGGGACGGCCGGCGTTGAAGGTTTTGCTTATTCCTTGCGCCCTGATCATCGCAGCACCATGTCCGGGTCGATGGTCGCCACCCGCCACGAGGGGACGATGGTGGTGACGATGTAGGGGACCACGGTCAGCAGGAAGATCACCTCCAGCTGGCCGAAATGGATGAAGGGGGTGAGGCGGAACTCAGGGTAGAGGGTCGACCACCCCTTCAGGACCGGCGCGAACAGCCAAAAGGTGCCGGCAAACACGTGCAGGTAGGCCAGCGCGGTCCCGAGCAGGAAGGCGGTGAGCGACACCAGCAGCCCTTCCCAGAACTTCAGCAGCAGTACATCCGAACTCTCCCAGCCGACCGCCTTGAGGACGCCGATCTCTTTGCGCTCCTCGGCGGAGAGGCCGGTGGCCTTGTCCCAGGCGAAGATGACGAATGCCAGGGCCGCGATGGTGAAAAGCACCGTCACCACGCCGGAACGCCAGCTGAACAGGGCATCGTAGGTGCGCAGGATCTCGCTGCGGATGATCGGCCGGGTATCGGGGTGAAGTTTGACGATCTTCTCGGCAATGGTGGCCAGCTCCTTCCGGTTGCGGACCGTCAGCACCAGGTCGGTGGCCTGGTCGGCAGGGATGCCGGAGAGCTGCCGGTAATCGCTCTCGGCCAGCAGGATCAGATCGGCCGCCACCAGTTGCGACTCCTCCGGCAGCAGACCCTGCACTCGGTAGCTTTGGGGCCTGCCATCAAATCCGGTAAAGCCGACGATGTCGCCGGGGAACGCCTCCCTGAGCCGCGAGATGCCGCTCCCGAGCACGATCTCGCCGGGCGGCGGGGCTTCATCGGGCACCATCAGGGTGTAGTTAGCAAGGAAGCTGCCGTCGTAGTAGTACCCCCAGAGCCGGGGACGCACCGACTGGACCCCGCCGATCTCCCGGATATCGTCGGCATAGCTCCGCGGGATCGGGCTGTAGCGCCCCATGAGGGTGCGCTGGACGATGATCTCCGGCCCGTCCTTCAATACCCGGGCAGCCTCCTGTTTCAGGGCATGGGTAAAGAAGATCACCGATGCCAGGAGAAAGACGATCACGGTATAGACAGCCAGCAGGGCGCCGTTTTTCCCCTTGCGGCGCAAAAGGGATGCAACGGTGAAATCGACGATATGGCGTTGCCGTTCCAGGTTAGCGGCCATGGCGATAGACCGTCAGCCGGCGATGGAGGCCGCCGGACAGATGGGGGGGCGGTCCGGTGAGGGAGCCGCTGGGGAAGTGTTCCATGGAGAGGGGGGAATCCTGAAACGGCGTCTGCAGATCCGCCATGCCCGGATGCCGGGTATAGCTCGCCTCGGTGAACAGGCAGAGGTCGGTCAGCCGGAGGTCACGTACCAGCGCCCCGGTGCGTGCCAGCAGCGGCTTGGCCTGGCGCACCTCCCGCCGTCCGTGGACGGCCAGCCCCCCGTTGACAAGCATCAGGGAGAACAGGCCGATGCCGGCCATGGTGGAATAGCGGACGGTCACCTACTGCACCCCTTTCAGCACGCCCTGGTTGATCTGTCTGAACGTGAGGATGCTCTTCCCCTTGTGGTCCTTGAGAAACCCCTGGGCATCCTTCGCCTTGGCAAAGGGGATGAACTCCTTCCCCATGGGGCCGAAGACGTCGCTGCCGATGACATAACTGGCGGTAGTAGCATCGACCGGCGTCAGGGAGTAGTAATCGGTGACGTAGATGGCCGCCACGTCCTGCGGTGCCAGCTTCGGCCGGTACTGCCCCGGATTCAGGTAGTACGAAAACAGGTCCTTGGGGCCGTCAAAGTGCAGCACCGTCCCGTTCTTCAGATGGATCTGCGCGGCAAAGTCGGGATATTTGGCGACGAACATGCCGCAGACGGCGCACTTGTCCCTGGTTCCCGACTTCACCGGCTGCGGAGCTACGGCACGGGCAATCGACGCGGTCAGGACAAGGACGGCAACAAATGATGCAATGTTGAATTTATTCATAGAGTGGTTCCTCTCCTGATTCGTTCTAATTCACGACTCCCATGTTTTTTAGTCCCCTCTCCATGAGGAAGAGGGATAGGGTGAGGGGGAACTACTGGATATATCGGCATCGCTGCACCCTCATCCGGCCTTCGGCCACCTTCTCCCTCAGGGAGAAGGGACTAAGCGCGGACTAGCCGCGAATTGGATATCCTCTTGCTCATCTCATCAAACATAACGTGGTGTCCTACAGGTAGCGATTGATGAGCGACTGCAGCTTCTTCGTATCCACCACGCCGATCAGTTTCTCCCGCAGGATGCCATTTTTGTCGATAATGAAAATGGTCGGCAGAACCTTGACGCCGAACAGGTCCCGTGCGACCCGGGACTTTTCGTCGAGTAGCACTTCGTAGGGAATCCCGGTCTCCGCCACGAAGCGCTCCACCCTGGACTTTTCCTGGCCGGCGTTGACGGCCAGAAAGATAACCTGGCGGTTTTTCAGCCCGGCGACATATGACTTGAGCTCAATGAGCTGCTCCCTGCAGCCGCAGGCATCGGTCCAGAAATAGACAACTAGCGACTTGCCCCCCTGTGCGGCGGTGGTAATCTGCTTCCCCCCCAGGTTAGGCAGGCTCAGGGCCGCGATTTTTTCCCCGATGCGGGGCGCCCGCGCCTCAGCAACCATGGGGAAAAGCGGCAGAACAACCAGCAGCAGGATAAAATATTTTACTGACACAACACCGTTGGAACGCTTCATAGCAATCTACTCCGTCACCCTCTGCAGTTTCAGATAGTCTTCACGACTGGCGGAATCGCTCCAGACGACCACCCTCCCCTCGACCAGCTTGATCAGTCGGTCCGTGGCAACCGCCAGGAAGGTTATGACCGTGGCGCCGGCAAAGATCCGGGTTGCGTGGTAGCTCTCCTGGCTCTGCACCACCAGCCAGCCGAGGCCGCTGCTGGCACCCATCATCTCCGAGGCGATCAGCATGATGAAGGCATAGCCCGCCGCAAGGCGCAGGCCGGTAAAAATTGACGGGGCAGATGCCGGCAGCACCACCTTGACAAAGAGCTGCCAGCGCCCCAGCCCGAGGGAGCGGGCCGCCTTGAGCAGGCTCCGGTCAACGGTACGGATCCCGGTAATGGTGCTGAAGGTTATGGGCCAGATACAGAGCCAGGCAATAATGAATATTTTGGCCGACTCGCCGATGCCGATAAAGAAGATGATGATGTGGGCTAGGATGACCGGGTTTGCCTGGGCAAGCAGCTCCATCAGCGGTTCGAGCCCCTGCTGCAGCCGCGAATACCAGCCCCCCAGCAGAAGGCCCAGCGGCAGTCCGACCAGAACGGCAACCAGAAGGCCGCTCAAGGCTCGCTGCAGGCTGATCAGGGTATGACTCGCCAGGGCGCCGTTGACAGTCTGGTCATGAATCGTGACCAGCACCGCCGACAGTGGCGGGACGAACAGCGGGTTGAGCAGTCCGGTGCGCGGCAGGATTTCCCACGACAGCAGAAAGAGGAGTGTTGCCGCAATTTTGTTGACGGTTGCCCTGTTCATCAGAAACTGCTCCCGCCGCTGTCAACCGGCGTGCCGAAATGGTGCGAATGGCCCCCTCCTGGCTCGGCCGCCTCCCGGTTGATCCTCTGCACCTCAATCCCGCCGAACAGGAGCACCGCCAGCACTCCACCGACAAGAGCCCGAGCCGCATACCTGCCGGGGCGCCAAGGAGAAACAGCGACAGCCGCCTCGCCGGGGAGGATGGAAATCTCTTCCCGCCAGACGAACAGAACCCGCTCCAGCCAGAGGAGGAAGCGGTTGAGGACAAATCCCAGCACAACAATACAGGCAGCTCCGGCATAGATCCGGGGGATGAGATAGTTCATGGCGGCGTTATGCACGAGCCAGCCGAGACCGGCGCCGGCGCCGAGCATCTCGGCGGCGACGAGGATGTAAAACGTGAGACTGGCGGCAATGCGGATACCGACGAATGTTGTCGGCAGCGCCCCGGGCAAAATGACTTTCAGGAGCATGTCCGTAGAGCCTATCCCCATGGACGCGGCACTCTTGATCTGCACCGGATCGACCTCCCGGGCGGCAGTCATGCCGTAAAACAGGATCGGCCAGACCGAGACCCAAGCCACAACCGCCACCTTGGCGGTTTCGCCGATGCCGAAGAACAGCATGAACACCGGCAACAGGGTGAAGGGGTTTACCTGGCTGAGAACCCGCAGCATCGGGTCGATCGCCTCTGCCAGCTGCTGAAAGCGGCTCGCCAGGAGAAACCCGAGGGGGAGTCCGATCGCCATGGCGACCAGCAGGCCGACAATCGCGCGCCAGACGCTCACCAACAGATGGATCGGCAGAGACCCTTCCCTAAGCAGGGTCCCTGCCTCACCGATAACGACGGAGAGCGGCGGGACAAAATAGGGGTCAAGCCATTCCAGCCGGGGAGCAAGCTCCCAGAGAAGAAGAAAGAGGATGACTCCGCTGGAACGAAGAACCAACCGACCTGCCTGTGCATTCACTGTGACCATCTAAACCTCTTGCTTCGCACTCTATAACGCGGCGGTTGGTGAAATGGCATCGGCCACCGGCAGACTCTGGGGATGGACCTTCGGCTCGTGGGGACTGTTCTGCAACAGCTCCCAGATCTTGTGCCGGATCCAGCCGAACTGTGCCGAAGAGCGGATATCACTGTTATGGCGGGGCCGGGGCAGATCGATTTTGACTATTTCCCGCAGTGTCCCCGGATTTGCCGTCAGTACCGCAACCCGGTCACCGAGGAAAGCCGCCTCTTCAATGCTGTGGGTAACGAAGATGATGGTTTTTCTCGTCTCCTCCCAGATGCGGAGCAGTTCGTCCTGCAGGGATTCGCGTGTCTGGGCGTCCACCGCGGCGAACGGTTCGTCCATGAGCAGGACTTCCGGATCATAGGCCAGGGCACGGGCTATTGCCACCCGCTGCTTCATCCCGCCGGAAAGCTCGTGGGGGAAGCGGTCGGCGAAACCATCAAGCCCCACCAGCTTTATGAAATGGTCACTGATCCCCTTCCTTTCCCCCTTGGGTACCTTCTTGATCTCCAGGCCAAACTCCACGTTCTGGCGCACCGTCCGCCAGGGGAAGAGCGCGTACCCCTGGAGCACGATGCCACGATCCAGGGCCGGTCCGGTGACTCGCTTGCCGTCGATGTACACCACCCCGGAGGTGGGGTGCGCCAGGCCGGCGAGGATATCCAGCAGGGTCGATTTGCCGCACCCGGACGGTCCGACCAGCACAAGGAATTCCCCCTTCTTCACCTCCAGGTTGATATCCTGCAGGGCAATGAAATCCCTGGCCGGCTCGGTCTTCGACTTTTTCAGATGAAAGATGCGGTTGATATCCTTCACCACGATCTTGGCATCGGTTGTAATCTGTTTAGGAATGTCTTTGCTTGTTCCCATGGTTTCCCTCTTTTCCTCTTTACGATTCCCCTGAAATGCGGATTTTTCGTCCTGGCAAGGCTGTCGAGGTGGCACTTGTGCGGCGTAGCGCTGCTACGCCGCACAAGTGCCACCGAAGACTTACGCCGTCAGGGCGGAAAAGGCCGCGTTTCATAGGGGGCCGCCGTATTTGTAGGCCACGTCTTCCATGAGCGCCAACCCGCCCCGATACCCGGCATAGTTCCGGTCGACGATCAGCCGGTCATAGGTGGGGAACGCAACGCTCACCTGCATCGCCTGGAGCTCGCTCGTAGCGATATGCTTCTCCAGGGAGCTGGCGAGCACCAACTGAACGGTATGTTCGTTCAGCAGCTGGCGGATCCTGTGGGAATCGATCTCGAAATGCACCTCGGGGGTGACGGCACTGGCCAGGTTTTCCGTCAGGAAGCGGACGATCTCCCCGCGGTACTCTTCCGGCGGATCATCGGTGAGAATGACGATCTCCGGCAGCCACCCCAGTTCGTTACTGCCGTAGCGGGTCAGGCCGATGGCCGTGGAGGTATCGGCGACAATCGCCGTGTAGGCGTTGGGGAGAGCCATGGAGGTGATTGCGGCCATGTACTCGGAGAAGCGGTAGGCACGGTGCTCTTCGGCGGCGATGACCCGTTCCACCTCGTCACGGTCGAGATCGAGGCGGTCGGCGATGAAGCGCAGGAAGGCTGTCGTATCCTTTGGCCCGACCGGAACCGTCGGAATGACCTCATAGGGGGAAGCGAACTTCTCCTCCAGTTTTTTCGCCGCCGCCACCCCTGACCAGGGTGACAGCACCAGGTTCAGTTCCGCCGAGGGGATGCTTTTCAGTGCCTCCAGACCACTGTTCTCGGTGAAGATCATGTTGGCGGAGACACCGACCTTTGCCAGCAGGTCCTTGATAACCTGGAGATTCCCTTTCCAGAAGATATGCTGGTACGGAACGATGCCCAAGAGGTTCACCCTTTTGGCCACGACCGGTTGTGGCTCCAGCAGCTGGTCGATGACGGCGTCCAGGAACTGCTCGTACCCCTTGTAGGAGTTGCCGAGAAAACCGGCGGTATTGACGAAAACGATCGGCGCGTCCTTGCGGAACTCCTTGACCACCGCCGGCACGTCGTCGCCAATGAGGGCCGGGACGCAGCCGGAGATGACAACGTACAGCTCCCCCTGCACCAGTTCCAGGGTTGTCCTGATCAGGGCACGCAGCTTGTCTTCGCCGCCGAACACCGCGTGTTCCTCCACCAGGCAGGAACAGGGGGTGCTGGTGTTGCCGGTCGGACCGGCGTCATTCAGACCGGCGGCGAAATTCTGGCCGAAGTTCTGGGACATGCCGCAGCCAGCCCCGGAGTGAAGGATCGGTACGGTATTGAATGTTGCCAGGGCAGCCATGTAGGCTCCGCCCAGGGCGCAGGAATAGCGCGGGGCTTCGACAATCCCCGGGTATTTTGGCTCTTCCTTGACCCGCAATGCTGAAACTGTTCCCATGTCAGACTGCCTCCTTCTTCAGGTAATGGAGGGGATTCGGCTGTTCGTACCACCACGCCTTGTAGGTATCGGGGGTCTTGTCCAGCAGGGTCTTTTGAAACGACTTGTTCTTCACCGACTGCAGCAGGAAGTTGCCGTAGGCGATGGCCCCCTTGTAACCGGCCTGGGCGCTCCACTCCCGCGAGTCGCCGCGCACGGCGTGGATCCTGGTCGCCCCCTTTTCACGCTTGTAGGCGCTCCCCTGGAACGGGCAGGTCAGCGCCACATCGGGATCGTACTTGCGGGTGATGTGGGCCAGCTCGGCGGCCTGGAAGGTATTGACGAGCACGTCGAAATCACCGGCCTGGTCGATGACCTGCTGCACTTCATCCAGCACCAGGTTGTCGAAGTCCTGGATAATGGCCGCCGGTGACGAGACGCCGATCTCCTCGAAATACGGCACCTGGGTCAGGAGCCGTCCCTGGCCGAGGGAGCCGAGGATCTGCACCTTCTCGCCGTCCGGTTTGATAGCGGCAAACTCATGCTGGATCTTCTCCAGCTTGGGGAGCCACTTTGCCCGCTCTTCCCTGATCAGCTCCTCCACCTCCTGCTCCTTGCCGGTATGGCGGGCGATGACACGCAGCCACTCATCGGTATGTTCGATCCCCACTGGCGACGGATACATGAAGTACGGCACGCCGAACTCCTGTTCCAGGCCGCGTGAGAGGTAGTCGGTATAGGTCGGGCAGATGGGCGCGGTCACGGCGGCGGCACCGAGCTGCTCGAACTGCTCCACCGTGGCAAATTCCGGAATGAAATTGGGACGGAGCCCTATTCTGTTCAGGAGCCGGGTGATCTCCTGGCGGTCCTGCCAGGTGTAGGAGAGCATGCTGGCGATATTGACCAGATCGGGCTGTTTCGGGATATCCTTCTTCACCAGGTATTTGAGCACCGCATGCCAGAAGGCATCGTAGGCGGTCTGTATAATCCGGGAACGGATACCCTCGCAGTGTACCGGCACTATGGTGGCATTCACCTCCTGCTGGGTTTCCGATACCACCCCTTCGATGTCATCACCGATGATGCCGGAAGTGCAGGAGGCCATGATGAAGATCGCCTTCGGCTTGTAACGCTCCTCCGCTTCCAGAATGGCATGCCTGAGCTTGTCGGCACCGCCGTAGACCACGTCCTTCTCATCCAGATTGGTGGTTAGCCAGTGCAGGTCAAAGGTGGGGAGTCCCTCACTGGCGGGAATCTTCCGGTACACCTCCCGGTAGAGCAGCGCCGTTGAGGAGCAGCCGACCGGGGCATGGACGATCATGACCGCATCACGGATGGTAACCACCCTGGTGGTCAGATAGAAATTGAGCACGCAGCCGGAACTCTGCTGGAAATCACGTTCCTTGTTCGTCAGGGTGCCGTTGCGCGCCTCCTGCACCAGGTCACTTGCCTTGCCGAAATAGGCATTGACTGCACCGGCACGCTGCTCCCGGTTGGGGCAGCTATCTTTGTTCAGATCGATTGACATCCGTTTCTCCTTTACCCCTCAGGGGTTGTTGCCGGAAGCACTTCCCGGGCCAGGTCCTATGACTGCTTTTTCAAGCTCCCCTTCGCTTTTTTCCGCTCCGCTTCAACCTTCAGATTAATCTTCTCAATATCGTGAGTAATCAGGTTACTGGTAGTGACCTTCCCCTTGGGAATAACCTTGTTGTCTTCCAGGTCCTTCAGCCACGGGGCGATGAGTTTTTCATCGACCTGAATGGCGGTTGAATAATAATGGTTGCCGGTAACCGGTACGCCGATGGCCTCCTCGGTCATCTTGGCTGATTTTTCCGGGTTGGCGTTGGCCCACCTCTGCCCCTTGATCACTGCCCGGGAGAACGCCGCCACCTTGTCCGGGTGCTGCTTGATGAATTCATCGCGGAAAAAGTAGAAGGTGACCCCAGCGGATGCTCCGAGACCGGTTTCAAAGGTATCGGCAATCTTTTTCATCCCGGCATCGGCCATCCCCTTGTAGAACGGCGGGTGGGGAATGGATACCTGGATCAACCCCTGCTTGAGTGCCTGGATGGCCTGGATGTCAGGCATGGCCACCCACTCGAATTTGTCCCGCGGGATGCCGTACTTGTCAGCCAGAAGGTTGGTTTCAAAGTCGGCGCAGATATTCCTGGTGATGGTGGCGATCTTGATCTTGCCGGGAAGGTTTTTCAGGTCGGCGAAACTCTTGACGTTGGGCGATTTGGTCGGATTGACGTACCACCACATGTGGCGGAACTTTTCCGGGATTTTCGGATCGGTTGGTTCGATACCCCCCTGTACAACCCCGGTAATCTTGGCACCACCGGCCTTTGCCACGGCAGCTTGATTAGGATGGAAGGTGCCGACGTCGTTGTTCCCCTTGAGAATGGAGGGGATCTGCAGAGGAGCCTGGGTTTCGCCGGTGAGTTTAAGCTTTATCCCTTCTTCGGCAAAGAAGCCGAGCTTGTCGGTCACATACCACGGGGTGACGGAGCAGTCCTTGCGTGTCCAGGTCTTGATCTCAAACAGCTCTTTTTGCGGTGCGGCACTAACCTGGGCATTGGAGAAGATGCCGATGCCGACGGTAACAACGAGAGCAAGGCCAAGTGTAGCGGCAAGCCACGTATGAATTCTTTTTATTCCTTTCATTTCATTCTCCTTTTGTTGTGCTGGTTATGGGCATTACGTGCCCGTTTGTTGGCCTGTCCGGAGGAACACTAGTGAACCACGTTCTCACGCCAACCGAGAAGTTTGCCTTCGATCAGGACGAACAGCCACTGCAGTATGAGGCCCAGAACAGAAATGACCACGGTTGCGGCAAACAGCTGGGGCATCTGGAAGTTGGTTTGGGCATTCCAGACGAGCCAACCCAGGCCCCGACTGGCGCCGATCATCTCCGCGGCAATCAGCATGAAGAATGCGGTTCCCGCACCCATTTTCAGCCCGGTGAAGATGCCGGGGAGCGCCGCCGGCAGGATGACCCTGAAAAAGAGGGTGCATATGCCTGTCCCCATGGAGCGGGCTGATTTGACCAGCAGAGGATCGATCTCCTTCACGCCGTTGATGGTATTGAACAGGATCGGCCAGATGCAGACCCAGAAGATCATCGTCCCCTTCGACAGTTCGCCGATGCCGAAGATGAGGATAAAGAGGGGGAAGAGCGAAAACGGGTTCAATTGGGCAAAAAAACGCAGGAGGGGGGTTACCAGGCGTTCGAAGGTACGGAAACCGCTCCCCAGCAGAAATCCGAGCGGTACTGCCAGCAGTGCGGCTGCTACGAAGCCCGCGGCTGCGCGCCCCAGGCTGACGAGAACATGACCCGGCAGCAGATCTTCCCTGATCATTTCAAGCAGTACGTTCACGACCACGGACGGCGGCGCGATAAAGACTTCCAGAAGCCCGCCGGCCCTGGGAGCCAGTTCCCAGACGCCTAGAAACAACACAACGGACAACCATCGCTCCACTGCCCAGAACGGCACTTTTTTAACCGATGAACTCATGATTACCCCCCTTAGCCCGCGTTCAGGTTACGTTCAGATCCTGCTTCCAGGTCACAACCCGCCCTTCAATCCAGTGAACCAGGTAATTGATACTCATACCCAGGAAGGCAATCACCAGTACCCCCACGTATATTCGCGGTATGACAGAATTCACGTTCGAATAATGGATCAGATAGCCCAGGCCGAAATTGGCGCCGATCATCTCCGCGGCAATCAGCATCAGGAAGGCGACGGTCGCCCCGAGGCGGATGCCGGTGAAAATCGACGGCAGGGAGCCCGGCAGCAAAACCCTGGCAAACAGCGTCAACCGGCCACTTCCCATGGAGCGTGATACCTTAATGAGGAGCGGGTCAACACCCTTGACGCCGGCAATGGTGGTAAAGAGGATGGGCCAGAGGCAGGACCAGAAGATGATGCAGAACTTGGCCAGTTCGCCGATGCCGAAAAACAGGACGAAGAGAGGAAAGAGGGAAAAGGCGTTGATCTGCCCTAGGAGTTTGAGCAGAGGCGACAGAAATGACGTCAGCCGGGGGAACCACCCCGCAAGCACGAATCCGGCGGGAACGGCCAGAACGATTGCCACCAGTAGCCCCTGGACAGTACGTTGCAAACTGGCAACAACATGATTGAGAAGTTCGCCGGTAATGGTGATCTTGCCGGCCTCCTGGAAAACTAGGGAGAGTGGCGGGAAAAACTGCCCGTCGATCCAGCCGAGACGGGGCGCCAGTTCCCAGAGAAGAACCAGAAGAGCAAGGCCGTAATAGTCGAGGAGAAAATCATTGATCCCCGCAAGGCTGAAACTGACCCGCCCCCCTGCCACCTCCTTTTTCGCCGCAAAGGAGTTTTTTCCAGCCGGCAAACTTCTATCCGCAACAGGGTTGTCAGCGCGGACACCGCCATCACTGTTCTTCAACCCGTTCAAAATTGTTTCCAATGAATCCGTGGCAGACATGGCTATTCCCCCTGACCCCTGATCAGACTTCCTCGAACAGTGTTGTTGACAGATAGCGCTCGCCGGTATCGGGCAGGACGATGACGATCTGCTTACCCTTGTTCTCGGGGCGGGACGCTATCTGCAGGCCAGCAAAGACCGCTGCTCCTCCCGAGATTCCGACCAGAAGGCCCTCCTCCTTTGCCAGTCGTCTGCTGGTGGTGAATGCCTCCTCGTTCTTGACCTTGTAAATTTCGTCAATCACATCCGTGTTCAGCACCTGCGGCACAAAGCCGGCGCCGATACCCTGAATCTTGTGAGGACCCGGGGTTCCGCCGGAAAGGACGGGTGAATCGAACGGTTCGACCGCCACCAGGTTGAAACCGGTCTTGCGTTTTTTGATTACCTCTCCGACACCGGTGATCGTACCGCCGGTACCGACACCCCCAACCACGAAGTCGACCTTGCCGTCCGTATCGTTCCAGATCTCTTCGGCGGTTGTTGCCCGGTGGATCTCCGGGTTGGCCGGATTCTGGAACTGATGGGGCACAAAGGAATTTGGGGTCTTGGCGGCCAGCTCCTCGGCAGCCTCGATCGCCCCTTTCATCCCCTTGCCGCCCGGGGTAAGCACCAGCTCGGCACCGTATGCCTTCAGCAGGTTACGCCGCTCGACGCTCATGGTGTCCGGCATGGTCAATATCAGACGGTAGCCGCGGGCGGCGGCAACGAACGCCAGGGCAATCCCCGTGTTACCGCTGGTCGGTTCGATGATGACCGAGTCCTTGTGCAGAAGTCCCCGCTCTTCCGCATCCTTGATCATGCTGAAACCGATCCGGTCCTTGACACTGCCGCCGGGATTGAATGATTCGAGCTTGACGAGAACATCCGCCTCCAGCCCTTTGGCCACACGGTTCAGACGGAGCAGCGGAGTGCCGCCGATGAGATCGGTGAGATTGTTGAAAATTTTTGCCATGGGTTATTGCCTCCTTTAAGAGATTGTTTTTATATTGCGGCCGCGGCACTGCGAACTTCACCGGTCTGCATCGCCAGCAGCGTGTCGGCCCAGCTCAGGGCCCATTCATGCAGCTGCTTTTCATCAAGAGGTTCCGGCACCTTTGAATCGGTATGGTTGTAGATCTTCTCGGCCAGCCCCTTGTAGACCTTCGCCTGTTCGGAATCGATAAAAGCTTCAATCGTTGTCTTCCCCTGCAGCTCAGCCTGGGTAACCGTTACCGACCTCGGCACATACTCAACGATCTGGGTCTTGGTCTGGGCAACGAAGTCATCGATGATTTCCCGGGAATATTCGGTGTTGATCGAGTTGGCAATCACCCCGCCGAACAGGGCACCGCCATTATTCGAGTATTTTTTGATCCCCTTCATCAGGTTGTTGGCAGCATAAATCGCCATGAAGTCGGAGGATGAAACGGTGAACACATGCTCGGCAATCCCCTCACGAATCGGCACCGCAAAACCGCCGCAGACAACGTCCCCCAGAACGTCGTAGACGACCACATCGAGATCCAGCTCATCAAATACCCGCAGCTGCTTGAGAAGCTCGACAGAGGTTATTATGCCGCGACCGGCGCAGCCGACACCGGGGGCGGGTCCGCCTGCCTCGACGCAATAGATGCCATTGAACCCCTCGAAGACAACCTCGTTGCTCTTGACGTTCTTCTTTTCACGCAGGGTGTCGAGAATGGTCGGGATATAGCCACCACCGCGCAGGGTCGTGGTGGAGTCGCTTTTCGGGTCGCAACCGATCTGCATGACCTTGAGCCCCAGTACGGAGAGTGCTGCGGTAATGTTCGAGGTGGTGGTCGATTTGCCGATGCCACCCTTACCGTAAATTGCAATTGTTTTTACTTTCTTTTGCGACATGATCTGCTCCTTGTTCGTTGGATTTGTTATGGTGCGTGCCAGCATATGTTGATTAGTTCACCTGACCTTATGTCATTACCAAGCGCCCTCTCCTTTCGTAAATTCAACCGTAATCCTGTACATGCTTTATGTTCTACGTATTATATAGTCTATTAGTGCGCAAAATTACCTACTGACAGTGCAGCCGCCAACCTTGTCAGCACCGATCAGGCCGACCGCGTCGGCCCGGCACTGTTGGCAGTGACGAAACTGGCCGATGATTTTTTCGTTGGCGCTTCTGATCCGCTCAAGTTCATTGGCAGTCGGCGGTATAACACCGGCAAAATCGGCCTGGGGAATCAACGGCATGACATTCATGACAAATGCTCCGAGGTCCCTGACTTTTTCGGCGATGAGCGGAACCTGATCCTCGTTGACACCCGGAATCAGCACCGTGTTGATCTTCACATGGATGCCGTACTCCGCAGCCCTTTCCAGTCCGGAAAGCTGATTGGCAATCAGGATACGGGCTGCATCGACACCTGAATACCTCTTGCCCCGGTATGAAATATGGTTGTACACCCTGCCGCCGACCTCCGGATCAAGGGCATTGATGGTTATCGTAAGGCTGCGCAGGTCGAGATCATGCAGGAGGTCGATCTTTTCCGGCAAGAGCAGGCCGTTGGTGCTCAGGCATTTGATCAGCTGAGGGAATTCGGCATCGATCAGGCTGAAGGTCTCGAAGGTCTCCTCGTTGGCCAGGGGATCGCCGGGGCCGGCAATCCCGACGACCTTGATGATGGAGCCAAGCGCCTCGCTCGCCATGATGCCGCGTACCTGTTCAAGTGCCTGCTCCGTCGTCAGGATACGGCTCGTCACCCCTGGCCGCGACTCGTTGACGCAGTCGTGGCGACGGGTACAGTAGCCGCATTTGATATTGCAGCGCGGTGCCACCGCCAGATGAATCCGTCCGTTCTGATGACGATTGCCGCCAAAACAGGGGTGACCGTGAATGCTTTTCTTACCGACACATTGCTGCGCCATAACAACCTCCGAAATAAAAAAAAGAGGCCAAGGAGATATCTCCTTGGCCTCTGGTTGTCCAGTGAGCCGAATGCTATGAAGCGTCGCTCAAAAAGTTTTAGTTATGAAACCAATTTCTTGCTATAATCTCTATATTGTTTATAGTTTTTTATCAGATAAAAAATATCCTGTCAATTATTTTTTTATCCGGATCAGCAAATTCCCATGACATGTCCGCCGGTCATCGCTCAATATACCCACCTTGTCACACTACAATTTCCCGCACCACATCCTCATCAGGAACATACTCCATAAGATCACTCACCTTACAGTTGAAGTACCGACAGAGTTTATCGATGTTATCGGTCGTCGTGTTGTAACCTCTTGTTCCAGCAATCCTCGAAAGTGTTGGCTGCTTGATCCCGGTAACATGCGCAATACTGCCAAGGGTTATTCTCTTACCTGATCTAAACTCCTCTTCTGAAATCAGCTCCTTCAATCTAAAGCGAATCATCTCCCCTCCCCCAGCCTTTATTTCATCAATCTATCATATCATACAACGCATATATTAATCCTGACAAGCATAATACATTCAAACCATGCATATTATTCTTGACATACATAATTATGCGTGCTATGCTGCAATTAAATAAATCACAAGGAGGAAACACATGGCTGAGACAACGTACATGACCACTGATGAGCTGGCGAGCAGGCTTCACTATGACCCGAGGTACATCCGGGAGTTTCTCAAGGACTCGGTCCTTCTCGAAGGCATCCACTACATCCGGCCCTTCGGCCGCAGGAAAATCCTGTTTATCTGGGAGCCCATTGAGAGGGACATGATGAAAACATCTGTGGAAGAAATGCCGATGATTCCACTGGCCAGAGGAGGGGTGTGCAATGGGTAGTATTCGGGCGAGGAAAGAAAACGGTCTGTTGATGTTCGACTTCAGGTATCAGGGCGTTCGCTGTCGCGAGCAGTCCGCGCTGCCTGATACCGCCGACAATCGCAGGAAGATGGAAAAAGTCCTCAAACTCATCGAGGCTGAAATCACCCTCGGGACGTTCAACTACAGCAAATATTTTCCTAACTCTCCGCTGGTAAAACAGTTAGACGAGAACCAGAAGAAAATCAAGCAGGAGAACATATCCGGCAAGACTCCATTGTTCAAGGATTTTGCCAACGACTGGTATGACGAGAACACTATCCGCTGGAAACGCTCATACAGAATCACACAGAGGCTTACCCTGGACTGCTATCTCATTGCCGAGTTCGGGAAAAGAGAGGTCAGCTGCATCACCAAAGCAGAAATTCTGAAGTTCCGTGCGTCACTCGCCAAAGTACAGAACGGAACCAAGACAGGACTTTCTGCCGACCGGATAAATCATATCATGACGCCTTTGCGGATGATACTTGCTGAGGCAGCTGACAGGCACAACTTTAGCACACCATTTGTGGGAATTAAACAACTCCGCGTACCGAAAACGGATGTTGACCCGCTTTCGTTTGAAGAGGTCAATACTTTTATTAGCAACGTGAGGCCGGACTACCGTAACTACTATATTGTTCGCTTTTACACGGGTCTGCGAACCGGTGAGATTGATGGGCTGAAATGGAAATATGTCAACTTCGAACGGAAGGAAATCTATGTCCGTGAAACAATAGTATTTGGTGAAGAAGACACTGCCAAGACCGTAGAGTCATCAAGGACGGTGCAGATGTCTCAACCGGTGTATGAAGCGCTGCGTGAACAGCTAGCCGTAACTGGTCATTATGATAAGTATGTTTTCTGTAACCGCGCCGGCGACCCTCTTTACTACCATAACGTCAATAACCGTGTCTGGTATCCAACTCTTAAACGTCTGGGCATCAAACGTCGGCGGGCATACCAGACACGTCATACCACAGCGACGCTCTGGCTTGCCTCTGGAGAAAATCCCGAATGGATTGCCCGGCAGATGGGTCACACCACGACCCGCATGTTGTTCACAACCTACTCGCGATTTGTGCCGAACCTGACGCGCAGAGATGGGTCTGCGTTTGAACGGCTTCTTCTGAACCAGCAGAACCAGCAGGAATCCGAGGTGTCCAATGACCATCGCTAATCTTGACTATCACCATAGAGCGCCGGTGAACGGGCAGTTCCGAGTTCGCCGGCCAGAACGAAAGATAGCTGCCAACGGGGCCAACTATCTCTCCGTTACAATTGAAGACTCGACAGGAGACCTACGTGCCGTCTCTTGGGACATCAATATTATTGATGGACTGGTTTTGAAGGAGTTCGACTGTATCAGGCTGACCGGCCGACTCAGGACCATTAATGGTAACTGGCTGGTTGATATGGACTCGGCCGAACTGCTCCAGGGAGAACCGGAAAATCCGTTGCATCTCATCCCCCGCAGCATGGTTCCCGTGCCAGTGCTGTTGGCCGAGCTTGAAACCCTTTATGACTGTATCTCTCACCCTCCGCTGAAGCGTTTCGCCGGCTGGGTATTGACCGATGCCACCATATCTTTCCCCTTCGTGTCTTTGCCAGCAAGCCGTCATCATCACCACAATACAGCCGGCGGCCTACTTGACCACAGCCTTGAATGCGCATCCATGGTCTCGCGCTACTACGAATTTCCTGAAACGGAAATTCAGGTGGCAATGATTGCCGCACTGTTTCACGACATAGGTAAAATCAGGACCATCCAGTGTGTCGGCAAGCCTACTGCCGCCGGTTATGTCCTTGACCACGACGCCTTAACCCTGGAAATACTGGCACCCCATCTGCAGCGGCTCGACATCATCTGCCCCGATGCCGGCATGGCACTCCGGTATCTCTGGACCTGGCGCAGTCAGCGCAAAAGCTGCCACCCGTTATTAACTATCGCTGAGGCCATTTCAGCGGCAGACCGCATCAGCAGTGGTCTTGATAGGCAGAAGTCAGCATTTGAGAACTGTCCGGATTGGCAATCGTTTGCGAAGCTCGGCGAAAGTAGCACATATTGGCGGCCTCGCTTGGAGCTGGCCCGAGGTGATGGGAAGCAGCATAACTGAATAGAGTATAAGGAGGGAGGTAGATTATGGCAGCTACGTACAGAACTTTTGAGGAGACTAAAGAACTGGCAGAGAAATGCGCCGCGATTTTGGCATGTATTACCCATGGCCGTGGAGAGTGCGCGCTGGAAATGGAGCTGTTTGGGTTGAAGCAAGATGGTATTGTGTTGGGAGACTGGCGGGTGATAATCGAATGCATCAATTATCCAGGCCATGATTGCTAGGGTAAAAGAAGCAACAAGGCCGGAAGGTTTTTTCCCGGCCTTGAGATCAGATGATATATTGAACTTACTCCCCTGATCTGCGGCAGATGAGCTGAGATGAACGATGACATTGTATGCCTCCTGTTGCCCTCACAAAAGCCCGCTTCGTTATACACTAGCATAATATTCGCTCTGATCATTTCTCAGAAAAGAATTAACCCGGCAGAAATATTACTCCATCATCAAAGAATAAGTAGTTTCATGCGGAAATCCCAAAAATAATCCAGTCAAAAGATAGTAGCTTGTTCCAACTTCAGGCTCATTGATCCAGTTGATGTATTCCTCCAAACATTTACCGCGCATTTTTTCGAAAGCATCGTTGAACCACTCAATGAAAATATCATCGCGCATAACAGTGCGTATTTTTTTGCGGAATTCGATATAGTCTCCATGCAACAAGTCCAGATCGAACATTTCGTCGAACTTACCAACATGGCAGACTGACAAACTAAATTGATCTTCTGTTTCTGTAATCAATGTTGCCAGACCAGCTGAGCTCGCCTGCTTCTCCAGAAGTTTCAATTCGTCAACTCTATCTGGGAATACTTTCCGCGCGTGACACCAACACATCGGCTTTAACCCCTCGATGACGCGTGCTACAGCGAGGCTGTTTGTGTCAAGCCTCAGGCCGTTTTGATCGACTGCCGTCCACCCGCCGACAAAACAGAGATTATAGTCATTAATCATAGGAGAGGAGAAACTGCGATCAATGAGTGGATAGGAGTAACGACAGTGTCGATGCCCTTTTACATACACAAGAGTCTGTTCCGTTTGTTTAAATTTACGATGGAATATACCGTTCAGCACTAATCCATCTTCAGTCCGTGCCGGCCCTAAATAAATCTGCCAGTCAAGGCCATTGTTAACGAATGACATATCAACAGTCGATAATAACGCATTTTGCATATCGACTCCTTTTTTAATCCTTATATTTTAATCCTGAAAACATATTCCGTAGCATGCATTAAAATGGCATGTAGTCAGAATCGAGATCTTAGCAGCACAAACAATCGGCCAATCTACCTACAGCCCTTTTCTGCTGCCCTTCAAGTTCCTGGTTACGCTCATTCATCTCCTGAATTTCTTCAGGTGTACATTGTACCTAAGGTATTCCTCGTTCCTGAAGTGTATTGTTTCAGGAACGGATACTCCGGACATTTCGACGCGTCGAAATGCTGCTATCAAAAAAACATAAACTTTGTCGTAGCAATTTGTTGAATAGTTCGAGCTGATCCTTGACCTGTTGCAAAAAATGTTCATCCGCCTGGTCATCAATATCAAGCTCATTGAACTCACTGATAACATGTGAGAGTTTGTCTAAAAAACTCTTAAGTTTATTTTTATTCCCGTAGACACGATGCGTCCGTTTTGGCAGCTTGCCGAATTCGAGATAGTATTGATATGCATTACGTATGGCGATCTCATCGCCAAATTTTGATAGATCTATCAAAAATCTTAATGTCAAATGATCGTTGTGACGACACTTGTCTTGTACATCTGCAGGAATAATGTTCAACTTGAGAATTTCGGACAGGCTCGACACTGATTTGCCAGTCACTGTCGAAAGTTCCTTCAAATTGTAACTGCGCTCTATACTGAGGATCTGAAATGCAGCGGATTCATCCAAGGGGCTCAAGTCTTGGCGCTGCGTATTTTCCACTACTGCCGGTTCAAGCAAATCACCACCTGCCGGCTGAATAACCGCCAGTATTTTATCCATGCCTGCCATCTTGGCGGCCAGAAGTCTACGATGCCCATATACAAGTTCGAAGCCATTATCGCGGGTGGTGACCATGACAGGTTGCAGCAGCCCATGTTTTTTGATACTCACACTTAATGAAGCAATATCAGCGTCATTATACACTTTACGGGGTTGATATGGATTCGGTGTTATTGTGTTGATATCAAGGAAATCAGTTTGTAAATTTTTGAAAATATTTTCAGACATATTAGCTCCTTTTATAGAGGTAGCTGTCTATTTCAACACTTAGTAATTTCGATAAAACCAGAAGTCTACAGCCGCATTTGCTCAATAAAAAAGCCCGCCGATTGTGTCGGCGGGCCAAATAAAATGGCTTTAGACACAAATATGCAGAAATTGCTGACATATTTACAACTAAAGCCATGCTTCAATATAATTAGTATAGGTGCTGCAACATGTTTATAATCAGGTTATTCAAGTCATCATGTAGGCCAATTTACTACATCTGTTTTCACCAATCAAGAGCGTTTGGTAATTTTTTTTGTATTTGGTCATTTTTTCCAAATGCTAGGGCACTCATATAAAGAGCATACCTGAAACCATACGACGCTCGTCGGGTACCACCGACATCATTGACAACTTGCACGCCAACCGTTACGGCCCAGAGCTTTGACCCCATGCCTTATTGTTTATTCTCCAGTCCGGATCTATAACGTCAATAGTTATCCTAACAACAGGATCAGACTCACTGCATTCTCCGGATGACCTTCTCCGTCTGTTCATCTACCAGCTGCATCAAGCGATAGAGTGCATCACAGGTGTAAGATGCAAACGCTTCCTTGAAAAGTTGCAATCGAACATTCTGTATTTTATTTGCCAGTTCGACAATTCGAGTCAGCACGAATCGAGGCTTGACGCCGATCTCTTCGGCAAATTGCTGCCAGTGCCTCTTCTGGACAGCATCCGGATCATTCTCCCCGCCAATCTTCATGGCCATAGCAGATGCCAACCCCAAATGGGCATATATCCGTGTCGAGATCAGGTCGTAAAATGGAGCCAATGCCGGACCTTCCGGCAGCAACAAGAGGGATATGTTCTTGCCATGAGCGTCAGAATTGCCGATCAAATAGTTGAAGATCACCCAGTTCACCAGTGACAGCACATCCTTCCCTGACGTTCTGCTGTTGTGCCGAGCAAGATCAAAGCAGGCCGACAGAGTTGGCCCCCCTTCTGTTTCGTACTTGAATTCAGGTTGAATCCTGAGCGCCTGGCAGAAATCTTCCTGGTGCAGTCTTTTGATGCCACTTCCGGTATCAACGCGGTCATAACGTTTTACAACAAATACCCGAGTTTCACCATGTTGATGGATGAATGTTTGGGGGACATCCAGGCCAACAGCACGGGCCAGCGCCATACAGTATGCCTCATTTTCGACGGTACCATCCAGGTCTTCGATGGGCGGTTTGATAATGTAGTTGCTAGGAGCGACATCAATTCCAAGATGAAAATGCTGCCCATTATAGTAGACAGGCAATTTCTTTTGGGCGCCGGCAAGTGACAGCCGTATCCCTTTATCACCGGCCAGCAGAGGCCGCTTGGGGAGTTCACTGATGATAGTGTTCAATTCATCCAGAGTTAGTTGCCGGTAGGATCCTGGTTCGCGCCGTGATTCATTCTCTTCGGGATAGAGAGAAACCGCCCCGGCGCAATCACCGCCAATTTTTTCCAGCAGGCCGTAATCATTATTAAGGGAAACGCCGAGGTTCCGGGCAATTACAACGCGGATTTTCTCTTCTGGAAGAAGGTTTGCAAAGAATGAATGAGACTCATCATCAAGATACGCTTCTTTACGCAGCGGAAGTGAAAGTGACAACGGTATGCGTGAATATCGAAGCCAATTCTCGTCGTACTGAAAGCAAAAGAGTTTTTTTTCATTCAGCCACAAACGGCCAACCACTGCTTCATCAATCCGGACCAACAGACCGGAGCTCATGATTCTACCCCCGGGTCGGCCCATGTGCGTATATTTGCCTCAAGTTCAATGCCGAGACATTCGATAACCTGCAGCACCTTGTTCAAGCGCACTGTTTCCTTGCCGTTCTCAAGGGCTGAGAGAAAGGCATAACTCACCCCACTGACAGCAGCGGCTTGCTCCAAAGTGAGTCCATCGGCCTTGCGCTTCTGCTTGATAATTCGTCCGATATCTTCCGTAGCACTAATTTTCATTCTTGCCTCCTATTATATACGTTCGTATATATAACAGAATAAATACAAGATTTACAGCTAAATATACATGATCGCATATAATTATGCACCAACATAGGAAGACAAGTTGAAAGATATAAGATCACATATAATCACAATGGTTTTTCGGAAGTTGCTTGATCATCGATCAGGCTACCCAAGTTCTCAGGTGAACGCTGCCGACGTGCACAAATCCAGTCTTTAGACAACTCGATGCACACCCGTTTTAACGGGAAGCATTCGACGCGTCGAAATACCGAATCCCGAACTGATGCCGGGTCGTCGATCTGTTAAGCTGTTTGCTCCCAAGCGATGAAGTCGTTGTATAAGGATGCTGCGTTTTTAAGGTTTAAGACCCCTTTTCTCAAGTTACCGTCAAATGCAAATTTATTGCTGTGAGCTTCGATCATTTCCAACAGGTTATGCAAACTGACTGCCTGCCCGTTGATGGCAGCATCAAGATCTATTGCCAAAGAGTTCTCAATACGCTTACAGCGGGAAACTGCATCCAGTATGACCTTTTCCCCCAACTTCTTGCCTGTTTTTTTGCTGATAAAGACATCTCTTAAATAGTGTCGAAAATCCTTCATCCTGATCGACCTCATATCACTCGTCTTCCCGTATTCAACCCGACAATCATCAAGCAAAAGCCCCATTAGATATAGGGCATACCTGAATCCGTAACTGACATTAGGAAGGTAAAATTTATTTATACCCTTCGTCTTATATATTGGCTTCTTTTTGAAATACTTCTTCTTCACATAACGATCACGGCTGCCAACAACTTTGATAACGATACTTCCGCTACCGCTCTGTCCATCGTAGAATTTATCAGGGACCTCGCAATGTGCTCTGCATATATTCAGTTTCCTCCCCCAATCGACAATCATTCTCTCGCAGTCATTCTCATCAGCATCGGCTGGAGCATACAATTGCAGACGTACATAATCACGAGGCACTCCCACGATCTCCAGAAATTCAAGGTAACGCCTGGCCTGGCAGCTGCGCACGACGCGAATCCCACCGCGAGAGACGCTATAATGATTTAAAAAATATTCCAACCCGGCAACCATACTGGGCAAATTTTCATCACCGGCTGAGCTGAAACGGGAAAAGATACGATCAACCATGGCAATGTCCCGCTCTTCTCTGGGCGGCATCGGGAAATGGTCCAGAATTTTTTGTACATCATCGGCATACCTGCTCAGATGACGGTATTCTCCCGATCGAGTTTTGTATCGACCGATTGAATTGGCCCTTTCCAGCCACCTGCTGACTGCATCTACACTGATTCCATAGCTGTCGGCCTGTTCAAGGTGACGATGTGGATAGTGCTGGCAGGTTGTGATGATACGCTGAATAATGCGCCAATCGGGCACCCTGTTTTGATAGAGACCTGATCCTTCTCGAACATTCTCATCTGGAAGTGGTCTGCAGTCGATGTCGGTTGCCGATGCAACCAGTGGCTCTTGAAGCACACGTGCCCACCGCCGCCTCATCGGGCGGAGATAGGGATTAATCGTCCAATGGTCCAGGCCTGTTTTCTTATGAGTTGACCAGATGTTTGAGCGAGAAAGTTGGGTAATTGCCTGCACAGCCTCTGCATTCAGTTTCACTGCCTTTTTCTGATCAGAAAACTCAGCCCAGAGAAGCCAGTCGAAAAGGTGCAGGTAGGTTTGAACTGTCACGTCCGGCGAACTATGACCAATAACAAGCGCCAGCAAATACAGCACCTGGCGAGAGGCTTCCTCAGAATCGAGGAGACTTCTTCGAAGTGCCTGCATTTGTGAAAAAGAAAAGTGCGGCTCGGCGATGAATGCGAAATTGCCTAAGGCTTCTTCGTTATTGGGACACATGAGGCGAAACAGTAGCCAGGTTGCGCAACTGTGGCGCAAGTCATGAAAAACGATATTCTGATCACCCGTTACCTGGCGTAGGGCTGCAATGACCGGTTCAATCACCTCATTGTTGCTGAAAGGAACTTTATCCAACGCAAACAATAGATCAGTTGGCTGAGCAAACTCCTGCGTCCGTCTCATGCGCTGCCAGTTTAACAGCCGCGGCAATTCGTCCTGTGGGTCAAGAAGAAGATGGAGCGGTATCCGACGAATACCGTCATCTGTTTTTGTGCGAAAGGACAGGTGCGGACGAATAAGCAGTTCCGGTTTTTTTGTACCTTGCAGGTCACTCATCAGCAGTAAGCGCCCTTCTGAATCACGCAGTCCGCAGCGAAAGGCCAGTATTGCCAAGAGAATAGAGACTTGTCTTTCCCTGGAAATCTCTGGCCGGTCAAACCCCAGAACATCCAGAACAGAACGATACATGGCCGGCGAGATGATGTTGGCCCTTACTGTCGCCTCTACCGGAGCATTACCCCCCGTACTGGAAAATGTTACCAGCGGCAACCCCATAGTCTCTACAAGATATCCGTGATAGCGTGCCATCGCTTCAATAGCTTTCTGTCGCTCACCTATGGTCTTTTTCCCGTTAGCAGCTTCTTCATAAATATCGGCAAGATCTTCCGAAGACATTTCCAGTGGGTTTTTATCTTCCATTTCTGCAAGCAGAACAGTCGCGAATGCCGAGAGATACGTGCCGACAGTAGAAGATGCAAGCGCTCTGCCACGGATTCCCTTTGCATCTTTTTTCCGGTTAGAAGCCAACATAAACTTCATCCAGCTCACCAGGCAGCGCAGTACCGGCCACATCTCGCCTGCGCGCCTGTCTTCAACAAGTTCCACTGCAATCAAAGCCTTTCTTGAATCTTGATGGTAGCCGCTCTCGCCCTTGGAATCGCGTTTTTTCTGGTAGATCGCACTGCGCAACTCTCCAAGAATAATTTCCTGATGATACATGGAATGCACGGTAGAGCTCTGTTCAGCAGGAAAGCTATTCGGCACTAACAGCTCACAATTTTTGTTGAGTTCTGATACTTTTCTGGTAATAGGCACAGTTTTTCCGGACAGAAGTCTTGTCCAGACTGCCGGAGAGAGTGATACCGAAGGGAGATCACCGGTCGCGTAGCCTGCCAACGCTGGGGATAGTTGCAGATCCGTGCGGATTTTGACATTTTGCAGAAATTTGACCTGAGATTTAACAAAGTCCGTCTTGGCAAAGCCGAGATGAATCAGATACCCACGCAGGTACCCCCAGGATCGTGGCGGGAGAGCACTGCCCGGAAAATCTTCACCCTCCCCTCTTCTAACCTGGAATCCTGTACGTTTGAAATAACGATAGAGCAGCGCTTCCGTCAACGGGTCGGCAAACCAGCGGCGATGCAGAGTAATTTTTATCTTTTCATTCTTCTTCCCGGCGCTGGTCATGACGGACATTTCGTGCTGCCGAGTCATCTCAATCCAGAGACAGCTGCCATTACTACGTACGCCATCGGGGACCGCCCTGAGCCAGGCATCAATCCATTTTCGATGGAGAAGTCCACCGTAGAGGATTGCCGACAACAACAACTGACCGAAGAGCCTGGAAGCAGCTGTCTCACCATGCAGCGGCGTCGCAAGGTCACGAACAAATGCCTCTTCCAACTGCCTGACCTGCTTTAGTGCTGAAAATGTTTTCTCGGTAAACGGCGGCGTATCACGCTTGAGGCTTACTGTGCGTGGAAGCAGTACTACTGTCCAGCCAAGATCGCGAGCGCCCTGTCTGAGCCCTTTATTGATAAAATTTACCCTGAACCTGTAGGCCTTGAGTGTCGCTTTATGCTTGAGGCTCTCGTTGAGTTTTTTTGCCTGCTCCAAGTTCAGCTCCGCGTCACGCTCTCCTTTATACAGTTCCGGATGAGCCGATTTCAGCAGTTCCAGAGCATTCCCGGCTTCCGTATATCTGGTTACCTTTTCTTCGTGCAAAGGAGGCCGGTCACGGTCCATGAGTGTATGCCAGATCTGCCCCAGTTCAGTCACCGTCACCCCCGAGACCGGCCATTGCCACCCAGCCATCTTTCTTGATTACAGGCAACAGATAACGCTCCAAATTTTCTCGATAGAGTTGCGGTGAGAGCGATGAGTATCTGCCCCAGGCTTCTGTGCCGCAGTCCCAATGTCCCATGTAGGCAGCAATAACATCTCTTGGGCACACCCGCTTTAGCAGACGGGAACGAAGATAATGACGGTTCGCGTTTGCCGGCAGGTCATAATCAAGGTGTTGTTCGAATATCTCCTCCAGAGCTCCCTTGCTGACCGTTAGTGACTTGAGGTTGCGCTTGAGCATGAACAGCATCGGTCGTGAGCTTGCTTCTACGAGCCGTTCGCGCGTCTCGAAAAAGAGTTTTCTATTGAGGACCATAAGCCGCCGGCCAAATGCTTCGAGATGCCTGTGGTAAAGTTCCAGCTGCTTCATAACCACAGGTGGAACCCAAATGATTCTTGAGTGGTAGCAGTCAGCAGAGTCTTTGTCACTGATAACCGCGAAACCTGTTACAGGATCAATAAATGTCTGCCGGAGAAACGGGTCTGTAACTGCTCTATAGCCTGTCGCGAAGCCGACCATGACAGTGGTGTAAACAACCATTCTGTTATGCAAAAGCAGAATATCTTCGACTGTAGCTGTCGCTGAATTCGCTGCCGACAGCAGTTTCTTCAGTTCGGCCACCAGAATTCTGACCGTTGAAACTTTTGGAAAATACCGGGTACCAATACGTGTTCGTTGATTTTCCAGCGAAACTCTGTCTGTTCCAGTCAATTCGGCTTCTTGCGCATACAGCCCAATTTCGGCAGCGGTGTCACGAATAATTTCGTGACAGACCTCCCGGTAGCGTAGCGCAATTTCACGATCAGATATGGATGTATAATGGAGTGGCACCCACCCCAGGAAGTGAGTCCGTCCAGTCGCGAGCATTGAAGTAACGATATCGGACCCCTGCCAATGGTATAGCTTTTCAAACAGGTAATCAGATATTCGCACTAATTTATGCCGCATTCGCGTCGGGCGCTTTATTCTGGTGAGAAAATCACCAACTGCATCGCGATATAGATACAGTTTGGGGAACAGGATATCCTTATTGTCTGGGTCAACCTGCCTGCTATCAAGATACCGTTCGAGTATCTTCCGGGCAGGTTCCGGAACCGGCAAAAACAAGACATCAGCAGCAGTCTCAGCCTTGTATGTAGGCTTTTTCGGCTTTTCATAACCGATTGGTCTTGGCGGATTAATAACCCACAATGGAGGTTGTCCCCTCTTGGTCGCCAGAAAACCATTCCCCAGACGTTCGTCGGGAGGGCTGCAATACAGTTTGAAGTTTGAGAGCGAATCGAGCGATGATGATGTCCAGAACATGCATGTCAGGATGGCAGCCAGTTCATTTGCTGAGACTCCGCTATTTGAGTAGTACTTTGATGACTTGGCAAGCTTTTCGACCGCTTCGAGAAAGCAAGCCACTTCAAAGACAGTCAACATTCGCCAGCGCAATGACAGCATCTGATTGTCGAGAGCCATCCGTTTAGCAAGTTTGCGTGCCCTTAGAGCATCCTTGCGGGAAGTTGGCAGTTGGTCTGTAATTGTATTAAACTGGAGAGCGTCTCTACTCTTGGTGTATTCGAGGGGTGATACCAGTGCCTTGTCGATTTGCTCCAGTAACTCATCATCATCCGGAAGTTCAACTAGTTGAGTGACTTCATCAGCAGACCGAAAAGATTCGTCTTCGTCGACAAGACTGAACGTATCGCCCGTAATAATTTGAGTTTCTGTTTTAGGGCTTCTACCTCTACTTTCTCTATCGCGTGTAATTGCAGCCTTTCTCTCAACCGCATATTTTAGAAATATCCTGATACCAAGTTGAAAATCATTCCTGTCTTTATCCAGATAATTGCAGTAGTCCGAAAGTGATCTACTTGACGTAGGAAAACCGGCAAGAGCTAAGTTATTTTCCGAGTAAGCAAGCTGTCGAACCCAGCGCATAGCAGTTTCACGGCAATGTTCATAATCTTTATCTTTTACCTTTATTCGCCTCAGGATATGAGCGGAATAGCAAATCTGCGCTAGCAACTGGTAATATCTGTCCTTAAGCGCTGGATGGCTGGTGCAATTGCTGAGGGCAACATAGAGAGCATGTTCTCTGCGGTAATAGCCCCGTAAAGATTTTTTACCCGGAGCATTTGTATAGTTGGTAACAATTGCACGTGCGATTAACTGCCAGGACCTAATTTCAGCCAGTAGACCGGTATCTGGGTCAGCATCAAGGAGGATATTTTGTTCAATGCGGGGGAGGACTTCCTGGATAGTGCGACATACGTCTACTAAACGACGCAGATGAGGAGGTGATTCGATGAACGTGAGAAAGTCCAGTACAGCTTTGCGGCTGAACTCCCCATTGGCACAAAGGGCATCTATGAAATCTTCAATGCTTTGCTTTTCGTTGTTTTCTGTCATGAGAATAGAGGCAGCCGCGACTTAGACCGAATGCTTTTGACAACTCAACTTTGCCGCAGTCCGCAAGGTCAGTCCATGACTCACCACGACTGCCAATTTTAAGAATTAGCTTATCAATAGTAAAATGTCCGTCTTTCCCCAGTGAAAGAGCAAGTGGAGACAGAAGAAGATCGGCGTAGCAGTGGCTGGCAATTTGCGCTTCATCAAGTTTTTTGAATTTAGATACCGTGATCTGTTCATCGAGAGGCAGGACATGAGATGCAATATTGAGGGTGCGCACGCCGGCGATACAGGTGAGCTGCTTCTTTATTTCAACTACATAAACAGGATGTAACTCCAGGAGCAAGTGGACTGCCTCCGGTGTCAGATGCTTGGCAAGCTTTAAGAGATATACATCGTCAAGCAGGTACTCATGGTTGTCCTTGAATATCTGGTGGTCACTTATACTTGTCAGGAGGACTTCACAGGGCTCTACCTTACGCACGGTGGCAACTCCAATCAGTTATTCAGCGTTGCGTGAACGGACCAGGCGGTCGCGGGCTTTCGTCATGCCAGCAAATATCGGCTCCGCAACATTCTCAGGGAATGATGATGGCAGTTCTCCTGCGACTCGTTTGACAATTTCATCCATGCCATCCAGTAGCTCGCCGACAATCTGTTCCATCTCATTCTTGGGGAATTTACAGGCATGGGCCATTGACCGCCAATGTCGAAACTGGATTTTATCCCACAGGTAATGACTACTTTTCCCCTTGATGGCCATAGCCATTTTCAGCTTTTGCAGCTCAATTTGTCGTTTTGCAACGAGTGGGTAGGCAGACATAACATCATAAGCTGGGGTCAGCCGAAAACTTCCCCCAGGCAAAAGAAAGATACTGAAGTTCTTAGCATGACCATCGATGGCTCCCAGCAGCCAGAACAAAACCTGCGTTTTCATGAACGTCCGCCGGTCGGCCAGAGCATCGACCGAACCAAGGAGAAGGTTCATTATCTGTTCAATCCCTGGTCCTCCATCACTTTCATACTTCAAGGCTGGCGGCACATTGAGCGCCTGGCACATATCCTCCTGTGGTAATCTGATCAGCCAGGAACCATCTTCTGCCCAGCGCCGGTCAAAGCGCTTGACTACAAGAGCCTTCACATCCTCGAAAACGGCAATTTCCGCGTCAGCGACAGGAATTCCGTAAGCCTTGAAGAGCAAATGACAGAGCCATTCGTTTTCAACGCTGTCGGTCAAATCCATGCCACTGTGGACTATCTGACCGATGGGAAGCTTGAAAATATGACTGGTCGGAGTTACCCCCAAAGGCCGTCGCCAGCCGTTGTCCTTCCAGAGCAGAGCCGTTTTCTCCTGAGCGCCTGCGATGGAGATGCGGAAATCATTGTCGCCACCCATGCCGAGCGGCATGGTTCTGTAGTTCCGGAGTATTTCCACAATCTCTACATCAGTTAGCGACTCGTCATCAATGCGACGGACATCGATACCGGCAGCATCTTCCGGGAGTAGTTGTATAGCCCCGACGCAGTCCCTGCCAACATGCCAGAGAAGATCGAAGCAACGGCTGCTCTTGGCTCCAAATCTTGCCTGGATGCGATTTCGGATCGGTTGGCTGTCCGGTAGCAGATTTTCAAAAAAATTATCGACTACATCTCCAGTATGGGCCTGCTGGACAAGTGGCATGGATAGGGACAAAGGGCGTCTGGCATCAGACTGAAGCCACTCTGTGCTGTACACAAAGCGTAATTGTCCCGCAGCAGTACGAGTCAACTGCCCCACTTTCTGGCCATTCATAAATACAAACAAGTCCCTTGTTACCCTTTGGCGAGGCATCTACCAGACATCTCCTTTGCTCTTATCCATAGGCTTTATTCGTGGCAGGACCACCAGCTCAAGGTCAAGAGCAGCTAGCACGCGGAATAGTGTACCCAATTCCGCGCCGGGATTCCCATTCTCGATTTTGGAAATGGTATGCTGCTCAATGCCAACGGAGGTACCGACCGATTTTTGTGTCAGTCCTTTTTTCTTTCGCTCAGCCCGTAATGCTTGACCAAGGCTTTCCGGTGAAACAATTTTCAGGCTCATATGCACTCCTCAAACCATGTATCTTAAAAAGAAAACAGCTAATAAATATATACCCTGTAAGACATGTACATATTTTATACTCTCAAAGATATAAATCAAGTTTATATTTTATATGACATCAGCAGAATACTTCGAGCAGAGAAATTGGTTTTAAACGTGGAATACATGATCAGTTAACAATGTTTTTTGTGGCAACGCTTTTCGGGAATAAGCAGGGAGGGCAAATTTGGATGAAAATTCTGTTGGGGCAAACTCGTCCCGCGCCGCCGGCCAGATGCTCACATACAAACAAATCTGTCGACGGAGTCAGATGAATTTGCCCTGTTGGCACAACGGGTAGACATCACATTTTGCATATTTTGTAAACTCGTAAATCCTATTTCTGTGCCCAACTTTATGGCCTAATCTGTTTTTATGTGGGGGTCGCCGGCTAAATATTTGTAATTTTAATACACATAACTGCTTGATTTAAATGAAACTAGAACATATAATGCCAAATAGAATCAGTGTTAAATTTACCTTCACACGGCAGGGGTCACTGGTTCGAACCCAGTATCGCCCACCATTTAGATCCACAGGCCAGACAATACCCTGACCATAATCTTTTTTCATCAACACTTCATTCGCAAGACATCATTTGCACAACGCTTCAACCCTTCTTGCCGCACTCCTTAATTTCCATTCAAACATAGTCAGACATGCTCGATTGCATATTAGTCCGGTGTCCCCTCCGTATGCTGTCGATTTCCAATATCGCTGTAAATACCCTCCCAGAGATACAATCCTCATACACCAATTAGTTAAACACTACCTGAAATACGTATCTCGACGTACGCCGATTGATATTGTCGAGTTAACTTACACTAACACCATATCTTCACCCCACAACAGTCGGCACCACATAACAGCTTAATATTTAACTGTTATTACCAATTGGAACATAGTTTGCTTAATATACCTAAGCAATAGATCTGAGCTGGCAAAGAGCCCCCCCATGAACTCTAGAGGTTTTACACGAGTAGAATTTTCTGAATGCGCTTCAGTATTGCTGGACGATGATGTCATTTTTGGTGATCTGAAGAACGTCAGCTTGAAGGGAATGTTTCTCCAGACATCCCATAACATCCCCCTGAATACAGAAGTCGTTGTAAAAGTTTATGACTCAAACAACTCATCAATTTCAGTCCAAGGTCTCGTTGTTCGCAATGAAAAAAGCGGCATAGGGATTCAGATACTTAAACTTGACGTTGACTCCTTCGTTCGACTCAGGAATCTGATTATTATAAAATGCAACAATTACAACATGATCATGAAGGAAACATATAAGATGAGTAATTGTATTCACTGAGTTACCATCAATCAATAGTTATTTTATTATAAGATCGTTGGCAGACAGTACATATAGATTACCCCTAGACCTACGTCTTATGAACAGGTTCCACAATGGCAGTCAAGTCATTTACGATAGTCACCTGGCTTCTGCATATTCTCCCCAAAAATCTGCCAACCCGCTTTCTGAGATGAGGTCATTTCTTTACATGAACCCCGCCCGCAGTCGCTATCTCCCCTTTGCCATCTTTATCGCATTCATTGCCCTGGAACAATCTGTACTTTTTCTCCGTGACAGAGGAGTTATCGGCATTGATCCCATACATCTTTACTACCTTTACCCGGTCAGGGCGATAGCGGTTGCCGGCCTGCTTTTTCGATACCGGAGAGAATACTGCGAACTAGCATTGAAAGACCTGTTAAATTATCCGACAACAATCTGGGTGAGTGTCATAGGGCTGCTGGTCTTCCTGCTCTGGATAAAAATGGATTGGACCTTCCCCGCGGCCGGGCCCCCTCGGGGTTATAACCTCCTGCTTCTGCCCGAAGGCCCAATTCGGGCAATAACTGGCTTGTTCAGGTTTTTCGGTGCAGTGCTGGTTGTACCTGTTATGGAAGAGTTGTTCTGGCGCTCTTTTCTGATTCGTTACATTGTTCATGAACATTTCGAAACAATACCTCTGGGCACGTTCACCTGGCCTTCATTTCTGACAACAGTCCTGCTCTTCGGCCTGGAACATGATAATGCAGTCGCAGGAATGATGGCGGGTCTTGCCTACAATCTGATTCTTTACAGGACGCGCAGCCTGACCCACTGTGTGCTGGCCCACACAATCACCAACCTTGCTCTTTCCGTATATGTGCTTTCTACCGGCAACTGGCAGTTCTGGTAAGACAACTGACTACACAACTATGTTACTGCTAACCGGCAAACTCATTGCGCAGACATGAGATATGTGCGCCTCTGCGCAGAGAACACACCCGAAGTAATTTTGCCGTCGACTATCTTTACACTGGGTATAGCGCTTTCACAACATACTCATAACTATCTGTAATTACATATTTATCAAGCTTGGCACCCGCATTGCATTAATAATTACCAACAACACTTTTTTAACAATAATGCACAATCTGTAGAAAGGGGAAAGCCATGAAAAAGAAATTAATCACATTATTGACTGCTGCAGCTATGGCATTGGGAATGATTGCTAGCCAGGCACAAGCAACCCTTTGGACACTTGATGTGTCGAATGTCGATTTAGGCGTGCCTGGTCCGTATGCAACCGTGAATATTGACGTCACTGGAAATGTGGCGACCTTTACGATTGATGCCAACGACGCAATACTGAATTCAGGTGGAAGCACAAATTTCGGAATAGACAAGTTCTTCTTCAATACGGGTCTCACTACTATCACTGCAAGTGATTTCAGTAACCTCACAAACTGGGCCGTTGCTTACGACAAAACAGCGAGCAGTTTCGGCAATTTCATGCTCGAATTCAAGGGAACGGCAAGTGCACAACTGGATCCTCTGATCTTTACAATTACAGACGCAGCCATTACCAACCCGCTGGATTTTTATGTAGCCAATACTGCCGGGTACCATTTTGCCACGCATATCAGAGCATTTGACCCCCTGCTCAACGGCGAGTCCAGCGCGTTCTTTTCAGACGGGACACCTCCGCCTCCTCCTGTCCCTGAGCCAGGTACCATAATGCTTTTGGGAGTCGGGCTGTTTGGCCTGGCTGTGTACGGAAAACGCCGTATGCTTAAGGAATGACGGCAACCTCCTGTTCAAGTAAAACCAGAAACGACAAAGGGCGATGCCTCGCAGCATCGCCCTTTGTCGTTCGAGCTCATTTCGCCTCTCCACTCAAGATATCTCTCGACTATTCCCGTTCCTTGTCCAATGAAGCCAGTGGCATGAGATTATGCTTTTTCATCAGGTCGTAAATCGTAGGCCTGCTCACCCCCAGGGCCTCTGCTGCCTTTACGATGTTACCATGTTGGCGGTCAATCTCCGCGGTCACCGTCTCCCTTTCCACTCTGTCCCGTGCCTCCTTGAGGGTCGTACCGGGGTGCACATTCTCGACCATTTCAGGCAGGTGAAGTTCACACCCCAGATCCGACGGTTCAAGAGCAGACGAATCACTCATGATGATAGCCCGCTGCACCTTGTTACGTAATTCCCTTACATTACCCGGCCAGTCGTAACTCCTTAGAAAACTGACCGCAGCCGCACTGAACCGTCTGACCTTCTTTTTATGCTCTTCATTGAAGAGGCGGAGAAAATAATTGGCAAGAACGAGGATATCATCGCCTCGTTCCCTGAGTGGGGGCAAGTGAATGGTGATGACACTTATCCGATAGTAAAGATCTTCGCGAAACCTGCCTGCTTTTATAGCCTGGGCAATATCCACATTGGTAGCACATACTGTGCGGGTATCGACGGGTATATCCTGCCTCCCCCCTACCCGTTGAATAACCCCCTCCTGGAGAAAACGAAGTAATTTGACCTGGAGGTTGACCGGCAACTCACCGATTTCATCAAGAAACAATGTGCCGTTGTTGGCGTATTGAAATTTCCCATGGACCGTTGCATGAGCTCCGGTAAAGGCTCCCCTCTCATGACCGAACAATTCCGACTCAAGAAGCGTGTCCGGAATGGCACCGCAATTTATCGGGATAAACGGTCCTTTATTGCGCAGGCTTGATTCGTGGATTGCCTGTGCTACCAACTCTTTACCGGTTCCGTTTTCCCCGGTAATAAAAATAGGTACGTTGGATGTCGCGACTTTCTTGATCGTCGAAAATACTGACAGCATCTCCGGGCACTGCCCGATCATCCCCCCTTGCCTCCGGGCACTCTGCTCGATCTCGTTGTGCAGCAAGAGGTTTTGTTCTTCTATGTTCGAAAGGTGCAAGGCCCGGTTGAGAATAACAATCAGTTCATTGAGAACCGGTGGTTTGACAAGAAAGTCATAAGCTCCTAAGTGAATGGACTTGAGGGCGTTATCCCGTTCACTGTTGCCAGTCAGCATGATAACCTTGACGTGGGGGTCGAGTATAAGAAGCTCGGACAGGCAGCGAAATCCCTCATCGGATGTGTTCACGCACGGTGGGAGTCCCAGGTCAAGTATGACGATCCTGGGGTGATGTTTCTTGAAAAGCGAAAGACCTTCGTTGGCATCTCCGGCCTGCACAACTGAATAGTGCTCGCTCAGTCCCCATTTCAACTGATCCCGGAGATCTGCATTATCGTCAATAATGAGCAACTTTTCCACAGATGTCCTCTCAAGCTGATTTAAGACAGGCAATTGCCCCGATATCACAGCCGTTGTTCAAAAGAATCGTAAACTCGGAACCAACCCCTTCCGTACTGTTCACTTCGATTATTCCCCCATGTGCTCGAACAACCTGTTGACACTGGTACATGCCTATGCCAAGCCCATGATTTTTGGTTGTCCTGAAGGGTTTGAACAGTTCCGAACGGATATAATCCGTCGACATTCCACATCCATGGTCAATCACTCTTATGAATGGGCCCGAATCTCTCCTGCCCACTTCTATCGCGATGGGTGTACCGGGCTGCGAGGCTTCAATGCCGTTTATGATAAGGTTCATTATTACGTTCTGCATCTCGACTTCGTCAACCCGGGCTGTTTCAGGGCTTCCTGACACTGCAACCTGGTGCCCCATAATCAACTGCGATGTCTTTGTAGCCAACTGCAACAGGTCGACCGTTTGCAGATTAAGCTCCTTGTCTTTGAGATTCTTCAACGTTCCGATTAACTTTTGCATTTTACTGACGGTGTTACCCAGTGACTTGAGCATATCGCTCTGGAAATCGGGATTATGCATATGCCGTGCTGCGTTCTGTACAATGAGAGAAAGATTTGCGACCAGGTTCTTAAGGTCATGGGCGATGAAGGTCGACAGCTTGCCGATTGCTTCGATTTCTCGTGATCGTGCCATCTGCTCCGAAAGCTTTTGATGCATGATGGCCATTGTAGCCTGCCGTGCAATTGTCTTCATCAGATCGAAATCTTCGTAAATATAGATTTCCTCATCATTGAGAACCTTCCCTAATATTATGAACCCTTCCAAATGGCTACCGTCAAAAAGAGGCACAACAAACGACACCTGGCTGTCACACAGGAACCGTGCGTTTTGTCCGGTGATTTCCGGATAGTTATCCTTGACGCTGAAGACCCATTTTCGCTCTTCCATGAAACGCACCAGGGAATTTCTCGGTTCGATGACGTCTTCGATTGCATCCATTTCAAAACAGGCCGCCATGGAATATCCTCGACGGTTCATATCGTAGAGAAACAGGGCAGCAGCACTGAAACCGAAGGTATCGCAGTATGCCGTGAGGATCCGGTGAAAAAGCTCATCTCCGGTACGGGCCGTTGAAATTTGTTCGGTAAATTGCAGCCACTGGTTGCGGTAGTCATATTTGTTATGGAAAAAGTTTTTGTGAATCGCTACCTTGACCCTTCTTCTGACCTTATAGGAAAGCAGCAGAATAAGTAATCCGATCCCGACAAGGAACACGAATGAGATTGCTGCCGTGCGATGGAAACTGACTCCGAAATGGTCCATCCCTTCTTCTAAAAAACCGATCGATATGAGATAGGCTCCAAATGCCAACAGGACGAGCGATATGCCGGTCGTGTGACGGGAAATCTCAACGTGTCCGAGTCCACTTCGTATCAGTCTCGAGAACGCTATCAGACTTGAGGCCACAACATACAGAAAGGAACGGACCACCAGGAAGTTCATGTTGATCGTGCGAAACAGCAATGCCTGACTATAGTAGAAGGTTAGAACTGCTACAATCGCTGAAAAACCGATGAGTTCCAGCTTAATTCTCCAGAGTGCATCCGGGGAAGCGTTGACAAGGGTGGCCTCGAAATTTGTCAGGGAGAACACGAGGCCAGCCATTAAACAGATATAAAAAATCAACCCGACAGTGTTCAAAAAGAGGATTCGTTCCTGTGGGAAATCAGGAGCAAATATTATGGCATTCAGGGGAAAAACTAACGGGACCGTGCAGAGCAAGGCGGTCAATACGATTATCAGCCAGTTAATTCTGCCAATTTTCCAGGAACTTGCTTGACGGGCAAACGTAAGGCTGCACAGTATCCACGTCAGAGGCAGGAGGGACTCGGCGTACAGGGAAAAACGTTTCCAGGAGAGCGGACTTGAAGCCGTCAGGGCCAGCATGTCAACGAGTTCGAGGCAGGCAGTGACCGTCAAGGCCAGACAGATACACAACCCTGAGCGCGAGCGGTTTCGGTGGAGAGTCTGTACCGCAACAGCAAGCAGCGCAATTACAGCGGTATTTGAGACAACCATGGTGATCATATGGGTATCGATATTTTTGAGAACCACATAAGTAAGCAAGTTGTCATTATTTTTGTACCATAAATTGCCGCAACAGCAACAAACAGAGCATAATTCCGCACTTGCGACCCGGCCCTGCGATCAATTTTCTAACACGGTCCTCACCTGTCAATTAGAAAGTAATCATTAGTAAGGACCACCAAACGTTCTGCACTCCCCTGCCCTCAGACGCTACTCACCACGGTGGTGCAGTAATGACGTGTAGGGCTCCGACATCATCACCTCACAAGATCCCACCAGATACATTTGCGATTATATATTATTTTTTGTTAATTTTAAACCAAAACGGTAGACAGGAAGTGATGAACCTCACATGACTAGACCACGAGGGAGAAACCGAGAGAGGAAGAATTCAGCGACGGACGAGGCAGGCATCTCACCCGGCTGAACCCGACCTTAAGAATGCCGGGTGAGATAATGAACTACAAACTTGCTCCGTCACTACTGTCACCTGATTTTTACGGTCGCCTTGAGACTTGTCGACACATTGCCGGCAGCATCCTTGGCCCAGGCATAGGCAGTCTTGGTCCCTGAAGAGCTGAAGGTGAAGCTTGTCGGTGCGTTATTGCTCCACCGGGCATCAGTTGCTAGCGGTGGTGTAGGACTCTCGCTGATAAGATACCCGGTTACCGCGACAGCATCAGAGGCATTCAAGCTTGTTACCGGTACCGTTCGTGTCTTGGAAGTAGCTGGCAGTTTAAAGCTGAGCATGGTAGGAGCAGTGACGTCGGCCAGGGATATCACCACCGTTGCGGAGCGACTTGCCGACACGTTACCGGCTGCATCCTTGACCCAGGCATAGGCGGTTTTGGTACCGGCGGAACTGAAAGTTATGCTCGTCGGCACGCTGCTGCTCCACCTGGCATCACCGGCCAGCGGAGCGGTCGAACTTTCGCTGACCAGATAACCGGTTACCCCCACGTTATCACTCGCCCCCAGTCCGGTCACCGGTACCGTCAGAGAACTCGAAGTTGACGGTAGTGTGAAGCTTAAAAGAGTCGGGGCGGTTGTATCGGCAACGGGATTGTTTACGGTCACCGCTACCGGAGTGGATTGTGCTGCATTTCCGGCATTGTCCTTGGCTATCGTGTAGAGTGAATAGTTGCCGTTGGCAACCTTGGTCGTATCCCAAACGTAGCTGTAAGGAGCCACGTTACTGGCAGAGAGCAGAACTCCATTGCTGTAAAATTCCACGAGTGCAACACCGACGTTGTCACTTGCACTGGAACTGATGGTTACCGTGCCACTGAGGATGGCATTATTGCCCGGCGATGTCACAGCCACGGTCGGAGGCGTGGTATCAGTGACGACGTTGACCGTGCTGCTGGCCTGACCGACATTCCCGGCGGCATCATAGGCTTTCACGGAAAGGGTGTATGCACCTGCCGCCAGGGTGCTAGTATTCCAAGAGTAGGTATAGGGAGTTGCGGTATCTGTGGCCTTCAATACTCCATTGACATAGAATTCCACCTTGGTTACCCCGATGTTGTCAGAAGCGCTGACACTCACGGTAACGGTTCCACTTACATTAGCAGCGTTGAGAGGCGATGTAATCCCCACTGTCGGCTGTACCTGTTCTGCTATAGTCACAACATTGGAAAATGAGCTTTCTGTCCCATCAGTATCGTAGGCTGTGACCGCGAATTGATATGAATGGCTGGGATCGAGCCCGCTCAAAGATGCGGACGTCTTCAAGCCCACATCAACCGGAATGGCTGACGTAAATGAGGATGTATCGGGGCTGTAATAAACCTTGTATCCCGCTAGGTTGGCATCGGTATTCGGATCCCATTGCAGAGAAACCGTCTCGGCCATGGCGGGGACAGCAATACCGAGTGACATAATGGTCGTCAATACCGATTTGACAAGCATCTTCTGCAAACGGAAACAGCGATCGAGATTGCGCGGGCTGATATACCCTTCCTCAACCAGCACTTCACCGATCTTCTTGTGGGAAACATCCTGTTTTTTCAGAGCTTCATTCAGTTGTTCTCGGGAAATGTAACCCGTTGCAACCAACAACTCACCGAGACGAAGTGGACTGACAACTGTTGGATCACCCTGATTATGTTGAAACTCAAGGAGTGCTTCCAGTTGTCGCTCCGTCAGCATGCCAAGACGGGTGAAAACCTCGCCCAGTCTGTCTCCTGAACGTTTCTGTTCGGCGATTGCCGCATCCAGTTGCCTGTTTGTGATCTTTCCGGTTTGCACCAGCAAGACCCCCAGCAACTGACGTTCACCGGCAGCGATCTTTACGGCATCATCTATAGTGGACAGGTGATCCTGAATCAGAAGAGGCGTCTTGATCTGATGCTCCTTCAGCACCCCCATCCTGACCAATACCTGCCCTAACAGTTCATGGGTATGCTGTTGTTCTTCACAAGCCCGGTCAAGGATATTCTTCTTAAGAAACCCACCGTCCATTAATATCTGGCCGATTTGCCGCCTTATATGTAACGCCATGACGGACCTCCGTTTTCGCTCGTGCAAGGAATAAATTAATTACCTGTGCTTATGCTTTATTTAGTTTAAACCTTTGATAACTTGATCGGTTAGAGTACTTATTCTGTTTATCGTAGTGGGGGTAATTCATCGTAAGTTACCATGATTTATGATGCAAAGTTTGTACCTTGCCGTGAATATTGAATTTGAGCGGAGATATATAACTTTAACGAATGAATTGAAGGATATCAGTTAAGATGTAAAAAAATCCGACAGAAAGAAATTGACTGATAGAAGCGAAATATATGAGAGGAAAAAATCAGAAGGGGCGTGAATAAAAGGTCAAACCTTGGTCACCTGGGTATAAACCCAAGAGTTACGGCCATTGTATCGCGCTCATCGCTGTGATGGCACCCACATGACCATCCGTGCCCCTCGGATATACCTCCACCATGCGACGGCAATAGCCATGTTCACCGTCATGAAATAGAGGGGGATTTTGACTACGATACAGTGATGAACTTGCGGGAACATCCATCCCACAAGCGCCAACCCATAAAATAGCACCTGCAATAACAGGAACAGGCGGGCTAGCGGTGACTGGAACGCAGCAATCCCACAGGATAAAAAAGCCATCAACAGAAAAAACGGCACCATCCAGCGTAGCAATTTATGACAAACATACTGGTAGGCAAACAGTCCATAGCGAACGGGGTTGAGAAACTCCACGTTTCTGAAAAAAACGGTCATCCCTCGCAATACGGTGCGCACCTTGCGGTCAAACTCCCGCGACGGCGTTGCGACATCGGGATAATAGCCGACAACTTCTGGATCGCTAACTCCCCGCAAACCGAGTTTCATGCTGTTCAGCACGGTGCGGAAATCGCTCTGCATGTCGGCGGAAAAATCGCGGCAGACTTCCCGCCGGGCAGCAAAAAACGAACCACTCAGGCCCACCAGGGATGATACCCGCGACTCCAACTCCCGCAGGCACATCTCGTAGCGCACATAGGCTCCTTCGCCACAGGGCTTGCCGTCAGAGCCGACAACACGGTCCACACTGCTCACGCACCCCACCGTTGGATCGGCGAAATTCATCATCATTTTTGCAAGGGCATCCGGTTCGATACGCGTTGCGACGTCAGAGAAGACGACGACCTCGCCAGTAGCGACAGCCACCGCATCCTTCTGGGCGCTTTCCTTACCACGCCTTTCCGTGATCTCCAGCAACTCGACTCCTCGGTCGCCGAATTCCCTCACAATGGAATTGGTCGAATCGGTCGATCCGTCGGAAGCCACCATGATCTGTAGCAGTTCCCTTGGATACTCAAGAGCCAGGGTGTTTTCGAGCTTGCTTCTTATCCGTTGTTCTTCGTTGCACACAGTGATCAGAAAAGTCAGCCGCGGAAAGAATGACGCCTTGCGTACCGTGTGGGTACGCAGCAGGGAGATGAGAATCAGGCTGCAGGGATAGCCGAAGTAGGCAAAGGCAGCCGCAGCGACCGCCATGGCAAACAGTGTCATCATCTCAATCCCTCCGCATGGGGAATCCTTGAAGTTTCAGAGGATACAACAAAACACGTCGATAATCTTTACAACATGAGCCCGAGGATACTTTCTTCCGGTCACAGTTACGGAAATGGCCTGCCAACGACAGGGGAACATCTCGAACCATCAACATGGGCAGTACTAACAATTTCACAGTACAGCCGATAATACGTGTCGACCATCTTTACAGCTGAAAACTCACGGATAACCTTTGCGCGCGCAGACATGGATATATCGTTTCGAAGACGCCGATCACCGTAAAGTTGCAAACACTTGTCCGCAAAACTCCGTGGATCCCTGCCGTCTATGAGAAAACCGTCTTTCCCGGTAGTAATGATCTCCCTGATGCCGCCGACACGAGGGGCAACAACCGCTATGCCACGCGCCATCGCCTCAAGAATAGTCATGGGAATCCCCTCGTAACGCGAGGTATTAAGATAAAGATCGAGCCCGTCGTAAAAGGAGTCCATCTCGTCAATATGACCGCAGAGTACGAAGCGGTCTCGTAGTCCGTATGCATCAAGCAATCGTTCAAGGTGCGCCCGAACCGGCCCCTCGCCGGCCAGTTCAAACCGCACCTCCGGTTCCTGCTCGGCAATAATGCGGGCGATTTCGATGAACAGGGGGAAATCTTTCACCGGTGACAACCGCCCCGAAGATCCTATGGTAAAATGAGCTTTAGATGCCGCGGTACATATATTGCATTTTTTTTGATAGGTTACACCGTTATGAATAACCTTCAGACGGTTATTAATAAACCCATAACGCTCATGCAACTGGTTGCCGATGTCAGACGAAACAGCGATTGTTCTGGCAAAAAATCGGCTCAGCAGGAAAAAGTTGAATTTAAATTTGCACCGGTCAAACAATGATGGTCGTTTGTCGGAAATTTCAGGCAAACCATGCAGGGTGGAAATCAACGCAGGTCGTGAAGTTCCCATGGATGCCAGGAATGCCAGCAAGTTTTCCTTGTAACGATGGGCATGGATGATATGGGGGGAATTACTGCTCACTAAGTCATGCGCCTTGCGAACCAACAGTGAAAATGAGAGGTGATCCTCATCAACTACCCATACGGTGATCCCTTTGGCACGCAGTTCTTTTGCCAGCCGACCTTCGTTCAGCACTATCACCGAGAGGCTCACATCTGGGTAACTATTCAGTCCGTGCAGCAGCGTGCAGACAGTCACCTCTGCACCCGCCCAGAGATCACCGGAAGTTATGTGCATGACTTTCAACATGATGAAGCAAAGTTTATGTCGAAAAATGTTTCGTGCAACAATCGAAGTAAATTTAGCAGGTCGTTAAAATCTGAGGAAGGATACTTATCTGGGCTAGAGCAGGTATGCAGTTAGAGATAGCATGGGGATAATCCTAAAGGAGAATGCCATGATGAAATCAGCTATTAACAGAAGAATATTTACAGTGCTTATTATCTTGCTTATAACAGGATTTTTTGTCTGTCAGTCGAATCAATTGTTTGCATTGACAACTTCACGAGATTTTGAAGGAGGTGCTGTAGGAAGCCTAGCCAAAGGTGCGTCAGGTTTTGACTACGCTGGAACACTTACTACTTTTTCTTCTGATAGAGCGATGAGTGGAACCGGTTCAGCGAAGATGGCCTGGCAAAAAGGCAATGAAGGTTTTGCCGCAGATCATGGCAATATCAGTATGCCAAATGTAACTAATGGGGGCGAATTTTGGGCAAGAGGCTATTTTTATTTTGCTTCTCCATGGAGCTGGATTAGTAATACCGGTACATATAGTGTTATCAAAGTTCTTAGGGGTGTTAGCGATTCAGGAGGTATGCCATCCATATTTTCAGACTCCAACGGGTCAATTGTATTGAGTAATGAACCCGCTAGCAGGCAGTTTATTACAAAATCTTCATTAGATATTGGCAAATGGGTATGCCTAGAAATGTATGTAAAAGTATCTTCTAGTTCCAGCGGTATTATTAGAATTTGGAAGGATGGTGTCATGGTTGCAGAAGATATCGGTTATAAAACCATAGCACTATCAAATAATTATATTAACAGTATCCAAGTAATGTCTAATTGGAATAATGCACCGTCTCAAAATCAAACGCAATATATTGATGAATTTGTAGTAACCACTGACACACCGTCTAATGTTGACAGTCTCGGTAATCCCATGATTGGACCTATCAACTGGGCTGCAAGTTCCCCCCCCCCTCCTAGTTCTACCACACCGAGCGATACAACCCCTCCGGTCATCTCTGGGGTGTTACCATCTGGTACTTTGGCATTTGGAACAACAGCAACCAACCTGACTGTAACGACCAATGAAAATGCCACGTGCAAGTATGGCACATCAGATGTTGCCTATTCATCCATGCCCAACATTTTTTCAACCACGGGAGGCACATCTCATTCTCAGACTCTTTCCGGCCTAATTAGCGGCGGATCGTATACTTATTACGTCCGGTGTATGGATGGAAGCAATAATGCCGACACAACAAGTACAACAATTACATTCAATGTTTCCAGCACCGCAGCAAACCTGCTTCTTTCAGAGAGTTTTGAAAGCAGCACCTTTGCCACCAGTAACGGCTGGTACGACAGTACAACACAAGGTACGATCGTTAGCGGTGGTCAATCAGGTAATTGCCTCCAGTGGACATGGACACAGGGGAAAACACTTCCCAATAATGTGGGGGGGATGACTAGGAGAAAATTTACACCTACTGAAAAAATGTATGTATCTTTCTATGTAAAATTCCAAACAGGATGGCAGGGATCACAAATGCTTTATCACCCTCATGTCCTGAGTGTTCTCTCTAACCTTGACGCTGATTGGGCAGCTCCAAGCGATAGTTATTTAAATACATACATTGAGTTTATATCAGACATTGGAAGTCCCTATACCATACGGCCACAACTCAAATTACAAGATACGTTACGAACAAACAAAAGTTATGGGGTAAACGGTACTCCTCTTAATTCGAGTGGAACACCAGTTAACATTTCAGCGCTGACTGAGAACAGAAGCGTCAATACCTGCAACGGATATAAATCCGGGTCAGATAGTGGTGTAGGACATGATTGCTACGATGAAGGCGGTGGAGTATGGTACTCGGCCACTAACTGGTCGGCATCTAACGCATCTGTCACAACGAACGCATGGCACCATGTAGAAACATATTTCCAGATGAATTCCATCAGTGGCGGGATAGGTCAGGCGGACGGGGTCATGCAGATGTGGATAGATGGAGCACCAGTCATCGATAAAAGCAACATCGTCTACCGTACAGGATATGGCACGGACGCGACAAAGAAATGGGCACAATTTGATCTGCAGGCATATATAGGCTCCCCGGGATCACCGATAACCCAAACAATGTGGCTTGATGAATTGAAAGTATATGACGGATTGCCGAGCAACCTTGCTAAACCAACTGCTCCGACAGGATTGAAAGCGATCGGAGTAACACCGTAAAATTTATATCACCACAAAACAAAACATGAATAATATTCAGGGCAAAATCTTTTTATGATTTTGCCCTGTATGTTATTCTCTCAATGAAACAACCAATAAGTTTCATGAAAAAAGATCATGAGATCACAATAACTTCTTAGTTTTATATGTTTGTTTAACCAAGGGTCCGATGACCGCATCAACCAGTGACATAGTGCGGGCAGTAAAATAGATTATGTAAAGAAAGGCAATGCGCAAAAGGTCTGTATTGATTTTACTATGGGATTTATTAACAGCTGCAGCAACTGATATCCCAAAAATGAAAAAGCAATATACACTCAAGAAAACGAACCATAATCGCACATAAAAAAACATACCGACTAAACATATAAGCGCTAAGCAAAGGTTTGCAAGGCAAATTAGAGCAGGCTTTGAAGACAAGAGTGTAACAAAGGAGTTATAATCTCCGCTTCCATGCCACCTCTCTCTGGTAAAAAATCGTTTAATACTCTTCGGATAGCCTGCGTGAATCACTTTTAGGTCGGGAACATTTTCAATCCGGGCTCCCACCTTCCTTGCCCGAGTACAAAACTCGTAATCTTCACCGGTCCGCATATCGGGAGCAAATCCCCCAACCCTCGAGAAAAGATCCCTATGAATAATCAGATGCCCGCCATTTATGTAATTGACCTCACTCAGGGTCGTCCTGGGTGCAAACCATACCCTCTCTATCCAGTTGTTTTCCTTGCTGATCCCATAAAACGAACCGGTAATTATGTCAGGATTGCTGGATAACCTTTCCAGTATTGGCCCGATTTGCTCCCCCCAGTCCCTTCCTAGGTAAACATCTCCATCCAAAAATACAAAAATATTGTAACTGGCTATTGATACTCCCAAGTTTCTCAAGGACGATATTGAGCACTCAAGTGCCTGAAGGCAGAGAGCGCCTTTTTTCTCAGCGATCTCAACTGTCCGATCAACGGAGCCGTTATCAACTATTATCACCTCATACTGGTAGCGTCCGGCGACATTTTCCCTTACAGAATCGAGCACGCCGCCAATGTGTATTTCTTCATTTAGGGTTGGGATTATAAAGGACATTCCTTTTAAATATATATTATTATTCATTGCATTTATTATCTTTAAATTGTTAAGTTTAGCTACCTGAACAAGTGATTATTATATCTTGCCATATAGTTCATAGTTCATGTCTTTATTAATTTTATTGTGCCATACCTTCTTTATATAACTGAATGGATAGTATGTAAATACTAAACTGAATGTTGCTTTTGTCAACCATGACCTATGCTTCATAGACATTTTATAGTATTTCCTAGATTTTTGTTTATCTCCAATGTTTAAGTAATGCCATCCCAGGTCACACAGTCTTTTAGCGTAATAATATCTCATTGTATTGCAATCTGTGTTAGTATATATTGGCTTTTTAAGACTGTGCTCTAATACCTCAATATCTTCTTCTAACTGATTAATCATGCTACTAGATACATTATAGTCGTGACGGCCAATAGTAACTAATTTCTTGTCTAAGTACATGAAGTTTGTATATTTACAACAACGTAAACTTATATCAAAGTCTTGGCATAGTGGAAACGAATTGTCCCATCCTCCCACATCAACTAATGTTTTCCTGTTAATAACCATTGTACTTGGGTAAATTGGATAACCCATTAATAGTAGTTCCATAATATCTGCACCTGAAAAAAGTATTGCATCTTTTATTTCGCAAGCAATATGTCGCCAGGTATATATGTAATTATTTAGTTCTGAATTACTTTTATCATACATTGTTTTATTATTATAATTATATCTTGTAAAATCGCAAAAAATGAACAGTATATTCTTACCTTCATCAAAACAACTTGATTGTTCAGATAATTTTGAAGTTGACCACATATCATCTTGGTCAAGAAATGCAATATAATCTCCTGTTGCTCTTACTATTCCTGCGTTTCTTGCAGCAGACACTCCTGTGTTTTTTTGTTTAATAGTAATTACTTGACTGTAACTTTTGAGAATATCATAAGAACTATCTGTTGATCCGTCATCAACAGCTATAATTTCAGTATTTTCATAATCTTGTGAAATTGCACTATCAAGACAGCCTTCAAGGGTTTTATACCCATTATAAACAGGTATTACTATGCTAATTTTTCGCATAAAACACCTCATTACAAATATGAGATAATTTATTATTACAGCAACAATTATGAAAACATCACTGATTCCATAGCAGCGACAACACGAGGCCATGTAAATCTGTTTAACACTCGCTCTCTTGCATGATGTCCCATTGGGATTCTTAACTCAGGATGTTCATAAAATTCAATTATTACCTCGGCCATACGCTGATAATCTCCTGGTTCAACTATGTAACCAGTTGCGCCGTCAACAATGATCTCAGGCATCGCGTTCATATTTGAACCCACACAAACCAATGACTGAGTCATCGCCTCCAAAAAGACAAAACCAAACGAATCACATCGCGACGGGAGAAGAAATAGGTCAGCGTCACGATAATATCTCAACAATTTTTCGCGGTCTGTAACTGCGCCAACATATATCACACCATCTTGATGCATTTCATTTGAATAATTAGGGCCAATGATCACCAATTCTAGTTCGGGTATGTGCTCTCTGGCGATATAAAATGCTTTAAGGACGTCAGGGCCGCCCTTAAGATTGAATGTATAACCAACAAAAAGACACTTTTTGGTGGGAGAATGAGGAAGCTTCATGCGCATGTTCTTAACAAAAAAGTCGTCAACTCCCATACTGACAGCAGTTACCTGATCGGGGGGTATACTGTATTCTAGCATTAAGTGCCGGCGAACGAAGTCAGATGCAACAAAGATATGTTGTGCTTTGTTGTAAAGGTGTTGTTCTAGTGCTACAAATCCCTCACGTTCATCTTGGTCAGGAACCCATCTAGAATATCCGTCCTGAAAGGCTAATTTCATAGTATACGTGGTAAAGAGATAATACTCTAACTGAGCAGCGTTCGGATGCGGAGCGTACAGTCCACCAATTTGCAGGATTTTATCTCCTGATTTCATGACACGATCGAGGAGAATGCCATTTAGAATGGTATTCCGATTCCACCCCTCAACCGAATATGTTGATATCATCGAGCGCCGATGAGACCACTTTTTTCTGTCAATGTGGAAGGAAGATATCAAGTTACAAATCTTTGGCAACAAAAATGCTCCTGAGTCAATGAATGTTATATTATGATAGGGTAGTAACGCATTGTAGAGATAGTGCGGCAAGCCTGATGAAGAATTCTTCTGGGATATTAAATGAATTGTTCCTGTCATCTGTTCGCCTCCTTACAGTCTTCTATATCGACTCAATGAGAACAAATATATGACAATCCACAATACTCAAGCTGTAATATTAGGAATTATCGTATTGTGACTGATTGGCATGCTGCCTATGATCCACCATAGAGTAATTCCTTTATGTATACCTTTACCTCCGATATCAATGGGTTCCTGTCTTCTGGGTCATAAACGTCAAATGTCATATTATCATTGCAATTCTTCATTAGCTGCCTTGCCACTTGCCAGCAAGTCAGAGATCCTGGAGGCAGATTGTAGCTCCTATCCTGATGCATTACTCGAATTAGTAAATGATCTAACATACCCAGAAACCACTTCAGTCTTTGTCCAACTCTATAATCGGCCAGAAGGGAAGCTGGTCTTCTACCAAGATTGTAATCTAGACAAAGTGATGGAAAGTTGATTCCCGCGGATATGGCAAGTTGTAATGAACCCCAAAAACGGCCGTTTATCTCCATTAGCTTCGCCCTCCCGTCTTGGATGTCCCTCTTGAATTCAACCATTGCAATGCCTCCCCATTGCACTTCAGTTAACAAATTACCAGCTGCGACCACCATTTCTTCATCAAGAGGGACACTCTCGGAAAGAACACTCACTCCGCCCCATGGAGGCTTTTCCAGTAGGCGACGATGTGAAAATAGTGCGAGGTGACGGTCTCGATCGAAAAGAGTAAACAAACCTGTTCCTTCTCCCACGATCAACTCCTGAATCAAGGAAGAATGCCGAAGCTCCAATTTAGTTTTGTAAAGCCAGTTCAACTCTCCCTGATTAGCGGCATACATCACTCTCGTAGAAATGAGCTTATTACCATCCTTTATTTTTGAAAACGCCGGTTTCACGACTACCGGAAACCGAAGTTCACACATAGTCTTCCCATGAAAATCGTCAGCGTCTTTCACAAATATGGTTTCAGGAATAGGCACTCCCAATTTCTCTGCCATTTGAAATAGCTTATATTTATTGGACACTAACTCCATTTTTTCAGGAGGTGCACAAGCAAGGATAACCCGTTTCCCAAGTTGTTCTCTAACATCGTTAAGACAGTAAATAGATTGTTCCGTCATGGGAAATATCATCTCGATATGTTCATTCCCCACAATTTCAGCGATTACACGTGAATAGCTTCCCTCAATATTCAAGGGATCAGGTGTTTTGAACGCTTTGTAGCAATATTTCGAGCATGAAGAAATATTTTCAACTTCCTTTCCAGTAACGATGACGTTATGCCCGATTCTTCCAAGAGATCTTGTGAGGGCCAAAGCTGACCTATTTTCTCCATCCGTCACTAATATGTTCATTTAAGCGTTCCTAAAATTTTCGCAGCAATATTCTTGATCTGAACATAGGCACTGTATTGCTTACATCTTCATGTATCGCTATTCTCGGGATTTCCATAAGCGGGATATCACGGGTCAAAAAGCCTTTGCGCGTTGTCACTGCGGCATAAAAACCGCTTTCTATAAGTATTTTTTGTATATTTGCGGTGAAGTTTCCGTTTGGATATGCAAAAGTGCTGACCTGAACACCAAGGTTATTTTCAATATCTTCGCGCGATTTTATAATTTCGTCCCGAGACTTCTCGAGCAAGTTCTTGTCGAGCATCTCGTGATTGACTGTATGTGAGCCGAATCGAACCAACTTACTAGCAAGCATTTCCCGTGCTTCATCCCAACTGAGCATTTGTCGGGCAAGGGGTAACGTACCTAATTGTTTACGGAAATATCCCAACAGTTCTTCTCTTTCCTCAAGAGTAAACTTCTTCAAAATTTCTATTGCACTATCAAGGAATATTTCCATATGTTCCCGGACATGCTCGCTCATTTCCTTATTAAATGTGATCAGTGAAGGTGGCCCATCATTAAACGCCCGCATACCTACGTGCCTAGTGATATAGCAACATAATTCTTCGGGCCAGAACATTCTGTCCGTACCGATAAAGCCGGTTGCCAGAAAGATGGTAGCGGGTACCCGGTATTTTTCTAGGACTGGGTAAGCATCTGTATAGTTATCCCGCCATCCATCATCGAACGTTATCGCGCAATGTCCACCGACATTCTCTCCGTTCAAGAGCTTTTCAAGTAAATCGTCTAAGAAGACAATCTCGAATCGATCTCTCAGAAAAGCCATATGTTTTTCAAATGAAGATGTAGCAACATACATTCCTGGCTGCACAAAGTGCTCTTGATCGGCAACAGAACTTAAGATACGATGATACGTCAATACAAAAGCCTTATCAGAATAACAAACTCGCTCCACCAGCGAGTAAATTCCGGAGGTTGACAACAGACTCGACAGCATCTGTTTAAATAGCATCTTTGCCTTCATTGCCCCGTTCATAGTCTTGGTCAGTTATTGTAGAAATAATCCCTTCACTTTTGCAGTTAGACTCTCAATTTGCTTTTCGCGCGAGAATCTTTCGATAATCCGTCTGCGTGCTGCAATTGCCATGTACGCTTGAAGTGCCGGATCATTAACCAACAATTCAATCATGTCAGCTAGACCGACGTGATCGCCCGGTTCTATCAAGCGTCCCGTTTGACCATTTTCAATAGTCTCCACGAGTCCCTGTAAATTTGATACAACTAATGGCAACCCTGATGCCGCCATCTCCAGAGAAGACATGGTAAAAGAATCCCAACCAGTGGAGGCTATCACTCCTGTATAGCAAGAACGATGGATACGGTTAATATCATCTCGATATCCTCCAAATGTGATGTATTTTTCCGTCTCAGCATCCGGAAGCATATAGGTAAATCTCTTCTCCTGCCCGTTCATGTTACCAAGAAAAAGAAAGTGAACGTCATTGCGCTTTCTCACATGGATCAATTCAATCGCTGCCTTAACAATAACATGGACTCCCTTTCTCTCTTCCATGTGACCAGAATAAAATATGATCCTTCGTTTCCTAGGAATGTCAAAGACTTCATATGCGTAATTCTCATCCTGATGGTTCGGTTTAAAAGTTTCTGTATCAACACCAAGATTTATAACAGTTACACTGTGCCGCTTTACCCCCCGTCCCAAAATTGCGGTATCTGCCATAGCATTCGACTCAAAAATAAAATGATCAGGCTTGTTTTTTCTCAAACCAACTTCTAATTTCTTGAGTAGTAACTTAACTCCATGATTGATACTACACATAGGAGCTCCCCAGTAGGATACAAACAGCTTGATTCCAGCACGACGCATCACAGAATAAGCAGGGCGGTGAACGGGCTGATCAAAACCAAAAGCAATCCCTATGTTATTATCTTTGATATATTCATATATGATATTAAGACTTGATTTACTAGAGTCAGCACTATCAAACTTGATCACGTTATTGAAATTGTCAGGCAAATATTTTGGAGTCCCACCATCAAGACTAACATAACCCAAATGTATTCTGTCTATATTACCTGTAACCCTCAGAGCCATTTCAAAAAAAACTGTTTCTAGCCTAGATATAGCGTACCCAGTGTTTGAACTACAGTGATAAAATATAAGTATGCTAGTTTGTAACATGTTATCACCACGATCATGTTTGTGATTTTACTCATAACAAACAATGAATATTGTAATAACTACTCAATGGTTATTTATAAACAAGCTGTGCGTATACAATTATTAACTGATCTAAGTTTAATTTGTTTTGACACAGTGTATACTGCTAATTACATGATTGATAGATCTATTTTCATTTAATCGTATATTATATAGTGCTGCAGATAATGAAGCTTGAATAAATAAAAATGGATAAAAAGTTATAGATAAAAATAAACTGGCAACTAAAAAACCAACAAGGCCAACATTCAGAGCAAATGGTATATCATCCCAGAATCCTTGCATATCTGAGCATGGGATTTTCATAGTCCTGAAATTAACAGTTAAGGTATTGAATGCAATACAATAATAAAAGATAGCACCCAAAATTCCAAGCTCTGCCAATACAGTTATTGGAGTACTATGTGCAACTTCTTGATGTTCTCCTCTTAAAGATTCTCCAGGGTAGTATTTTTGATAATAAGGCACCCAATTATTATAACCAATTCCTAAAATAGGATGTTCAATGAAAAAGTCAATGCCTCGATTCCAATACCGCAATCTAGATTGCGAAGTGTTATCTGTCCCAATTGTATCAAATCGATCACGAAATTGCTCTGGCATTACTGCAAAAATGCACATCATAAAAATAGACATCACGAATAAATTCCTGATTCGTTTTTTGGTGGCCAATGCTGACACTATACAAATTGCAACCAATCCAACAAGAGTATTTCGTTCTCCTGTAGCAATAATTGCCATTAAAATAGAGATTGGGAATAAGCTAAAAAATATTTTTTTTAAAATGCCCCAGTACGAATAACATCTCAAAATCAGAAATACTGATAACGGTAGTATCACAAGCATTTGTACTCCGAGATCAGCAGCGTTTCCAAAAAGTCCTAATCCACCAGAAACTCCCCATCTATCAAAAGCAAAATCCCTTCTTACCCATGCTATCGCTGCATGTTGTGACATTTTATAGGTAGCTAACATTATCAACAATATTACTGTGAAATATCTGAATTTTGTTGTCACTATTCTTATGAAGATATAATAAATAATCAACCAATTCAGTGGTGTGTTTATATTAGCAAATGCTATTTCTGGAAATTCAGCAAACGTAGCTGATAAGACAACAACTAACATTAGACCCCAAAAATATTTTGTCAGCGGTGACGGTACTTTACTAGTTTTTTTATCTAACAAACTACCAATAATTGCCAATAAAACAAATATTTTTGCATAAGGGATAACATCAATGGATGTATAGATTGCTTGTGGTCTGACATACTCAAAAATCAAATAAAAACAAAGGCACCAGAAATAATATGGTTCTTGCCTGAGTTGAATCCAAATAGCTTTTACATTGATTGAAAAATAATCTCGTGACGAAATCATAGGAATCTATCCAGTATAAGGATTATACTGCATAACCTGACACTAACTGCGCTATCAACTGGGCTTTTTGAGACTCAAGAAATTCGCATCTTCATTTGACCTTACCTGATAAGCGCCCCCACATACTGTAGTAAAACAGCTCATGCTCGGCTGATTTGTCAGTAACTGCTTACGCAGTTTTTCCGGGTCAGATTTCTCGAAATCCCTGAGTGTCCAACCTGGACAAAGTCGACTGCTACTGTGCGGCAAATTTGCACAGACTCGCACTCGTCCTTCCGGATTTATGTATCTGAAAAACCACGGATAAATGCAGGGAGGTGCTGCAATGTTCTTTCGCAACGGATCTAGTTGCGATACCACCTGTCCATCCAGTTCGAACTCTTTTGGAGAGATTATCTTGATGCCCACCTTATGGGCTCGTAGTTTCGCAACTGCTAGGCTTTGGTTGAATGGTCTTTCATATCCAAGTAGCGACTCATTCTGAAAATTAAATGCCCCCCCCCAATCCTCATAAATCCTGAACTTCACAGTCGAGACACCAAATCTCGCCGCCAAATCAACAAGTAACGGCATGTCCTGATGGTTCGTGCGTGTCACCGTGAAGTTGAATCGTAGCAACGGCAATGGCTTCCTGATCCTGGAAACAGTATCTTTGTATAGTTGAAGTTTCGACAGCAACTGGTCAAAATCACCACCTTGTCGAATATACTCATATGTTTTTTTGGTCGCACCATCTATGGAAATAGTTATCTCGGAGATACGGTTTTCAACGCTACTTAGAATAATGTCCTCGTTAAAGAGCAAACCATTGGTAATGTAACCTGTGTATGGAACGTGATATTGGCCGACTACCTGAAGATACTTATCAAATCCTTTTGTAAGGAATGGCTCTGCCCCGCACGATAGATAAAGTATCCTGGTTAACGGAAACACTTCTTTGGCTATGAACTTGAAATTATCCAAGGACATTGACGGAAGAAAGCTTTTGTGCGCATCAGAAGCTGAGAAGTAACACGTTCTGCATCGAAGATTACACAAAAAGTTGGTATCCATTCTTACCAATAAATGCCTGATTCCAAAAAGCTTCGCAGTATTTACTGCCCAGCAAACCAGCTTTCCCGTCTTGAATCGGCTATATAACCAGTAGTAATGGCTTATATTCATTATGTATGATTCCCCATGGGCTGAACCGTACCATATCTATACGCTAAACTATTGAGCCCGTTGAAACGAAACCGTATCAGTTAACCATACCACCTTTTCTTCTGTGCGCCCCCTGGAGTGAGAGAACATTTCGGTAAACACCAACATATTTGCATGCCATATTTTCAATTGAAAATACTTGACGCACGTAAGTCCGTGCGGAAGATGCTCTTTCGTGAAAACATTTACGTTGAGAGAGGTAATCGCATATTGCATGATGAAGGTCTTCCCAGGATTCTGGCGCAACCAATGTACCGAATCTTTCTGGTCCGATTATCTCGGGAACCCCCCCAACCGCGGTAGCAATTACCGGTATGGCCAAAGACATGGCTTCAAGGATCGCAATCGGGTGCCCCTCTGAAAGGCTCGGCTGAACATACAAATCAAGTGCATTCAAAATATTTTGAATGTCATCGCGAAAACCTGTAAACAGCACTCTCCCTTCAGGTACACCGAGTTCCCTGACCAGGCTCTGGAGCGATTTTTGTTCTCCCCCACGCCCAACCAGAACGAGATAGACATCAACTGGAGATGTCCTTACAAGTTCTGAGAATGCCTTGACAAGATACCTTTGTCCCTTGACAGGATAAAGATTGCCCACATTTCCAATCAATATGGCGTCTTCCGGTATCCCCGATTCGACACGAAAGGAGGTACAGCTTTTTTCCATAAAATGAATGCCGTTATGGATGACTTCCAATTTCTCTTTGCCAGGGACGATACTGCGTACTCTCTCCCTCACAGCGTCGGAGACACAGACAACCGAATTGCTGCAATGGGCTATAACCCGGTTCTTGAACCTTGAAATAGCAGACTGCTTCAGAGACACATCTCCATGTTCGGTACAAACAAGGGGCACCGAATGCCAACAACAGGCAACTGCTGAATAAAAATTTGAATCGAGAAGGTGGGAGTGAACTATGTCCGGTTTGACGCGAGCGATAAGGACGGAGATATTCCTGAGAAGTTGTAGCGGCCCGCCTGAGTTATCAAAAGTGATGTAAGGTACGTCCACATTGCGCAATGCCGGAGCTATCCAGTTTTCTGTTGAAGAATCACCAAGCTCTGAGATGGCTGCTATTACATCGACCCCCTCACGCCTCAACCCCCACGCAAGCCAGCGAAAAGTATTTTCAGCACCACCGTGCCCAAGAGTATGTATAATTTTCAGTACTCTCATGTACAGCCCCATCCAGGTTGCTATGAATCATATCCATTCTCTTGCCTGGCCAGTTGACTCTTCAATCCTTCTACGGCCCTTTGTATCTGCCTGAAACACCGCCGAAACTCATTTTCATCCGACCCATAGGGATCATTGATGTTGCACAAAAGACGATCCGGCCATGGGGCAAAATCACGCAGGAGCTTAACTTTAGTCTTCTCCCCGGGAAACAAAGCAATCAACAGAAGATATTGTCGGTATTCAAACGGCAGAATCAGGTCTGCACTGTGCATATCACAGGACTCCACCCCTTTTGATCGATTCGACTCGAGATCGAGAGAGAACTCCTTGGCAACACATACCGCTTCTGGTGGGGAAGTTAGGCCCTGGTCAACATCGAGGCCGCAGGACTCAATCTTGAGTACGCCCTCGGGAAGCTGGCTTTTCAGATAATATTCGGCAAATGCACTCCGGCATATATTCCCCTTACAGACAAAGATGATATGGCTTATGCTTTTGCAGTCGTACTTTCCCTTGGCAGAGGAGTACTGACCAGTTTCACGGACATTCTGCAAGCTCTGCTTCAGCACACGTCTCAATGGCTTAGGAATCACCCGCTTCAGAATGTTCCACTTCATACACCCACCGCCAGTTTATGGTATATGGTCGCCATTTCGGAGGCACATCGGCGACTTGTGAACATATGCGACACTCTCGCCAATCCAGCTGTGCCCATTTTCCAACGCAGATCTCTTTGGTTCAGTAGAGATATGATCGCACGTCCCAGGGCCTCGGCATCACCCATTTCAACCAGCAAACCGGTTTCTCCGTCAACGATGATATCCAGAACCCCCCCCCCGTGAGTTGCGACAACCGGTTTCTTCATGGCCATCCCCTCAATGACGACCATTCCGAAGGGTTCCGGCCTGACAGATGCATGGACAATGACATCCATCATTCTCATCAGGTCAGGCACGTCATCACGATAACCGGTAAACACCACCTTCCCAGCCAGTCCCAAATCAGAGACCAATTTCTGCATGGTGAGGAAAAAGTTCTCATCACCATCGGAATGGGAACCCACTATGAAGGCGCGCGCCTCGGGCACCGCGTCAAGCACTGCCCGTGCTGCCAGAATAAACTCCCGGATTCCCTTCCATTCGACCACCCGTCCAAAAATCCCGAAGACAAGTTGACCGGTGATAAGGCCAAATTCCTCGGCCAAGCGACTTGTTACAACCGTGGCCTGGAATTCGGTCAGTTCGAGACCATCGTGTATAACCGTAATTCGTTCATCGGGTACACCGAGTTGTCGCAGGTTATCCCGAATTGCGACGGATATTGCCACGTGGTGGTCAATGTGTCTTGCATAGAAACGGGTAAAGGCGTCAACCGTTTCAAAATCACGCAAGTGAGCTACACAGGGTACGTGTAGGAGCTTAGCTGCAAGAATACCTGCTATCTGGCATCCCATAATATTATTTAGATGCACCAATGCCACGTTATGTTTACGTCCTAATCTAAAGAATTTTATTGCTTCGGGAATGGTGACAAAAGCGGCCCAGTATAAAAAGAATAAAAGGTTGAGAATCTTTCGCATGATCAAGATGCGAAACAGAGTTAGAGCGGCCACCTTTTTGTACATCTGATTATCCTGCCAGGAACGGCTCGGAACATAATGGTACCAGGTACACTCGAAGTGTTCGGCAAGGAACTCTACAGACTGGCCCGTTACGAGCACCGGCTCAAACCGGTCCTTGTCGAAAGCGCGCAGCAGGTTGCCAAGGCTCCTGATCGCCCCGCCAAAAGCATACGTGTTATCCAGAATCAGGATGGAAAGTGGTTTGGACATCTACCTGTAACCTCATGATCTGTATCCCGCTGTGGGGATGAGTCGAGTAGCAGTAACTATTTCTCGACCGGCCAGTAACTGGGGAGAACCCGAAGTATTTGCCCTGCAAAATTTGCAATTTCGGACTCGGCCTCAACCACTCGATTATCGGCAATTTTTGTCGTGATTTGGACAAATGCGCCGTCGTTGCGATTATTGAGCAAACGACCCCAGAATCTTTCGATGTTCTGCTGGAGACCGGTCGAGACTACTTTCGTCCCCGCGATCTGATACCAGTGAATCATGACTGCATTGATGTCATCTTTCCGCGCCCGTATATAATTCACCTCGATCGGACGTTCGGGCGTCGGCCATAGACTGACCTTGCGCGTATCGACAATCGCCCATCCAGAACCGGGCAGGCATGCATAGGGATTGTGACCGGTCCGTCCCCCCTTGGCTGTGCCGTAATAACCGATGTACAGGTCCACCCGTCTCCCGCCAGCCGACAGGTAATGACGGTACAAATGCTTGTCAGCATTGAGTTCACGATAGACTGATTCGGAATACGAGTCGTCCGTGCCTTTATATCCGGCTATCTCGGTCGGCATATTTTCGAGGTTAGTCTTGACGACAACCGGCTTCGGTCGGGCGAATACGAAACCGACAAGTACCAGGGTAAGGATCATCCCCATCATTGATAAGGAGAATGCTTTACCGGACATGTTCTGTCCTTCCCCTGTTGATGAGTACATGCACCAGAAACATCACCGCCAGACTGAACGCGAAGATCACAAGCCCGGAAAATTGGTGGAGAAACCCCCTGGCGACCCTGTCCCCGTAAAAGTGGGCCAGGATTCCGGTACCCATCACACGAAAGACATTTGCCGTCATTGCGATCGGAATCGTTGCCGCAACGAGAAGGGTCTTCCTCCACCACCCTCCTCGGGAAAAATAGCAGAAAATCATGCTGAGCATCAGCAGCGAGACTATCGATCTGATGCCGCTACAGGCCTCTGCTACTTCGAGTTGGGTCTGAATGAAGTAAAGCATGTTCCCTTCGCGGTAGACAGGGATGGAGCAACTCTCGATCATTTTTGCCGAAAGACGGGTTGCCAGAAGCTGCAGCGGCAGGGAAACGCGGCTTATCAGAGAATCCGGCACCGGCACCATGAAAAATAGGAAACTGATGGGAAAAGCAAGAATACGAATAAAATTGTTTCCGAGACAAAACCAGACGAGGCCGAACAACGCACCGACCATTGCAATCCTTGCTGAAAATGCGATCCCTCCCGCATAGCTTGCAACAAAGACAAAAAGGCTCGCCGCAAGGATGCCCCCCCCCCACGCCGAACTTCCCAAGCGTGCTGTGGCCAGCTCATGCCTCTTTTCCCAGACAAAGTAGAACGCAATGAACGGGACAAGAAATGCGTGGGAGTTATCGGAATGATCGAGCCACGTATGCACCATATCAGGATATATAGGATAGAAAACCACCAGCCACAGCACGAGAAGCATCGCGATTCTGATTTTGTCTTTTCGTGTCATGTCTTAGCCCTGACTTCCCAGCGACCGCACGATATTGCGGATATCGACGTCCCGTACAAGCGGATGGATGGGCAGTGCGAGTAACCTTTCAACCAAATCGTGTGCCCAAGGAAACCCGTTTCCATCCGACAGGCTCACAAGGCCTTCGATATCATCAATGGTATCGGGGTAACCGTCAGATATTCCCAGTCCCAAGGACTCGCTGATTCGAAGAACCTGTCTCTTGATTTCCACATCCGCTAACAGGACGGGAAACCTAATCAAATCGGGAATTGTTCCGCACGGGGCACCGGCGGGCACAAGACCCTGGTCGGCAAACTTTCGGGCATTGCCCGTGCGGACCGCTCTGAATTTTGCAATCTTCGACTGCCACCCTCGTGCCAACCCCGCCTGAAAGCTCGACAACCTCATAATAGGAAATGATGGATCGAAGCGGGTTTCCCCGAGTTTCAGAAATGGCAATGATTTTGGCAGCCAGTAAAACCATGGGCGAATGAAAAGGGAAAGGGCTAACGCATACAAGAGCAGTTTCAGGCAGCCGCAGGCACCATAGCCTGGTAGTGTCGCAAGTTGATTGCCAATGACCTCCCCAATCTGGTCGTCATCAGTAAGAATGATACCACCCTCGACCGTCGAGAGCGCTTTCCCCCGCCCCAGGCTGAACAGGCCCACATCGCCAAGCGTCCCCAGTTTTCTCCCGCGATATCCCCCCCCCATGGCCTGTGCCGCATCCTCTACAACGAATATACCGTGCGGGGACACAAGTTGCTTGACCCTCTCCACATCGGAAGGAACGCCGAAAAGATGGGTTGCGATAACGCAAAGAACTCGTGGGCTCTCAACCTGTCGTGCAAGCAGTTCGAAATCGAAATCGAGCGAGCCGGACGCCGTATCGCACAACCGGACCCTGTGCCCTGCCCTCACAATTGCAGAGGGAACAGAATAACAGGTATAAGCAGGAATGATGACTTCGTCCCTGTCAGGCCTAAGCCGTTTAAGGGCCTGAAGGATCATGACAAGTGCCGATTTACCAGACGAAACGGCAAAACAGTGCCTGACCCGGTAAAATTCCTCCAGCTCCTTCTCGAAGTTACCGACCGTCTTTGCCCCCGACACAATGCCACCAATCCCGAAAAGAATATCCGCGAAACGGAGCGGTGCTGCCGCAGGGGGAAGAGTCTTGCCTATACGTATCGTCATGGTGGTTCCCCGGCAATGCCGTCAGGGTATGTTTCTGACTATCGTCGGTCCGAGGAGATTGGCCATCGCAAGCGGCATTCGTTGCCAAACCTTTATCGCCAGCTCGTAGTGCGGGTTTTTTGGGTTAAGTTCCGGTAACTGATTACCGTCTTTCAGGAGATACTGCCAGTACAACTGTACCGGTTCAGCCCCCCACTGCTTTTTGAACTGATAGGTCCCCTCTCCTGGAGTGGAGCGCCCGAAATCGAATTTCCTCTTGCCGCTCCTTATGGCAAATCTGATAGCCTCCCAATAGAGTAGATTATTCGGACACAGTTCCCGGTAATCCCGGATAGATGAAGCCCAGGGGACTTCCATGATGTCCCTGAACCAGGAGAGAATGCCTGAAGCGACAACCTTCTCACCGAGCATCACCGAAATGATCCGGGTCGTGTCAGGGTGCTCTGCGAGAATATTGAGAAAGAAATCCTTGCTGTAAACGGGTGTACCGAGATCCCGCATGTTCCGGCAAAAAACGCCGTAAAATCCATCCAACAGCTCCATGTACCCCGTTACAACCCGCAAGCCACACTTTACCGCTTTGCGCACCTGGTTTCGCACCTTGGCATCAAGAGCTTGCCACTGGACCTCTTCTTCATTATCCAGGTCAAGGATCATGGTTACCTTATGCTGTTTGGTCACCAGCCCTTTCACGAAAGACCCGATATGGCGCAACTCCACATGATCAGCACGGAGTTTTATAAGCAAACCGTCTAAACCGGTCAGCAGGGTAGCCCTAGCATTTTCGTCTATGCACAACAGTCCGCCATAGTTAACATACGGTAATGATGTCAAAAAATTGCCGAACAACGCACTTTTCATATGAACGAGAGGCAAGACACCACAGATTTCATCAGTGTCGTTTCTGGCAACTAGGTAATGGGTCATATGGCCAAAGCTTTTCTCTATGACCCTGCGCCAAGCATACTGATGGTAGTTGGTGCTGTACCTTTGAGAAGCGACGAAGGCATCCCATGTGCTTCCGGTTTCGTTATAACTTTGAATGTTCATTCTCATCACCGGTAACAGGTTACAACGTCGAAGCAATAAAACGGTGCGGCGAACATGAGAAGTTGATCTAGGCCTTAGCGAAAGCAGCCCGAACAATCCCGATGACATCACACCTCAATAGACGTACCCAAAAATAAGGATGCCAGGACACAAAAAAACGAAAAACTATTTTTAGCCATGAGGGCATGAGAATCCTGGGATCATACCCCCCTCCTTTACCGCGGATAGCGGCCCAGAATCCGTTGATGCAAGCATCAAAGCCCTTTACATTACCTTCGTCAGACAGGCACTTTGCATAATTGATTACCATACCGATGTAATAGCAGGGCACGACCATCCTTCTGAAACCTTGAGTATTATCCCTCCACAGGAAGTACAAATTACGAGTTCCCAGGAAGACATGAGTTGGCGAATGTTTGCCGGAAGTTCGTGCTCCCTTGTGGAGGATTCGAGCATCAAGTCTCACTCTTGATCGGTAATTGGCCCTCAATACCCGGAATGAATAATCGCAATCTTCAACATAGGCGAAATACTTTTCGGAAAGAAAACCTATGGTTTCAATTACTTCTCTCTTTATGAGAAGTGCCGTCCCCCACAATATGAGATTGCGTTGTACATACGGGTCTTCCAGCACCTGTGCATCCATCACAGGAGTATTACTGAAATTATGAAAGTCAACATAAGCCCCCATAAATTCGATCTTTTCAGGGCTGTCATAATAATGAACAACAGGGCTCACCATTCCGACTTCAGGAGACTGTTCTGCCTCGTTTACCAATCTGGTGAGAGAATCAGGCTCAACAACCGTATCGTTATTTAATAGCCACACATAATCAGCTCCAGCTGTTACGGCATATTTCATCGCGATATTGTTTCCTCCGGCAAATCCCATGTTCGTGGTGTTTTCAATCAATTTGACATTCGGGAACCTCTGGGAGATTATCTCAACAGAATTATCTAAAGAACTGTTGTCCACAACAACGACTTCGAAATGTGGATAGCCAAGCCTATAGACCGACTCAAGACATTCGAGAGTATCATTCAAACCGTTCCAATTGAGAATTAGTATGTAGACTTTTTTCATATATTTTTTTATGAGTTAACGTATTTCATTTGTTTTATAATTTTATATAGCCGCGGCAAATATAATCTTATCAGCATTTTACTTGACTTTTTGCTGACTATATGGTGATCCAGCATGGATTTATGAACATAATATTTAGCCTCATGAAACATATCAATGTCTTCATAACATTCTGCTATACGTGTATTTAACTCATGTGATTTTAATGCAAGCTGTTTTCTGTATTTATGACCCAACCGCACGTAGAGATAATCATAAACTGGCAACATTGCTTTATATCGTTCAGCATAATTCATTGTAGACCAGACTCCTCCCTGATGATTAACATGAACCGCCATGGTTTCGTCTATGTATCCTATTGTACCGTGTAGAGCATGCAATATATGCAATGGCCAGTCACCAAGTTTTAATGTAGAAAACCATTCAGGTATCTCTTTGACAAGACCACCTCGGTACATTATCGATGGACTAGGCATAAAATTTCCTATGAATAAATCATCGATTGTATAAAAGTCTTTCCATTTTTTTGAAATGAAATTATGGGATTCGCGGCTGCAGTCAATATATATTTCTGTAACATTGTGAAAACAAATGACACACTCAGGATTATTATCCAAAAAATCAACCTGCTTCTGTAGTTTATCCGCTGAAGTCCAATAGTCATCGCCCTCAAGGATTGCTATATATTCTCCTGTGCAAGCCTGCCAGGTCTGTGCACCATTCCTATGCATACCTATATTCGTATCATTCAATAAGAGCTTGAATTTGTCCGGATATCTTTCTTTATATCCAATTATAATATTGCGAGTATTATCTGTGGAGCAGTCTTCACCTATGACAATTTCATACTCAAAATTTGTCCTCTGCATCAGAATACTGTCTAACGCCTTTGCGATGAACTCCTCGTGATTGTATGTAACCATCAGAATGCTTACTTTCATTGTTACCTCGGCTCAATTGCAAGTGGCCATCACGTGCGTTGCGACATCACTACGTCATCAGCAATTGACAGGTGCCATCAGTTTTTGTTCTCTTGGTTTCCGATCAATTGTTGCAGGTTTCACAACGTTGTTGACAACACTCCCAGATAACCTTTCTCTTGCCTCAGATCCATGTGCGAGCACTATCTGTATGATTTTGCAGATTTTATGTATCTCATCCGGCCCAACAGCAGTGCCGGTAGGCAGAGACAGGACACGTTTCACGAGTCTTTCGGTTTCTGACAACATCAGACCCGCATTGGGAAAGAAGGACCGATACGGTTCCATCCTGTGACACCCCGGGAAGAAGTAGCGCCGGGCAAGTACATTTTCAGCACGGAGAATGTCGATTATCTGATCCCTCGTCACCTGTGTATCGGTTTCGTCAATTTCGAGGAGGATATACTGATAGTTGCACTTCTCGTTCTGGTCGTATTTGATGAGGCTAACACCGTTCAGTCCAGCGAGTTCCCGCTGGTACGTCTTGTAATTTTCATGATTTGCCGCCACAAAAGCATCCAGACTTTCGAGATTGGTCAACCCCATCAGCGCAGACAGCTCGTTCATCTTGCCATTTGTCCCGATGTAGATGACGTTGTCATATCCCGAGAAACCGAAGTTCTTCATGAGGCGTATCTTGCCGGCTAGAGCATCGTCATTTGTCGCGATTGCCCCTCCCTCGCAGGTATTGAAGAATTTAGTCGGATGGAAACTGAAGACCTCCGCATTTCCGAAGCTGCCGAGCATTCTGCCCTTGTAGGAACAGCCGAATCCGTGGGCTGCATCAAACAGCAGTTTCAGGTGACGGTTGGCAGCAATCTCTTCCAATGACTCGATATCGCATGGACGGCCCCAGAGATGCACGCCTATGATCCCGGTCGTGCGCGGGGTGACCATCTGCGCAATGCGGCATGGGTCAATCGTGTGCGTTTTCGGGTCTATATCGCAGAAAACCGGGGTGATCTCCTGCCATTGAAGGGCGTGAGCGGTAGCGACAAAGGTGAAGGAAGGGAGGATAACCTCACCTTTCAACTCGAGCGAACGGATAGCAATCTCAAGTGCAACGGTACCGTTGCACATGGCAATACAGTGCTTGACACCAATGAAATCGGAGATTCGCTGCTCGAATTCCTGCACATAGGGGCCGTTGTTGCTTAGCCACCTTCTGTCCAGCATGTCATTGATGCGCTCAAACAATCTCTCCCGGTCCCCCAGATTGGGACGTCCTACATGAAGTGGTTCCGGGAACGCAGGAATTCCTCCAAATATGGCCAGGTCATCAATATTCGGTTTCATCTCATACCTCCGACCACCAGAGAAACTCTGTCATCGACTAGTCATCGACGGTGAAACTCCCCCTATAAAACATGGATCAGACTTAACCCGCCTGACGAAACGTATTCTCTGTTTTAAGAAACTTCGCCGTTAACTCCGGTACGATTTGCATGATATCGGCTACAACCAGGACATCGGCGACCTCGGCAATGGGCGCGTCCCTGTCCTTGTTGATTGCAAACACGAAATCCGATTCCCTCATGCCGACCAGGTGCTGGATCGCACCGCTTATCCCACAGGCAATGTACAGCCTGGGCGACACCGTCTGGCCTGTGGCCCCGATCTGCTGGCAATGTTCGACCCATCCTGCATCCACCGCAGGTCTGCTTGCCCCTAGTTCCCCGCCCAGAGCCCTGGCGAGAGCAGAGATAACCGCTACATTTTCCTTCTTCCCTACACCTCTCCCGATGCTTACAATTACCTCAGACCTGGTGAGATCGACGGATTTCGCTTCTGACGGCTCATAGCCGATAAACTCGAGTGACGGAATGACTTCCGAAAGTTCTATCCGTTCCACAAGTGGGGTCCCTTGCCGGGTGCTGTCAAAGTTGAAAGCACCACTCTGAATAGTAAGAACTACCGTATCTGTCTTCGGAGTCACTGTCCTTCTCAGCTTGGCATTACAGATTCCGGCCACAAACTGACCGTCGACAATGTCAACAACCTCGGAAACCTGTCCTGCTCTGAGAGCGGTGGCTACCCTCGGGGCCAGGTCCCACCCCCAGGAGGAGTGGCCGAAAACGATGTAGTCGGGATTTTCCCGCTCTACCGCGGCAAGGACTATTTTTTTGTGCAGGTCCGGATTGTACTCCCCGTAGATTTCTGCATCGGCCAGGTAAACCGTACTATTTACCCTTGGTACTTCGGCCATGCTCCCGATAAGGAGCAGCACATTGTCAGCGCCCAACTTGTCGGCAAATGCGACCAGTTCATAGCTTGAATCAAGGAGTTTGCCTTCACGATACTCGCAAACGAGTAGTGCTTTCATCCTGGTGTCCTATTTCATGACCATGGTGCATTCTTTGAGAATACCCATAAGCCTGTCGGCAACAATTCCCACGTCCCCTTCCAGGATGAGGCCTCCTGCCTTCTTGCGGGGCCGATAGATGGTGCACGTTGCCGTCAGTTCCCGAACGTGGGGCATGTCGCCAACCGGGATGGCAACAAGTTGTTTTTTCTTAGCCTTCAATATGTTTGGAAGCGTCGGATAACGCGGAACATTGAGACCTAACTGACAGGTGACCAGAGCCGGTGTTTTCAACTTCAACACCCCCTTCACACCACCTTCGAGCTCACGTTTTACCGTAATGACCCCGTTGTCATAGGCAAAACCAATCAACGTTGTGACGCACGATATTCCCAGCAATTCAGCGACGATGACACCCACCTGGGCCGAGCCCCGATCCTGTGACTGCATCCCGGTAAAAATCAGATCGAACCCCTCGGTCTGGGCAAAGGCTGCTATCATGGAAGCGATCTGCCAGGGGTCCTTAGCGCATGAGTCCGGGTCCACGATGTGCACTCCACGGTCGCATCCGAAGGCCAATGCCTTCCTGAGAACATCAACGACCCTGCCGGAGCCAATGGACAGTGCGGTGATGTCGGGATCTCCGCCAAGTTGTTCCTTGAGCCGCACAGCCTGTTCCACCGCGTACTCGTCATACTCGTTCATCCGGAAGGAGAGATTGTTCTCATCAAACCAGTTCCCTTGGGAATTGATGATAAATTGGGACTCCATATCGGGAACCTGCTTGATACAAACCAGGATCTTCATGGGACTCGTCCATTCATGCTGCGATACAAACCGGGATGAAATTCATTCGGTTACGGTTTGCATCCAGCTCGCGAGAACCCTGTCGCGTCCTTTCCCTTCCGATGCGAGGGCCTGTGTGATCTTGGATTCTATGGCCATTTGCGCCGCGCGCCCGTGCAAGTAAAGATCCCAGATGGGGGTCCCATGATAAGCATTCAGATCTCCCCTGGCTTTGGCCAGAGAGAGTGTGTCCACCATTTCATCAAATTTGACGATCTCTCTCTGGTGAGCTTCATACAAATCAGTACCGAGTAACTTCTGGAGAGGTTCATAATCGCTGTACTCACCAGGCCGGTGATTCTCAATACCCGTCGACGCCGGATCAAACATACAAAAGAGCGTTACATGACCGTCTGCGATGTACACTTCATGCTTGTTGCGAAAGAATTGTGCGATATTGGTCTTTTCATCCACAACACACTCTTCTTCGGCACATCCGGCGGCCTCGTTCAAGTGATAGGTCGAGTCACCATCAAGGGTGTACCATGGCCCCCAAAGCTGATTTGATTCCTTGTACGGGTGCCGGGACATACGCACGCGCGCGATTCCAGCCACATCGTAGCAAACGTTGAATTCAGTACGGGAGTTGTAGGACATTTTGAAAACAGGCTCGCCATCTTCATTTGGCGGGAGTCCGGCGACATCGAACATTGTCGTCCGGAACCAGGAAACAGGATTACCGGATTTCGACAGAAGCACCTGGTCATGATGCAAGAAGATCCGACGACTCAGGTACTGGGGAGTAAATGCCCACCTGAGGGTTTGCGATCCGGAAGCACATGCGGCAATGAATTCATCGTTGCGCAGCAACATCCGTTTGCCTCGTGCCTGCGCATCCGACACACTCGATACCCGAACAAATTCGGTTCCGGGATCTGCTTCAATCGCACCATCGATGCCGGGCGGGAGATACAGATGTACTCCACCCTCAAGAAAAAAGGGCACTCTCCCATCGCCGGCCACGTGAAGTCTTCCACTCCCGCGTATAACGCTGATTATATGGCCAACGCCCGTTTTAAGGACAAGACACCCCGCACCGGTGAATCGAAGCCGATCGACGTCCAATCCTTCGGGATGAATATCGTGGCTCAATATCGTAGCTATTTCTAATTGTTCTCCTGATTCACGGCGCCAGTTGTTCTTGATAAGCTTTTGCACGGTCTCGACCTCCTTTGTACCAGCCAAAATCGGTTCACGCGAGCCAAGTCAAATCCTGACAAAAAATGTTGCAACGCCACAGATGCTACGCGCTGAACGATGCCTCCTTGAGGTCACTCAACTTGTTTCTGTCGACCTTTCCCGACGATGTGACGGGCAGAGATTCACAAAACCTGACAGCTTCAGGCATCATGTAGCGCGGGAGTTTGCTTGCGCAGTATCTTAGAATATCTTCATTATCAATCATACCAGATTCCGACAACTCTACAACCGCGACGATCCTGTTACCGATGAGTTCGTCCGGGACGGGGATAACAACGGCATTCTTTACTTTGGGGTGATCACACAGGACTGTTTCAATTTCACCGATTTCTATTCTGTATCCCCGGCTCTTTATCATGTGGTCTTTTCGACCAACAAAGACATAGTTGCCCTCGGCATCGAGATGCACCAGGTCGCCGGTCCTGTATACCTTTTCATTCAGGTCAGGCCGCAGAGGATTCCCCACAAAGGCATTTTCCGTTTTTTCCGGTTCCCCCCAATAGCCTGCGGCAACGGTTAATGACCGCACATAGAGTTCACCTTCTCGCCCAGGTTCGGTAACCTCTCTCCCGCTTTCATCAAGGGCGAAAACATCGAAATTTGGTAATGGCCGGCCGATGGGTAGGGACCCTCTGGCTTCAGGAGGAAGATGATCGACCCAATAAGATGTCGATGAATTGGCTTCCGTTTGACCATACATGTTGCAATACCTTGACCTGGGGATAATCTCTTGTAGACGTCGGAGATATTTGAGAGGGAACATTTCACCGGCAAAAAGGATCAACCTCAGGCTCGATAGATCATGATGGTGCAGATTCTTATACGTTGCCAAGAGAGAGAGTGCGGAGGGGACCGAGTTCCAGACGGTGATCTTGTTCGTTTCTATTGATTCCGCCAGCTTCACAGGAAACTTTGCTGAGACCTCAGGGATAACGACCACGGTGGCACCAGCCTTGAAAGCAACGAACAGGTCGAAAACCGACATATCGAAATGCAAGGGACAGATATTTGAAAATCTGTCAGCTGCCGTTATCTGGAAAAAGTCATGGGCAGAGTTTACAAACGTCAGAGAATTCAGATGGGATAGCATCACCCCTTTCGGATTTCCGGTTGAACCAGAGGTAAACAGGATATACGCCAAGTCCGCATCTATCGCATTGACGTGCGGAGCATCTTCTCTCGCGGTTTCTCGAAGCTTTTTCCAGTCGATTATTTCCGTGGATACGAACGAACCGGGGGCCGCATCAAGGCCATTCATCACGACAATGGTCTTCAGGGGAGAGCCTGCTGAAAACCCTTGTTCGATATTTGGCAGCTTTTCGTGGGAAGTGATCAGGACTCTGGTTCCACATTTGTTGACGATGTAGCCCAGACGGTGTGGGGGGCAGAGGGGATCTATGGGCACATAGGTTGCTCCTGCTTTCAATATCCCCAAGGCACCTACGATCGAAGAGATGGACCTGTGCAGATGAATACCGACCCGCTCGCCTCGTACGACGCCTATGCGTAAAAGGGAGTGGGACAATTTATTGCTTTCCCGTTCCAATTCTGCATAGGTCATCGTTTCATCCTGAAACGCTATTGCTTCTTTTTCAGGATATCTGGCAGCGCTTTCAGACACTAATTGATGCAGTAAGTACCCCATAAAGATTATCCTTACCTATTGAATCGTGAAGATGCGCGCATTGGAGATGCCACCACCCGGCGCAGGAGTGAATACCGTCACCTGGGCTGTCCCTGACACCGCGACGTCTGAAGCGTAGATCCTTGTTTTCAGCTGTGTTGGGGAAATATATGTTGTCGTGCGGTTCGCGCCGTTCCACCGCACGACCGATCCCGGGATGAAACCAGTTCCATACACGGTCAAGTTGAACGCCTTACTTCCAGCTGGCTTGGACGAAGGGGTCAGACTCGTCGTTGTCGGTACGGGATTGGTGATCGTAAAGACATGGGAATTCGAGGTACCGCCCCCCGGCACTGGATTGACCACCGTCACCGTTGCAGTGCCTGCCGCTGCTATGTCCGCCGCCGGGATCGCTGCCGTCAGCTGGGTCGCGGAGACATAGGTCGTCGGCCGACTGGCGCCGTTCCACTGCACGACGGAACCGTTGACGAAGCCGCTGCCGGTGACGGCCAGCGTAAAGGCCGCGCCGTCGGCGGTGGCGGTGGCTGGGCTCAGGGAGGTGACTGCCGGCACGGGATTATCGGCCGCAGTGATCGTGAAGGTCTGGCCGCTGGAGGTACCTCCCCCCGGCACGGGATTGACTACCGTCACCGTGGCGGTGCCTGCCCCTGCTATGTCCGCCGCCGGGATCTCCGCCGTCAGCTGGGTCGCGGAGACATAGGTCGTCGGCCGGCTGGCGCCGTTCCACTGCAGGGCGGAACCGTTGACGAAGCCGCTGCCGGTGACGGCCAGCGT
>Ga0129297_10000002_pt1 | contig 208886 bp, 200 predicted proteins | sample I18A1metaG_FD_94708 | JGI IMG/M metagenome (GOLD analysis project Ga0129297, IMG submission 94708) | Lake sediment bacterial and archeal communities from Gulf of Boni, Indonesia to study Microbial Dark Matter (Phase II) - ​I18A1 metaG | ecosystem: Environmental > Aquatic > Freshwater > Lake >... | reverse complement strand
TGCCGGTCCCGGGACTGGTCGTCCCGGCGAGCGCCCTGCCGGTCCGGGTGCCGGTCGTCCCGAGCGTCCCGGCGGCCCCCCGCGCGGTGATCGTCCCGGCGGCCCCCCGCGCGGTGATCGTCCCGGCGGCCCCCCGCGCGGTGATCGTCCCGGCGGCCCGGGTACCGGTCGTCCCGGCGAGCGCCCTGCTGGTCCGGGTGCCGGTCGTCCGCCCCGGCCGTTTGCGCCGTCGGCACCGGCCGTACCGCTTGCCGATCTGGCCGGAGCAGGCAAGGATGCCGGTCGGGGTGCGCGAGGGGGCAAAAAGAAGAAGGGGCGCAGTGACGCTGCCGAGGAACGTGCCGGCGCTGCCCGGCGCAAGGACCGCCAGGTCTATGAGCCGGATGCCGGGGAGCGTTACCGCAAGCTCAAGAAGGCTCCACGTCTGTCGCAGAAGACGGAAATTACCGTCTCCAAGGCGATCAAGCGCAAGATTCGCATCACCGATGTCATTACCGTCGGCGAACTGGCCAAACGCATGGGGGTCAAGGCCAATGACCTGATCAAGGAACTGATGCGCCAGGGGCAGATGGTGACGATCAATCACCCTCTCGATTTCGAGACCGCATCGATCATCGCCGCCGATTTCAGCTATGAGGTCGAAAACGTCGCCTTCGACGAGGAGAGCCTGTTGGCCGTAACCGGTACGCCGGAGCAGGAGGAGGCCGAAGGAACCCTGAAGTCCCGGCCGCCGGTGGTGACCATCATGGGTCACGTTGACCACGGCAAGACCAGTCTGCTCGACGCCATTCGCGAGGCCAATGTCACGGCCGGCGAGTTCGGCGGCATCACCCAGCATATCGGTGCCTACGACGTCACCATCAACGGCCGGCAGATCACCTTCCTCGATACGCCTGGCCACGAGGCCTTTACGGCGATGCGTGCTCGCGGTGCCCAGGTGACGGATATCGTCGTCCTGGTCGTGGCCGCCGACGACGGCGTTATGCCGCAGACCCGTGAGGCGATCAACCATGCCCGCGCTGCCAAGGTGCCGATCATGGTTGCCGTCAACAAAATCGATAAGGCCGAAGCCAACATCGACCGGGTTCGCCAGGAGTTGACCGAGTTCGGTCTGGTCTCCGAGGATTGGGGCGGTGATACCATCTTCGTCAATGTCTCTGCCAAGAAGCGCCTGAATATCGACCAGCTGCTGGAGATGATCCTGCTGCAGGCCGAGGTTCTGGATCTCAAGGCCAATCCCGACAAGCGTGCCCAGGGGACCGTGGTCGAGGCCCGTCTCGACAAGGGTCGCGGTCCGGTCGCCACCGTGCTCGTGCAGCAGGGGACCTTGAAGATCGGTGATCCGATCGTTGCCGGTGTGCACATGGGCCGGGTCCGCTCGATGACTGACGACCGCGGCCAGGCTGTCAAGGAGGCCGGCCCCTCGTTCCCGGTGGAGGTCACCGGTTTGGCGGGGGTCCCCGACGCCGGCGAGATATTCCACGCCGTCGAGGACGAGAAGGTAGCCAAGGACGTCGCCCAGCACCGCGCCCAGAAGCTGCGCGAGGCGGAACTGGCCAAGAGCAGCAAGATCTCGCTCGAGCAGCTCTATGCCCGGATCAAGCAGGGTGATGTCAAGGAACTGCGCGTCATTGTCAAGGCTGACGTGCAGGGCTCTGTCGAGGCGGTTTCCGAATCGCTCGGCAAACTGTCGACCGAGGCTTGCCGCCTGCTGGTGATCCACTCCGGGGTCGGCGCCATCACCGAAACCGATATCAGCCTGGCCGCCGCTTCGGATGCCATCGTCCTTGGCTTCAACGTCCGCCCGGCCCCCAAGGCCTCGGCGCAGGCCGAAGCCGACGGGGTCGATATCCGCCTCTACAACGTCATCTACGATGCGGTCAACGACGTGCGCAACGCCATGGAGGGTCTGCTCGCACCGACCTTCCAGGAAGAGCACCTGGGCCGCGCCGAAGTGCGCGAAGCCTTCAATATTACCAAGATCGGCACGATTGCCGGCTGCTACGTGCTGGACGGCAAGATTCAGCGCAATGCCAAGGCCAGGCTACTGCGCGACAGCGTCGTGGTCTGGCAGGGCAAGCTCTCCTCGCTGCGTCGTTTCAAGGACGATGTCCGCGAGGTCGCCAGCGGTTACGAATGCGGCATCGGGCTGGAGAACTACAACGACATCAAGCCCGGCGACGTTATCGAGGTGTTCGAGTTGCGCGAGGTCAAGTCCACCCTGTAAGCGTGCGGATCGATGGTTGTCGGTGTCCTACGGCTTGGCCTGTACCTGGACGGGGTGTCGAGTCTCAAGGAAAAGCGCAGCGTCGTGCAGAGCATTCTCGGCCGCTGCCGCAGGCGTTTCCCGGTCTCTGCGGCAGAAGTCGATGACCAGGATTCACACGGCAACGCCGTGCTCGGTTTCGTCATGGTCAGCACTGGCGAGCAGGTGATCGCCCCGGTGCTACAGCGGATAGAAGACTATGTCGAATCGCTCGGGCTGGCGGAAATCGTCTCGGTCGACGTCGAATTCATCCACTGTTAAACTCGGAGTGCAATCCCTTTGCCCAGTCAACGTGCTCATCGGGTCGGCGAACTGATTCAGAAGGAAATTTCCGCCTTGCTTTTGCGCGGGCTCAACGACCCGCGTATCGGTTTTGTCACTATCACCGGCGTCGAGGTGACACCCGATCTGCATCTGGCCCGGGTCTACTATACGGTGATCGGCGATGAGGCGGCTCGTCGCAACTGTGCGGCCGGGTTGAAAAGCGCCACCCCCTTCATTCGTCAGCAGCTTGGCCGCCAGCTGCAGATGCGCTATACCCCCGATCTGCTCTTCCATTACGACAGTTCCATCGACTACGGCAACCGCATTGACAGTCTACTGCGCGACATCAAGCGCGATGAAGACGATCATGATTGAGCAACTGGCCGAACTCCTCGACAGCAACCAGCGTTTTCTGGTTGCCAGCCACGAAAGCCCAGATGGCGATGCCATTGCTTCCACCCTGGCTCTGGCCAATGCCCTGCGGGAACGGGGAAAGGATGTCGTCGCTTTAAATCGCGACGGCGTTCCCGGCGATTACCGGTTTCTCCCCGGCTGGGAACAGGTCGTCACCGGCGTTGCCGCCGGGACGCACTTCGATGTCGGCATCGTTCTCGATGCCGGTGAATTGCGCCGGGCCGGTGACTGGATTCGCAGGGTATGCCGGACTCTGGTCAATATCGATCATCATCCGCATTCGGAGAACTTTGGCGATCTTTACTGGGTCGATGAGAACGCCAGCGCCACCGGCGTGCTGGTTTACCGCCTGCTGCGGCAGGCCGGCTGGCCGATCTCCCGCGATGTCGCCACCTGTATCTACACCACGATTCTTTCGGATACCGGATCATTCCGTTATTCCAATGCCGATCCTGAGGCCTTCCGGGTCGCCGGCGAGATGGTCGCCCTGGGGGTTGACCCCTGGGAGATCGCTTCGGGACTCTACGAGAGTCAGGAAGAGGTGCGCCTGCGCCTGCTGGCTCTGGCGCTGCCGACCCTGGCTGTGGCGCCCTGCGGTACCTTCGCAGCGATTACCGTGACCAGCGACATGTTCGCGGCAACCGGCGCCACTGCCGAACATACCGACCGCTTCATCAACTATCCGCGCTCGGTTCGCGGGGTCGAGGTGGCGATCTTCTTTCGTCAGGTCGGACCGGCTCGCTTCAAGGTCGGCTTCCGCTCCAAAGGAAAGATCGATGTTGGCGCCCTGTCACGCGAATTTAGCGGCGGCGGCCACCATAATGCCGCAGGGGCGATGGTCGAGGGGGAGCTGCCGGCCGTACGCGACCTGGTCTTCAAGCGTCTGGGAGAGTTGCTGGCCGGCCACTGATGAACGGGGTCATATTGGTTGATAAGCCGCAAGGGGTGACCTCCTTCGACGTGGTCCGCCAATTGCGGCGTTTTTGCGGGACGCGCCAGGTCGGGCATTGCGGCACGCTCGACCCGCTGGCCACCGGACTGCTGCCGGTCGCCGTCGGTTCGGCCACCCGCCTGGTCGAATACCTGATGGCCGACGAGAAGGAATACCTGGCCAGCTTTGCCCTGGGTGCCGTGACCGATACCCAGGATGCCACCGGGCAGATTCTCGAAAGCCGGCCCTGGCAGCACATCACCCAGGAGGCCCTGACGGCGGCCTGTCAGCCCCTGACCGGTGCCATCGAGCAACTGCCGCCGATGTTTTCCGCCCTCAAGCGCGACGGGGTGCCGCTTTACAAGCTGGCCCGACAGGGCGTCGAAATCGAGCGCACTCCCCGCACGGTCACGATCTCCCGTCTCGAGATTACCGCATTCACTCCGCCGCTGGCCGCCTTGCGAGTGGTCTGCAGCAAGGGGACCTATGTCCGCACGCTGATTCATGATCTCGGCGCGCGGCTTGGCTGCGGCGCCCACATGACCGGGTTGCGACGGGTGCGTTGCGGAGCGCTGCATGTTGACGATAGTCACACCCTGGTCGAACTGCAGGGGCTGGCCGGGTCGGGGCAGCCCCTGCCGCTGCTGACGCCTGCCGCAGCCATGGCCGGTTATCCCGCCGCCGCAGTCCTCCCCGCCGCCTGGTGCCGACTTGCCAACGGCGTCGCGCCTTTGCTCGCCGAGGTCGATGACGTGCCGGACGTGCAGCCCGGCGCGCTGCTCTGCCTGCAGGTCGAGGGGCGGTTGGCGGCTGTGGCCAGCCTCGCGCCCGGAGGGGTAGGGGGGCGTCCCGGCGACTTCGAGCTGCACAAAGTCTTCCCCGACGCGGTGCTGCCTGCATAAAGGCTTTACACTGCGCGTTAATAGTGTTATAAAGTCCAGTCTTGAAAGAGAACTCAATTACCTAGCAAAGGAGATGGCGCGGTGCTGGCCACGGAACGCAAACAGGAAATCATCGGCAAATTCAGAAGTCACGACAAGGATACCGGCTCGCCGGAAGTGCAGATTGCGCTGCTTTCCGAGCGCATCACTTACCTGACGGAGCATTTCCGAAGCCACAAGAAAGACCATCATTCGCGCCGCGGTCTGCTCAAGATCGTCGGGCAGCGCCGCCGCCTGCTCGATTACCTGAAGAGCCGCGACGTCGAGCGTTATCGCAAGGTCATTTCCGAGCTCGGTATTCGCCGCTAAGGAACAGGGCAGCAGCTTCATCGTGGAGCTGCTGCCCGCATTTTGAGGGGCCAGGTGGGAGGTTGTCCGGAGAGAGAGTCTGTTTGCGGCTGGCCGCAACGGGGTCTGTCTCAGGCCATCCTCCCCTGACGTTTTAGCCCCTCCATTACGAGGGCCGGTGGTAACCGGCAGAAAGAGGAGCAGCAAGATGGCTTATCACAAGGTAGAAATCCAGTTTAACGGCCAGCCGTTGACGATCGAAACCGGCAAAATGGCCCGCCAGGCCGACGGTGCCGTGGTTGTCACCTACGGCGAGACCAAGGTTCTGTGCACCGTGGTTTCGGCCAAAAAGATGCGGGAAGGGCAGGACTTCTTCCCGTTGACCGTCAACTATCAGGAGAAGTTCTACGCTGGCGGCAAGATCCCCGGCTCGTTCTTCCGCCGCGAGCGCGGTTCCACCGAGCGGGAGACGCTGATCTGCCGTCTGATCGACCGGCCGATGCGTCCGCTTTTCCCGAAGGGGTACATGTTCGAGACCCAGATCATGCCGACCGTCATCTCGGTAGACATGATCAACGATCCCGACACTCTGGCCATGGTTGCGGCTTCCGCCTGCGTCGAGGTCTCCGACATCCCCTTCGCCGGGCCGCTGGCCGCCGTGCGCGTCGGCCGGGTCGACGGGAAATTCGTCGCCAATCCGACCTTGGAGCAGATCAAGCAGAGCGATGTTGAGATCGTCATCGCCGGCTCGCGTGATGCGGTCATGATGGTCGAGGGTGAAGCCGACTTCCTCTCCGAAGAGGAGATGCTCGACGCCATCTTTTTCGGCCACGAGGCGCTGCAGCCGCTGATCGACATGCAGATCGAACTGGCGAAACTGGTTGGCATCGAAAAGCGCCCCTTCGCCAAGCCGGAAGTCGACCAGGACCTGCTGGCGAAAATTACCGAAATGGCCGAAGGCAAGATCACTGCGGCGATGAAGATTCTCGCCAAGCAGGAGCGCTACGGCACGCTCGACGCCATCCGCAATGAGGTCAAGGAGCAGCTGGCTGCCGAGTATGAAGGGCGTGAGAAGGAGATCGGTGAACTGATCGGCAAGGTCGAGAAGAAGGTGCTGCGCACCATCGTCACCCGCGACCGCATCCGCATCGATGGCCGCGACATGACCACCATCCGCCCGATCAGCTGTGAAGTCGGTGTCCTGCCGCGTGCCCACGGCAGCGCCCTGTTCACCCGCGGCGAGACTCAGGCACTGGTGGCCGCCACCCTCGGCACCGCCATCGACGAACAGCGCATGGACAATGTCCAGGGAATGGAATTCAAGAAATTCCTGCTGCACTACAACTTCCCGCCGTTCTCCGTGGGTGAGACCAGCATGCGTCTCTTCCCGGGGCGCCGCGAGATCGGCCACGGTTTCCTCGCCGAGCGCAGCGCCTCGAAAATCCTCCCCGCGCACGAGAAATTCCCCTATACCATTCGCGTGGTTTCCGACATTCTCGAGTCGAACGGCTCGTCGTCAATGGCCTCGGTGTGCGGCGCCTCCATGGCTCTGATGGACGCCGGCGTGCCGGTTGCCCGTCCGATCGCCGGGATTGCCATGGGTCTGGTCAAGGAAGGGGATGCTGTGGCGGTGCTCAGCGACATCCTCGGCGATGAAGACCACCTTGGCGACATGGACTTCAAGGTGACCGGCTCCGCCGAAGGCGTGACCGCCCTGCAGATGGACATCAAGATCTCCGGGGTGACCAAGGAGATCATGCGTCAGGCGCTGGAGCAGGCCAAGGCCGGCCGCATCCACATCCTCGGCGAGATGGCCAAGGCCATCGAACTGCCGCGCGCCGAACTGTCCAAGTACGCGCCGCGTATCACCACCATCCAGGTCAAGCCCGACCAGGTGCGCACGGTCATCGGCCCGGGCGGCAAGAATGTGCGCGCCATCATCGAGGCCACCGGCTGCGCCATTGACATCGAAGACGACGGTCGCATCAACATCGCCTCGCACGACGGCGAAGCCTGCCGCAAGGCGATCAAGATGATCCGTGACCTGACCCAGGAAGCCGAGGTCGGCAAGTTCTACCGCGGCACCGTGCGTCGCATCATGGAATTCGGCGCTTTCGTCGAGATATTCCCCGGCACCGACGGGCTGGTGCACATCTCCGAGTTGGACAAGGAGCGGGTCAAGGCGGTCACCGACATCCTCAAGGAAGGGGACGAGGTGGTGGTGAAGTGCATCGGCATCGACAAGCAAGGGAAGATCAAACTCTCCCGCAAGGAGACCCTCGACGTGGAGCTGCCCGCTGATCTTTGATAAGGTAGTTTCTCTCTGACGGCAGTAAACAGCCGCGAAACGGGCGATAGGATCGACCGCTCGCGGCTGTTTTTTTGAAAGGAACACTCCATGGTCAAGGTTCATTGCGTCAGGCTCAAGCCCTCGGCAATCATCCCACGTTATATGACCGATCACGCCGCGGGGATGGATTTGCATGCGGCGCTCGATGCAGAGGTCGTCCTGCCGCCGGGGGGACGGGCTCTGATCCCAACCGGTCTGGCACTCGAGATTCCACCTGGCTTCGAAGGGCAGGTCCGGCCGCGTTCCGGGCTGGCTCTCAAGCAGGGGATCGCCCTGGTCAATTCGCCAGGGACCATCGATGCGGATTATCGTGGCGAGGTCGGCGTGATTGTCATCAATCACGGCGACCAGCCGGTGGTTTTCGCCCCCGGCGACCGCATCGCCCAGCTGGTGATCGCCCCGGTTACGCGGGTAACTTTTAAAGAAGTTGAGGAACTTGGCGAAACCGGCCGGGCTGGCAGAGGCTTCGGCCATACCGGCACCGGAGTCCACCGGCATGTCTGATCGGCGTAGCCCCGAAGAGTTGTTGACCTTCCCTTGTCTTTACGAGTACAAGGTGTTCGGTGTCGCCGATGATCAGGGTTTTTGTCCGGCGATCGTAGCAGCCGTCAGTCGCTTTGTCCCTCTCTCCGGTGACGCGGTGCGCACACGGCTCAGCTCCGGTGGTCGCTATCAGTGTGTAACGGTCCTGGTTCACCTGGAAACCGGCAAGCAATTGTCGCAGATCTATGCCGCCCTGCGTGCCCTCGAAGGTGTGCGCTACCTGCTGTAGTCAAACTCACAAGGTGTGAAGCATGCTGCTCTCGATCAACCCTGACAATCCGCAACCCAGATTGATTCAGCAGGTCTGCGAACGGTTGCGAAAAGGCGGGGTCATAGCCTATCCCACGGACACGACCTATGGGTTGGGCTGCGACATCTTCGAAAGGCGCGGGGTACGGACGATCTACCAGATCAAGCAGCGGGATGAGCGGAAGCCGTTCTCTTTCATCTGTGCTGATCTGTCCGATGTCGCCCGTTACGCCCAGGTCAGCAACTTCGCCTTCAAAATGATGAAACGGCATCTGCCCGGCCCATATACTTTTGTTCTGGAGGCGACCCGGGTGGTCCCCGTCAATCTGGTGACCAGGCAGAAAACGGTCGGAATCCGCATCCCCGACGACCCGATCGCCCTCGCCATTGTCCGCGAGCTCGGTCATCCGCTGGTCACCACCAGCGCCAATGTCTCCGGAGAGCCGCCGCTGCACGATCCGCTGGAGATTCACGAACAGATGGGGCGGTTGCTGGATGTGGTCGTCGATGGCGGCATTCGGCTTGGTGACCCGTCGACGGTGATCAGCCTGCTGGATGACCGCCTCGAGGTGCTGCGCGAGGGGAGCGGCGACACGTCTTGGATTCATCAACTGTAAGAGGATGACAGCGGTGAAAGAGATCAGCGTGGTTCTGTACGGTTATCGTCTCAAGGGGAAGAAGTGGCATCCGCCTGTGCTGGAGCAGGAGATTAGGGACTTCATTGCCGGTCTGGCGGCTGACTATGAAAGGTATGGTATATCAGTTACTTACAATGAGGAGCTTGACAGGGTGCTCGAAGTCAAGGGGTACGGTGATCTGCTCAATACCGTAAGACTGCGTACCAATGACAGCTCCTTGGGAAGTCCCTGCCTTGGCCACGTCATCGGCCAGAGCGAGCACTGCGATCTTCTCGAAGACATCCGCCGCGGCATTTCACGCATCGCCTTCGCCCCGGAAACCATCGAGCCGGACGGATCCAGTAAAAAAGTCTGCCACAACTGCGGCTGCGGCTGCTGATTCTTCTGCGTTCGCGGTCTGTAGACCGCTCTCCCGAACTATTTCCCCCCGCGCCGCAGCAACTCTTCCTCGACCAGTTTTCTTTGCCGCGGGTTCAGCCGCCGCGATGCCAGTAGATTGCGTGCGTCCTGAGTGCGCAGGCCGGGTAGATACTGCACGAACCAGATGTCCGGGGTGCGCGGGTTTTTGAGCATCGCCATGCGCAGGTTCGGCCGGGTTTGCCATTTCTGGCTGCGACCGACCATGGAGATGCTGTCCGCATTGGCGGCCTGGCTGTTCAGAAACTGCAGGATTGCCACTTCTCGCAGGTGCGGGTTGGTCAGGCAGATGTCAACCAGGCGAGGATCGCCCTCCTTGAGCATCTCGCCAACGACTGTGGCCGTGGCCCGCCGGGCCAGAGTCAGTTTGTTGCCCAGTTCCGTCGTCGGCAGGCGCTGCAGGATGGCACGCTCTGCTGCGAACTTCTGGTCGGGGGTAATCCCGGGGAGATAGCAAAGATCGACCAGTTCGAAGAGGTGCAGGTGGGGGAGAAGTGCCAGGATCACCGGCCCGGGAGTCCCGGGATTGCGCACCAGGGCGAGTTGCAGACGGTGGCTCTCCCGGCTGATTTCGAGCTGATAGATGGCTTTGAGCAGGTCTTCACTCAGGTCGCGCCGCTTGAGCAGCGCCAACAGGTGCTCTTCGCTTAAGGAGCGGTTCTTCAAGGCGCTGCGCAGAACTTCCGGCGCCGGATCCTGCAGGACGACGTGGAGTTCGTCGCCGCCGGCGGTCAACGCCCGATGCAGGCGCTTCACCAGGTCGGGATCGATGATGCGGGTGGCGTGACTTTCGTCGGTCATAAGGCAAGTTCTAACGCGGAGACGCCGAGGCGCGGAGAAAATCAAGAACCTGAGATAAAGCCCTCAAGTCCCAACGACTCATTTCTCGGGACGTTGTTTGATTCCTTGTTTTTCAGCGTCTCCGCGCCTCCGTGTTGAATTGTTTCATTCGCCCCCCTTGCCGTCGTCTTTTCCATATTGCCCGAGGAACTCCCGCTTCCACTCCCCGTAATGCCCTGCCTCGATCGCCGTGCGCGCGCCGGCGGCGAGGTCAAGGAAGAAACGGACGTTGTGGATCGCCGAAAGGGTCGCCGAGAGGATCTCGTTGGCGTTGAACAGGTGGTGCAGGTAGGCGCGCGAGAAGTTGGCGCAGCAGTAGCAGTTGCAGCCGGCATCGACCGGGAAGAAGTCGCGGCGGTAGCGGCGGCTGGTCAGGCGGATGCGGCCGCGCCGGGTGAAGAGCGTGGCGCTGCGGGCATAACGGGTCGGAATGACGCAGTCGAACATGTCCATGCCGCGCTCGATACTCTCCAAGATGTCCTCGGGTAGGCCGACCCCCATCAGGTAACGTGGCTTGTGCGCGGGGAGGAACGGCTCGGTGCAGTCGACCACCTGCTTGAGCAACTCCAGACCCTCGCCGACGCTGACCCCGCCGATGGCGTAGCCGATGGCATCCAGGGCCGTCAGGGCCTCGGCGCACTGCTTGCGCAGGTCCGGGTAGACACCCCCCTGGACGATGGGGAAGAGCGCCTGATCCGGGCGCTGGTGGGCCTTCATGCACTCCTCGGCCCAGCGCAGCGTCTTTTTGATCGATTTGGCGGCATAAGCGTGGGTGGCCGGGAAAGGGATGCACTCGTCGAAGGCCATGATGATGTCGGCGCCAAGCTGGTTCTGGATCGTCGTGGCCTCCTTCGGGCCGAGGAAGATGCGCTCGCCGCTGACCTCGTGGGCGAAGAACACGCCGTCCTCGGTGATCTCCTTTTTCGGCAGGGAGAAGACCTGGAAACCTCCGCTGTCGGTAAGGATCGGCTTGTCCCAGGCCATGAAGCGGTGCAGTCCGCCGGCCTTGGCCACCAGTTGCTCGCCGGGTTTGAGATGCAGGTGGTAGGTATTGGACAGGATAATCTGCGCCCCGGTCTCAAGGACCTGGGCGGTAGTCATCGCCTTGAGTGCGCCGTGGGTGCCGACCGGCATGAAAATCGGCGTCTCGATGGCCCCGTGGGGGGTATGCAGGCGCCCCCGTCGGGCCCGGGTCGCGGGGTCGGTGGCGAGTAGTTCGAAGCAAAACATTTTGATCCTTTCGGTGATGCTAAATGCTTGCAAAATCATCAACAATCTAGCAGAAATAACCCATGACATCAACGCGTTCCGGGACATTGCCATGAGCTTGATCCCTTCGTACCCGTCTTTGCTCTCGCGGGCCGATATGGCCAAACTACGCTTTACCCTCGATTTCCTCTCCCCGTGTCGTTTCTCCCCATACTCTCTGCTGAACCTGCGTCAGCGCCTGTTGGCCTGTGGCCGGGAGTTCCCCGGCACACAGACGGAAGGGCTTTTCTCCCCCGCTCTCAGCGATGACCCTGCGGCCCTGCGGCGTTTTCAAAAGCCGTCACCGGCCTTCGTCCTGCGCCCGCCACCGGCCGGCAGACTGGTTTGGCAGGAAGGCGACACGCTGGATCTCGATGTGCTTTTCCTGGGAGGCGGGTTGCAGCAGATTCCGTTCTTTCTCTCCCTGTTGCGGGCCCTGGGAAACTGCGGGTTGCTGGCCGGGGATGAGGGGCGGTTCGAGGTTGCGGCGATCGCCTGTCAGGCAGCGACAGGCAGCTGGCGGGCCCTGTCGCCGGGTCGGCATGCGGCATCGCTCTCGCCGGATGTCATCTCGCTTGGCATGTATCTCGATGAGCAACTGCCTTTGTCGCTGCCGGTCCTGCTGGAAGTGACCACCCCTGCGCGGCTGGTCGCTGCAGGCCGGGTCCTGCGTCGGCCGCGTTTTGTCCAGTTGTTTCCCTTCATGCTCCGGCGGGTGACCTCGATGCTGTACTACCACTGCCATCTGGAGCCGGTTGACGATCCCGGAAGCTTGCTGGCCGCGGCAAATCAGGTCGAGGCGGTCTGGCAGGCGACATCCTGGCACGATTGGCGTGAGTTGGGGGAGGGCGGTGCCGTCGGTAAAGTCGGCGGATTGACCGGAGAGTTGCGGCTTGACGGAGCCGGCTTGGAAGAGCTGAGCTGGATCATTCTTCTGGCGGCCCTGTTCGGCATTGGACGTGGTGCCGCATTCGGATCGGGACAGCTCCGGCTGACTTGTTGAGAACGCCGTGACCATCGGGAATGGAACTATAGTGGTGAATTTAGTTGCTACTATGGACAAGGTCGCTATAATATTGAAATTTAATGGTGTTGTCGTTAGTTTCAGGATATTGAATGTAATAGAGCTTCGTTAAGGTAACCGGAGATGATTGTAACTTTATGCAGCCGACCCTGATTCGCCAGATTCTGACCAGCTTTCTGATCGTGTGTGCAGTGTTTGCGATCGGTTGGTTGATTTCCCTGTACATGCTGCAGGAAGTTGCCAACCAGCTGGCCAAAATCAATGACGTTTCGACCGGCAGTGTGGCGCGAACCCGCGAGTTGCTGCATAACGGGCAGGTGGCTGTCCTGCTCCTCGGCCTGATCGGCTTTCTTGGCGGGCTGATCGGTATGTCGATCGCCTCCAGCCAGACCAGTCGCATGCTCAAGCGCCTCAAGCTTGCCACCGACCAGCTGGCCAACGTCGTTCTCGATCAGGATGTTTTCAAAGGGGTCGCGGCCAGTGACAATCTGGAAAACGATATCCGCGCCATGATGAAGAAAATCCAGGAGAGTCAGTTGCTCTGCCTGGATGCCAGCCCGTTGACGCGTCTTCCCGGCAACATCGCCATCGAGCAGGTTCTTAACGGCAAGATGACGAACGGCGAGAAATTTGCGCTTTGTTACATCGATCTGGATGATTTCAAGGCCTTCAATGATCGCTATGGCTATGCCCGCGGCAGCGAGCTGATCAAGATGACCGGAGAGGTCATTCACAGGGCAAAAAACACCCATGGTGATGCGGGGGACTTCGTCGGCCATATTGGCGGCGATGATTTTGTCCTGATTACCTCGCCCGACAGTATCGATGTCGTCTGCCAGGCGATTATCTCCGCCTTCGATCAGGCGGCTCCCACCTTCTATGACGAAGTCGACCGCAATCGCGGCTATCTCGAAGGGACCGACCGCTACGGCGTCTCCCGGCGTTTCCCGCTGATTTCCATTTCGATCGCGGTGGTCTCCGACACCCGGCGCACTTTCACCTCTCCGATCGAAATCGCCCGGGTCGCCAACGAAGTCAAGGATTACGTCAAGACCCTGCCTGGCAGCAATTACCTGGTCGACCGGCGCACCGGGCAACGCTAGGCAATGGCTAACGCCGACCCCGCAGTTTCCCGTTATGAAATCGCTTCCTGGGTGATCGCCGGCGTTCTGCTGGTGACAGCCGTCAAATTTCGCCTGCTGTCGGCACTGTTTGCCGGGTTCGCCGTCTACGAGCTGGTCTACCTCCTTGTACATCTGCTGCGACTGCAGCGCCTGGCAGGTCGATGGGCCAAGGTTGTGGCCGCGACCCTTTTGGCTCTGTTCATCATTTCCCTGCTAACGGTAATGGTCTTTCTCGCCGCCGCGTTCATTCGCGGCAGCGCTGCGGCTTTACCCAATCTGATTTCCTCCATGGCAGATATCATTGCGACCTCCCGCGACCTGCTTCCTCCAGGGGTGGAAGACAACGTGCCGCAGAATGTCGAGGAATTGAAGCAGGCGATGGCCGCCTGGCTCAAGGCTCACTCGGGCGACCTGCAGATTGTCGGCCATGAGTCGCTGCGCACGGCGGTTCTGTTGTTCATGGGGATGGCAATCGGCGGCATTCTCTCTCTCCGCGAAGTTTTGCCGCGTGAACGTGGCGTTGCGCCGCTGGCCGATGTGCTGGTCGAGAGGGTTGAACGTTTCGGGGACGCCTTCCGCCGGGTGGTTTTCGCCCAGGTGCGGATCGCCGCGATCAATGCGTTCCTGACCTGGCTCTACCTGGGCGTAGCCCTGCCGTTGATGGGGCACGAACTGCCTTACACCAACGTGCTGATCGGCGTGACTTTCATGGCCGGCATGCTGCCGGTGATCGGCAACCTGATTTCCAATACGGTGATCGTTACCGTCAGCCTGAGCATCTCCTTCTGGCTGGCGCTCTCCTCGCTGACTTTTCTGGTGGTCATTCACAAGCTGGAATATTTCCTCAACGCCCATATCATTGCCACGCGCATCCGTTGCAAGGCCTGGGAGTTGCTGGTCGCCATGCTGGTCATGGAGGCGGTCTTCGGCTTCCGCGGCCTGGTTGCCGCGCCGGTCTTTTATGCGTACGTGAAAGACGAATTGACCAGCCGGGGGTTGATCTGAATATCGCTGAATTGCTGAAGGGCTGCTTACCGCACCGTTGAATGGTTGAATAGAGAAGACCAAGACTCTAAACGATTCAACGAGCACAACAACATTCAACGATTCAACCGCCTGAACGAAGCAAAAAGGCCGGAACATTCCGGCCTTTTTGTGAGCTGACAGTTTCCCGCTCTAGTCCAGTCGGACTACCGTCCGCCCCTGCAGCTGTCCTTTGAGGATGGCGGCGATTCTTTCCTCAAGCCCGTCAAGAGCGCATTCGGAAACGAGGCTCTCCAGTTGCGTCAATCGCCAGTCGCCGGCCAGTTTGTTCCAGACGATGGTGCGCAGCGGCAAGGGGCACTGGACCGAATCGATGCCGAAGAGGCTGACGCCGCGCAGGATGAAAGGATAGACGTTGACGTTGAGGTCAGGGGAGCCGACCAGCCCGCAACAGGTGACCGCCCCGCCGTAGCGCGTGGCCTTGATCGCCGCAACCAAAGTTTCCCCACCGACGCAATCGACAACACCGTTCCAGCGTTCCTTGAGCATCGGCCGCTCGAAGTTGGCGGTGACCTCCGCACGCGGAATCACCCGAGTGGCGCCGAGTGTTTGGAGAAACCCGGCCGCTTCCGGTTTGCCGGTCGCCGCCGTCACCTGGTAGCCGAGTCTGGCCAGCAGGGCCACGGCCACGCAACCGACGCCGCCGGTCGCCCCGGTCACCAGGATTTCTCCGGCTTCCGGCCTGATCCCGTGCCCGACCAGGGCGTGGACCGACAGGGCCGCCGTCAGACCGGCCGTACCTATCGCCATGCTGTCACGTAGGGAGAGGCCGGCCGGGAGGGGGAGGGCCCAGGCAGAGGGGATGCGGATCAGCTGACCGTAGCCGCCGTCGGTTTCCATGCCGAGGTCAAAGCCGGTGACAATGACCGGAGTCCCGGCTTGGAAACGGCCGCTGCTGTCGCTGACCACCTCGCCGGCGGCATCGATCCCGGGCGTGTGCGGGAAGTTGCGGGTGACGCCGGGGTGGCCGGTGGCGGAGAGGGCGTCCTTGTAGTTGAGCGACGACCAGCGCACGCGCACCATCAGTTCGCCGGCGGCGAGATCTTCCGTGGAGCGAGTGACAATACTGCGGGTAAAGCGCTTCGGTTCGGGCTGTTCGACCAGCAGGGCTTTAAATGTTTCAGACATGGGCGTCTCCTTTCTAGCCGACCTCGTTATAAATCCGTTCGCGAAATTCCACGCCCAACCTATCCGCAACCGCACGGCAGGTGGCAATGTCGATTCCCGGGATAGTTACGGCGGTGGCGACCACCGTCGGAATGTAGGTTTTGGCTTCGCGAAGAAAATCGAGAATTGCGTGATATCCGGCCTCTCCAAATGCGGACTGGCATATCTCCTGGTAGCTGACGGAATCCGGGGCGTTAAGCGAAACGCTAATCACGTCGATCAAACCCTGCAACTCCGGCAGGATGTTGCGTCCGTGCACGAGGTTGGCCTGGCCGTCGGTGTTAATACGGATTTTCTTGCCACGACTTTTCAGCCAGCCGGCAACTTCCTTGATCAGATCCAGGCGCAGCAGCGGCTCACCATAACCGCAGAAGACCACCTCGTCATAGCGGGAGGGGTCGCCGATGGCGGCGATAACCTCGGCGACACCCGGTTCGTGCTCCAGGCAGAGCTGATGACCCTTGACGGTAAAATCCTTGAATTTCGCGCAGAAGGTGCAGTGATTGGTGCAGCGGTTGGTGATGTTGAGATAGAGACTGTTGCGAATCTGATAGGCGATCCTGGTCGCCTGGTCGACCGAGCCGATGCCGAAAAGCCGGTGGGCATTGAGTGAAGTGACCCGCGCGACATCATCCAGCGTCAGCCCCTTGATACGGGCCAGTTCTTGAGCCGTCGCACGCACGTAGGCCGGTTCACAGCGCTTCCCCCGCCACGTTTGCGGAGAGAGGTAGGGACAGTCGGTTTCCAGCAGCATGACATCGACCGGCAGGGCCGCGGCAACCTCGACAAGACTGTTTTTCGGGTAGGTCAGCGGTCCGGCGAAAGAGATGAAGAAGCCGAGGGTCAGACACTCGCGGGCGAAGGCCAGGTCGCCGGAGAAGCAGTGCATGACTCCGCCCACCTCGCTGGCTCCCTCCTCACGCAAAATGGCGAGAACTTCGTCGTGGGCGTCGCGATCGTGGACAATCAGCGGCTTGTCGAGCTCCCTGGCCAGGCGAATCTGGGCACGGAAGGCGTTGCGCTGGAGATCGCGGGGGGAGCGGTCGCGATAAAAATCGAGGCCGGTCTCACCGATGGCCACAACTTTCGGGTGGGCCGCCAGTCGGCGCAATTCGCCGAGAGCGGCGGCGTCGATCGTGTCGGTATCGTGGGGATGGATGCCGATGCTGGCCCACACGTTCGGATAGCGTTCGGCCAGTTCACAGCTGGCTTGTGAACTGGACAGATCGCAACCGACGGTGAGGATGGTCGTGACACCGGCCTCCGCAGCGCGAGCGATCACGCCGGTAACATCGCCGTGGAACTGTGCGGAATCGAGATGGGCGTGGGTGTCGATCAGGGGGGTGAGCATGTCATTTGGGCAGCTCATAACCGAGTGAGCTGTCGAGTGGTTGAGTCGTTGAGTGGGTACATCACAAATGGATGGGTCCAGTTGCGAATGCAACTTAACACTCTACGATTCGATGCAGGCATGGCGACTGGCAGCCATGCCTGCTATTCCGTCTCAATCCGCGGGAACAGCGGTTCGGCCTTGGTGATGACGGTTCCCGAAGAGAGCCCTCCCCACGCCAGCGCCCCGGGCTGCTCCTGCCCCAAAAGCGCCGCAATCTTCGTGCCGGTGTCCGGCATGAACGGGGTGACCAGGATACCGATAAGGCGGACCGATTCGATGAGGGTGTACATCACGGTCGCCAGTCGTTCAACCCGGGCCGGATCCTTGGCCAGAGCCCAGGGTGACGTTTCGTCGATGTACTTGTTGGCGGCCCCGACCAGTTCCCAGATCGACTGCAGGGCCTTGTTGAACGCCAGATCGGCCATCTGCGCATCGACTTGCACTATGGTCGAGGTGAAGCGCCCCTGCAGGATGGTCTCCAGGTCGGTGTCCTTGCCAGAGGCGGGAAGGGTGCCGCCGAAATACTTGTTGAGCATCGCCGTGGAACGGCTCACCAGGTTGCCAAGGTCGTTGGCCAGGTCGGAGTTGATGCGGTGCACCAGTGCGGCGTGGGAGAAGTCGCCGTCCAGCCCGAAGGGAACCTCGCGCAGCAGGAAGTAACGGATGGCGTCAACGCCGTACTTGTCGATCAGCATGTTCGGCTCGACCACGTTGGCCAGGCTCTTGCTCATCTTCTGCCCCTCGACGGTCCACCAGCCGTGGGCAAAGACTTTCTTCGGCAGCGGAATGCCGGCGGCCATCAGGAAGGTCGGCCAGTAGACGGTATGGAAGCGCAGGATGTCCTTGCCGATAACGTGTACGTCGCACGGCCAGAATTTCTCGAAATTACCGTTGTCATCGCCGGGGTAGCCGAGAGCGCTGATGTAATTGGTCAGGGCATCGAACCACACATAGATGACGTGCTTCTCGTCGCCCGGGACCGGAATCCCCCAGGAAAAGCTGGTGCGCGAGATGGACAGGTCGCGCAGCCCTTCGCGCACGAAGCTTAAAATCTCGTTGCGACGGCTCTTCGGCTGAATAAAGTCGGGATTGGCCTCGATGTGCGCCAGCAACTGTTCCTGATACTTGCTCATGCGGAAGAAGTAAGAGGCTTCCTTGAGCTTTTCCGTGGGCCGGCCGCAGTCGGGGCAGTTGCCGTCCATCAACTGGGTTTCCGTCCAGAACGTCTCGCAGGGGGTGCAGTACCAGTCCTCGTATTCGCCGAGATAGATATCTCCCCTGGCCTGTATGGTGCGGAAAATCTCCTGCACCGCGTGTTTGTGCCGTTCCTGCGAGGTGCGGATGAAATCGGTATAGTCGATATTGAGTTTTTCCCACAGCGACTGGAAACGCTTGACCACGCGGTCAGCCAGTTCCAGCGGAGTCTCTCCCTTGGCCTGTGCGGCTTTTTCGACCTTCTGGCCGTGCTCGTCGGTGCCGGTCAGGAAGAAGACTTCGGCGCCGCGACCACGCAGGTAGCGGGCGAGGACGTCGCAGGCCAGGGTGGTGTAGGCGTGGCCGATATGCGGAACATCATTGACGTAATAGATCGGCGTCGTCAGGCAGAAGTGTTGCGGCGCAGTCATGGTCACTCTCCTTGTTCCCCGGCGGTTCCAGGACGATTGCCGCGGCGGCGGCGCCGCCGGCGACGCTTGCCGGCTGACTTTGCCTGCTCATCACCCTCGACGCGTTCAGCTTCAGCCGCTACAGGTTGCGGCGGAGTTGGCGGAGTTGGCGGAGTTGGCGGAGTTGGCGGAGTTGGCGGCGCCGGCTTGGACGCGGGCTGGGGCTGGCGATTGCGCTGGGGACGGTTCTCCTGGCGCGGCTGGTTGCTGCCGGGTCGCGGCGCTTGCTGGACATCGGCATGCGGCTGGCCGGATTCATACTCTTCCATGGAGATAACCCGCGTTGCGCCATCGGGGTGACGCAGGGTGACCTGCCGGCTGAGGACGTTCTGGGCGACGACTTCCCATTCCTGGTTATTCCAACCCACCTTCTTGCCGCACTTGGGCATCCCTTTGCGCAAGTCGCAGTAGGCCTCGAATTCATAGCTTAAACAGCAAAGCAGGCGCCCGCACTGCCCTGAGATTTTGACCGGGTTAAGGGCCAATCCCTGCTCCTTGGCCATTTTCACGGAAACCGGGTAGAACTCGGTCAGGAAGGAGCAACAGCACAACTCCCGGCCGCAGATGCCGAGTCCGCCAACCAGTTTGGCTTCGTCGCGAACGCCGATCTGCCGCATCTCGATGCGGGTGTGAAAATGATGGGCCAGGTCCTTGACCAGTTCACGAAAATCGATCCGCCCTTCAGCGGTGAAATAGAAGACGATTTTCGAGCCGTCGAAGGCGTACTCTGCCCGCACCATCTTCATTTCCATGCCGCGGGACTGGACGCGCTCCCGGCAGAAACGCAGCGCGTCGCGCTCGCGGCCGGTATTGGCGGCGGCTTGGGCAACATCCTCGTCGGAGGCGATGCGCAGGATCGACTTGAGACCTTCCGGTGCCTGGTCCGGGAGGATTTCCCGCGGTTCACTGACGACCACGGCCAGGGCACGGCCGCGATCGGTCTCGACCACGACACGGTTGCCGGGGCCGAGTTGCAACGCCTGGGCATTGAAATCATAGTGCCGCCCGGCGTGGTGGAATTTGACGGAAACAATGCGCGGCATGAATATCCCGTATTTATTTAGTTAGGGCGATGAATGAGGAGGCCGGCTTCAGGCGGCCAGTTTCAGCAACAGGTTTTCCACGACCAGCTGGGTATTCAGATTACGTTCCAGCTGACGGTGGGCTTGGCCCAGCGCCTCCAGTTTCAGGAGAATGCCCGCGGCATTTTCGCGTGCTGCGACCCGGCGTACTTTTTCGACGAGATCCAGGTTGACAAGTTCGGCGGCATCGCGGCCGTGAACGGCGAGCAGTACGTCACGATAAAACGCCTGGAAAATTTCCAGGATGTCGGGCAGTGCGGTCTTGTCGGCCGCAAGCTGTTCGGCAAACTCCAGAATGGGCAAAATACTGCCTGGGGAGAGGCCGGTCAAGGTCTTTAGCAGGTTGCGCCGCTCTTCGAGGTAAAGCTGGCGATCCTTGCCGAAAGCCTTTTTGAAGCTGCCGTCAGCCAGGGCTGCCAGCACGTGCGCTTCGGCATCGCTGACCCCGAGTTGTGACTGCAGGGCGTCGCGCAGCAGTTCCAGTGGCTGGCGGGCGAAGCACAGCGGCTGGCAGCGCGAACGGATGGTTTCGAGGAGGCGCTGCGGCTGGCTGCTGAGCAGAATGAGCAGCGTGTCACCGCGCGGCTCCTCCAGGGTTTTGAGAAGGGCATTGGCGGCACCGACAGTCATGAGTTCCGCCGCCTCAATCAGGCAGACCTTGCGCTTGGCTTCATGGGGGCGCAGGTTGAGATCGCGCTGTATGTTGCGAACCTGTTCGATCTTGATGCTGCTGCCGTCAGGTTCGAGAATATGCAGGTCGGGGTGGTTGTGATGGTCGACCTTGCGGCAGGGCGGACATTCTCCGCAGCCACGCTCCTCGACACAGAATAAGGTTCGCACCAGTGCCAGCACCATCAGTCGTTTGCCGACCCCCTCAGGACCGGCAAACAGGTAGGCATGCGCCAGCCTGCCTTGGCGCACAGCCCTCTCCAGCACCTCTTTCTGGCGCTCATGGCCGATGATGTGGGCAAAGTTCACGACACGCCTCGCTCGGCAAAGAACCGGTCGACAGTCGTGACGATGCGGCTCGTAACCACGTCGGCACCGCCGATGGCGTCGATCACACGGAAACGCTCTTCCCGGCCGGCGAGATCCAGATAGGTCTGGCGGACACGCCGGTGGAAATCGAGGGTTTCCAGCTCGAAGCGCCCTTCGGCGAGCAGGTTGTCGTCCTGGTTGCGCTGCCTGGCCCGCAACAGCCCGTCCTCGACGGCAAAATCGAGCAGCAGGGTCAGATCGGGACACAGACCGTTGCAGGCGATGGCATTGAGTTCTTCTATCAGTTGGTGATCGAGGTTGCGGCCGCCGCCCTGATAGGCAGTGGTGGCATCGACAAAGCGATCACACAAAACCGTCGTTCCGGCGGCCAGGGCAGGTCGGATCACCTGTTCCACGTGCTGGGCCCGGGCCGCTGCATAGAGGAGCAGTTCGGTGCGGGCGGTCATTGCCTGATTGGCGGGGTCGAGCAGGATCGCCCGGATGGCATCGGCAATGGCGCAACCGCCTGGCTCGCGAGTGAGCATTGCCGGTATCCCCTGGGCGGTCAGGTGGGCATGGAGGCGACGGATCTGTGTCGATTTGCCGCTCCCCTCGATCCCTTCCAATGTAATGAAAAAAGCCATGAATTCGCGTATTAAATGGATTTGGCGCATTATAGGGGGGGGCGGGGAGGGAATCAAGGAGAAAGGCCGTGTGGATAATTGCCGGCATGGCGGTAATGTTTGCCTCTTGAACGCTGCCTGAGCTAATATAACTAATTTGCGCCGATTGGACGGATCCGCTAGCGAATGGGAAGAGAACCCCTCAACATTACCCTCGACCTGCTTGAGGAAAATCTAGGCTACCGCTTCACTGACCGCTTCCGTCTGGTCGAGGCACTGACTCACCGGTCCTATGCGAACGAGGCCGCGACTGCGTCGGCAATCGACAACGAACGCCTGGAGTTCCTGGGTGATGCGGTTCTGTCTCTGGTGGTCAGTGCCTGCCTGCTGCGGCACTTTCCCGATGCCGCCGAAGGCAGCCTGACGCACCATCGGGCCGATCTGGTCAACGCGACAAGTCTGGCGGCACTCGGCCGTTCCCTGCATCTCGGAGATTACCTGCGCCTTGGCCGGGGTGAGGAGCGCAGCGGCGGCAGCGATAAGGACAACCTGCTGGCGGATGCGCTGGAAGCAGTCCTGGGGGCGATTTTTCTCGATGGCGGCTACCACTCCGCCGCTGCTGTTGTGGAACGATTGTTCGGGGCTGCTTTGCACGTCTCGATTGGTGCCGGTGAGGCGGATGCCAAAACCCGCCTGCAGGAATTTTTACAGGCGCGTCAGCAGACCCGCCCCGCTTACCGGCTGGTTGCAGCCAGCGGTCCTGATCATCAGCGCAGTTACGAAGTCGAAGTGCTGGTCAATGGCCGGGTCCTCGGTACCGGGACGGGTGGGAGCAAAAAACGCGCAGAGCAGATTGCCGCCGGTGAGGCGCTGCGTAACTTGGAGCAGACAGCAGATGAGTGATACCGTTCTTTACCGCTCCGGTTTTGTTGCCCTCGTCGGCCGGTCCAACGTTGGCAAGTCGACCCTGCTCAATCGCCTGGTCGGACAGAAAATCGCGATTACTTCCAACAAGCCGCAGACGACGCGCAACCGCATCCTGGGGATTGTCAGCCGCCCGGACGGTCAGCTGCTGTTCGTCGATACCCCGGGGCTGCACGCCGCCCGTTCGCGTCTGAACAAGATCATGGTCGAGCAGGCGCGCGAGGCCTGCCGCGAAGTCGATCTGATCCTCTGGCTGGTGGAAGCCGATCGGCCGGTGGATGAGGAACCGCTGGTGACCGAGGTGTTGAGGCAGGGTGACGCACCGGTCCTGCTGATTGTGAACAAATGTGACCAGGTCGGTCCGGAACGGCTGCTGCCGCTGTTGGCCGCGTACGGACAGTTGCGCGAATTTGCCGAGATCATCCCGGTTTCGGCTCTGACCGGTTCCGGTTGCGATCACCTGGTCGAGGTTGTCCTGAAGCATCTCCCCGAGGGGCCGCGCTACTATCCTGACGATCAGGTAACCGATCTCCCCGAGCGTTTTATCGCTGCGGAACTGATCCGTGAACGGGTGCTTGCCCATACCCGCGACGAAGTGCCCTACGGCGTTGCCGTGAGAGTCGAGGATTTTCACGAGGAAGCGGAGCGCAATCTGGTGGTGATCAACGCCGTGATCTGCGTGGAGCGTGAGATGCACAAGCGCATCGTGGTCGGCAAGGGCGGTGGGATGATCCGCCGGATTGGCCAGGAGGCACGGCAGGCCATCGAAGCGCTGCTCGGGGTAAGGGTGTTTCTGGAGTTGTTTGTGCGGGTTGAGGCCGGCTGGACCGGTTCGGACCGCGCTTTAAGAGAGTTTGGCTATCTTGGCGAATAACTACATGGATTTTATTTGATATGAGTGCCATTGTCGCAATCGTCGGCCGGCCGAACGTCGGCAAGTCGACCCTGTTCAACCGCATTCTTGGCCGTCGTCTGGCGATTGTCGAAGACTTTCCCGGCGTGACCCGCGATCGCAACTATGCCCTGGTCACCCGTTTCGAGCGACCTTTCACTCTGGTCGATACCGGCGGCTTCGAGCCGGCCAGCGAAGACCGGTTGTTGACCCAGATGCGCGAACAGTCGCAACTGGCGGTCGAAGAAGCCGATGTCATCGTTTTTCTGATGGATGGCCGCGAGGGGTTGACGCCTGCCGATCAGGAGGTAGCCAGCCGCCTGCGCCAGGTCGACAAGCCAGTACTGTTTGCCGTCAACAAAGTCGACGGGCCCTCTCAGGAAGCCGGGATCGGCGATTTTTATGTGCTCGGTATCGACGAGCTGTGGCCGGTTTCCGCCGAGCATGGCCCTGGTGTAGGCGATCTGGTTGAGCAGATTATCGCGCTGCTCCCCCCGTCGCCGGCTCCGCGCGGGGACAGTGAGGAGACCCGGCTGGCGATCATCGGCCGGCCGAATGTCGGCAAATCCTCGCTGGTGAATCGTCTGCTCGGTTTCGAGCGGATGGTCGCCAACCCGGTAGCCGGCACGACGCGTGACAGCGTCGATACCCCCTTTGCCTACAATCGGCGCCGCTATGTGCTGATCGATACGGCCGGAATCCGCCGCAAGGGGAGGGTGGCCCTCAAACTCGAGAAATATTCCGTAATTCAGGCCTTGAAGGCGCTCGACCGTGCCGACATCGCGCTCATGGTGATCGATGGCCGCGAAGGGATCACCGATCAGGACCTGACGATTGCCGGCTATGCGGCTGAACGTGGTCGTGCCGTAGTGCTGGTCGTCAATAAGTGGGATCTGGTTCCCAAGGATCACAGCACGGCCGGCCAGTATGTCAAGGATCTGCGCGAGGCCTTCAAGTTCCTGCCGGAAGTTCCGATCCATTTCGTTTCGGCCCTGACCGGCCTGCGCGTCAGCAAGATTATGGCCGACGTCGAGAAGGTCGCCGATGAGTACGCCCGGCAAATCACCACCTCGGCCCTTAACAGGGTCCTTGAGGAGGCCCAGAAGGCGCATCAGCCACCGGTCTATCACGGCAAGCGTCTGAAATTCTTTTACATAACCCAGACCGGCACGTGCCCGCCGTCGTTCGTGATTTTTGTCAACAAGGCGGAAGGAGTGCACTTTTCCTACCAGCGTTATCTGGTCAATTGTCTGCGCAAAGCTTTCGGATTCTCCGGCTGCCCGATCAAGCTGCGTTTCGAGGACCGGCAGCGTTGATTGCGCTTTACTTCGCGCAGACCGTGGGATATATTTATTCTATTTAATTTCCAACTGTTATGTTGTCGTAAGAATATCTCGGCATCATCTTTGGTGAGTGATTCATGAGCCTTGTCGGCAACCTCGAAGATCTCGGTCTCGGAGAGATTCTCCAGATCGTCAGCCTGAGCCGCAAATCCGGTGTCCTCGAACTCAACAGTCGGGACCGCTCGGGCAAGATTGTTTTTCGTGCCGGCCAGGTCATCCGGGCGACGGCGACGACCTTCCCAGAGAATATCGGCGATCTGCTGCTGCGCGGCGGCCTGATTGATTTCGCCACCCTGAAGAAAGCGGTGCAGACCCAGCAAGGCCCCCGTGGCGGCGGGCGGCGCATCGGCGATATCGTGGTCGATGAATTCGGCGTCCCCCGGGATGCAATCGACAAACTGGTGCGCGAACAGACCGAACGTATCGTCTACAGCTTCTTCGCCTGGAATGAAGGAGATTTTTCCTTCGAGTTGGGCGAACCGGAGGAACTGGCGGCGACAATCCTCAACCCGTTGCACTTCATGCTGGACAGCGGCCTCAACCCGCAGTGGCTGGCGATGGAGGGGAGCCGGCTCTACGACGAAAAACGTCATCGCGGGGAGGACGTCGAGGAGCGAGGTGAATCGTTGGTCGACCTTGAGGTGTTGCTTCAGGACAGCGACGATATGGTCGGCATGGAACTCCGGGAGCAGGCGGATCATGATGCCCCTTCCGCATCGGCCGCGGACAAGCAGCTGTTCAACATCGGGGTTGAGCTCTATCGTGAGCTGGGTGAAGCGTCAGGATTGACTCTCCGGCAAACCCGCCAGTCGCCGGGGCTGCACCTGCTGCGCAGCATGCTCGAGGAGTTGAACAACCCGTCGCTGGGCGGGGGGATCATTCTTCTGATTCTGCGCTTTGCCAGTGAACTGATGAATAGGGCCGTCATCTTCCTGGTCAAGGAGCAGGAGATCGTCGGTCTCGGCCAGTTCGGCATCGAACTGGTTAACCAGTCTCCGGAAACCCTGGTGCGCAACACCCGCATCCCCATCGGCGAGCCGACCCTGTTCAGCGAGGTTCTGGGATCGATGAAGCCGGCCAAGGTCACTCCCCGTGACTGCCAATGGGATAACTACCTTTTTGCCCAGCTAGGTGGCGGACGAGCCGGTGAGGTATTCCTCGGCCCGCTGGTCAGCGAGGGCCGGATCGTTGCCATTCTCTATGGGGACAATCTTCCCGAGCAGAAGGAGATCGGTGACACTGAGGCCCTGGAGGTCTTTTTGTCCGAGGCCGGGCTGGCCATGGAAAAGGCTTTACAGGAACGTCGTCTGGCCGATGGCCGCGCGGCAGTCTGAAACGGCGAGGAGCTTGTCCACGTGCTGAAAAAGATCCTGATAGCCGAAGATTCACCAACGATGCGTTCACTGATTGTTTCGACCATCTCCGCGATGGGAGAGTATGAGACCGTCGAAGCCGCCAATGGTTTCGAGGCGTTGCGCATCCTGCCGCGGGAAAAGGTCGACCTGATCATCACCGACATCAACATGCCGGACATCAACGGACTGGAACTGGTCAGCTTCATCCGCAACAACGAGAACTATCGTCACACCCCGCTGTTTATCATCAGCACCGAAGGGAGTGATCGTGATCGGGAAAAAGGACTGGCCCTCGGGGCCAATGCCTACCTGGTCAAACCCTTCGCACCGCACCAGCTCCAGGAGTTGGTACGTAAATTCCTGGCCTGACCGGAGCCGAGCCTTGAGTCAGCAGCGCTCTTCGGAAGCCCTCAAAGAGTTCATCAGTGAAGCTGAGGAGATCATCGAGGCGCTCAACCTCGATCTGGTCGGTCTTGGCGATTCCCTCGAGCGCGGCGACTGCGATCCTGATCTCCTCAACAGCATTTTTCGCGGTGCCCATTCGATCAAGGGTCTGGCCGGCATGTTCGGCTTCGACGATCTTTCCCAGCTCTCGCATCGCATGGAGAGTTTGCTGGACCAGATGCGTCTCGGGCGCGTTCCGTTCACTTCCGGGACCATCGACATCCTGTTCTTCGCCGTGGAGACACTGGCCCGCCTGATCAACGGCAAGAGCGAGGACGAGCACTTCACCTTCGATCTGACGGCCTGTTTCGCTCGCATCGACCAGGCGGGGAAGGCTCCCGCGGCCACGAACGACCCTTTGGCCGAGTTGGCGATCGACCCCGCCGTTCTCAATGTCCTTACCGAGTACGAAGAGCACCGGCTGCTGGAGAACTTCCGCAAGAAGCGGAACATTTACCTGATCCTGGTCGATTTCGATCTGTCCAGTTTCGATCAGGAGCTGGCCGAGCTGACCCAGCAGCTCAAGCAGCAAGGGGAAGTCATCAGTACCCTGCCTTCGGTCGGCGACATCGGCGAGAGAATCTCCTTCCAGTTGCTGTACGGCAGCGAGCGTGATGCTGCGGACATCCGCGCGCTGCTCGGCCGGGAACACCTTGAAATCCGCATCTGTGGACAGCAAACCACCGTCTCCGCCGCGCCCATCGTGGAAGAGGTCCCTGCTGATGAACCTCAGATGCAGACTTCCGAAAGACTTGCCGAAGGGGAGGGTGGGTCGCTGCGGTCGATCAGCCGGACGGTGCGTGTCGACATCGACAAGCTCGACCTGCTGATGAACATCGTCGGCGAACTGGTCCTGTCCAAGGGAGCCATTTCCGGAATCTACGAACGGCTGCGTGCTTCCGGCGACAAGGAACTGTCGGGAGAACTGGCCAAGGCGACCCGGATGCTCGAACGCCGGCTCCACGATCTGCAAAAGGGGGTCATGGACGTGCGCATGGTTCCGGTCGGCCAGCTGTTCGAGAAGATGACCAGGATCGTGCGGAGGGTTTCCAACGAACAGGGGAAGAGGATCGATCTGGACATCCGCGGAGCCGAGACCGAACTCGACAAACTGATCATCGAGGATGTTTCCGACCCGCTGATGCATATTATTCGCAATGCCATCGACCATGGTCTGGAAACCCCGGAGGAGCGTCTGGCAGCCGGCAAGCCCGAAAAAGGGGCCATCTCCCTGTGGGCGGCGCAAAAGGGCAACCATGTCGTCATCGAAGTGCGTGACGATGGCCGGGGGATCGATCCTGAGAAAGTCCGGCGCAAGGCGGTTGCACGCGGTTTGATCGATGCCGCTCAGGAGTTGACTCGCGAAGAAGTTTATGAACTTCTTTTCCTCCCCGGATTTTCTACGCGCGATGAGGTCAGCGATCTGTCCGGGCGCGGTGTCGGCATGGACGTCGTCAAGAACAACATCACCAATCTGTCGGGGATGATCGAGTTGCAGAGCGAGGTTGGCAGGGGAACGGCCATGATCATCACCCTGCCGATCACTTTGGCCATCATCAAGGCGCTGATCGTGCGCGTCGCCGGGCAGACCTATGCCGTGCCGATCAACTCGGTGCAGGAAACGCTGATGATCGATAATAAGGCGATTCGCACCATCGAGCGGCGCGAGGTTTTGGAACTGCGCGAGAGTACCCTGCCACTGCTGAGGCTCGATCGTGCCTTCAACCTGGCTACTCCGGGAGAGGAATCGGCGCAGCGCTTCTTCGTCGCCGTGGTCGGTCTGGCGGACAAGCGCATCGGCTTCGTTGTCGATGAGTTGCTCGGCCAGCAGGATGTTGTCATCAAATCCCTGGGCAAGGCACTGTCCTTTGTCAAGGGGATTGCCGGTGCCGCCGAACTGGGGAATCAAAAGACGATTCTGGTTCTCGATGTTGCCGGTCTGATGGGAGAGGCACTGCGCGGCGAGACCAGCAGCCATGTATGAGTCGTTCTACGGCTTTGTCGAACGGCCGTTCAGCAAGACACCGGACCCGCGCTTCCTGTTTATGAGCCGCGGGCATCGCGAGGCCATGGCTCGCCTGCAATATGCGGTGGAAGAACGCGACATGGTTCTGCTGACCGGCGAGATCGGCTGTGGCAAAACCACGCTTTCGCGCGCTCTCATCGATGCGCTCGATGACCGCTACCGGGTGATGCTGATCATCAACCCGCGTCTGACGCCGCTTGAATTTCTTCGGGCTTTGGCCCTGCGTTTAGGTATTACCGAGCCGGCCCGTTTCAAGGCCGACCTTTTGGAGCAGATCGGTACGGCGCTGTTCAGCTGCTTCGAGCAGGGGGTCTGTCCGGTGCTGGTCATCGATGAAGCGCAGTTGGTCCCGCACAAGGAGACGTTCGACGAGATTCGTCTGCTGACCAACTTCCAGCTTGACGATCGCAACCTGATCTGCGTGGTGCTCATCGGCCAGGGCGAGCTACGCCAGCGCTTGCGGCATCGGGCCTACGAGCCGTTGCGCCAGCGGATCGGCATGAGTTATGACCTCGGTCCCCTCTCCCTTGAGGAGACTGTGGAATACCTCGATTACCGTGTCGTTGCCGCCGGTGGCGGGCCGGGCCTGTTCAGCCGGGGTGCCGCAGCCATGCTGCACCAATATTCCGGGGGAATCCCCCGCAAGATCAATCATGCTGCGTCGCTGGCACTTCTCGAGGGGTTTGGCCGGGAGTGCCGGCTCATTGACGAAATGGTCATGGAGGGGGTCATGCTGGAGCTGGAGGCGCTGCCACACGGCTGACGGCCGTACGGGGATGTTGCTCATGGATATCGCGGAAATTCGCAAGAAAGCCAAAAGCGGCAATGTCGGGGGGAAGAAGCCGGCTGACGGGAAAACGACGGTTTCCTCTCCTGATGCCGTTCCTGTCGCTGTGGAAATTCAAGGCACTCAGCCCCTCGCGCCGGGACAGAATGCCGTTGCCGTCAGCACTATTCCCGCAGTCGTGCCGGGAGAGATTGCCGCAGGAAGCACGAGTCGTGATGTTTCCGCGCTGGATCGTCTCTTCGCCGGCAGCGCAGGTGATCAGTTCGCCAGCGAGGAAGTCTATCAGACCGCGCTGGTGTCCCACGGAACGGTAGAAGAGAGCGAGGAGAGCCAGTTTCTGGCTTTTCAACTCGGCAACGAAGAGTACGCACTGGACATTAATCGAATTAGCGAGATAATTAAACCGCGGGAATATACGGACATCCCCCGTGTTCCAGGTTTTATTCTCGGCCTGATTTCGTTGCGTGGCGTGGTTGTGCCGATTTTTGACCTGAAGCAGCGTTTCCAGATGGGCAAGGTCGAGCCTGGTTCAGGCGTCAGAATTATCGTCTGCCGCGATGGAGAGATCACGGTCGGTCTGCTGGTCGACAGGATCAACCAGGTTGTGAAGATTTCCGCCGACCGTATCGAGCCGCCCCCCGCGGTGATCGCCGGCATCGACCGCAGCATGATCACCGGCATCGGTCGTTGTCAGGGGCGGATGATCATTATGCTCAATCTTGCCAGTGTGCTTGAAATTGTGAATGCCTGATTTTCCGGGGAAAGGAGACAGAGAAAGTGTCCAAAAAGAGAATTCTGATCGTCGAAGACGAAGAGAGCCTGTTGAAGCTGGAGAGTATTCTGCTCACGTCGCGCGGTTATGAGGTCAAGGGGGTCGCAGACGGTCGTTCGGCACTGGAGTCCATCGCTTCATCGAAACCGGATCTGGTTCTGCTCGATATCATGCTTCCGGAGATGGACGGCTTCGAGGTCTGCCGGCAGATCAAGGGCAATGAAGCGACCCGGCATATCCCGGTGATCATGCTTACGGCCAAGAAAAGTCGTGAGGATATGGTCAGGGGCGAACAGGTCGGTGCCGACTGGTACATCACCAAACCGTTCAAGTCGGCAATGGTCATAGAAACAATTCAACGCTTTCTTGCCTGAGCCGGGGCTATGAGCGCAGGGGGATTTCTCCAGACGTCGAGCCCGGCCGTTGCCGAACGCCAGGATATCCAGCTGGCCTGTTTCAGGGTCGGCAGTGAGTTGTATGCTCTCGATATCATGCGCATTCGCGAAATCATTCGCCCGCAAAAACTGACGATCGTTCCGAAGGCCCCACGTTTTATCGAAGGCGTCATCAACCTGCGCGGAGCCGTCATCCCCGTCGCTGATCTGCGTAAACGTTTCGATCAGCCCAGTTCCGTTGACACGCGCAAGCACCGGATCGTCATCTGTGCGGTTTCCGGGCGAATCATCGGTCTGCTTGTGGATGAAGTTCTGGAAGTGCGCCGTTACGGCCGGCAGGATGTTGCACCCTCTCCGCAGTTCCTTAAAGGGCCGGAGGCCGAGTTTTTCCTCGGGGTGGCTCGCCGCGGGGAAGATCTGGTCATGGTCCTCGATCTTGACCGCATACTCTCTTCCGACGAGCAGATTGCCCTGAAGCAAATGGATTAGACGGGGCGGTTGCCTCTCCTTGCACATAATTTATTCCGAAGCATCTTTCGAGGTTGTCTGAATGATCGTCACCTGTCCCTCATGTGCCGCCCGCTTCAAACTTGACGGGGCCAAACTGGCAGGAAAGCGTTTGACTTTGCGCTGTGCGCGTTGCCGGACCGCTTTTCAGGTTGAGTTCCCCCGTCTGCCGAGCAGCGTTTCGAGCACAACGCGCGTCATGGTCGCCCACAGCGACAAGGAGTTGTGCTCCACCGTTGCAGCCATTCTTGATCGGGCGGGAATCAGCTATCAGATCGGCCACGAGGGGAAGGAGGTGTTGGCGCTGATGGAAACGACGCCGCCGCACGTGGCGGTGGTCGATGTTGCCCTGCAGGGTCTCTACGCCTTCGAAGTCGTTGAAAAGGTTCGGCGGCGTCCGGGCCTTGGAGAGGTAAAAATCATCCTGCTCTCTTCGGTCTATAACAAGATGGCCTACAAGCGGTCGCCCTCCTCGCTATACGGGGCCGATGATTATATCGAGAAACACCATATCCCCGACGATCTGGTTCCAAAGATCAACCGTCTGCTGGTGGGGGCAACCCCTGCGACCGAACCCTCGGTCAATGAGGAGTCCCGTCCGGGCGAGGCCCTGTCCGACAAGGCCGCAGTCGAGCAGTCACTGGACTATATCCAGAAGGTGAATCAGGAGATCCAGTCCGCCGAGGACAAGCAGGTCAGCGGCGATCAGGGGTCGCCTGACACGGAACGTGCGGGGCGTCTGGCCAGGATCATCGTTTCCGATATCGCCCTCTATTGTCAGGAGCGGGTTGACGAGGGGATTCGCAACGGCAACTGGACCCGGCTGCTGGCCGAAGAGATCCAGGAAGCCCGCAAGCTGTTTGTGAGTCGTTTCCCTGATCCAAAAATTCAGCAGGCCAAGATTCTCGAGGCAGCCTTCGTCGATCTTTTGCAGCGGCGGCGCCGCGAGTTGAATCTGTAGCGTTGGCTGAGGAGGTGTCCCATGGCTGACGAGCATACTCGGGGGCTGTTGACCTCTGCCGACGAAGAGCTGCGCCTGGACGGACTGCGCAGACTTTCAGCCGGTGGTGCGGAGTCCGATCTGGATCTGTTGTTCAATGCGTTCGGCGACCCCAGCTGGCGGGTCCGCAAGGCCGCCACGGACCTGTTCCTCTCTCTGCCGTCGAGCCGTCAACTGGTTGAGCGGATAATCGACCTGCTCCATGCCGGTGACAACGCAGGATTGCGCAACGCCGCGGTTGACATGCTGGTGCGCATGGGCAGTGACGCCGTACCGATGTTGCTGGCCCAGGCACAATCCCCTGATCACGACGTCCGCAAGTTCATAGTCGACATCCTTGGCGAAATTGCCGATTTGCGGGCCATTCCGGTCCTCCTTGCCGCTCTAGGCGATGAAGACGGCAATGTGCGCGCTGCGGCGGCTGAAAACCTCGGCAAGTTGCAGTCTGCTGAAGCCGTGCCGGCACTGCTGGATGCCATGCGCTATCCCGACATCCTGCTGCGCTTCGCCATTCTCGAAGCCCTTGGGCGGATCGGCAAAACCATTCCGCTTGCCAGCCTGTTGCCATTTCGCGATGAAAAGCTGTTGCGCAAGGCGCTGATCGAGTGCCTTAGCAAAGTGGGTGATGTGACCGCTGCCGAAGAGTTGCTGGCCGGATTGACTGATCCGATGCGTAACGTCCGTGATGCCAGTCTGCTGGGCATCGTCGCCCTTGCCGACCGTTATCCTCACGAAATCAGAGAATTCTTTTCACAGCGGAATTTTTCGGCGACGGCGGATAGCATTCTCGCCTATCTCGACCCCCAGCAGGACAACGGCAAACGGCTGGCGGCAATCCGAATCCTGGGGTGGCTGGCAGAGCCGCGCGCTGTCAAGCCGCTTCTTGAGCTGCTCTCGGAAGAAAGCCTGCAGCATGATGTGCTTTTCGCGCTCGTGCATATCGGTACTGTTCACCCGCAACGGCTTATCGATGTCTGGCAGCAGTCATCCGATTTGGAACGCGCCTATCTGGCCTGGGTCTTTGGTGAGGCGGGGTGTCACGCTGCGACGCCGTTGTTGTCTGAAGCTTTGGGCAGAAGTGATGCACGGTTGACCCAGATGGCAGCCCATACCCTTGGCAGGGTCGGTGACGCCTCCGAATTACCGGCTCTCGCGGCTTGTCTGCAGCACGACGATGCCGATGTGCGGGATGCTGCTGTTCAGGCCCTCGGTATCCTGGGGCAGCGGTTTCCTGCTGAGTTGCTGTCAGCCCTTGAGCCGTGTTTCAGCAACGCCTCTTCCATTCAGCGTAGTGCGGCCGTTGCCGTATTGGGCAGGTTTTCCGACCAGCACATGGTTGCGCAGCGCCTCGCCATGGCGCTCAAGGACCCGTCGACCGAGGTGCGGCGTGCCGCTCTGCGCGCCCTCACCGCCGAAGCAGCCAACGACCATTGGCTGGCCATTCAGCTGGCATTGACTGACGAAGATGCCGAAGTGCGCAGAATAGCTGCCGAAGTACTTGGTACGTGTGGCAGCCTGGAGGCACTCGACAGTCTGCGTCTGGCGCTATGTGACGAAGACCTGTGGGTTCGGGTCGCTGCCGTACGCAGTATAGGCCGCCTGGGCGGTGCCGCCGAATGCCGGATGATCGCAGAGCGTTTGACGGATCCGGTCGGTCTGGTTTGCATCGCCGCAATGGAAACCCTCGCGGAGCTTCTTGGTGAAGGCGCCTGCCCGGAGTTTCTGAAGGCCTGTTCTTATGCCGACGACGATGTGGTCAATGTCGCCCTGAACCTGCTCGGCCGGTATGGCGATCGCGTGTGGTTCCAGTCCCGGGGGGCTGACTTGCTGAACCATTCTTCGCAATTGGTTCGCAGCCACGGCGCTTACCTGCTTACCATCAAACTCGGCAGGGATGCTGCCCCCTTGCTGGAGCAAAGATTGTCGGGCGAGCAGGATCAGACTGTCGTACAGCAGTTGCGTGATCTCCTCGGCAGCCTCACGTAAACGTCGGCCATGCTGTTTATCACCCCTGAAATAGTCATGAATGCCGAGGAGTTCCGTCTGCTGCGGGACTTCGTCTACCAGCTGTGTGGGCTGCATTTCACCGAAGATTCCAAATACCTTCTGGAAAAACGCCTGGCAAGGCGCCTGCAGGCGCACAGTCTCAAATCGTTCAAGGATTATTACTATTTTTTACGCTACAGCCCCGGCAAGGATCAGGAGCTGTCTGAGCTTATCGATCTGCTGACCACCAACGAAACCTATTTTTTCCGCGAAGATTTCCAGTTGCGGACCTTCAGCGACGAAATTCTTCAGGAATTGCGTGAGCGCAAGGAGAAGTCTGGCAATCGGCATCTGCGCATCTGGAGTGCCGGCTGTTCTTCCGGCGAGGAGCCCTACACTATCGCCATGCTGCTGCTCGACCTGCCGTGGCTTAAGGATTGGCGTGTCGAGGTCATCGGCACCGACATCAGTCAGCGCGTGCTGCACATGGCAAGACAGGCTGTCTACGGTGAGTCGGCGTTTCGAACCACGGACGCGGTCTATCGACAGCGCTTCTTCGTATCCGACGGTAACGGTAAATGGCGGGTGCGCGACGAAGTGCGCAGCCTGGTTTCAATCAGCCACCTCAATCTGTTCGATGCCGCGCGGGTGACCCTTCTGGGCCGGATGGACGTGGTTTTCTGCCGGAATGTCATCATTTACTTCGATCAGGCCGGCAAGAAGAAGGTGGTCGACACCTTCCATCAGCGCCTGCATCCGGAAGGGTTTTTGCTGCTGGGACATTCCGAGTCGCTGATGAATATCAGCACCGCGTTCAAATTGCGGCATTTCAAGCACGACATGGTCTATCAGAAGCCGGCCGAAGCACGCCTGGTTACTGGAGGTGCACCGTGAGCCAGGACAAACTCAGAGTGCTGGTCATCGATGACTCGGCCTTCAACCGCCGGGCTATCGTCAAGATGCTCGAAGACCTTCCCAATGTTGAAATCGTCGGCTACGCCTGCGACGGTGAAGAGGGTTTATACAAGGTTTTGCGGCTCAAGCCGGATCTGGTGACGCTCGATCTGGAAATGCCGCGCATGGACGGTTTCTCGCTGCTGCGCATCATCATGCAAAAGCAGCCGACGCCGGTTATCGTTGTTTCATCCCGATCCGACGATGAAAACGTCTTCAAGGCCCTCGAACTTGGGGCTGTCGAGTTCGTGCCCAAGCCGACGGCGCAGGTGACGCCGGCCTTGATGAATATGCGCGACCTCCTTTTGGAAAAGGTCAGCGAGGTCACCAGGGCCAATCTGCGCAATGTCCTCAGCCGGCGCCAGTCGCTCTCCCGCCTGCGTCCGGCCGTCGTCCAGCAAGAGGTGCTGCCGGCCAAGGAAACGACAGATTTCCCCGTGGTCGCCATCGCTTCCTCGACCGGAGGGCCGCCCGCCCTGCAGGCCATCTTTTCCGCGGTGACCAAGCCGGTGCCGATTGCCTTCGTCGTCGCCCAGCACATGCCGCCAGACTTTACCCGTGCCTTTGCTGAACGCCTGAACCGTTTTTCTGCCCTGGAAATACGTGAGGCCGCCGATGGCGATGCGGTCCTGCCCGGACGCGTGCTGATCGCCCCGGGCGGTTACAATCTGGAGTTGGTGCGCCAGGGGAATGGCGCCATCGCCAGAATCTGCCAGCCGCTCGAAAGTCACCGCTACGTGCCTTCGGCGGATGTCCTTTTCCAATACGCTGCGCCGATTTTCGGTCGGCGTCTTCTTGGCGTAGTTCTGACCGGAATGGGCAATGACGGCTCAAAAGGTGTCGTGACCATCAAGGAACATGGCGGCAGCGTATTTGCCGAAGCGGAAGAAAGTTGCGTGGTCTTCGGCATGCCCAAGGAAGCCATTGCCACCGGCGTGGTTGATGCGATCTTGCCATTGCCCATGGTTTGCCGGGAAATTCTCAAGTACTGCCGCTTCGTGGCGTGAACTGCATTTGCTCTGGATATTTTTTGCCAGGATTGCTAACATTTGCCGATTGTTACGGTTCGACCGCTTTGCCGGTCGCGGGAGTCATGTAGATGAGCCAGCCGGATGACAAAAACACTTTGAACCGGGCCGAGGACTTCCTTCAGATGTTCAAGAAGGGGGCTGAGTTCACTCAGGATCTCCTCAAGGAAAACGAACGTCTGCGTTACCGCATCCTCAAGCTGGAGGAATCTCTCAAGGACATAGCTCAGGTCGGCGCCGCCGAAATGACGCCGGAATCCGACCGCTTGCTGCAGAAGATCGAGGAACTGGAACGGGAGAAGGACGAAATTCTCGGCCGCATCCGTCAGGTCGAGGAGGAAAATCAGGATTTCGCCCACCGCTATGTTGAAATCGAAGAAGAGAACAACATGCTGGCGAATCTCTATATCGCCTCCTTCCAGTTGCACTCGACGCTTGATTTCAAGGAAGTTCTGCAGGTCATCCTGGAGATCGTCATCAACCTGGTTGGTGCCGAGGAGTTTGGCGTTCTGCTGCTCGACGAAAAGACCAACCGTCTCGAACCCGTCGCCTGTGAAGGTCTTGAGCTCAAGCAGCTGCCCTCGGTGCAGGTCGGGCAGGGGATCATCGGCGAATCGGTAAAAACCGGCGATAACTATTTTATCGAGACCCTTGAAGGGTATGAGCGGGACTTTCAGCAGCCGCTGGTCTGCATTCCGCTCAAAATCAAGGAACACGTTATCGGTGTGATCGTCATCTACAAACTGCTGGTTCAGAAAGACAAGTTTACCAATGTCGATTACGAGTTGTTCAGTCTGCTGGCCGGACATGCGGCGACCGCGGTGTTTTCCTCGCGGCTGTACTCGGAATCGGAGCGCAAGTTGTCGACCATTCAGGGCTTCATCGACCTGTTGACCAAGTAGCCAGGGGGAGAATTCTTTCATGACCGCGCTGAAAGTGCTTGTTGTTGAAGACTCGCCAACCATGCGGCAGTTGATCGTGTTTGCCCTCAAACGCATCCGCAACTTCCAGATTGTCGAGGCCAACGACGGGGTGGACGGGCTCAAGAAGCTCAATAGCGAAAAATTTGACCTGATCCTGACCGATATCAACATGCCGATCATGGATGGACTGAAACTGGTCAGCATGGTTCGCAACGATCCCAATTACAAGACCGTGCCGATCATCATCATCACCACCGAAGGGGCCTCGGAAGATCGCGACCGTGCGCTTGCTCTCGGGGCCAATGCCTACATCACCAAGCCGATTCAGACCACGCAGATTCTGGATACGGTTAAGCAACTGCTTTCTCTCTGATCTCATCCGCTTCGCAAGGAGGCCAGCTTGTCCAAAGAAGAATCAATTGAAGTCGAAGGGACGGTCGTCGAACCGCTCCCTAATGCAATGTTCCGGGTCAAACTCGACAACGAGCATGTTGTGTTGGCCCATATTTCCGGAAAAATGCGCAAGTATTACATCCGGATTCTCCCGGGAGACCGGGTGACGGTAGAGCTTTCCCCTTACGATCTGACGCGCGGCCGGATCACCTACCGGGCCAAGTAATCACGGTTTTGGGTCCCGCCACGGCGGGCCCGGGTGACTGTTTTGCTCAGCAACCGGCGCAGGCCGGTTTTCACGTTTCATATCCGTCATCCGACGGTGGAGGAGCTATGCAGGAGCGTTACAACCCGGCGGAGATTGAGCGCCGCTGGCAGCAACACTGGGAAGATGCCGCAAGTTTTCGTGCCGAGGTTCGCTCCGACCGGCCGAAGTATTACTTGCTGGAAATGTTCCCTTATCCGTCAGGGCGCATTCACATGGGCCACGTGCGCAACTACTCGATCGGTGACGTAGTGGCCCGCTTCAAGCGCCTGCAGGGATATAACGTTCTGCACCCGATGGGGTGGGATGCCTTCGGCATGCCCGCTGAAAACGCCGCGATTCAGCACGGCATCCATCCGGCCGTCTGGACTACGGAAAATATCGCCAACATGCGGGTACAGCTCAAGAAGATGGGCCTGTCCTATGATTGGGACCGCGAACTGGCGACTTGTACCCCCGATTATTACCGCTGGGAGCAGCTGATTTTTCTGCGCATGCTCGAGAAGGGGCTGGCTTACAAGAAGAGCGCTGCGGTCAACTGGTGCCCGAGTTGTGAAACCGTGCTGGCCAACGAACAGGTGGAGGAGGGCAGTTGCTGGCGCTGCGACAGTGCCGTCATCCAAAAGGAGCTCGACCAGTGGTTCTTCCGTATCACCGCTTACGCCGAAGAGTTGCTGGATTACACCCAGCGCCTGCCGGGCTGGCCGGAGCCGGTGTTGATCATGCAGCGCAACTGGATCGGTCGCAGCCAGGGGTGCGAGATCGACTTCGCAGTAGCCGGGCATAGCGAAAAGGTCCGGGTATTTACCACGCGTCCCGACACCTTGTACGGCGCGACCTTCATGAGCTTGGCGCCTGAACATCCCCTGGCCCTGGCCTTGACCGTACCCGAACGGCGGGCAGAAGTGGAGGCCTTCGTAAGCAAGCTCCAGGGTGTCGATCGACTGCTGCGTACCAGCGACGAATTCGAGAAGGAAGGGGTTTTCACCGGCAGTTACTGCATCAATCCTCTCACCGGTCGGCAGATGCCGGTGTACCTGGCCAATTTCGTTCTGATGGATTATGGCACCGGTGCGGTCATGGCCGTGCCCACTCATGATCAGCGCGATTTCGAGTTCGCCCGCAAATACCGCCTGCCGCTCCAGGTGGTCATCCAGCCAGCGGGGGACACCCTCGCCCCGGAGACGATGACCGCAGCCTGGGTGGATGCCGGCATCATGGTCAATTCCGGACCGTTCGACGGACTCGATAATGAAACCGGCAAGCAGCGTATTGCCGAGCACCTGGAGGAGCAGGGTCATGGCCGGCGCACCGTCAACTACCGTCTGCGCGACTGGCTGGTTTCACGCCAACGCTATTGGGGAACGCCGATTCCGGTGGTTTACTGCGATAGCTGCGGCACCGTGCCCGTTCCCGAAGATCAGCTGCCGGTGGTTCTCCCCACCGATGTGGCCTTCACCGGCGAGGGTGGCAGCCCCCTGGCCAAGCTGGAAAGTTTCGTCAAAACCAGCTGTCCATGCTGCGGCGCTTCGGCCAGACGGGAAACCGACACCTTCGATACGTTCGTGGAGAGCTCCTGGTATTTCCTGAGATACGCCTGTCCGGACTTTCTCGGCGGACCGGTGGAGCGCCAGGCTGCCGATTACTGGATGCCGGTCGATCAGTATATCGGCGGCGTCGAGCACGCCGTCATGCATCTGCTCTACGCCCGTTTCTGGACCAAGGTTATGCGCGATCTTGGCATGATCAGCGGTGACGAGCCGTTCAGCAATCTGCTGACGCAGGGGATGGTCTGCATGGAGACGCGTTCCTGTCCGGAGCACGGCTGGCTGTATCCGGAGGAGGTTGATGGCGACCGTTGCTCCCGGTGCGCGACTCAGGTCGTGGTGGGGCGCAATGAAAAAATGAGCAAATCGAAGAAGAACGTAATCGATCCCGATGGGCTGATTTCCCGCTACGGGGCGGATACCGCACGCCTGTTCACCTTGTTCGCGGCGCCGCCGGAGAAGGGGCTGGAGTGGAACGATCAGGGGGTCGAGGGGTGCTCGCGTTTCCTGCACCGCGTCTGGCGACTGGTTTACGACCACCTTGACGTAGTCCGGGGGGCAGGCGGTCTCGATCCCGCAGCGCTCGACGAATCCGCCCGTGACTTGCGCCGTCAGGTGCATCGCACCATACGCAAGGTCACCGACGATGTCGACGGCCGCTTTCAATTCAATACGGCCATCGCGGCGATCATGGAATTGATCAACGCCATCAGCGCCTGGCCGGGGAAGAAGCAATCTCCCGCAGTCCTGCGTGAGGCGCTGGAAACGGTGGTGAGGCTGCTCGGGCCGTTCGTTCCCCATGTTGCCGAGGAGTTGTGGTGGACGTTTGGCTACCGGGACGGCCTTGAAGCCCATGGCTGGCCGGTTTGCGATGAAGCGGCCCTGACTGCGGCCTCGGTGCTGATCGTGGTGCAGGTTAACGGCAAGGTGCGCGGCAAGGTGACCGTCCCGGCCGATGCCGATGAGGCGGCGGTGCAGGCCGCGGCTCTGGCCGATGTCAACGTCGTCCGTTTCCTCGAAGGGCTGACCGTGCGCAAGGTTGTCGTGGTGCCCGGGCGCCTGGTCAGTGTGGTGGCGGGATGAGTGCGCGCACGTTTGGCTGGCTTTTGTCCGTGGTCGTGCTGGCGGCCGGTTGTGGTTACCATGTGCCCGGGGGCGGCGACAAGTGGGCCGGGGAGGGGGGGCGAACGCTTTGCGTGGAGCTGTTTGCCAACCGCACCACCGAGCCTTACCTCGATTCCATCCTGACTGACGAAGTCAGTGTTCAGTTCTCGCGGCTGCGTCTGGTCGAGTTGACCGAACGTTGCGGCAGTGCCGACCTGCGTCTGGGCGGGACGATTACTTCTTTTTCCAGTTCCAACCTGGCCTACAACCCGAAGGACGAGATCAGCGAATACAGTGCGAGTGTGGCGGCGACCGCGCAACTGGTCCGGCGCTCGGACGGCAAGGTCCTCTGGCAGGGCAGTTTGTCGCGCAGCGAGGTTTACTCGGCCCAGGATAACAAGAGCCAGCAACAGGCCGGCGAAAGCCTGGCGGCCCGTACCGCTTCCCGGCGTCTGGCCGAAGATCTGGTTGCCCGTCTCCTGGAAAATTTCTGACCGGTCGTCATGACCTTTGAACAGTTCACCCAGGCGGTGCGTGCAGATCGTCTTCCGCCGCTGCTTCTTCTTTGCAGTGAAGAGAGTTATTTCCTGGACCAGGCCGTCAAGCTTGTCAGTTCTCTGGTCCCCTGCGAATCCCGTGATTTCAACCTGACCGTGCTGTACGGTCGCGATATGAAGGGGGCCGATCTGGTCGATCAGGCCCGGACGCTGCCGGTGTTTGCCGACCGCCGTGTGGTGATTGTCAAAAACGTCAACGAAGCTCCCGCCGACCAGTTGGAACAGTTTTCCTCCTACCTCGATAACCCCGTTGACGAAACCCGGTTGCTGGTCACCGCGTCAACAATCGACAAACGGCGCAAGTTTTTTCAGAAATTTGCCCAGGCGGGGGAGATTGTCGAATTTCGCAAGCTTTACGATAACCAGATCCCCCAGTTTGTTCGCGATCAGGCGAAAAGCTGCGGCCGGACCTTTACTGCTCCGGCCTTGAAATTGTTCTGCCGCAGGGTGGGAGCCAACCTGGCGGAGATTGTCGGCGAGATCGATAAACTGACCAGTTATGCCGGCGATCGGGACTTTTTCGAGGAGGATGATGTCGCGGCGATTGTGGCCGACACCCGGATCGAAAGCGTCTTTGCCATGATTGACGCCCTTTGCGCCGGGCAAAAGGGCGAGGCGCTGCGACAGCTTGACCGTCTTCTCGCGGACGGTCAGCCGCCCTTGGTTATCCTGACCATGCTGATCCGGCAATTCCGCCAGCTGTGGAAGACCAAGGCGCTGCTGGCGCAAGGTGTGCCGCAAAAGGAGTTGGCGCGGCGTATCGGTATCAATCCGTATTTTCTGAATAATCTGCTGGCCCAGGCCGATCGTTATGATGATGAGCAACTCCGTGCCATCTACCCGCGTCTTTTGGAAGTGGATCAGGCGCTCAAGTCAAGCGGTGATTCCAGGGCTTATCTCGAGCAGTTGCTGTCGGTACTGGCCGCCAGGCCGGTCGCCGGGCGCAGATAAAAAAAGGAGCCGCTTGCGCGGCTCCTGGCAAAGTCCGACTCTGACTGAAATGACCAGTACTTAAGGCTTCGCCACCATGGTATTGACCAGCTTGGTAAGGCGACTGATCTTGCGGCTGGCGGTTGCCTTGTGAATGACCCCTTTGGTCGCCGCCTTGTCGATGCAGGGAACTGCCTTTTCGAGCATGGCCTGGGCGACTTCGCTGTCCCCTTCAGCGACGGCTACACGCACTTTTTTGACGTAGGTGCGCATGGTAGAGCGGATATGGGTATTGCGTGCATTGCGAATTTTGTTCTGCCGATTGCGTTTTTCTGCCGATTTGTGGTTAGCCACAGTGTATCCTCCGGGAACGATCTGCCGGTATAATACCGGCTTGCGAGATGCTTTATAACATTGCCATGCAAGCCAGTCAAGATAAAAAATGTCAAATCTTTCTTTAAATGTTATTGAATATCATAGTGTTAGCTAAAAAAAATACGGTATTAACAAAAAATAATCATATTTTTCGGGAGTTTTAACGGCTTCTATGCAGGAAAAACGGCGGATTGCCAGGGCGACGGGCATCATGGCGTTGGCCACCGGTCTGAGCCGGGTTGCCGGATTACTGCGCGACATGGTTGTGGCTGCGGTGTTCGGTGCAGGCTATGCCGCCGATGCGTTTTTTGTGGCATTTACCATCCCCAATCTGCTGCGACGTTTCTTTGCGGAAGGATCGCTGACCGCAGCCTTTGTGCCGACTTTTGCCGAAGTGCATCACAGAGACGGTGTCGAGGCGAGTCGCGAGGTGTTCCGGATATGCTGGACCTTGCTGGTCATGGTGCTGGCCGCTGTGACCATTCTCGGTGTTCTGGCTTCCCCCTGGGTGGTGCAGCTGATCGGCTACGGTTTCGGCGATGTGCCGGGCAAACTTGAGCTGACAGATCTGCTCAACCGCATCATGTTTCCCTACATCTTTTTCGTCAGTCTGGTGGCGTTGCTGGCCGGGGTCCTCAATGTTCACGGTCACTTCCTGTCACCTTCGCTCTCGCCGGTATTCCTTAACCTGGCCATGATCGCTGCGGCACTGTGGCTTGCACCGTTATTCTCGACGCCGATCGTCGCCCTGGCTGTAGGTGTGCTGATCGGCGGGGTCGTGCAACTGATTATGCAACTGCCCGTCCTGTATCGCTACAACTACGACTTGAAATTCGATTTTCGTTTCCGTCATCCGTCGGTGCGTCGGGTCAGCAGGCTCATGATCCCGGGGATCGTCGGCGTAGCCATCTACCAGATCAATGTCGTCGTCACCAGGCTCTTTGCTTCGCTGCTCGAGGAAGGGACGGTTTCCTGGCTCTATTACGGACAGCGCCTGTTCGAGTTCCCGCAAGGGATTTTCGTGGTTTCGCTGGCCCAGGCGGTCCTGCCAAGCATGAGCCGGCAGCTTGCCGCCAAAGATCAGGATGGTTTTCGCGAATCGCTGCGTTTTTCTCTGGCACTGATTCTGCTTGTGACTCTGCCTGCCGCCCTCGGCATGGTTTTCTGTGCGGAGGCGATCTATAGCCTGTTTTTTCTTGGCGGGGCCTTCACGGCGTATGATGTTGCGCAATCGGCCAGGGCCCTGGCCTGGTATGCTCCGGGCCTGGTTTTTGTCGGCATCAGCAGGGTCGTGGCGCCGACCTTTTACGCACTTCAGGATACGCGGACTCCGGTTTGGGTATCGTTCTGGACCTTGCTGGTAAGTATTGTCGCCAGTCTGCTCCTGATGCGCCCGATGCAGCACGCAGGCCTGGCCCTGGCCTTGACCGTCTCCTCGGTATTTAATGCCCTTGCGCTGCTCTGGCTGCTCGACCGGCGACTGCAGGGGATCGCCTTGCGTCATTTGTTCAACTTCTCTTTGCGGTTGCTGCCCGGCCTGCTGGCCATGTCGGTGGTTTCCATTGGCCTGCTCGGGCTGGTTGACTGGCAGGTCAAGGGCGTTTTCTGGCAGCGCCTGATGCTGCTGTTGGGGGCGGTTGCCTGCGGCAGCGTCAGTTACCTGGCGGGCTGCTGGTTGTGCCGGGTCGGAGAAGTCAGCAAGCTCTGGGAGCTGGTATCGGCGCGTATCTCACGGCGCCGCCGGGAGCAGGCTCATGCCGGTTGAGCACGTTGCCACCCTGTCGACCCCGATCGGCGTCCTTTCTCTGCGTGCCCAGACTGGCTTGCTGACGCAGGTTACGATCGGCGTCGGAACGGCAGCCATTCTGTCGGAAGAGGCGGTTGATTGCCCGGTGCTTGCTGAAGCCAGGATTCAGTTCGCGGAGTATTTTGCCGCCAGGCGCACGACGTTCGAACTGCCGCTGAAAATGCCGGACTGGCCACCTTTCAGCCTGCGCGTCCTTGAAGCGTTGTGCGCCATCCCGTTCGGGGAGGTGCGCAGCTACGGCGAGGTGGCACGGCTGGCCGGCTCCCCCGGCGCTGCTCGCGCGGTCGGCCAGGTCATGGCGGCCAATCCGCTGCCGATCATTCTTCCCTGCCATCGTGTCATTGCCGCCGGAGGTTTGCCTGGCGGCTATTCCGGCGGTGGCGGGTTGGCGACCAAGGGGTGGCTGCTTGATTTCGAGCGGCGGCATGCAGGGCGGTGAAGATCCGCAATTCTTCGAAAATCGCAGAATTTAGCGCTTGACAGGTTGGCGGCCCATCTGTTAAACAGTGGTCCGCATTTTGGGTGACGGATACAGGCACGTAGCTCAGTGGGAGAGCACTACCTTGACACGGTAGGGGTCGGCGGTTCAATCCCGCCCGTGCCTACCACCCGTACCGGCCCGGAACGCCGTGCTGAGGCATCTCTGGATGCCTCTTTTCGTTATATGGAGTCAAAGCTATGGCGCAGATTCAGATAACTCTGCCGGATGGCAGCGTCCGCGAAGTTCCTGCCGGAACCACGCCGTTGGCCGTTGCCCGCGGTATCGGGGAGCGACTGGCCAGGCAGACGGTCGCGGCGCGGCTCAACGACGAGCTGATCGATGCGACCGCGCCAATCCTGCAAGATTCCCGTCTGCAGCTGATTACGCTGAATACCCCTGAAGGTCTGGAAATCTACCGTCATTCCACGGCGCACCTGATGGCTCATGCGGTCAAGGAACTGTTCGGTACGAAGGTCCAGGTCACTATCGGCCCGGCGATCGAGAACGGTTTCTACTACGACTTTTACAGTCCCGATCACACCTTCAGCCCTGAGGATTTCGAGCAGATCGAAAAGAAGATGGCGGAACTGGCGGCGGCCGATCTGCAGATCGAGCGCCAGACCATTTCCAGCGCCGAAGCAATCCAGCTCTTCGAAACGATGGGAGAGCGCTACAAGGTCGAATTGATTCGCGATCTCGGCGCCGAGGAGGTGTCGCTGTATCGCCAGGGGAGCTTCGTTGACCTTTGCCGTGGCCCCCATATCCCTTCGACCGGTCTGCTCAAGGCCTTCAAGCTGACCAGCGTAGCCGGTGCCTACTGGCGTGGCGACGAGAAGAACGCCATGCTGCAGCGTATTTACGCGACAGCATTCACCGAGCAGAAGGAACTCAATCTTTATCTCGAGAGGCTCGAGGAGGCCAAACGCCGCGACCATCGCAAGCTCGGGCGCGAACTGGATCTCTTCTCTTTCAGTGATGAAGCCGGCGCCGGACTGGTGATCTGGCATCCGAAAGGAGCGCTTCTGCGCACCTTGATCGAGGATTTCGAGCGTCGCGAGCACTTGAAGCGCGGCTACGACATCGTCATGGGGCCGCAGATTCTGCGCACCGAATTGTGGAAGATTTCCGGTCATTTCGACAATTACCGGGAAAACATGTATTTCACCGAGGTGGACGAGCAGGGCTACGGGATCAAGCCGATGAACTGTCTCGCCCATATGCTTATTTACAAGTCGAAGCTGCGCTCCTATCGTGACCTGCCGTTACGCTTTTTCGAATTGGGCACCGTACACCGCCATGAGAAGAGCGGCGTACTGCACGGCCTCTTGCGCGTGCGCGGTTTCACGCAGGACGATGCGCACATCCTCTGTGCTCCCGAGCAGCTCGATGGTGAGATCAAGGGGGTTTTGAGTTTCGTTCGCGAAGTGATGGGCATTTTCGGCTTCGAGTACGAGATGGAACTCTCAACCCGGCCGGAAAAGTCCATCGGCAGCGATGAGGCCTGGGAACTGGCGACCAACGCACTGCTGGGTGCCTTGAAAGATTCGGGTCAGCCCTTTGAAATCAACGAGGGAGATGGTGCCTTTTACGGGCCAAAGATCGACATCAAGCTCAAGGACGCGCTTGACAGAAAATGGCAGTGTGCTACTATCCAGTGCGATTTTACGCTCCCAGAGCGCTTCGATCTTACCTATGTCGGCAGTGACGGCGAACGGCATCGGCCGGTCATGGTCCACCGGGTCATCCTGGGGGCCATTGAACGTTTTATCGGGGTCCTGATCGAGCACTTTGCCGGCAACTTCCCGTTGTGGATCTCTCCGGTTCAAGCGAGAATCGTCAATGTGACCGATGCCCAGGCTGCTTATGTCCAGGAGGTCTGTGACCTGCTGCGTGCTGAGGGAGTCCGGGTACAGGTCGATTTGCGCAACGAGAAGTTGAGTTTCAAGATACGCGAAGCGCAGTTGGAGAAGATTCCGTACATGCTGGTGATCGGCGACAAGGAGTTGGCCAGCGGCACGGTGGCGCCGCGGCATCGCTCCGGGGAGAATCTCGAGGCGATGACGCCGCTTGGTTTTGCCCGTCTGGTGGCCGAAGAGTGCCGGCAGTATAAGTAAGAACATGCAGTCGGTGAGAGCGTAAAGCTTTCGCCGGTTACAGGCAGTCACCGCAACAGCTTTTTTCAGGAGGTGTGCCATAGTCAAGGACAAGACCAACATTAATGATATGATCCGTGCCCGCGAGGTTCGGGTGATCGATGACGAGGGTGGCCAGCTCGGCATTCTGTCGATTGCCGATGCGCTGGCTGCTGCGGAGCAGCGTGGACTCGACCTGGTCGAGGTGGCTCCTGAGGCCCAGCCGCCGGTTTGCCGGATTATGGACTATGGTAAGTTCAAGTATCAACAGAGCAAACGTGCCGCCGAGGCCAAGAAGAAGCAGGCCCGTGTGGAAATCAAGGAAGTCAAGATGCGTCCCAAGACCGAGGAGCACGACTTCCAGTTCAAAGTGAAGAATGCCCGGCGTTTCCTTGAGGAAGGGAACAAGGTCAAGGTGACCATCATGTTCCGTGGCCGTGAGGTCACCCATCCGGAATTCGGCCAGCGTCTGGTCGAGCGGCTGGTGACCGAAGTGGCCGATATCGGGCAGCCGGAGTCTCAGGCAGGGATGGCCGGGCGTTTCATGACCCTGGTGATTGCTCCGAAGAAATAAACATCAAACCGTCTATTTCGCGTCCAGCGATAGCAAGGAGAAGGCGATGCCAAAGATTAAAACCAACCGTGGAGCCGCCAAGCGTTTTGGCAAGACCGGCAGTGGCAAGATTCGTCGCAGCAAGGCGTTTTCCAGCCATATTCTGACCAAGAAGACCACCAAGCGCAAGCGTGGCCTGCGGCGTTCCGCGCTGGTTCACTCCAGCGACGCCAAGAACATTCAGCAGCTGATTCCGTACATGTAAATTTATCGACTGTGAACTGAGGGGTCCTGTCTCCCCCTTCAGATCCAGAAGCGGGTTACCCGCAGAATCCAACGAAGGAGCTACACCATGCCAAGAGCAAAAAGAGGATTCAAAGCGAGACGCAGACGTAACAAGGTACTGAAACTGGCCAAAGGTTACCGTGGCGCGCGCAGCAAGCTGTTTCGCAGCGCAACCGAGGCCGTCGATCGTGCCCTGAACTATGCGTTCCGTGATCGCAAGGTCCGCAAGCGCGATTTTCGCGCCCTGTGGATTGCCAGGATCAACGCGGCAGCCCGCGAAAACGGCCTGTCGTACAGCCGTCTGGTGTTCGGGATCAAGCAGGCCGGGATCGCCCTGGACCGCAAGATCCTGGCGCAGCTCGCGGTGACCGACCCCCCCGGGTTCAGCGCCGTGGTCAGCCAGGCCAAGACCCGACTGCAGTAAGCGTCTGATCGCGCGAGAAGAGATGGGCTGCGGCCCATCTCTTTTTTTTTCGGGGATCGACTTTGTTCCAGCAAAGGATGTGATGGCAATGAACGAACAATTGGCTGCGCTCGAGCAGCACGCCCGGCAAGCAGCGGCCGCGGTGACCTCCGAGCACGATCTGCAACAGGTGCGGGCCAGATTCCTCGGCAGGAAAGGGGAGTTGACCGGTTTGCTGAAGGGGATGAGCGAATTGCCGGCTGAGCAGCGGCCCGCCTTTGGTGCCCGGGCCAATCTGGTCAAGGAAAGCCTCGAAGCCCTGTTCGATGCGTGCCTGGAGGAGATTCGCCAACGCGAATTGCAGCGGCGCCTCTCTGCCGAACAGGTCGATGTCACCCTCCCTGGTCGACGCCAGCGCCGCGGCTACAAGCATCCGATCACCCAGGTCACCGAGGATCTGGTGGATATTTTCGCACGGCTCGGTTTCGGTGTGGCCGAGGGGCCGGAGGTCGAGCGGGATTTTTATAATTTTGAAGCGCTCAATATTCCCCGCGATCATCCTGCCCGCGACATGCAGGATACCTTCTATGTGTCCGATGATGTTGTGCTGCGCACCCACACCTCTCCGGTGCAGATCCGCACCATGCTCAATACGCAGCCGCCGGTGCGTGTCGTGGCGCCCGGAACGGTCTACCGCCGCGACTCCGATATCACCCATAGCCCGATGTTTCACCAGATCGAGGGCTTCCTGGTCGACCGGCACGTGACTTTCGGTGATCTCAAGGGGATTCTGACCGCCTTCATCACCGAGTATTTCGGTGCCGGAACCGGCGTGCGCTTCCGGCCATCGTTCTTTCCCTTCACCGAGCCGAGCGCCGAAGTCGATATCCAGTGCGTCATTTGCGGCGGCAGCGGTTGCCGGGTCTGCAAGAATTCCGGTTGGCTGGAGATTCTCGGCAGCGGCATGATCGACCCCGAGGTGTTCAAGGCTGTCGGCTACGATCCTGAAATCTATTCCGGGTTTGCCTTCGGCATGGGGATCGAGCGCATCGCCATGCTCAAGTACGGGGTGAACGATCTACGCTTGTTTTACGAGAACGATCTGCGCTTTTTGCGGCAATTCTAAGGGCGAAGCGCGGAATTCAGAGGTCAGAATTCAGAATACAAGAAATTTTCGAAAACAGCAGGTTCTGGTTTGATTTGAACTCCTGAATTCTGAATTCTGTATTCCAAAAGGGTTTGTCATGAAAGTCACCTTGAACTGGCTGAAAGAGTATGTGGAGATCGACCTTTCCCCCGAGGAACTGGCTCATCGCCTTACCATGGCAGGGCTCGAAGTCGATGCCATGGAGCGTCTTGGGGAGGGGTTGGACAGCGTCATCGTCGCCCGGCTGGCCGATGTCCGGCCGCATCCTGATGCCGACCGTCTGACTCTGTGTACCGTCGAAACCGGCAGCGAAACGCTTCAGGTCGTCTGCGGCGCCACGAACCACAAGTCCGGCGACCTGGTCGCCCTTGCCCAGGCCGGCACCGACCTGCCGGGCGGGTTGAAGATTAAAAAGTCGAAGATTCGCGGTCAGGAATCGTGCGGGATGCTCTGCTCGGTCAGCGAACTCGGTCTGGCCGCCCGCTCCGAGGGGATTCTGATCCTCCCCTCCGGACTGCCGCTTGGCAAACCGGTCTTTGATGTGCTCGGCCTCAAGGATGTCCGTTTCGAGCTGGGCCTGACACCGAATCGTCCCGACTGCCTGAGCGTGGTCGGCGTCGCCCGCGAAGTGGCCGGGATGACAAAGGGAGCCTTGCGCCTGCCGGACATTTCGATGGCCGAAAGCACCACGCCGGCCTGCGACAGGACTTCGGTCACCATCGAGGATGCCGAGTTTTGCCCGCGCTACGCGGCGCGCCTGATCGAGGGCGTGGTCATCGGGCCGTCACCCTCCTGGCTGGTCAAGCGTCTGGAGTCTGTCGGCATGCGCTCGATCAATAACGTGGTGGATGTGACCAACTTCGTGATGATGGAGCTGGGGCAACCGTTACATGCATTCGATTTCGACAGGCTGCGCGAGCGGCGTATCGTCGTACGGCGCGCAGCCGACGGGGACACCTTCACAACCCTGGACGGTCAGGTCCATAATCTGCTGGCCGATGATCTGGTGATCTGCGATGGAGCAGGGCCGGTCGCGCTGGCCGGGATCATGGGTGGAGAAAATTCCGAGGTTCGCCCTGAAACTGTCAATATCCTGCTGGAGAGTGCCTATTTCAACCCTGGGGCCATTCGCCGCACCAGCAAACGCCTCGGCCTGCATACGGAATCTTCCCATCGCTTCGAGCGCGGCGGCGATGTCGATATCGTACCGGTCGCTCTCGACCGGGCCGCGGCGCTGATCGCCACATTGGCCGGGGGGAAAGTTGCCGGCGGTGTGGTTGATCAATACCCGCAGGCTCTGCCCAAGCGCCGTTTGACGGTTACGGCCGCGCGTGCCAGTAAACTGCTCGGCCTGACCGTGACAAGTGAGGAAATCCGCCAGGTGCTCGGCGGCATCGGTTTGTGCGGAGAAGTCCAGCCGGACGGTTCGCTGCGCGTCGATGTGCCGCATTTCCGGCCGGATGTGGAACGTGAAATCGATTTGATTGAAGAGGTGGCGCGTCTGATCGGTTATGAGCGGATTCCGGTGACCATGCCGACCGGCAAGATGCACGACCAGCCGCTTCCGCGCCATCTGCAACTGGAGGGCAAACTGCGCGATCTGATCGTCAGCCTGGGATTCGCAGAGGCGATCAATTATTCTTTCGTGGCGGCTAATTCAGTCGATCGCCTGAAACTTGGCGAAGACGATCCCCGGCGTGCGCATGTGGCGGTTCTCAATCCGCTGACCGAGGAGCAGGCGGTCATGCGCACCTCCCTGATCCCGAGCCTGCTGGAAACGGCAGCGCGCAACATCGCTTACCGTACCAGCGACCTGGCGTTATTCGAACTGCGCTCAGTTTTTCTGCCTTTGCCGGGCGAAGAACTTCCCCGGGAGCAGTTGCGCTTGACGGCCTTGCTGACTGGCCGTCGGGAGGTCGAAGGGTGGGCGCAGCATGGCGATAACGTCGATTTCTTCGATATCAAGGGGATTGCTGAAGAACTGGTCGGGCAATTGCGCGTCAAGGACGTGCAGTGGCTCCCGGAACATGGCGAACGCTTCCTCCATCCCGGCAAGTCGTGTGCTCTCACCTCCGGCAAACTTGCGCTGGGGACGCTCGGTGAAATCCACCCGCAAGTGCTGCGGGCCTTCGACATCAGCCAGCCGGTCCTGCTGCTCGACCTGGACGCCGATGCACTTTTTGCCGCTGCCGGCAATCACCCCGGATTCCGTCCCCTGTCCCGTTATCCTGATATCGAACGCGACAGCGCTTTCCTGGTCGATGAGTCGGTTACGGCCAGGCAGGTTTTCGAAACTCTGGGGCAGGTGCGTCTCAAGGACCTGGAAAGCGTGGTGCTGTTCGATGTTTACCGGGGTGCAGCGCTTCCGCCGGGCAAGAAGAGCCTGGCCATTCGCGCCCGCTATCGTGCGCTCGACCGGACCCTGACCGATGAACTCGTGCAGGAGTTGCACACCCGCCTGGTTCAGGCCATGAAAAAGTCTCTCGGAGCGGAACTGAGATAAAAAACTGTTGCTGCCGCTTCAGGCTTTGTGCTATAACCGCCCAGAATTCAAGCGGATATTTTCAGGAGGTGGTTTTCCATGACCAAGGCTGATCTCGTCGAAAACGTCTATCTCAAGACCGGATTCTCTAAGAAAGAGTCGGCCGAGATTGTGGAAATGGTTTTCGACCTCATGAAAGACACTCTTGAACGTGGTGAGAAGATCAAGATTGCCGGCTTCGGCAATTTTGTTGTCAAGGACAAATCGACCCGTCGCGGCCGTAATCCCCAGACCGGCGAGGAAATCGAAATCACTTCGCGCCGCATCCTGACGTTCAAGCCCAGTCAGGTTCTCAAATCCTCCATTAACACCAAGGAGGAGTAGTCACTCCGGTCCTGACGACCCATGGACCCGCAGATTCCCGACAAGCTCTATTTCAAAATCGGTGAGGTCGCTGACCTCACCGGCGTAAAGCCTCACGTTCTGCGTTACTGGGAAAGTGAGATTTCAGCGATCCGTCCGACCAAAAACCGCAACCAGCAGCGCCTCTATCGCCAGCGCGACATCGAACTGATCCTGCGTCTGAAGGATTTGCTTTACGCCCAGGGCTACACCATTGCCGGTGCCCGTAACCTGTTGCGGCGCAAGGCGACAACCTCGCCCCAGCCCGTGGAAGCACCCCCTGCAACTGCGCCTGCATCAATACCTGCCGATCTGCCACTCCCCGCATCGGCCGACGGGCAGCTGTTCTTGCCGCTCGGTGGTGGCAAGGAGCGCCGTCTGCTTGCCGAATTGAAGCAGGATCTCTGCCGCTTGCGCAACTCTCTGGCAGCTCATCCGAAATCTGTTCACACTCGCTGAATTTTGTGCTGATTCTGGCCACAAACGACGACGGCATCCACTCCCCCGGGCTTCGGGAGATGGTTTGTGCCTTGCAGGATCTCGGCCGCGTGGTGGTGGTGGCGCCGGACCGCGAGCGCAGTGCCGTCAGTCACGCCCTGACCCTTCATTCACCGCTTCGGGCTGCGATCCAGGCCCCCGGCTGGTGGGCGGTTGACGGTACCCCGACCGATTGCGTGAATCTCGGCATTCACGGCCTGCTGCAGGAAAAACCCGCGCTGGTCGTCTCCGGGATCAATCAGGGGGGGAATCTGGGTGATGATCTGACCTACTCCGGAACCGTGGCGGCCGCCATGGAAGCGACGCTGATGGGGGTGCCGGCTCTGGCCGTGTCTCTCGCCGCGGATCGTTTCCATGCCGAAGACTATCGCTGGTGCGGAGGCTGGGTTGTCCGGCTGGCCCGGCAGATTCTGGAACATGGCCTGCCCACCGATACTTTTCTCAATGTGAACATCCCGAAGGGCGAGCCTTTGGGGATGCGCCTGACGCGTCAGGGAAAGCGCCGTTATGCCGATGCGGTGGTACGTAACGTCGATCCGCGCGGCCGTTCCTACTACTGGATCGGGGCGGGAGAGCTGGCTTTTCAGGAACTGTCCGGGACGGATTCGCATGCCATTGAGCACGGCTATGTCTCCGTGACCCCGCTGCATCTCGACCTTACCAACTACGCCGCGTTCGAACGCCTGCGCAGTTGGTGCCCGGAGAACAACAACGGCGGGGATGGTCCCGATGCGTGATTACAATATCGCCCGGCGGCGCATGGTCGAAGAGCAAATCAAGGCTCGCGGGGTCAACGACCCCCGGGTCATCGAAGCGATGACCAAGGTTCCCCGCCACCTGTTTGTCCCGGAAGCGCTCGCTTCTCAGGCTTACACGGATTTCCCCCTGCCGATTGGCGAACGACAGACCATTTCGCAACCCTACATGGTTGCACTGATGAGTGAGTCCTTGCAGCTCAAGGGTGACGAGAAGGTTCTCGAGGTCGGCACCGGGTCCGGATACCAGGCTGCCGTGCTCGCACTTTTGGCCAGACAGGTGTTCTCCCTGGAGCGGATACCCGCTCTGGCCCGTCAGGCCCGGCGCACCCTTGACGCGTGCGGATTCGCCCGGGTCAATGTCCGCCTGACCGACGGGACTTTCGGCTGGGAAGAGGAGGCTCCCTTTGACGGGATCATGGTGACCGCCGGCGCTCCGTCGGTTCCGCAGCCGTTCCTCAAACAGCTGGCCATCGGCGGCCGGCTGGTTATTCCGGTCGGTGATCGTAGTACGCAGATACTGATCAGGATCACGCGCACCGGTGAAAGCACGTTTCGCGAGGAGCGCCTGCTCGGTTGTCGTTTCGTGCCGCTGGTGGGAGACTACGGCTGGAGCGACGAGGGCTGACGATGCTCCGTTACGGGCTTGCCGCTCTCTTGCTCTTGATCGTGGCCGGATGCGTCTCGCGGGGGGTCTATCACGTTGTCAAGCCAGGACAGACCTTTTACCGGATCGCCAAGACCTATGGTCAGGATGAAAAGGAGCTGGCGGCCATCAACGGGATCAAGGACCCGACGCAGCTGACCGCCGGGCAGCGTATCTACATCCCCGGAGCCGACAAGGTGCGCAAGGTCCAGCCCACTGACCCGCCCAAAGCGCCTCCAGCCCCGAAAGTTCCACCGCCGCCGAAAGCGGCGGGCAAATCCGCAACCAGGACGACAGTGCCTGGCAAGGAGTCGGATAAAGTCAAAAAACCGGCGGCGGCCAAACCTCTTCCCGACGAGAAGGTTCAGGGGCCGCCACCGGTTCCCGGTACCTTCTTGTGGCCGGCTCGCGGGCAGGTGGTCGGAGAATTCGGCGCGGCGGACGGCAAGAACAGCAAGGGGCTGGAGATTGCCGTTCCGTATGGCACACCGGTTACGGCCGCTGCCGCCGGCAAGGTGATTTACAGTAACAGCGGCATCCGCGGCTATGGCAATCTGGTGATTATTGAGCATGCCGACAATTATTTTACCGTCTATGGTTACAACGCCAAGAATCTTGTCAAGGTTGGCAGCTTTGTCGGGCAGGGGGAGAAGGTGGCCCTGAGCGGTACGCCGCCGGATGGCAAAACCCCTCGACTTCACTTTGAAATCAGAAAAGGCAAGACCGCCGTCAACCCGATTTTTTTCTTGCCATGAGGGATGGGCTTTCATAGACTCAGGGCGGTTTTTTTGCCCAATGGAAAGTGAATTGACATGGAAAAGACCCCGGGTGAAATTGACAAACTCGAGATCGATATCGAGGACGAGGATATCGAGCCCGATGATCTCGGCGCCGAAGATGACCTTGATGTCGAAGGTGACGATGAGGCCTTTCCTGCAGAGGCTGCTTTCGACGACGACCCGGCCCTGGAAGAAGACAATGGCAGCAGCGACGATGAGGGCGAATATGCCGACCACGGGCGTGACGCCATCAAGCTTTATCTGCGGGACATCCAGAAAACCACACTGCTGACCGCCGAGCAGGAGCGGGACTTGGCGCAGCGCATCGACCAGGGCGATATGGCGGCGCGTGACCGGATGATCGAGTCGAATCTGCGCCTGGTGGTCAAGATCGCCAAACGCTACATGAATCGCGGTCTGCCGTTTCTTGATTTGATCGAAGAGGGGAATCTCGGACTGATCAAGGCGGTCGAGCGTTTCAAGCTCAGCAAGGAATGTCGGTTCTCCACCTACGCAACCTGGTGGATTCGCCAGTCGATTGAGCGGGCGCTGGTCAACCAGAGCCGCACGATCCGCCTGCCGGTGCATGTCTCCGATGACATCAACCGCCTGGTCAAGGTGACGCGCAATCTCCAGCAGCAGCACAACCGCGAGCCGCAGGTTAAGGAAGTCGCCGATGCCATGGGGGTTGATCCTGCCTACGTGCGCCGGTTGATGGTGCTGATCAAAAAGACCTATTCTTTCGAGCATCCGATGGGCGAGAACAGTGATTACAGCCTGATCGATACCATCGAGGATACGGCTTCGGTGAATCCTGAGGATCTCGCCGAGTGGCGCAACAAGTACCGGCCGATCCGCGAGTTGTTCCTGACCACCGACAAGGACGATAACGATCCGCTCAATGACTCGGAAAAACGTCTGCTTGACAGAATCCGTGCCGTCCTCAATGAGCATGAACTGAGCATCCTCAAGCGGCGTTTCGGACTCGACGATGTCACCCAGCAGACCCTGGACGTGATAGGCCAGTCGTCCGGAGTGACACGCGAGCGGATTCGCCAGATCGAGTCGAAGGCGCTGCAGAAGATTCAGCAGATCATCAGGGAAGAGGATAACCTGGCACTGTGATCGGGGAGGTTGGCGGCATGGATGAATTGAAGCGTATCATTCGGGATGTCCCGGATTTTCCTAAAAAGGGCATTATTTTCAAGGACATCACCACGCTCTTGTCTGATGGCCGGAGCTTCCACCGCATGGTCGATCTGATCGCCCATCGCTACGTGGGGCAGCACATCGACAAGATCGTCGGCGTCGAAGCCCGTGGCTTTGTGCTCGGCTCGGCGCTGGCATACAAACTGGGTGCCGGCATCACCCTGGTACGCAAGCCAGGCAAACTGCCGTACCGAACCCGCAAGGTTACTTACGATCTGGAATACGGCACCGACACCCTGGAAATCCACGAGGATGCGTTCAAGCCCGGCGATCGTGTCATTATTGCCGATGATCTGCTGGCGACCGGTGGCACCGTGGGGGCCGTCGTCAAACTGGTCGAAGGGCTCGGCGCCGAAATCGTCGAGTGCGCTTTCATGACCGAGCTGGAGTTCCTGCACGGCCGCGACAAGCTTCCGGCCGGCAAGGTCTTTAGTCTGTTGACGTTCTAGGATTCAGCTCAGTCTCGTAGCTCAGTTTTCAATACTGTTTTTCAGGCCCCGTAGCTCAGTTGGATAGAGCAACCGCCTCCTAAGCGGTAGGCCGTGCGTTCGAGTCGCGCCGGGGCCGCCAAACCGGCAGCCCCGGATTTACCCGGGGCTGCCCGACTTGAACGGAATACAGATATGCCCGTCAAGAGACTTGTCTCCTCCCTGCTGCTATCACTGCTGGCCATAGCCGCTCCAGCCATCGCCGCCGATTTCACCGATCCGGCAACCGGTATGGAATTCGTTCTGGTCAAGGGCGGATGTTTTGTACCGGACCAACCCGCCACAGTCGCTGAAAGTGATTCTCAAAGCCCCGTCGAGGAAACCTGCATCAATGACTTCTATATGGGCAGGTACGAGGTCACTCAGGCGCAATACCTCAAGATTGTCGGCAAGGCTTCAACCTTCAAGGGATTGTGTCCCGACTGCCCGGTCGTCAACATAACCCATGACGATGCCGAAAAGTTCCTTGCACAGCTTTCCCGGGAAAGTCAACTCGCCTATCGCCTCCCTTACGAGGATGAGTGGGAATTTGCCGCCACGGGCAGGAATGCAGGGCAGCAGTGGCCTGGCACCAGCGAGGCTGGCAAGTTGGTCGACTATGCCTGGTATGCGGCCAACAGCGGCAACCAGTATCAACCTGTCGGCCAGAAGCGCCCGACCCGGCAAGGGATTCACGATTTGGCCGGTAATGTCGCCGAATGGTGCGCGGATGTCTATTATGAGCGTCCCGGCAACAGCCAGTCCCAGCCCGACCTGGTGCTGCGCCACTCCGTTCGCGGCGGCAGCTATCGTGACGACCCGGAGCGCTTGAAAGCCAAGGCGCGGGGCTATCTCAAGCCGATAGTGCGGCCGGCCCACAAGGCAACCAACGGCACATATGATGTCGATCTCGGTTTCCGGGTCGTTCTCCCTGCGGAACGCCTTCGTTTCAAGTCGCTTTATCGCGACCTGGCCAGCGGGAGCGCGGCTCAGGTGGCACCTTCCGTTCGCAAGCTGAAGAGCAAGACGCTGTCGCCGAGAGGGCAGGGGGAGTTGATTCTGGCGGCGCTCGACCTGCTTCCCGAACAGAACCTCTCCGCGGAGATCGCGGCGCTGATCAAGCAGGGGGCGGATGTTAACGTGCGCAACGCGGCAGGAAATACCCCGCTGCTTGTGCTTTACGAGCGGATGTTGGGACACCTCTGGGGCGACAGCGCCGAGAAGGTTCACACCGGCGCGGATAATCTGGCCTGCAAACTGGCCTCGCTGCTGGTCGAGGCCGGGGCCGACGTCAACGCGCGCGACGCTTCGGGAAGGACGGCGCTGACCTTGGCCGCGGAGCTTGGCGCACGCAAGTCGGTACAGCTTCTGGTCGAGGCCGGAGCTGACGTCAATCTCGTCGACCGGCAATCGCAGACTCCGCTGATGCATGCCTGCAAATCCCGGTATCAATATGTGTCAAATTCTGCCGAGGCCGGCAGCGGCTGGGACGAAGACATCCTGGTGGCGGGGATTCGCAAAAAATATGAGCAGATTGCCAAGTTGCTCGGCAGCGCCGGAGCCGACCCCGGCATCAAGGATGCGTCCGGAAAAACAGCCATCGACTATGCTCGCGAGAGTGGCAGCGAAAACCTGGTGAAGTACGTCGCCCGTTCCAAGAGCTGAGTCTTTTTCTGTCAGTCCGTCAGGTCCGGCACCGGGGAGCAATCCCCGGTGTTTTTTTGTCACGCCCCTCGTTTATTGACTTATTCTGACGTATTGTGTCCGCTATAATACCTTACCTGGCGAGTCTCCTATTGGCATGCGGTATGCATAATAATATCAACAAAACTACGGGCAAGGAGGCGGCTATGCAAGGACATCCAGGCAAGCTCATCGAAAGCCCGCTCCCGGTCGGGGAAATGCTGCAGCGCGCGAAAGCGGGCGATCCAGGTTGCCAATATCGCGCGGCCATCCGCTACCTGCAGGGGCAGGGCGTCCGGAAGAATCTGCGGCAGGCACTCAAATGGCTGGAAAAAGCCGCCTCACAGGGCGACATCGATGCCCTGCTTGAACTCGGCGGTATCCATCATGACGGCGAAATCGCGGTGCAGGATGACGAGAAGGCCTGCCGCTACTATCGGCGCGCCGCCGAAGCCGGTTCTGCCGCCGGGCAGTTCATGTATGGCAGCTTCCTCATGAAGGGTGAAGGGATCGGTGCCGATCCGGTCGAGGCTCTGGAGTTGCTGGATCTGGCTGCGGCCCAGGGCTACCAGGAGGCCCTGGAGGTGCAAAACTATTTCGCCGAGTTCATCAGTTACGACCCGCGCAAGGGGAAATACGGTCCGTCCTCGATCGATCATGAGTTTCCGGTTCGGCGGCGCACCCTGCTGCTTATGGAACATCTCGGCCGTCCGTGCTATCAGGCGATGAGCCGGGATCTGTCCGAATATCTGCAAATGCACCCGCAATCGGCCGAAGTCGCGCTTGAAGACATCGTCACCCTGCTTGACGCGGCCCTGGGCAGAGGTGAGCCGATCGTGGCTTTTTCCGGCGGGAAACCGGTTCTGGCGGCGGAGAATCCACCATCGGCCGAAGTCGCCAAGCTGCCGCAACGGTAAAGTGATCTGTTCTGGATGATGAACAGCGGCTGTCATCCCCCGGCCCCAAGGGCCGGGGGATTTTTAGTTCCCTTTCAAGGCCATGACCCGGTCGAACATGGCGGATAAAGAGCCCCCCTCGTCGCAGGCCTCGCTGACCATGATGTCCCGGCATTCCGGGCGCAGCAGCTCCTGTGGAATCTCATCGATGAAACGGCTTCGGTCGCGGGGTTCCATCTTGCCGTACTTCTTGCGCTCCTGGGCATGCAGCAGGGTCAGCTTTGTGCGGGCACGGGTCACTCCGACGTAGAACAGGCGCCGCTCTTCATCGACATCATAGGTTTCGCTGACCGATTTTTTATGCGGCAGGAAGCCTTCCTCGCAGCCGGGGAGGAAAACCTGGGGGAATTCCAGCCCCTTGCTGGAATGCAGGCTCATCAGGACCACCGCATCCTGGGCCAGTTTTTTCTCCTTGCTGTTATCGCCGGGTTCATCACGGTCGAGCAGGGCCACGGTTTCCAAAAAGCCGGTCAGAGTCGGATTGGCTTCCCTGGCCATGTAGCGGGCGATGGCATTGACGATCTCCTCGACGTTTTCGACGCGCCGATCCGCCTGTTCCCGCGATTCCGGCGCCCGCCGCAACTCCTCGGCAATGCCGACCGTGTCGAACAGGCTGCGGGTGATCGCCGCGAGGTCGCCTCCGGTGCGGTAACGTTTACGGTAGCTTTCGACCAGGTTGACGAAGCCGGCGATGGCCTCGGCCGCCTTCGGACTGATGGTCTCGACAGCCCCGGCATCGCGCATCACCTGCCAGAGCGGCCGCTGCATGCTTACCGAAGAGCGGATCAGCAGGTCGGCAGTGGTTCGTCCGATGCCGCGCCGCGGGTAGTTGAGGATGCGCAGCAGGTTCACCTCGTCGAACGGGTTGACCAGGAAACGCAGGTAGGCAATGGCATCACGCACTTCCTTGCGGTCGAAGAACTGCTGGCCGCCGATCAGAACGTAGGGGATGCGGGACAGGCGCAGTTCCTGCTCGAAGACCAGGGTCTGGGCGTTGGTGCGCAGCAAAATGGCATGATCGCGATAATGCATCTGCCGCTGCAGCAGGTTCTGGTGAACCCGCTCCACCACGGCCCGGGCCTCGTCGTCGGCATCCTGGCAGGTGACCAGGGAAACCTTGTCGCCGGCATCACCGGCGGTCCAGAGCCTTTTCTCCTTGCGCTGTTGATTCTGGCAGATCACCGCGTTGGCAGCGGCAAGGATGTTGCCGGTTGAGCGGTAGTTCTGCTCCAGGCGGATGACCCTCGCTCCGGGGAAGTGGCGTTCGAAGTCGAGAATGTTCCCCGGCTCGGCACCTCGCCAGCCGTAGATCGACTGGTCATCGTCGCCAACCACGCAAAGATTGCACCATTTGCCGGCAAGTCTGCGCACCAGTTCGAACTGGGCCGCATTGGTGTCCTGGTATTCGTCGACCATGACATAGCGAAACCGTTCCTGGTAGCGTTCCAATACCTGCGGATGCTCATCGAACAGACGTACGGTGAGCATGAGCAGATCGTCGAAATCCAGGGCATTGTAGCTTTTCAGGCTCTTCTGATACTCCGGATAGACGCGCCTGACCATGGCTCCGATTACGTCACCCTCCATGCATGGTCCCAGCCGGTCCGGGGCGATCAGGCGGTTCTTGGCATCGGAGATTTTCCACAGGATGTGGTCGGCATTCAGACCGTGGTCGGCGTCGATCGCCGCCATCAGGTCACGAACCAGATGCTGCTGGTCACTGGCCCCGTAGATGCTGAAGTTGCGCTTGTAGCCCAGGGATTCGATGTCGCTGCGCAGAATTCGCGCACAGAGGGAGTGGAAGGTCGAGAGGGTGATGGCGGCGGCTTGTCTAGGGCCGACCAGTCTGGCCACCCGTTCCTGCATCTCCCTGGCGGCCTTGTTGGTGAAGGTTACGGCCAGCACCTGCTCCGGCGCGACCCCCTTGGTCCCGACCAGATGGGCGATGCGATGCGTCACCACCCCGGTCTTGCCGGAGCCGGCTCCGGCCAGGAGCAGCAGGGGACCCTCGGTATGCAGGACGGCCTCGCGCTGTTGCGGATTCAGCGTTTGCAGGCTCATGCAGCGAACATGACGCGACGATCACGCCGCCGCTGCGCAGGAAGTGGTGGTAGCATGTCAACTCCGGATGCCGATTTGCAGAGGATTTTTGCCGAGAGGGACAGAGCCTCGAGAGCAGAAGCCAACGGATATTAGGGAGAAATGCCGGCAACTTCAAGGGGAAAGCTCATCCCGAAGTTCAGCCTAAAAAACAGGCAAGACAGGAGCCGTGCAGGGGAGGGGGACGCAGGTGTCTTGACTTACCGTCATTGCCCGGGTATGGTATTCATATGAATACCAATGGTGCCTGCCACGATAATCTGACGCATCGCCAGCGCCAGGTTCTCCAGTTTATCGCCTCCTACCAGGATACGCACGGTTATCCGCCCTCCCAGCGGGAGATCGCCGCTTTCCTTCAGGTCAGCGGGACGCTGCCGGTGGGCAAGCATCTCGACGCCCTGGAGAAGAAGGGCTACCTCAAGCGCGACCCCGTTAACCGGGGGATTGCCCTGACGACCCCGGCCAGTCGCTCCCTCTCGCTCCCCATCGCCGGAGCGGTGCGTGCCGGGACCCTCGCTCCCGCCATCGAGGATATCCAGGGGTACTTTGCCGTCGACCAGCTGGCGGTCAGGGGCGCCGGGTGTTTTTTCCTCCGGGTGCAGGGCGAATCGATGATCGACGCCGGCATTTTCGCGCATGATCTCGTGCTGGTACGTCCTCAGGCCAGCGCGGACAACGGCGATATTGTCGTCGCCATGATCGAAGGGGAGGGGACGTTGAAGCGTTTCTTCCGCGAACCGGGGTTCATCCGTCTGCAACCGGAAAACCCGGCCATGGCGCCGATCATCGTGCGTCCCGAGGACGGCGAAGTGATGGTTGTCGGCAAGGTCATCGGCGTCTACAGGAAGATGGAGTAAGCGATGCCGCGCAGGGAGCCGGTCCGCGTCGCCGTCATCTTCGAGCCGGGCAAGCGAATCAAACTCGTCTGGTTCGAGCGCAACCGCCGACAGCACAGGGTGGTCGAGACGACTTATGCCTGGCAGGATCGCGTCGGTGACAGGTTGGAGCAGCATTTTGCCGTGACCGATGGGGAGTCCCTGTTCGAACTGGTTTACTCCCCGCTGGAGGGCACCTGGACGCTTGTCGCGCAGCAGGCGGTGGCATGAACGGTTGGGACCGCGTCATCATGCACTGCGATATGAACGCTTTTTTCGCATCGGTGGAGCAGCAGTGCCATCCCGAATTGCGCGGCAGGCCGATTGCGGTCATCGGCACCGGCCGTACGGTAGTGACAACGGCCTCCTATGAGGCCCGCGCCTTCGGGGTCAAGACGGGGATGAACACCTGGCAGGCCCGGCAGGTATGCCCGCAGCTCATTTTCGTGGTCGGTGACAATCGCAAATACACCGACACTGCGTGTAAAATCGTCGCCATAATGAAGTATTACACTCCATTTGTTGAAGTCTTTTCTATTGATGAGGCCTTCCTCGACGTCACCGCTTCCATCAATCTCTTCGGCAGCGCCGAAACCATTGCCTATCGTTTGAAGGCGCAGATCCGTCATCAACTGGGCCTGACCTGTTCGATAGGGATCGCCCCAAACAAGCTGCTGGCCAAGCTCGCCTCGGACATGCAAAAGCCCGATGGTTTGACGGTTATTGCTCCGGAGCGGGTTGCCGGCGTTCTGGAGCGACTGCCGGTCAAGGAGTTGTGCGGGATCGGGAAGAAAGTCGAGAAGCAGTTGGCCGATCTCAATATCTTTACGTGCGGGCAACTGGGGCGTGCCCCGGTCGACATGCTCGCGCGTCGGTTTGGAGTCAATGGCGAAAAACTGGTGATGATGGGACGGGGGATCGATGATGCCCCGGTGGTTCCGCCAGAGGATGAGGAGGAGGTCAAGAGCGTCGGCCACAGTATGACCCTCGTCCAAGACATCACCGGGCGAGAGGGGCTGGCCAAATATATTCTGCAACTCTCCGAGATGGTCGGCCGACGGGCACGGCGCTACCATGTGACCGGCAAAACCGTGCACCTGACGATTCGCTACGGCGACTTCACGACGCTGGGAAAGCAGCAGACCAGGACGTCACCGACCAACGACAGCCTGGAAATCTACCGCGAGGCAATGGTGCTTCTCGATACTTTCGACCTGGCTCAGCCGGTGCGTCTGGTGGGGGTGCGGATTGCAAACCTGATCCATGAGACCGAGCAGCTGCCGCTCTTTGAAAAGGAGCGCAAGAAGGCTCTGCTGGCGGCGGCGATGGACGAGGCGAACGATCGCTTCGGCGAATTCAGCGTCACCTTTGCCAGCGTCCTGGAAACCGAGGAGAAGGGTTCGCACGTGATCTCCCCGGCATGGCGTCCGGACGGGATTCGGCGGGTGGACGTAAAGTGAATAATTATGAAACGTCGCATAATCTATAGGTTTTGTTTGCTAACTTACTGTTATGCATAGGGTTTCCCATCCCGACTTGCCATTTCTGGCTGTCAGTCATCGTTGCATTGTTGTCCGACATTTTCAACTCCCCTAAAGCGTCAGATCGTTGTCAGAAATCATCTTGCCCCAGAAAATCCAAACTGATATATAGATTTCGCCCATGCTGATCAGATCAGCTGGGTATTTGCCCCGCGCTCTCCCCCCCCCTCCTGAGCGTGGGGCTTTTTTTGTCCTCTCATCCACTAGGAAGGGGAGAAGCCCCACAGGGAAACGGACCCGCTTGCGCGCCATGGAGGCGCCTCGGGCCGCTACCGCCTGCGGCGGTTTCCCTGTGGATTTCTCCTGAACTTTCCCGCCGATTGAAGCACCGAACGCACAGCCTCATGAGAAGCCCACGGGTGGTTCTGGGCCTTGAGTTCGGCGTTGATCGTTTTGACCGCATCCGCAGGGAGAATGCCTTGACGGATGAGGGCATCGAAACGTGAACAGATCGTGATCCGAAAATCATCGTTGCGTTGTTGGGCCAATTCGACTTCCTGCACATCGACCGGACGGGAATCACGAACAGCCCGGATAGCCTGCTGATCGGCGCAGCGCATCAGATTGTGCATGGATTCGAGGAAAGTGACGAAGCCACGGGTGAGACTTTCCGGAATGGCAACTGAGAGGAGGACATAGCCATCCTTGGCCGCCGTGACCTTGACGTCGAGGAACGCGTCTTGATGGAACGGGTCGAATCCCGAAATTTGCCCGTAGAGGGTTTGGAAGCGATCTGGCAAGGGGTGAGCCTTGGCCGAGGTTGCGGAAAGGGTCAGATCACTCATGGCGGTTGACCTTTACGCGGCGTTCCTGTTCGAGGAAACGGCAGACGAGGTGACGGACGATCACGGAGACGGAGAAGCCTTCGCGACGTGCCAGGTCATCAAGCTCATCAAAACGAAAAGTGTCGAGACGGAAGGTGATCTTGCGTTCAAGGTTCATGGCAGCACCTCAAGGGGCGGCGCTGGCCGACGGGCGGCAGTCGCAGCGCGTGCGCCGTGGCCCGCGCCGTATGGTGCTAACTGGCTGAAATATCGTAGAGAAGTTGCCGAGCGATGAGAGGCAGAGAAATAGTTAGTATGAGATATGCGAGTAGTAACAAGCAGGGGGATTGAAATTTGCGCCCCTGTATTACTAGGCCGGGGCGTGGAGATGGACTGGCCCCGCAACTCAGAGTTTACGTCGCATAATCTATATTATGTAAACTTTTATTGATACATCGTAGGAGGTCGCTGTAATGGCCTCCTATCAGCTGCGCATCGCTCTCTCTCCAGTTGTCACTTCGGTATCAAGTCCACCTGCACCAGTTCCAGCTGCACCACCTGTCGCCGATCAGCGCGAGTCGTTCCGTGTTCGCTGTCTCGTCCTCTACCATGAAGCTCGTCTAGGCGGTGCCGATCACAAAGCGTCGATCAAGGAAGCAGCACGCCTTCTCAAGTTGTCCGGTCATCCCTGGTCGGCCTCTCATGTCGTGGCGGTCGAGATCAACGCGGCGCTTGGTCGTCGCCCTGGTCGTAAGCGTCGGGGGGCTGCATGATCCCCTCTGCTGCGGCGGACTCGTCCGCAGGACCGGTGCCGGCCGCTGCTGAGGGGTCGCTTGTTTCTAGTTGCATATCTCACCGCGACTGCTTTGAGGTCTTTGCTTCGTCTATTCGTGTGAGGCGTCCCGGTTCCGGTAACAATCCTCCTCCTCCTGATCGTTCCGACTCTTCTATCAATTCATTTTCCCGGCATTCTCGGCGGCGGTTGCGCTTTCGGGCACTCGATGCGGTTCCTTCGCTCGTCTCTCAGTTCGGCCTGACCTATCACGAAGATTGGCCGCGTAATGGTCGTGTCTGCAAGTCTCATCTTGATACTTGGCTGAAGGTATTACGGCGGCTTCTTCCCGATGTCGGCTATCTCTGGTTACTTGAGTTCCAGAAGCGTAATGCTCCGCATTATCACGTTTTTTTGACTTGTCCCCCTGACCCTGTGACATGGCAGAAGCTTGCCGAGGCGTGGTGTCGCATCATTTCCGGTTCAGACGATCAATTGTGGTGGCATGGCCCGAAGCGTGGCGAGAACTGGATTGCATGGGACATGGGGAGCGGGTCTTACCTCTGCAAGTATTTCGACAAAGAGGCTCAGAAGTTAGTCCCTCCCGGTTATGTCGATTTCGGGCGCTTCTGGGGGAATTCGCGCGGCCTTGTTCAGAAGCTCGATGAAAAGACCGAGGAAGAAGTCGAAGACCTTTGCTCGGTGGTCGATCAGTGCACCGGGGAAGTTTACGGTGGGTCAAAGGTCGTAATTCGTTGGTTAGGTCGGTTGGCGGAAAAGCAGACGAATGGTTATTCCCGCTTCCGTTCGCGTGCTTCTCATGGTTCGTATTCCATTCTTCAAGGGGCGGCGGCATTTCAACAGATTTGCCGTTATTTCGACAAACTCAAATCATCAGGAGGTAATCATCATGAAAAGAAAAAATCACTACATCGCTTTGTTTAACTATCAGGACAAGCTTTTTCTCTTTGAGTCAATCGAGTCTCGTCTGTTTTTTCTCGGGGATTTTATGTCACAGTTCGTTGATGCATGTTTGCGTGATGATCCCCTTCACGGTCCGGTGACTGATCTCGAAGTGTCTCTCAATGGTGAACCTGTGCTTTTTCTCCCCTCCTTCTCGTTTACTGCGGATATTCATCGGTGCAATCAGTCCACGGGGAGCTCCCGCGCCCTGCGCGGGTAGCAGTTGCAGGCGTCCAAGGGCGAGCGCCTGTCTTTGGCGCTCGTCGCCCTGGACGATCTGCGCCTAGCTGCGTCTCCCTGTGGGCTGATAATCCCCTTGACAAGTAATCATCATGATTACATACTGTCCTCTGAGGTGACGCCATGACCGATAAGACCCACGAGAATTTGCAGATTGTCAATTTCCGCATGACGCCTGACGAGCTTGCCCGTCTTGATCGGCTGGCTAGTCGGTTCGGAATTTCCCGTTCCCAGTATCTTCGGAATATCGTCATGATCGACATCGAGGAGACTGAAACCTTCGAAAAGTTCGGGATGGTTCGCGCGGCGATCACCGTGCGGGACGTTCTCTCATGGATGGAGGAGAAGCGGAAAAAGGTCAGTGATGACCTTGAACGGGAGGGCGTGGTTAAGGCATAATTTCCGGGCCAATTATTAGAGGCGAAACGCTGTTACATTTACACGATTTTTAACGGATGAATGATGCCCGATTATTAGAAAAATAAGTTTCAAAAACTGAACCCCAGCTGCGCCAACAGCCGGGGTCCGGTGAAACAAAAATCCGCCCAACCTCGCGAAAGATTAAGGGGATTTCTTTGTTGATCGTATCCGTAATACGGCTCTCCGTCAAGTATATTGGTGGCACCGTCTCTACTCTGCTCCCCTTCTCTCTATCTGGGTCACTCCGGGGAGACTATATATTATGTAAACTTTTGTGGGAATGAGAAATCAGCCAACGCTGGCCAGCCCCAGGCGGGTCCCCCATCGATGCCTGAGCTCCTCGGCAAGGATTTGCATCTCCCCTGTGGCGCCGCTCTGGAAGTCGTCAGATTCGGCAACAGCAAAGGCATCCTGGCGCGCCTCCTCGAGGATGCGGCCATCACGCAGAATGTTGGCGACGCGGAAATCCGGCAATCCCGATTGGCGTGTGCCGAGAAACTCCCCCGGCCCGCGGATCTCCAGGTCCGCCTCGGCGATCCTGAAGCCGTCTGCGGTTCGCGCCATAACCTCCAGTCTTTTCTCACCGTCGTCGCTGCAACGCACTGATTTCATGAGCAAACATATTCCTGGTGCGCTGCCGCGCCCGACTCGCCCGCGCAACTGGTGGAGCTGTGCCAGGCCAAAGCGCTCGGCGTGCTCGATCACCATCATGGTCGCGTTCGGAACGTCGATCCCCACCTCGATGACCGTTGTCGCCACCAGGATGTCGATCTGTCGCTCCTTGAAGCGACTCATGACCGCCTCCTTCTCCTCGGGGCTCATTCGCCCGTGCAGCAAACCGATGCGGCATTGCGGCAACTGGACCCTGAGCTGCTCAAGTCCTTCAGTTGCCGCCTTAAGATCGCTTTTTTCCGACTCCTCGATAAGCGGAAAAACCACGTAAATCTGATAATTTGAATCTATCTCCTTTTTAATTAGCTTGAAGGCGCGATGCCGTTGCGGCTCGGTCACTACCAAAGTCCGCACGGGCGTTCGTCCAGGTGGAAGCTCGTCGATCACCGAGAGAGCCAGGTCGCCGTAAACCGTCAGCGACAGAGTGCGCGGAATCGGCGTGGCGGTCATGACCAGAATATGGGGGTTTTCTCCTTTTTGACGCAGGACCGCCCGTTGCCGCACCCCGAACCGGTGTTGCTCATCGATGACCCCCAGTCCGAGCCGCCTGAAGGTCACCCCTTCCTGCAGAACGGCATGGGTACCGACCACCAGATTCGCCCTGCCGTTTTCAATCTCGGCCAGAATCGTGCGCCGCTCTGCGGACCCTTGCTGGCCACGCAGCAGCACAGCCTTAAGCCCGAGTTGTTCGAGCCAGTGATGAAACTGCAGGAAATGCTGCTCGGCGAGAATCTCTGTCGGGGCGACGACCGCGACCTGGGTATCGTTCTCAATGGCCAGCAAGGCGGCCATTAAGGCGACAATGGTCTTGCCGCAGCCGACATCTCCCTGGACCAGGCGGTTCATCGGATGAGGTGCCATCAGGTCCTGTTTGATTTCACCGAGGACGCGGCGCTGGGCTGTGGTCAGCCGATAAGGCAGCAACTCGGCCAAAGGTTTGGTATAGCGATGAGTGACGCGGAAAGGAATGCCCGTTTCCTGGAGAATCCCGTGGCGTCGCAGGGCCAGACCGAGCTGCAAAAAGAAGAATTCGTCGTAAACCAGGGTGCGGCGAGCCTGATCGCCCCCACCTTCCAGGGCCTCGAGATCGGCGTTGTGCGCCGGCCAATGCACAGCCTCAAGCGCTTCGGCCAGCGGCAGGAGGCGGCGGCGGGCCAACAGGTTGCCGGGGATGGCGGTTATGACATGGCTGACAAACAGATCGACGGCCTGTTTCCAGATGCGCCGGGCGGCCTGCTGGGTCAGCCCTTCGGTGAGCGGATAAACCGGTAGAATGCGACCGAAGGCCAGCGGGTCGGCCCCTTGATAAGCGTTGAGCGATTGCCCCTCGGCGAGGAGTTCGACCTCGGGATGATGAACTTCACGCTGGCTGCCGAACCGCTTGACTTCGCCGGAGAAAACCCCTGTACGTCCCAGGGGGAAGCGCTTGGCCAGCCACTCCTTGCGGTAATGGAACCATTTCAGGGCTACCTGCCCGCTGCCGTCACGCACCAGCACCTCGTAGATCCTGCGCCGGCTCCGCTGGGTCATCACCTCGCCGGCGGCAAGAATTACGCCGGCAAAGACCTCGTGCCGCCCCTCGCGCAGCATGGCGATGCGGCGGAATTCGCGACGGTCTTCGTAACGGTGAGGCAACGTGTAAAGGGCATCCTCGATGGTCTGGACGCCGATTTTCTGGAGTTTTTCAGCGATGCGGGGACCGACGCCGCGCAATTTGGCGATCGGGGTGGCGAGCAGTTGACGGGTTGTCGCAAGGGAAGTAGCGGCCATCTCCCCTCCCCTTCATGGACATGAAAGTGACAAGCAGAAGGCGGTTAACGGTTGAAAATGGCGTTCAACTCCTGAAGCAGTTCATCGATGTCGAGACCATGGGCCATCGCCCCCTTCTCCAGCGTCTCATGCTGGGCTCCCATGCAGCCGACGCAGCCGAGCTGGAACTTGGCCAGAACCTTGAGGACTTCCGGGCTCATGCGCATGACCTGATGGAAAGTCATGTCCTTTGTAATTGTCTGCGACATGGATCTCCTCGTCTATGGGGAATTCAGAATCCAGAATCCTTCTGATTTTGCTCAGGTTTTCTTCTGACTTCTGACTTCGCCTTTACGCGTACTTGATATCGATGACTTCATAAACCCGCAGGCCGGATGGAACCTTGATGGTGACCTCGTCGTCGATCTTGTGACCGATCAGCGCCTTGGCCACCGGGCTGTTGATGGAGAGACGCCCCTGCTTGATATCGGCTTCGTGTTCGCCGACGATCCGGTAAGTGACTTCGTTGCCGCCCTCGGTGTCAAACAGGGTCACGGTCGCGCCGAATACCACTTTGTCCGACTCGATCTCGGCGGGGTTAATCACATGGGCCCGGGCGATCTTGTCGTTAAGCTCGTTGATACGCCCTTCGATGAACCCCTGGCGCTCTTTGGCTGCGTCATATTCGGCATTTTCTGAAAGGTCGCCGTGCCCGCGGGCTTCGGCAATGGCCTGGACCACGCGCGGGCGCTCCTCGCGAATCAGCCGCTTGAGCTCATCCTGAAGCCACTGATACCCCTCAGGGGTCATCGGAATCGTTTGCGACATGCCTTACCTCGTTCCGCCAATAAAATCGTTCGGGCGGGAAATTCCCGCCCGAAACGTACATAGACTTTAAAAAACAAGCCGGGTAGCTGCCTACCCGACGGAAGGATGATACTCCTGCAAGGGGGTCACGTCAAGGGTTTCGCGCTGCATGGCAAGGATGCCATCCACTGCAGCGCACATGCCGGCAACCGTCGTGAAGTAGGCGATGTTGTTCATCAGGGTCGTCCGCCGGATCGAGAAGGAATCCTGGATCGACTCGGCGCCGAAGGTGGTGTTGAAGACCATGGCGATCTCGCTGTTCTTGATGGCATCGACGATATGCGGCCGACCCTCCTTGACCTTGTTGATCGGGGTCGTTGCCACGCCGTGATCGCGGAAGAAGGCGGAGGTGCCGCGAGTCGAGACAATTTCGAAGCCGGCAGCAACCAGCTTGCGGGCCGGATCGATGAGGGCCTGCTTGTCGGCATCCTTGACGCTGATGAAGACCCGCCCGGAGCGCGGCAGGCGTACGCCGGCGGCCAGCTGTGCCTTGGCGAAGGCCTTGCCGAATTCGACGTCGATCCCCATGACTTCGCCGGTCGACTTCATCTCCGGGCCCAAAAGCGTATCAACACCGGGGAACTTGACGAAGGGGAAGACCGATTCCTTGACCGAGATATGGCTGGGGACGATCTCTTCGGTCACCCCCAACTCCAGCAGACTCTTGCCGGCCATCACCCGTGCGGCGATTTTGGCCAGCGGCCGCCCGGTGGCTTTCGAGACGAAGGGGGATGTACGGCTGGCGCGCGGGTTGACTTCCAGCAGATAGAGTTCGTCGTCCTTGACGGCGAACTGGATGTTCATCAGCCCCTTGACTCCCAGTTCGAGCCCGAGGGCGCGGGTCTGACGGCGTACTTCATCGAGCAGTTCGGCCTTGAGCGAGATCGGCGGCAGAGAACAGGCTGAGTCGCCCGAGTGGATGCCCGCCTCCTCGATGTGCTGCATGATGCCGCCGACGATGACTTCGTTGCCGTCAGCCAGAGCATCGACGTCAATCTCAATGGCGTCCTCGAGGAATTTGTCGATCAGGATCGGATGCTCGGGTGAGGCGGCGACCGCGTGTTTCATGTAGTTGCGCAGTTGCTCGAGGCCGTAGACGATCTCCATGGCCCGTCCGCCAAGGACGTAGGAGGGGCGCACCACCACCGGGTAGCCGATGCGGTTGGCCACCGTCTCGGCTTCGGCCACCGAGCGGGCCGTGCCGTTGTCGGGCTGCTTGAGGCCGAGTTTGTGCAGCAAGACCTGGAAACGTTCGCGGTCTTCGGCACGGTCGATGGCATCCGGCGACGTGCCGATGATCGGGACCCCGGCCTTTTCCAGGGGGACCGCCAGTTTGAGCGGGGTCTGCCCGCCGAACTGGACGATGACCCCTTTCGGCTGCTCGATGTGGACGATTTCCAGGACATCCTCCAGCGTCAACGGCTCGAAGTAGAGGCGGTCGGAAGTGTCGTAGTCCGTCGAAACCGTCTCTGGATTGCAGTTGACCATGATCGTTTCGAAACCGTCTTCTCCCAAAGCGAAGACCCCGTGGACGCAGCAGTAATCGAATTCGATCCCCTGGCCGATGCGATTCGGGCCACCGCCGAGGATCATGATCTTGTCGCGCTTGGTGGGGGCTGCCTCGCACTCCTCTTCATAGGTCGAATACAGGTACGGCGTATAGGCGACGAATTCCGCGCCGCAGGTGTCGACCCGCTTGTAGACCGGGCGGATGCCGAGGTCATGGCGCAACTCGCGGATACGGTCCTCGGTGGTGCGCCAGAGCCGGGCCAGGCGACGGTCGGCGAAGCCAAACTGCTTGGCCTCGCGCAGCAGGGCGCGGAACACTTCCCCGCGTGGCTGCTGCAACAGATCGGTCGCCCGGATCAGGCGTCCTTCCATCTCGACGATCTGGGCGATATTGTTGACAAACCAGGGGTCGATCCCGGTCGGCTCGCAGATTTTCTCCACCGGCCAGCCGGCACGCAGGGCATCGGCCAGATACCAGAGCCGCTCCCAGTTGGGCACACGCAGCCTGCTCTCTAAAAGAAGCGCCTCCTCCTGACTGAGATTGCGCCGATAGTCGCCGGGTTCCTCGAAAAGCCGGCTCTCGAAGCCGAAGGAGCCGATCTCCATGGAGCGCAGAGCCTTCTGCAGTGACTCTTTGAAGGTCCGGCCGATGGACATCACCTCCCCGACCGACTTCATCTGGGTGGTCAGGGTGGCGTCGGCCTGGGGGAACTTCTCGAAGGTGAAACGCGGGACCTTGGTGACCACGTAGTCGATGGTCGGCTCGAAGGAGGCATAGGTCTCGCGCGTGATGTCGTTGCGAATCTCGTCAAGGGTGTAGCCGACCGAGAGCTTGGCGGCGATCTTGGCGATCGGGAAGCCGGTGGCCTTGGAGGCCAGCGCCGAGGAGCGCGACACGCGCGGGTTCATTTCGATGACGATCATCCGGCCGTTGGCCGGATTGATGGCGAACTGGATGTTCGAGCCGCCGGTTTCGACGCCGATCTCGCGGATGATCTTGATCGAGGCGTTGCGCAGCAGCTGGTACTCCTTGTCGGTGAGGGTCTGCGCCGGGGCGACGGTGATCGAGTCGCCGGTGTGCACCCCCATCGGGTCGAGGTTTTCAATCGAGCAGATGATGACCACGTTGTCGGCAAGGTCGCGCATGACCTCAAGCTCGTATTCCTTCCAGCCGATCACCGATTCCTCGACCAGGATTTCACTGGTCGGCGAGGCATCGATGCCGGCCATGGCCATCTGCTCGTACTCCTCCATGTTGTAGGCGATGCCGCCGCCGGTTCCGCCGAGGGTGAAGGAGGGACGGATGATCGCCGGGAAGCCGACCGTCTTCACCACCTCCATTGCTTCCTGATAGTTGTGCGCCAGTCCCGAGCGCGGCACCGGAACGCCGATCTTCTCCATCGCCGCCTTGAACAAGGTGCGGTCCTCGGCCTTCTCGATGGCCGGCAGCTTGGCACCGATCAGTTCCACGCCAAATTTTTCCAGGGTTCCGTTCTTGGCCACGGCGACCGCCGTGTTCAGGGCCGTTTGCCCGCCAAGGGTCGGCAGCACCGCGTCTGGGCGCTCCTTTTCGATGATGCGGGCCAGAACTTCCGGCGTGACCGGCTCGACGTAGGTGCGGTCGGCGAAACCGGGATCGGTCATGATGGTCGCCGGGTTGGAGTTGAGGAGGATGACCGTGTACCCCTCCTCCTTCAGAGCCTTGCACGCCTGGGTGCCGGAGTAATCGAATTCGCATGCCTGGCCGATAATGATCGGCCCGGCACCGATGATCAGGATCTTCTGGATGTCAGTTCTCTTTGGCATGTTCTTCCTCTCGTGATCAGTGATCGGTAATCCGTGACCCAATGCTGCGGATCACAGTTCACGGATCACGATGCTTTGTGCTTTTCCATCAGCTTGATAAATTCGTCGAACAGATATCTGGCGTCGTGCGGTCCCGGCGAAGCCTCGGGGTGGTACTGCACCGAGAAGGCCGGAAGGCGGCTGTGATGCAGTCCCTCGACCGTGTTGTCGTTGAGATTGATGTGGGTCACAACCGCCGTGTCCTTGATGGAACCCGGTTCGACGGCAAAGCCATGGTTCTGGGAAGTGATTTCGATGCTGTGGCCGTCGCCGCGCCGTACCGGCTGGTTGCCGCCGCGGTGGCCGAATTTGAGCTTGTAGGTATGCCCGCCCAGGGCGATGGAAAGCAGCTGATGGCCAAGGCAGATGCCGAACAGCGGCACCTTGCCGAGCAACTGCCGGATGTTCTCCTGAGCATAGCTGATTGGCTCCGGATCGCCGGGGCCGTTGCTGAGGAACACTCCGTCCGGGCGCAGGGCGAGTACCTTGGCTGCCGGGAAGTCGGCCGGGACCACGGTGACGTCGCAGCCGCTGCCGACCAGATTGCGCAGGATATTGCGCTTGATGCCGAAGTCGTAGGCGATGACTTTGAAGCGCGCCTCCCCCTGGCGGGGTTGATAGCCGTTATCGAGATTCCAGGTGCCTTCGGTCCAGTGGTAGGGCTCCTTGCAGGTCACCTCGCGCACCAGGTCGCGACCGACAATCGAGGGTGCCGCCTTGGCCTTGGCCGCCAGGCTCACCGGGTCGGTATCGATGCTCGAGATGATGCCGGTTTGCGCGCCAAAATCGCGAATGTGACGCACCAGGGCGCGGGTGTCGATCCCCTGCAGGCCGATGATATTGTTTTCTTTCAGGTAGGCATCGAGCGACAGGCGGGAGCGCCAGTTGCTCGGGAAGTCGCTCGCCTCCTTGACGATGAAGCCGGAAAGGTGCGGTTGCCACGACTCGACATCCTCGAGGTTGATCCCGTAGTTGCCGATCAAAGGATACGTCATGGTCACGATTTCGCCGCGGTAGGACGGATCGGTGAGGATCTCCTGATAACCGGTCATGCTGGTATTGAAGACCACTTCGCCGGCAATTTCGCCGACGGCGCCGAGGGATTTGCCGTAGAAGACCCGGCCATCGGCCAGGGCCAAGGCTGCTTTCATCTGTTAACTCCTTGGAAATTCAGGAGTCAGAATTCAGAAGTCAGATTGAAAAGCCAAAACGTCTCGCAATTCCTCTGAATTCTGTATTCTGAATTCTGATTTGCTGTTAGTTACCGCTTGAACTTGACTTCTCCGCCAACGACCGTGTACTTGGCCCCGCCCTTCATCGCCCGGCCGATAAACGGCGAGTTTTTCGATTTGCTGTTCAACCCCTCGGCGGTGACGGTCCATTGCAGCTGGGGATCGATCACGGTCACGTCGGCCGGCGCACCGGCTTTCAGGGTGCCACGCCCAAGACCGAGGATTTTCGCAGGGTTGACAGACATCTTTTCAACCATTTGCTGAAGGGTCAAGGTACCGTTGGCAACCAGCTCCAGGGACAACGGCAGGGAGGTTTCCAGACCGACGATGCCGTTCATGGCCTCGTTGAACTCCACGTCCTTCTCGTCGAGGTGATGCGGGGCGTGATCGGTGGCGATGCAGTCGATGGTGCCGTCCTGCAAACCCGCCTTGATCGCCGCGACATCGGTCACCTCGCGCAGCGGCGGATTCATCTTGGCGTTGGTGTTGTAGCCACGTACCGCATCGTCGGTCAGGGCAAAATAATGTGGGGCGGTCTCGCAGGTCACCCTGACGCCGCGCGCCTTGCCCTCACGGATGATGCTCACCGACCCTTCCGTGGAGACGTGGGCGATGTGCACCGGGGCGCCGGTGTATTCGGCGAGCATCACCTCCCGCGCGGTGGCGATGTCCTCGGCGACGCGCGGAATCCCCTTGAGGCCAAGTTCGGTGGAGGTGTACCCTTCGTTCATCGTCCCCTCCCCCACCAGGTCGAGATCCTCGGCATGGGAGATGACCAGGATGCCGATGCCGCTCGCGTACTGCAGGGCACGGCGCATCAACTCGCTGTTCCTGACCGGCTTGCCGTCGTCGGAGACCGCCACGCAGCCGGTTTCCTTGAGCTCTCCCATCTCCGACATGCGCTCGCCGCCCATCCCCTGGGTGATGGTGCCGACCGGGAAGACGTTGCAGAAACCTTCGGCTTTGGCCTTGTTGATGATATAGCCGGCGATCGCCTTGCAGTCGATCACCGGCTTGGTGTTCGGCATGCAGCACACCGAGGTGAAACCGCCGGCTACGGCCGCCTTCGTCCCGGTGACAATATCCTCCTTGTACTCGAGACCGGGGTCGCGCAGGTGCACGTGCATGTCGATGAGCCCGGGCGTCACATAGCAACCGGAGGCGTCGATCGTCTCGGTGCCGGCCGGGGCGGACAGCCCCTTCCCGACCTGCTTGATAAGACCGCCCTCGATCTGGATGTCCTGCACTTCGTCGATATTCTGGGTCGGATCGATTACCCGCCCGCCTTTGATCAGCAGATTCATATGACCACCTCGGTAAGATAGGATTGGTTCGCTGCACTCTCAAATCAGGTTGAGGTTTAGGTTGAGGTCGAGCGATTCCTTAACCTTAACCTTAACCTGCCTTTACTCCATGCTGCCCCCGCCGCTGACGTGATACAGCATCGACATCCGCACCGCCACGCCGTTTTCGACCTGTTTGAGGATGTGTGACTGATCACCGTCGACAACGTAGGAGGACATCTCCACACCGCGGTTGATCGGCCCCGGGTGCATGACCATGGCGTCGGGCTTGGCCAGCTTGAGGTTGACCGGGTTGAGGCCGAAGTAGCGGGCATATTCACGGGTGTTCGGCATCAGCGTCTTCCCCTGCCGCTCCTGCTGGATGCGCAGCATCATCACCACGTCGGCGTCCTGGATCGCTTCCTTCATCGTGCCGCAGACCGTGACATCGCCGAGTTTCTCGACACCAGGCGGGATCATGGTCGGCGGACCGGCGACGAAGACGCTGGAGCCCAGTTTGGTCAGTCCCTGGATGTTGGAGCGCGCCACGCGGCTATGGGTGATGTCGCCGACGATTGCCACCTTCAGTCCGTCGAGGCGGCCGAACTTGTCCTTCATGGTCAGCATGTCCAGCAGACCTTGCGAGGGGTGTTCGTGGGCACCGTCGCCGGCGTTGATGATCGAGCAGCTGACTTTCTGGGCCAGGAAGTAGTGAGATCCGGAGACGGCGTGGCGCATGATGATGATGTCCGGTCCCATGGCCAGAAGGTTCAGGGCGGTGTCGGCCAGTGTCTCGCCTTTGGTCGCCGAACTGGTCGACGGCGAGATATTGATGGTGTCCGCGGAAAGGCGCTTGGCGGCGATCTCGAAAGAGGTGCGGGTCCGCGTCGACGACTCGTAGAAGAGGTTGATGATCGTCTTGCCGCGCAGGGTCGGTACCTTCTTGATCTCGCGGCTGTTGATTTCGCGCATGCTCTCGGCCGTCGAAATCAGGAGTTCGATCTCCTCCTTGTTCAGGTCCCGCAGGGCAATGATGTGCTTGTGCCGGAATGACATTTTATCTCCTCCCTTTCCGCCGTTAGGGTTTCACCAGCCGGACTTCCACCGGCAGGCGATGATCATCGAAGGTCACCTTGACGTCCTCTTCCTGAGCGGTCGGCACGTTGCGACCGACGTAATCGGCGCGGATCGGCAGTTCGCGATGACCGCGGTCGATCAATACGGCCAACTGGATGGAACGCGGGCGCCCCAGGTCGATCAGGGCGTCCATCGCGGCGCGAATGGTCCGTCCGGTATAGAGGACGTCATCGACCAGGACGATGCGCTTGCCGTCGAGTGCGAACGGGATATCGGTCTTGCCGACCGGCAGGCTGCCGCGGGCGGCCAGATCGTCGCGATACATGGTGATGTCGACGGCACCCAGGGGGACGTCGACCTTTTCAATCTCGTTGATCCGTTTTTGCAAAAGCGCCGCAAGGTGGTCCCCTCCGGAGCGGATGCCGACCAGGGCCAGCGCCTCAACACCCTTATTGCGTTCAAGTATTTCATGGGCGATACGGGTCAATGCGCGGTTGATGCCGGGCTGGTCGAGAAGCACGGTTTCACTGGTCGCCATGGAGCCTCCTTGCCGGATGAGGGTAGACAAAAAAGAGCCTTCCCACCGCATAATGGAAAGGCTCAGCGTTGTTGACTTTACGGGACGCGCAAGCGCGGTTACACATGTTCGCCGCCTTTGCCGACCTCACGGGATCGACTTAAAAGGGGTTGGAGAGTGCGGTTACGATCGCGACGGACTATAGCAAGAGGTTGCTTGCGGCGTCAATCGCAAAGATAGTGCTTATTCTATCCAGCGCCCGATGCGCGCGAAACGCGGCATGAAGCGCTCACTGTCCCACGACCAGTATTTGATGAAGGCCAGCCCCTTCAACTCCTCGTTGCTGACGAAGCCCCAGAAACGACTGTCGTAGGAGCGGTCGCGATTGTCGCCCATGACAAAATAATGTCCCGCCGGGACCTTGACCGGAGGCAGGTTGTCGCGCCCGCCGGCGATAATCGTCCCCTCCTTGTAAACCGCCTCCGGGGTAACGTAAAGCTGGCCGTTGACGAAGACCTTCTTGTCGCGGATCTCCACGGTGTCGCCGGGGAGACCGATGACCCGCTTGATGAAATCACGTTTTTTCCAAAACGACTCTCCTCGATCCTCGGGAAACTCGAAAACGACGATGTCGCCGCGTGCCGGTTCACGAATGGTCAGGAAGCGCCCGTCAACTCCCGGAATCTGCATGCCGTAGATGAATTTGTTGACCAGCAGGTGATCGCCGATCAGCAAAGTGTCCTCCATCGACCCGGACGGAATCTTGAAGGCCTGGACAATGAAGGTGCGGATGACCAGGGCGAGGACTGCGGCAACGATTAGCGCTTCGGTCCAGTCACGCAGTGCCGATTTCTTACCTGTGACCGGTTTTGATTTGCGACGGAACCAGGCCATCACTTGCTCTCCTTGACTTTGAGGATGGCCAGGAACGCTTCCTGCGGCAGCTCCACGTTGCCCACCTGCTTCATGCGCTTTTTGCCCTCTTTTTGCTTCTCCAGCAGCTTGCGCTTGCGGGTGATGTCGCCACCGTAGCACTTGGCGGTGACGTCCTTGCGCAACGCTTTGACTGTCTCGCGGGCGATGACTTTGCCGCCGATCGCCGCCTGGATCGCCACTTCGTACTGCTGGCGCGGGATGAATTCCCTCATCTTGCTCACCAGTTCGCGGCCGCGGAATTGTGCCTTGTCGGCATGGACGATCAGCGACAGGGCGTCGACCGGATCACCGTTGATGAGGATGTTAAGCCGGACGAGATTGCTCTGCCGGTAGTCGAGATGTTCATAGTCGAGGGAGGCGTAGCCGCGCGACAGCGTCTTGAGCCGGTCATAGAAGTCGAGGACGATTTCATTGAGCGGCAACTCATAGATGACCATGACCCGGCTGGAGGTCAGGTACTTGATCTCGCGCTGCACACCGCGCTTCTCCTCGCACAGCGCCAGGACTGCACCGACAAACTCGTTGGGGACGTGGATCGAGGCAAGGATGAACGGTTCCTCGATGGTGTCGATGTATTGTACCGCCGGCAGTTTGTTGGCGCTATCGATCTGCAGCGTTTCGCCTTTGACCGTGGTGACCTTGTAGACAACGGTGGGCGCTGTGGTGATCAGGTCGACGCCGAATTCTCGTTCCAGGCGCTCCTGGATGATCTCCATGTGCAAAAGGCCGAGAAAACCGCAACGGAAGCCGAAGCCCAGCGCCATGGAATTTTCCGGCTCGAAGGAGAAGGAACTATCGTTGAGGCGCAGCTTCTCGATGGCGTCGCGCAGCGTATCGTATTCGCTGGAATCGACCGGGTAGAGCCCGGAGAAAACCATCGGCTTGACTTCCTGAAAACCGGCCAGGGCCGTTTCCGCCGGGCGGCGCACATGGGTGATGGTGTCGCCGACCTTGGCGTCCTGCACCACCTTGATGGCTGCGGTGATGAAGCCGACCTCGCCCGCCGAAAGCTCGCCGATCTCACACGGATGCGGCGAAAAGACCCCGACGCGCAGCGCCTCGTATTCGCGGTTGCTGGCCATCAGGCGAATCTTGTCGCCCTTGCGCAGGATGCCGTCGACGATGCGGATCAACACCACGACCCCCTGATAAGGGTCATACCAGGAATCGAAGATCAGCGCTTTCAGGGGCGCATCCGGGTCGCCTTGGGGAGGCGGAATCTTCTTCACGATCGCTTCGAGGATATCGTGGACGCCGATCCCTGCCTTGGCACTGGCCGCAACGGCTTCGGAAGCATCGAGACCGATGATCTCTTCGATCTCATGGCGGACCCGTTCCGGTTCGGCACTCGGCAGGTCGATCTTGTTGAGGACCGGCAGGATTTCCAGATCCTGATCGAGGGCGAGATAGACATTGGCCAGTGTCTGGGCTTCCACCCCTTGCGAAGCGTCCACCACCAGCAGGGCGCCCTCGCAGGCCGCCAGGGAGCGGCTGACCTCGTAAGTGAAATCGACGTGACCGGGGGTGTCGATCAGATTGAGGATATAATCTTCACCGTTGTCAGCCGTATAATTCAGGCGAACGGCCTGGGCCTTGATGGTGATGCCGCGTTCACGCTCCAGCTCCATCTTGTCGAGGAACTGGTCCGTGCGTTCGCGGGCGCTCAGGGCGCCGGTCACTTCGAGCAGACGGTCGGCCAGAGTCGACTTGCCGTGGTCGATGTGCGCGATGATCGAGAAGTTTCGAATGTGTGCCTGATCCATCAAGCTCGTTCCAGTCAAAGGGCGATTCGCAAACACTAAAAAATAGCGGAAAGGACGTTTCAAGTAAAGATCAAAAGGTTGACATTGCAGGGGATGCTTTCCGCTTGCGGCGCAAGCGTAGCGTCACTAAAATCAATCTGTTGCAGTGGTTTGAGCTCTTTTTGATCAGCCCGGAGGTTTCATGAAACTGATTGTCGACATGCTGCGCGACAGCTGTCTGAAGTTCGGCGACAAGCCCGCTTTTCGCGTCAAGGTGGGGGGACGGTGGGTCGGTTACAGCTACCGCCAGTTATGGACCGATTCCGACCGGATCGCAAAAGCGTTGGCTGACTGGGGGCTGGGTGTCGGGGAGCGCGCCGCCATCCTCGCTCCGGCATCGCCGATGTGGGTGGCCGCTTATTTCGGCATCACCAAGGCCAACGGCATCATTGTCCCCGTCGACAAGGAACTCAAACGCAACGAACTGCGGCATATCCTCGAGGACTGTGATGCCCGGCTCCTCTTCACGACCGAAGAATACCTGGAAACGGCGCGCGAATTATTGAAGCAGCTGCCGGGCCTGGAAAAGATCGTTCTGCTCTACCCGCCCATGTCGAGCAAGATTCGTTTGACTTCGCAGGTGGAAAAGGCCCTGATCGAGGTGATCGGCGAATGGCGTCGCCTGATCCACGACTACCAGATACGCAGCGATGATGTGCGACGGCTGCAGGAGGCGGCCGAAACCCTGCAGAACCTGATGACCCCGGGGTTGTCGTGGCAGGAGACCGGCGACCGGGCCGAGGCGGAGGGACGCATCGGCAGGGAGCGCAGAAAAGTAAGGGACGGCGGCATTGAAGCGCTCGACACGTTCATGAAGGACGGGCAGCCGCCGGATGTCATCCGGCGTGCCGATGATCCGCTGGTCATCCTTTATACCTCGGGAACCACAGGCCGCTCCAAGGGGGCAATGCTGAGCCACACCAACATCCTCAGCAACATCACCACCCTGGCACCGATCTTCAAACTCGACGACAATATCCGCATGCTCTCCTTCCTGCCGATCAACCATGTTTTCGGCCAGGTCGGCGACATCCTCCTGCCGCTGTCGCTGGGCGGGACGGTCAGTTTCGCAGAGAGTCTCAAGAAACTCGGCGAGAATCTCCTCGAGGTCAAACCCAGCTTCCTGCTCGGCGTCCCGGCGGTCTTTCGCCTGCTGCTCGAACGTCTGCAGAAGAATATTCAGGGGAAACTTCTGTCGCGCACCCTTTTCTCCTTTGCCCTCACCCGACCGCTGGTGGTGCGCAAGGTGCGTGAAACGCTGGGCGGGACGCCGACCTTTATCAGCGGCGGGGCCGCTCTCGACCCCGAGGTGGCCAAGGGGCTGATAGCTCTGGGGATTATCGTCTACCAGGGCTACGGCATCACCGAAACCTCTCCGGTCATTACCGCCGAACGCCCGAATCGGCGCAAGCTAGGGACCGTCGGTATCCCGATCCCCGAAGTCGAGGTGCGTATCCATGAACCGAACGAGGAGGGAGTTGGCGAGATCTGGACACGGGGCCCGAACGTCATGCTCGGTTACTACAACAACCCGGCAGCCACTGCCGAGGTTTTGACCGACGGCTGGTACCACACCGGGGATCTCGGCCGTATCGATGAAGACGGCATGCTGGTTATCTGTGGACGCGTCAAAAACCTGATCGTCACCGCCAACGGCAAAAACGTCTATCCTGAGGAGGTCGAGATCGAATTGCTGCACAGCCCCTTCATTGCCGAGGCGATGGTCTACGGGCACAAGGTCAGCAGTACGGCAGAAGAGGTCTACGCCATCATCCATCCCAACCAGGAGACGGTCGATGCCTATGCCAGGGAGCACGGCCTGGCCCCGATGACGATCTCCGCTGTCGAGGAACTGATACGCAGCGAGGTGCTAAAGGCGTGCCGCAACCTGGCGGACTACAAACGCATCCGCAAGTTTACCCTGCGCGACGATGAATTTCCGAAGACGACGACGCGGAAGATCAAGCGTTATGTTGTGGAAGCGGCCATCGACGCCGGCGGATGATCTCCGCAGGCAGGAAGGAATCGGACGGGTTTATTCCTCGAAGTGAATGGCTTCGTGCGGGCAGGCCGGGATGCACAAGCCGTCGAGGTCACAGCGGGCACGATCGACCACGGCCTTCCCCTCAACCAGGCGCAGGGCACCGTGGGGGCAGACCTTGACGCACTCCCCTGAACCGCGGCATTTCTTGGTGTCGATAACGATTTTCACCGGTTGACCTCTTTTGGCTTGATGGTGTCCCCGACTACATGCCGGAAGTCAGGTTTTCATGAATCTGGCAATCTCATCCGTCAAGAGCTTGCTCTGCTCTTTGAAGCGAATCCCCATCCCCACCGGATAATGCGGCTTGTACATATTCGGCTTGCGGTTCTGCCACATGACTTCGCCCTGACACTTGTTGGCCAGATTCACGCCATTCGGCAGTATGAACTCGAGGATGAGAATCGTCCCGACCGGAATATCGGCCGGGCTTTCCAGGAACATCCCCCCGCCGCTGATGTCCAGGCACTTGCCGGTTATGTCATTGCCTTGCCAGGAAAAACGGACCGGCATGAAGCACGGCTGACGGTGTTCGCGAATCGAACTGAGGAACTGGCGTCCCATGCGCAGGAAACTGGTGCGATCAAGCGGCTTGATCAGGACGGCGTCGCAACCGGCGCGTTTGGCGGCTTCAAGCTGTCCGGCGTCGTTTTGATCACAGATGATGACTACGGGCAAGGAGCGCAGTGTCGGGTTGGCCTTGATCTGCCGGCAGGTTTCCGCCGCGTCGTGCGGACGCAGGGAGAAGCCGATAAACACGAGATCCGGGCAGTTTTTGTGGATCTTGCCGAGTAGTTCGTCGCTACTGGCGACCTCGTCGAGCTCAGCGGGAGTCTTCTGCAGAAACTGACGCTCGATCGTTCTGAAGAACTTGGAATCATCGGCCAACAAAATCCGCGACATTACATCTCCCCCGAGAATGAATGTATGAAGTCGGCGAGCTACACCGCTAAAATATACGGAAATCGCGCGCGTGTCATGCTTATACTTCAAGGACCGAGCCGACGCTGGCGAAAAACACCCGTTTCGGCAAACGATTTTGCAGGATGGCGGTCTGTTGCAGGCCGGTGCAATGACAGGCGCAGACCCTGGTCGATCCGAGCTGCTGCAGATAATGCACCGTGGCCTCGAATTGCTCTGCGGAGGATGGACCGAGGTGTGTGCCCCCGATGATGACATGGATCGGCAGCGTTCCGAGACGCCTGCGAAAATGTTCAACGGTATTGACCATCCCGGCGTGGGCACAACCCAATACGACGACCAGCCCTTTGGGCGTTTGCACGGCCAGGGCCGCGTCATCCTCCAGCGGGTCGGCAATATTCTCCCCGCGTTCGTCAATGCAGACGAGAGCCGGGTCGCCGGTTTCAAAACGGGTCTTGCGCGGAATAGGGCCGCTGAACCAGAGACCATGCCCAAGCTCGGTGAATTCTTCGAGCAGCCGCAGACGGGCTCCCGCGGACTCCAGTTCACCGAGGGAGGCCTGCATGCCGATGGCCCGTCGGGCGTCGGTGCGTTGATGATAGCGTTCGGCGAAGATCCCGGGGTGGGCATAAACCGGTCGCGGACCGATGACTTTCAGCAGCGGGAGCAGACCGCCGGTATGGTCGTCATGACCATGGCTCAGGACGATCGCTTCGATGCTGCCTGGATCGATCCCCATGACGCTGAGGTTCGGCAGCAGGGTCGCCCCCCGGCCGGTGTCAAAGAGAATCCGCCCCGCCCGACAGTCGATCAGGCAGGCGAAACCGTGTTCGCCCAGCAACGGGAGCGGTTTGCCCACACTGTTTTCGCAAACGATAGTCAGGCGCAGCGAAACATCTGATGACATCTTTTGCTTTCCCCGCATCTTGCTTGATGATAGAGTGCCGCCATGAACAACATGCCCCCCTCCCCTGTCCTGACCGGCAAGCAGGCCCGCTTCCTGCGCGGACTCGGTCACAACCTCCGCCCGACGGTGATGCTTGGCCGCGACGAAATTTCGGAGACCGTGGTCGCCGCCCTTAACGACGGTCTGGTCGCCCATGAACTGGTCAAGGTCAAACTGCAGGAAGGTTGCCTGCTCGACCGGCGCGAGGCGGCCGAAAAGCTGGCTGCGGCTACTGGTGCAGCCGTAGCCCAGATTCTTGGCAAGACGATCCTCCTCTACCGCCCCGGCGACAAAAAGCTGATATCCCTCCCCTGAAATCCGTGAGCAGTCTCCGTAATTCGTGATCGGTCGCTCTCAACGGATCATGCTTCACGGTTTACGGATTACGAAATTCACACCCGCTCGTACGGATCGAACAGCCGCTTGTACTCATCAAGAGCGAAGCGGTCCGTCATGCCGGCCAGGTAGTCGCAGATCACCCGGGCCTGGCCGTGCTCGGCAAAGCGCGCCTGATAGGCTGCGGGAAGCAGCGCCGGACAGGATAGATAGCTTTCGAACAGCATCGTCAGGAAGCGCTCGGCCTTGATGCGCATCCTCTCCACCTTGTAGTGATGGTAGAGTTTCTCACGCAGGAAGCGCTTGAGCGCCCGATTCTGTTCCGCCACCTCGGGGCTGAAGCCGACCAGCGTCCGGGAGTGGGCCCTGACCGCGTCAAGCGTATGGATCCGGGACTGCCTTAAATTGGCGGTGGTCTGCTCGACCAGGTCGAGGATGAGAAAACCGATCAGGTGACTGATGGTCTGGTACACCAGACGTTCGCCGTGCAAACCGGAATGCTTGCGCCTGACCCGGTCGGAGACTTCGCTCCACAATTCGATGCCGTCCAGTTCCTGCGGATCAAGGTAGCCGGCCTTGAGGCCGTCATCGATGTCGTGATTGTTGTAGGCAATCTCGTCAGCCAGGTCGATGATCTGGGCTTCCAGGGTCGGCCGCAGGTCAAATCGATATTCACCCAGGTCGGCCTGATGCGGCGTGTCGTAATCGCTGGAGTGTTTGATGATCCCCTCGCGGGTCTCCCAGGTCAGGTTCAGGCCGTTGAAATCTGGATAACGCTCTTCGAGCTGCTCGACAATGCGCAACGACTGACGATTGTGCTCGAACCCCCCGTAGGGAGCCATCAGCCGATCGAGTACCTCCTCGCCGGTGTGGCCGAACGGCGTGTGGCCTAGATCGTGAGCCAGCGCGAGGGTTTCGACCAAATCTTCGTTGAGTTGCAGCCGCCTGGCAATGCCGCGTCCGATCTGGGCGACCTCGAGGGAATGCGTAAGGCGCGTCCGGTAGTAATCACCTTCGTGATTGACGAAGACCTGGGTTTTGTATTCAAGGCGCCGGAAGGCCGCACAGTGAATGATGCGGTCGCGATCGCGCTCGAAAGCCGGCCGGTCGTCCTTGTAGGCTTCCCGGTAGCGGCGGCCGAGCGATGCATCGCTGCGTGCGGCATAGCCGGCCAGATCGCTGCGTTCCATATGAGCTCCTTTGAACTATTCCGGGCATTAAATGCTTAAGCGGACTCTGCTGTCAAGCGTGGCGTGCTTGACGGTCTGTTGTCATTGTGCTAGCTTTTTCAAGAAGTTAACTAATCGAAACGGGGCAAGGCAAAAAGTTGCGGGTGATTGCAGGGAGCGCCCGGGGCCGCCAACTGGCGGACTTCAGCGGGCAGGCGATTCGCCCGACCCCGGACCGGGTCAGGGAAGCGCTGTTCAGCATTCTTTTCAGTCGCTGCGGATCTCTGGAGGGCAAGCTGGTCCTCGACCTTTTCGCTGGAACCGGAGCCCTGGGAATTGAAGCCTTGAGTCGTGGTGCCGGGCATGCCTGGTTCGTCGATCACGCCGCACAGTCGGTCCGGACCATCCACACCAACCTGCAGCGCTGCAGCCTGGCGGAGCGTGCCAGCGTCCTCTCCAGGGATGCCTGGAAGGTGTTGATCGAATTGACAGCTGTCGGCCCGTTCCAGTTGATCTTCGCCGACCCACCCTATGGACAGGGCTCCGGGCCGCGCCTGCTTGGTGAACTCCAGCGCTGCAGCCTTCTGTCACCCGGAGGTCTGCTGGTGATAGAAACGTCCGAAGCGGACCCGATGCCGGCACTTACTCCTGGGTTTCAGCTTCTCGACCAGCGCCGCTACGGAATCACAGTGCTGCATCTTTACCAGCAATTCAGCGAGGCAGAATCATGACCGCCCCCAAGATCGCCGTTTATCCCGGCTCCTTCGATCCGATCACCTACGGTCATCTCGACATCATCGAGCGCGGCTTGCAGGTTTTCGACGAGATCGTTATCGCCATCGCCAGAAACATCGACAAGAAAAGTCTGTTCACCATCGAGGAACGCATCGATTTGATTCGCGAGGCGGCCGGCGACGATCGGCGCGTGCGGGTGGGAACCTTCGAAGGGCTGCTGGTTGATTATGTGCAGGAGGAAGGCGCGCGGGTGATCCTGCGGGGGTTGCGTGCGGTCTCCGATTTCGAATACGAGTTCCAGATGTCGCAAATGAACCACAATCTGCGTCCCGAAGTCGAAACCTTCTTCATGATGACCTCGGTTCCCTTCGGCTATCTGAGTTCATCAATCGTCAAGGAGGTGGCCATGCTGGGAGGGGCAGTCGAATCTCTGGTGCCGCCGCCGGTGCAAAAGGCCTTGGCGGCACGATTCAGGAAGAGCTAATCAGCCCGGGAGTTCGCCATGATCACACGTGAAATGACCATCGCCGACATCATCGCCCGCTATCCCCAGACACTCCCGGTATTTCGCGCCTTCGGCCTCTCCTGCCAGGAGTGCCAGATTGCCGACTTCGAGGAGATCGAACACGGGGCCGGCGTACACAACGTTGACATCGACCAGTTGCTGGTCGAACTGAACAAGGCGATTGGCAGCTAGCCGGCAGACTCCAGTTCGACAACCAGCTTCTCCAGTTCCGCTACCACCAGTTCCTCCAGCTGTCGTCCCTTTTCCGCCGACGCTTTGGCTGGATTTCCGCCTACGCCGCCAGGCCAGTAACGGCGCTTGTCACGGACCAGGATGAAGCGCGGAAAGGCAGAGGATTCCGCCGGTGATGTGCCGTGAACCAGGTGCGGGCGGGTTGCCAGCATCCGCGACGTTTCGATCTCCCCGGCATGACAGTCCCCTGCCGTTTCGATCAATCCCTTTCCGGCCTCATAGGCCAGGGCATATTCGCTGGCCACGGCGATGCGCAATTCCGCAAGTTCACCGAGCAAACACTCCCCGGCGTCGAGCAGCGTCGCATTGTGGGTGCCTCCCGCATGTCCGGAAAGAAGGACAACGTTACGTAACCCCTGCCGGTAGAGGCTACGCACGATATCGATGGTCAGCGCCTTCAGTGTTTCGGTCCTGATCGATATGGTGCCCGGGTGGTCTCCGGTGGAACGACAGACCCCGTAGAAAATGGCCGGGGCGACAAACACCGGGCGGCGGGCGGCGAGCCTGCGGCAGACATCGTCGGCCTGAAAGGTATCGGTTCCCAGGGGCAGATGCTGCCCGTGCTCCTCCACGGAACCGAAGGGGATGAGCACCGTCCTGGTCTTTCGCAGGCCGGCCTCGAAGGCCGGCATGGTCAATTCTTCAAGTATCATGCGCAGGGATCCTCGTCGGCTGTCAGGTCAAGGCACGGCCAGCAGCGGGTGCAACTGGGGGATCACCAGCGTGGGGGGATGAATCCTGGCCGTGACGGCCTGCAGATGAAGCAGGCGGCTCCCGGAGACTCCGGGGCGACCGGCAATGGTGCGCGGCTGCAGGATCAAAGGGGTACTGGAAGTGCATTCTGCCACCAGGCGGGCGGCAGTGCAGACTTCTTCATCAAGGGTTGCCGGGTCGATGACCAGCTTGACCTGGCAGAGTTTCTCCCCCGACAGCTTCATGAACTCGGCATGGGTTTGCCACGGCGTTGGCGCTCCGCAGCTGCTCTCCAGCTTGATGTCCATGGAGACCCACTCTATCCAGGGGAGCAGGCCGGCAAGGGCCTGCGGCAAGGTGCCGTTGGTTTCCAGGAAAACCGGCAAAATCCTGCTGACTTGCGGCAGCCACGCGGCCAGAGCCGCGGCCTGCATGAGCGGTTCACCGCCGGTCAGGGCCAGTGAGTGATGAATCGGATTCTGCCGGTGAAGATTCCGGATCCGCTCGCTCAACTCCTCCGCGATGACAGGGTTGGCTACCTCGTCGAACACGCCGGAACCCGGGGCGGTTTCGACGCGCCAAACGTCGGCCGCTTGGAAGGGGGTGTCACAATAGGCGCAATTCAGGTTGCAATCGGCGAGTCGGACGAACAACTGGCGACGGCCGAGAAAAACCCCCTCCCCCTGAATCGAGGAGAACAGTTCGATCAGGCGCAATTCAATCGGGGGTGTAGCTGGCACAGGCGTATTCCGATTCCCATACCGTGACCCGCTCGACCTGGACATTCTGATCATTCAGAACCTGGCAGAGGCGGTCGAAGAGGAAGCGGGCAATCTGCTCCGAGGACGGACTGCTTTCGCGAAACGGCTCGAGATCGTTGAGATACTTGTGGTCGAGTTCGTCGAGCAGCGCCTTGGTGCGCCGCTTGAGAATCTTGAAGTCGAGACCGAGCCCGGCGCTGTCCAGTTCCCGGGTGGCAACGGTGACCTCGACATTCCAGTTGTGACCATGGAGATTTTCGCAGTCCCCCTGGTAGTTGACCAGTCGGTGAGCAGCGGCGAAATGCGTTTTGATCATCAAGTGATACATGCCAGAGAAGCCCCTAATCTTTTGAAATATCGTTGATTTGAGTGCCTGGTTCCGATTCGTCCGGCGGTGAGTCGGAAGCAATCCGGTAACTTTCATCGATCCAGGCGCCAAGATCGATGAGACGGCAACGCTCGGAGCAGAACGGCCGGGCGGGATTTCCAGACCAGGCCGTCGGCTGTCGGCATTGCGGGCATTTGTACGTGTGAAGTTCGGAAAACATTCTGTCACATTATCATGCCCGCTATCCAGGCAACAAGTCGAAGCGCGCAAGCTGGTTGGTCTCATCCGGACTGTTTCAGAAAAGGGTTCTTTACATGTCGCTATCGTACGGTAATCTTTATATAAATCATCCTGGAGACAGGTACCATGGATCCAGTGGAACTGCACCGGCAGCTTCTCAACCCTGCTCTGTATCCGGATAATCCGTCTGCCGTAACCTTCCGTGAAACCCATATCTCGAAAGTTTACCTGACCGATCATTTTGCCTACAAACTGAAAAAACCTCTTAATCTTGGCTTTCTCGACTTTTCCACCCTGGCCTTGCGTCAGTATTTCTGTCAGGAAGAAATACGCCTGAACCGGCGTTTTTCACCGGACATCTATCTTGACGTAATCAACATCTGCCATAGCCGCCAAGGCATCCGTTTCGGCGGCAAAGGACGGATCATCGATTATGCCGTGCGCATGCGGCGCCTGCCGGAGGAGCGCATGCTCTCCAGGCTGCTCGAGGCAAATGATCCCGACCTGCCTGTGGAAATGGAGCGACTCGCCGGTCACCTGGCCGGATTGCTCGGCCAGGTGCCACGCTGCCTAAATGAGGAAAACAGTGACACGGTTCGCGAAAAGATCGCCGGCAACCTGCAGCAAATCCTCCCTGCCATCGGCCTGTCGCTCACGCCGGATGCCCACAGGCTGATCTCCTCACGCATGGAGGAGGAGGTTGGACGCCTGGCCGAACTTATCGAACAGCGCGCGGTGCAAGGCTACGTGCGGGAAGGCCACGGCGACCTGCACGCAGCGAACATCTGCATGACCGACCCGGTTGCAGTCTACGATTGCATCGAATTCTGCCGGCGTTTCCGGGTGGCCGATGTCGCCGCCGATCTGGCATTTTTGCTCATGGATCTCGATTTTCGCAACCGTCGCGATCTGGGCGGTATTTTCCTCGACAGCTATCAGCGGCAGGTGTGCGATCCTGGCCTGGTAAGGCTGCTGCCGCTGTACAAAACCTACCGGGCCCTGGTCAGAGGCAAGGTCTCTACCTTGCTGACTATGGAAACCGATGTCGAGGCAGAGCTTCGGCATCAATCCCTGAACACTGCCTGGCGTTATTTCAACCTCGCGCTCGGCTACCATCTCCCCCCATCGCTGATCGTGACCTCCGGAGTGATGGGGGTTGGTAAAAGCACCTTGGCCAAGGCTTTGGCAGAGGCGACCGGTGCCACCCTGTTGCGCTCCGATGTGGTCAGGAAAGAACTGGCCGGACTGCCGTCCGATCGCCCAAGTGCCGAGCCGTTTTTATCCGGACTTTACAGCGAGGCGATGAACAGCCGTACTTACGCCAAACTCCTGGAAAGGACCGAGCCTCCTCTCCGGCAGGGCGGCTCTGTCATCGTCGATGCCGCTTTTAGTCAGGCCGCCGAACGCAAGGATTATTTCGCCCTGGCGAACAAACTTGGACGCCCTCTCCTCTTTCTGCACCTGCAGTGCCCTCCGGCGGCCGCCCTGGCCAGACTCGAGAGGCGCCAGCAGTTGGGCAACGACCCGTCCGACGGTCGCAGCGAACTTTATTCACTTCATGCCGCAGGCTTTGCCGAATTTGATCCAGTGCTGCCGCTCCTTAAAATCGACAGTACCCTGGGCGTCGACTATAATGTTCAGCAGGTGCTGTGCACACTGCTGCAGTCCTGACAGGTCGTGACTATGCTCTCAAAGCCATCCATCAATCTGAAGGAATCGTGGCTGATCTGCTTTTTCCTGGGCATCGTCATGCTCAACTTTCCATTTTTGCATATCTTCAACAAAGACCAACTGGTCTTCGGCATCCCCCTGATCATTCTCTATCTCTTTATCGGCTGGCCGCTGTCGATCATGGTGGTCTGGCTCTTTTCGCGCCACCTCGAGCGTCTGTCTGAAGAGGACGACAAACCGCAGGACCAGGCATGATTCCGTTCAGCGTCGTCGCCACCCTCTCGCTGTGCTACTTCGGCATCCTCTTTGCCGTCGCCTACTACGCCGACCAGAGGCATCGCGCCGGGGCAAGTTTGATCGACAACCCCAACGTCTACTCATTCTCCCTCGCGGTTTACTGCACCTCGTGGACTTTTTACGGCAGCGTCGGCCGGGCAGCGACCAGCGGCATCGATTTTCTGACCATCTATCTTGGCCCCACCCTCATCGCTTTCACCTGGTGGTTCCTGCTGCGAAAACTGGTCCGCATCAGCAAGGAGCAGAATATCGTCAGCATTGCCGACTTCATCTCCAGTCGTTACGGCAAATCCGCCATTCTTGGCGCCATCGTCACCGTCTTTGCGGTGCTTGGCATCATGCCGTATATCGCTTTGCAACTGAAAGCCGTGGCCCGCAGCTTCGAGTTGCTGACCATCCCCCCGGAGCAGCTTCAGCACGGGGCACGCCATTATCTCCCCGGACTGTCGGAACAGATCGACACAGCGCTGATTGCCGCCGTTCTCCTGGCGATGTTCGGCATCATCTTTGGGGCCCGCCAACTGAATGTTACCCAGCGCAACGAAGGACTGGTAGCCGCCGTAGCCCTCGAATCGCTCCTGAAGGTGGTGGCTTTTCTGATGGTCGGTGTTTTCGTCACGTTCGGAATGCACGACGGCTTTGCCGATCTTTTCAACAAATTTCTCGAACGATTTCCCGACCGCCATCAATTGCTGATGCTCAATACCGCGCAGGTCCCCTACCCCGAGTGGTTCACTCTGATTTTCATGGCGATGATGGCGGTCATGTTCCTCCCTCGCCAGTTTCATATCATGGTTATCGAAAACTGCCGTGAGCAGCATATCCGCGAGGCGATGTGGAAATTTCCCGCCTACCTGTTCCTGATCAACCTGTTCGTCATTCCCATCGCCCTGGCCGGGCTGCTCCATACCAACGGTGCAACTGCCAACGCCGATTTCTTCGTATTGCAGCTGCCATTGGAAAATGGCCACCCCTGGCTGGCATTGATTGTCTTCGTTGGCGGTTTTTCGGCTGCCGCCGGGATGGTCATGGTCGAATCGGTGGCATTGGCCACCATGATTCTCAATCATCTGCTGATGCCGGTTATCCTTCGCTTCTATTCCGGGGCGGCCGATATCTCACGACTACTGATCTATCTCAAGCGTCTCGGCATCGTCACCGTCATCATGCTCGGTTATATCTATTACCGCTTTCTTGGCGAATCCGCCGCCCTGGTGAATATTGGTTTGGTCTCATTCATGGCGGCAGTACAATTTGTACCTGCGGTCATCGGCGGCATCTACTGGCGCGGGGCGACCCGTCGCGGGGCGACCGTCGGTCTCATTCTCGGTTTTGTGGTCTGGTTCTACACCTTGCTGGTCCCCTCATTTGTGTCCTCCGGATGGATGGGCAGCTGGATCATCGAGCATGGGCTGTTCGGTATGGCACTTTTGCGCCCCACGGAACTGTTCGGCCTGACCGGCTTCGATCCCTGGAGTCATGCCCTGTTCTGGACGATGCTGTTCAACATCGGCAGTTATGTCGGCATTTCTCTTCTGACCGAGCCGATTCCCGCAGAGAGCGAACAGGTCGACAAATTCGTCGATGTCTACGCCCGACGCGGCGGTGCGGCCATGCTGCGTCGCATCACCAAGGCTCCGACCATTGTCGAGTTCGTCGACCTCATGGCCAAATTCATCGGCGAAAAACAGGCCCATGCCGCCATCAGCGATTATCTGGGTGATCGGGTCATCGACGAGAAAGGGAGTCTCTCCGAGCAGGAACTGCCGAGCCTCAAACGTTTCACCGAACTGACTCTGGCCGGTTCGGTCGGTGCCGCCCCGGCGCATATCATCATTGAGAACTACCTCGCCGCGCGCGGCAGCCACATGGAGGATGTCTTCAATATCTTCGGCTCGGTCACTATCAGTCGTACAGCCAGCCGCGAACAACTCAGCGTCCTTTACGAGGCCGCCCGGGCCGCCGCCAGCAGCGCCGACCTGCAGACCGTTCTCGACGACATCCTCAAGATATTCACCGATCAGTTCCGTTTCGACCTGTGTGTCATCCGCATTTTCGATCCGCAAACCAACCTGCTGACGGTGCGCAGCCACCGCGGCATGTCAGAGCGTCATTTCAGCGATTCGGACCGCGAACTGTCCATGGAAACCTTCATCGGCGAAGCCTTTCTGACCAACCGCATGGTCGTGATTAACGACAGTGAAACCATCAGCAAGCAGAAGACCTTCGAAATTGCCCGGCGCGAGGGGATCGCTTCCTTCGCCCACGCTCCGATCAACGTCGAAGGGGAGACAATTGGCGTCATTTCGGCGTTTTCACGCACATCCAAGGGGATCTTCACCGACGAATTCATCGAGTTGTTCGGTAGCCTGGCCGGCCAGGTGGGGGTTGCCTGGCGCAACCACCAGCAGACCGAAAAGATCATGGTCGCCCGCGAGCAGCAGCGTGAACTGGCCATCGCCAAGACTATCCAGCTGGATCTCCTGCCGACCGAAACCCCTCAAATCCCGGGAATCTCCCTGGCTGGAATCTGCGTGCCGGCAAAGTCCGTCGGCGGAGACTATTACGATTTCCTGCAGCAGCCAAACGGTAACCTCGGCCTGGTGATTGCCGATGTCTCCGGGCACAATGTCGGCGCGGCCCTGCTGATGGCGGAAACCCGCACGCTGATCAGGGCGCGCAACGGTCAGAGTGGTTCGCCGTCGGCGCTGCTGAGGGAGCTGAACAGTTTCTTCTATGAGGACCTCTCCCGGGCCGAGCTCTTCGTGACCATGTTTTATCTCGAATACGAGCCACTTAGCCGTACCGCGGTGTTTGCTGCTGCGGGACATTCGCCGCCCCTGCTTTGGCGTTGTGCAACGGACAGTTGCGAGCGCCTGGATGTCGAAGGTTTGATCCTGGGCGTGCGCCGCGACTTTCCCTATGAGGAATCGCCTCTTCAGTTTGCTGCGGGAGATCTGCTGCTGCTCTATACCGATGGTATCATCGAAGCCTGCAATATGAACGGCGAGTTGTTCGGCGAGGAGCGTCTGGCGGAACTGCTCAGGGAATCCTGCACCTTGCCACCGCGCGAACTGATCGACCGGATCTTCAGCGAAGTTCGCCTGTTCAGCGGTACTTACAGCTTTGCCGACGACGTCTCCCTGGTCGTCATGCGCATCGAGGACACGAATAATTCGCCTTGATTGTCCGGCAGCTGTGCTAGAATAAATTCGCGGTATCGATCTGACCGTAATGAATATATTGCAAGGAGTCGGGCATGAATCTTTTCATCGAAGACAAAGGAGTGGCGGTTCTGGTCGCCGTTCAGGAAGAGCGTCTGGACGCGCATAACAGCGGCGAATTCAAAAATCAGATACTGCGCCTGTTTGAAGAAGGGAAAAACAATCTGATCATCGATCTGCAGGCCGTGCGTTTTGTTGATTCGTCGGGACTGGGTGCCTTGGTCTCCGGCTTCAAAAACGCCAGCTCGCGTAGCGGCAGCCTCAAGCTTTCAGGGCTGCAGCTGCAGGTTAAATCGATGTTCGAGCTGACCCGTCTGCATCGGGTTTTTGAGATTTTTACCGACGTGGATGAGGCGTTGACCAGTTTTTCCTGAGCCGACAACGACCGAAGACAGTTACCGTGGGCTAGCTGGAGTGCATCTGTCATGCACAATGACCGGATCGAAGTAGACATCAAGGTTCCCAACCAGACGCGTTATCTGTGTCTGATCGGTCATATTGGCGAGCACATCGCGCTGACGTTAAAACACTACGGAGGCGATCGGGAAAAACTTGCTTATGAACTGAATCTGGTGCTCACCGAGGCGATTGCCAACGCGATTCTGCACGCCAACGAAGGGGATCCGGAAAAAGAGGTTCACATAGAAATCTGTATTCTTGACCGACGTCTGACCATACGCGTCTATGATCATGGCCAGGGCTTCGATATCCGCAAGTTTTCAAAACCCGGTCATCCTCTCGAGGAGCACGGCCGCGGCATCTACCTGATTCACTCGATCATGGACGAAGTGGTCTACCGCCCGCTTAACCAAGGTCACGTCCTGGAGATGTTCAAGCGGCTTTCCTGAAAGTTCCGCTCGACCAGACATGCAAAATGGGGGCAGAATTCAATTCTGCCCCCATTTTGCATGCTGAATTACATCCGGCTTGCCTTACTGCTCAGCCGTGGAGCCACTCCAGCAACTGGCGGTGACTGTCAACCTGCACTTCTGCAGGCAGACTACGACGATAAGCGGCAAAACGCATCCCGGCAGAGAGAGCCGCAGCCTGATCCAGTTCGGAATCACCGACAAACAGGAGGTTTTCCGGACTGATTTTCAATTGATGGGCGACCTCGAGCAGCATGTCCGGGTAAGGTTTGGGGCGCGGTACGTCACGACTGGTCACTACGGCGCGGAAGAAGTCGTGCAAGGAAAAATGTGTCAGGATTTCGCGCATGCTGCCGCCACGGTTGGTGGCCACCGCCAGAGGATAGTTCAAGGCCAGTTCGGACAGGACTTCGAAAAGCTCCGGTTCCGGAGTCATTGCCGGTATGAAGCGGCGAAAGTCAAGCTGACTGGCGGCCTCCAGCGCAGTGGCCTGGCGTTCCGCACCAAGCAGTATCCGGAACACTTCAGGACTGGCGGCAGTATGGCACAGGTGGGCGCGCTCCCGCTGCTCGTCGGTTACCGGCGGTTCGTCGAACTGTGCAAGAATGGCGTTGTAGTAGGCCAGGTTTGCGGCACGGCTTTCGAACAGCACCCCATCGCAGTCGAAGACGATCCCGGCTATGCCGTTCATGCGGCCCTCCCCTGCCGGCGCAGCCAGAGCAGTCCGCCGATGCCGAATAGAATCATCGGCAGACACAATATCTGCCCCATCGTCGCGCCACCCCATAAGTAGCCGAGATGCGCGTCGGGCTGGCGGAAAAATTCGACCAGGAACCGGAACGCACCGTAGGCCAGAAAAAAGGTGAAAAACACCGCGCCTGTCGTTGCCTTGCGGCGGTGCAGCCAATAAAGCAGCAGCAAGAGGACAAAACCCTCCAGAAACGCCTGGTACAACTGGCTGGGGTGACGCGGTTCTGGCCCGGCTCCCGGAAACACCATCCCCCAGGGGAGATCGGTCGGTCGTCCCCAAAGCTCGGCGTTGATGAAGTTGCCGATTCTCCCCAGACCGAGTCCGACCGTTGCCGCAGTCACCAGCACATCGCCGACTGCCAGAACCGGCAGGTTCTGGCGACGGCAGAAGATCAGGGTCGCGACAACCACGCCGAGGAGACCGCCGTGGAAGCTCATCCCCCCCTTCCAGATCTCCAACGCCTCCAGAGGGTGCTGCAGATACCAGGCAGGATTATAGAAGAACACGTAACCGAGGCGTCCGCCGAGCACCACGCCAATCGCGCAATAAAAAATCAGGTCGGCAGCCAGATCGGCGTTCAGTGGCAAATCACGCAGCCTGGAAAGATGACGGATCAGTGCATAACCGGCAATGAAACCGAGCAGATACATCAGTCCGTACCAGCGCAGCGCTAAGGGACCGAGATGAATAATAACCGGGTCGATCTGCGGGAAAGTCATGAGCGTTCCTGATCACAAGTACCGGATGCCGCACGCAACCGATCGAGGATGGTTGAAAAATCTTCCGGCAGGTCGGCCTGCCAACAGCATTCAAGCGCACTGACCGGGTGTTTGAGGCTGAGTTCGCTGGAATGCAACATCTGCCGCGGCACTGACAATTCGTGCCACATTGCCGGTCCGCCGTAAGCCGTATCGCCGAGCAGCGGGCAACCGGCCTCGCTGAAATGAGCCCTAATCTGATGGGATCGGCCGGTGAGCAATTCTACTTCGACCATGGCCGCTCCGACAAACTGTTCAAGCACGCGATAACGCGTGATGGCCGGTTTGCCGCCGCGCGCAACCGAGACGGTGCGGTTGGTCGCATGCCGGCGTGCCAGCAGTGACCGGAATTCACCGCTCGTCTGAGGCGGCGTTCCCGCCACCAGGGCCAGATAGCGCTTGTCGACGCGATGTTCGCAGAACGCCGCTGTCAGTTGCTTGTGCGCCTTGGGGTGAATGGAAAAAATCAACACCCCGCTGGTGTCACGATCGAGTCGCTGCACCATGCCGAGGCCGGTCTCGTTCCTGATGCCGAGAAATTTCTGCACGGCAGCGTACAGCGTCCCCTGGAAACGAGCCGGAGTCGGCTGTGTCGCAACGCCGGCCGGCTTGTTGATGACCATCAGGTATTTGTCCCGGTAGAGCAGGTGTTGCACCTTGAGTTCAAACACCTCCAGCGGCAACCCGTCGATGTGTAACTCCGCATTCTGCCCGGGCAGCACTTCCTGGCTACAGCGCCGCATCCGGCGTCCGTCGAGATGTACACCGCCAAGGTCGATCAGGCGCTTTGCTTCACCACGGCTCAACCAGGGCAATTCCGCGCTCAATGCTTGATCAAGACGCATCCCGGTGGTGTCCGGAGAAATCTTGAAACGATAGACGCCGCGCGGCAGGACCTTGTCACTCACGATCAAACAACCGATGGCAATGATTCAGGGGGCCTAATTCTTGACAAACACGATTGACCTGTTAACATAAAGACAAATGACGCTCTTTGACTTTCTCTGGAATAACCGACGTTGTCCATCAGTCTTGGTCAACCAACGCTAACAAGCCTCCCAGGCACGACCGTGGTGAGCCTGCCCGCCCCCGAGCGGGACGCCTGAAGCGGAATCCCGGGACACGCTGTACCTTTCGACCGGATCAAGGACAACGCCGGTATTCCGGAGATGAATTTAAAGCCTGGCAATGCCTGGCGCCACAAAAGGATCTGTGCATCCAGCCCGGTGGCTACAGCTTCAGGGAAGGACAGGATCACCCGGCAAGCGGCGGACAGCGCAGTGCCAGTGCCATACAAGAAGGCCCCGTTCAGAGCGAGCGGGGCCTTTTGCTTTGGTCATGCCTCAACCGGCTGCACGGAGGTGAGGCTTAAGCCCCGCCGGTATCGGTTCAGTCCACAATCCCGCCATTGACCCGCTCGCGCAACTCCTTGCCGGTCTTGAAGAACGGGGTTTTCTTGTCGGGAATGCTGACAATCGTACCGCTCTTCGGATTGCGCGCCTCGCGGGCGTCCCGCTGGCGGACGGTGAAGGAGCCGAAACCACGGATTTCGACGCGATCGCCATCGATCAGGGCCTGGCCGATGCCGTCAAAAATCGTGTTGACGATCATTTCCGCTTCGCGCTTGTTGAGCATGTCGTTGGTTGTGGTCAATTGTTCGATCAATTCACTCTTGGTCATTGTCTCGCTCCTGTTCAATTAAAACCCGGCCAGGTGTACTGCAAACCGCCTGCAGTCTGCTTACTCAAGACTTGTCGCAGTTGGGAGGCAGCTTCCTGCACCAGAAAGTCGATGAGCTTCGGTTTGTCTGTCGGGGGATAAACAACCTCGGGCTTCCCCTCGATCCCGACGAGTTGTCCGGCGTAACGGACGGCTGCATCGAGATTACCCAATTCGTCGACCAGGCCAAGGTCGCGGGCTTGCCGACCGGTATAGATTCTGCCGTCAGCCAGGGTGCGGACCTTCTGCGGGTCGAGCTTGCGCCCGGCAGCGACCGATTCGACGAATTGCGAATGCACGTCGTCGATCAGGGCCTGCAAGATGGCCCGGTCTTCATCGGTCATCGGCCGAACCGGCGAACCGATGTCTTTATGCTTGCCGCTTTTGACCACCTCGCTGGAAAGACCGATTTTCTCGAGCAATTCCTGGAAGTTGGTGAATTCCATGATCACGCCGATGCTCCCGGTCAAGGTGCCGGGATTGGCGAAGATCCGGCGGGCGGGTGCGGCGATGTAGTAGCCGCCGGAGGCAGCGACGGACCCCATAGAGACGACGACCGGTTTGTCAGCGTTTATCCTCCGGATTTCGTCGTGAATCTCCTGGGATGGTCCTACCCCGCCGCCGGGAGAATCAACTCGCAAAACAATGGCCCTGATATCGTCGTCTTCGTAAAAAGCATCTAGTTGCTTGATCGTATTGCTGGAATCCAGGATCATCCCTTCGACCTTGACAACCCCCACCTGCTTGCGCGGCACAAGATGGGTCGGCCTTTGGAACAGATGCGATATCACGACGACAAGGACGAGAAAGAAAAGACAGATCGAGCAAAGCAGCCCGAGAGCGATCAGCAGGGGTCGTTTTTGCATCGTTGGCAAGGAAAGGCCGCTCCCCCGCATGAGAAGGGAGGAGCGGCCTTGTCAATAGATCAACCGTTATCGTTGCTGTTGCGGTCCATCGCCCCCTGCAGCAAAGCCCCCAGATTGGAGGTGGCTTCCTTCTGGGCACCAAGGAACTCGCGTACTTCCGCCTTTTCCTTGTGATCGTCAAGTTGTTTGATCGACATGGCGATCTTGCGGTCAACCGTATCGATATTCAGCACCACGGCCTCGAGCATATCGCCCGGTTTGGCAAAATCACGCGGCGATTCAACCTTTTCACGGCTCAGTTCGGAGACGTGAATCAAACCTTCGATCCCTTCCTCGATTTCGAGGAAAACGCCGAAATCGGTGACCGAGGTAACCCGGCCACGAATGATCGTTCCCGGGGCGCACTTGGTCGGAATGACGCTCCAGGGATCGGGGGTAAGCTGCTTGATACCCAGCGAGAAGCGCTCGTTGTCGCGATCGATATTGAGCACCACGGCCTTGACCGTGTCGCCCTTTCGGAACAGTTCCGAAGGATGTTTAATGCGCCGCGTCCAGGAAAGATCAGAGATATGTACCAGGCCGTCGATCCCCTCATCGACACCGACAAAGACGCCGAAGTCGGTGATGTTCTTGACCTGCCCTTCGATCACCGTGCCGGCCGGGAACTTTTCACCGATCTGATCCCAGGGATTCGGCTCGATCTGCTTGAGCCCCAGGGAAATGCGCCGGTTGGGAATGTCGAGAGCCAGAACGACGGTTTCCACCTCTTCGCCGACCGTAAGCAGCTTGTTGGGGTGTTTGATCCGCTTGGTCCAACTCATTTCGGAGACATGAATCAACCCTTCGACACCACCTTCCAACTCAATGAAGGCCCCGTAATCGGTCAGGCTGACAACCTTGCCTTTGACGCGCAACCCGACAGGGTACTTGCTTTCGACATCGGCCCAGGGATCAGGAATGATCTGTTTGAGGCCGAGAGAGACGCGCTCACGCTCACGGTCGAATTTGAGAACCTTTACCTGCAGTTTCTGTCCGACGGTCAGGACGTCGCTGGGGTTATTGACCCGGCCCCATGACATGTCGGTGATATGCAGGAGGCCGTCGAGTCCACCCAGATCGATGAATGCGCCGTAATCAGTGAGATTCTTGACCACGCCATCAGCAATCTGTCCTTCGACCAGGTGCTCGAGCGTCTGGCCGCGCATGGAATCACGTTCCTCCTCAAGCAGAACGCGACGCGACAGCACGATGTTGCCGCGGCGCTTGTTGAGCTTGATGATCTTGAATTTCAGGGTGGCACCCAGGAGCTTGTCCAGATTGCGCACCGGGCGAATATCCACCTGGGAACCGGGGAGGAACGCGCTGACACCGATATCGACGGTCAGGCCGCCCTTGATGCGCCCGGTGATCTTGCCTTCGACTTCGGAACCTTCCTCCAGCGTGTTCCAGATCCGCTGGCGATCGGCTTTCGACTTCGACAGAGAAATCAGGCCACTTTCATTTTCGCGCCGCTCAAACAAAACGTCGATGACATCCCCGACCTTGACCTGGGGTACGCCGCTTTCGTCGCGGAATTCATCGATCGAGATTGCCCCTTCCGATTTGTAGCCGACATCGACGATGACCGTGTCGTCATTGATCTGCACAACCGTGCCGCTGACCACGTCGCCGACATGCAACTCCTGCAGACTGCTTTCGAACAGGGATTGAAAATCCTGTTCCTGATCCATGTTGTCCATCTGTTCCGGTTTGTTGTTGATGTTGTCCGACATTAACCTGATACCCCCTAACAAAGTCTGCCGTTTTGCGGCAGTGTGGCTTTAGCCATGGTCGCTGAACGTAGCACAGCCATAAAGGAAAAACAAACGATTATTTTTCGGGAGGGCCGGTCAGTTGGGTGACGCGATCGATGACTTCATCGATCAGCCAGCGTGGTGTGGACGCCCCCGCAGTGATGCCGATCGCTGCCGCCCCCTCGAACCATAACGGTTCGATTTCGCCGGCTGTCTCCAGATGGTGGGTGCGGGGTTGCAATTCACGGCAGATTTGGGCCAGGCGCGTGGTGTTGGCACTGTTGAAGCCGCCGATGACCAGCATGACATCAACTTTCCCTGCAATTTCTCGAGCTTCGTTCTGGCGAACCGTAGTGGCATCGCAGATGGTGTTGAAGACGTGCATTTCCTGACATTTTTCCAGGCAGATGTCAGCGATCTGGCGCAGGTTTTCGAAAGACTGGGTCGTCTGGGCAACGATGCCGACGCGATTCAGGCGCGGCAGCGCGGCGGCCTCGGTGGCATTGGCGACAACCGTGACCTTGCCGGCCTCCGCATAGGAGACGATCCCCTGCACCTCCGGGTGCTCGGCTTCGCCGACAATCACGACGGCATAGCCGTCGCGAGCCAGGCGGGCTGCATATTCCTGAGCCTTTTTCACAAACGGACAGGTGGCATCGACCACGATCAACTGCCGGGTCTGGATGGCCTGCATCTCTTCCGCGGTGACGCCGTGAGAGCGAATAATCACCGCGCCGCTATCAATGTTCTCGACGTGCTGAATGACGGCGACGCCTTTTTCGGTCAGTTTTTCCACAACCTGCGGCGAATGGATGATCGGTCCGAGTGAACAGATACGGGCATGCTGTTCGGAAGCTTCGAAAGCCATCTGCGTGGCCCGTTTGACGCCGAAACAGAATCCGGCGCTTTTGGCAACGATGATTTTCATCAGCATTGACCTCCGGCTGCCGGCCAGCGGAAGCGGATCACCTTGAGCATCTCCGCCAGGACCTGTTCGATCGACAAGGCACTGGTATCGATGGCAACCGCATCTTCGGCGCGGCGCAGCGGGGAATGGCTGCGGCTGCTGTCGGCCGTATCGCGCGCTTCGACCTCGGCGATGGTCCTGGCGAGATCGACAGACGCCCCCTTGAGCTGCAGTTCCAGAAAACGCCGCCGGCCGCGCTCTTCGGCACTGGCAACCATAAAGAACTTCACTTCGGCCTCGGGGAAGACCACGGTTCCGATGTCGCGACCTTCCAGAACAACGCCGCCATTGGCCCCGAGCTGGCGCTGACGGCGCACCAGGGCTTCTCGTACCGCAGGGCAGGCCGATACCTGTGAAGTGAGCAGGCTGATCTCCGGGGTCCGGATCGTTGCCGAGACATCCTCTCCATCGAGAAGCACTCGCTCAAGGCCCCCGTCACGGGCGAAATCGATGACGACCTTTTCCGCCAGGGCACCCAGAGAAACCATGTCGGCGGGATCGATGCCGATACGTGAAGCGGCCAGGGCAACGGCCCGATACATGGCGCCGGTATCCAGGTTGATGAAACCAAGTTCGCTGGCCAGCAGCTTGCTCAAGGTGCTTTTACCGACTCCGGAAGGGCCGTCTATGGCGATGATCGGTTTTCGGGGGCTGGCCGCTGGTGACTGAGGGGCGACGATCATGCGCGAATCTGCTCCAGCAACGCCCAGAATCCGGGAAAAGAGGTTTCAGTGCAGGCCGTGTCACTGATGGTCACGGGACCCGCGGCCGCCAGGGAGGCAATGGCGCAACTCATGGCGATACGGTGGTCGCCGTGCGAACTGACCTCCCCTCCCCACAACCGCTCGCGGCCGTTGATGATCATGCCGTCCGGAGTCGGAGTGATGTCGGCATCCAGTTTTGTCAGCTCACTGGCAATTGCGGCGATACGGTCGGTTTCCTTGACGCGCAGCTCCTCGGCATCGCGGATCGTGGTGGTCCCTTCTGCCAGCGCCGCGGCAACACTCAGGACGGGAAACTCGTCGATGGCACGCGGCACCACCTCGCCGCCGATTTCGATCCCTTTAAGACGGCTATGGCGAACCAGGATATCGGCCACCGGCTCTCCGGACTGCTCGCGCTCATTGAGCAGTTCCAGCTTGCCGCCCATGGCACGCAGGATATCGATGGCCCCGCTGCGGGTCGGATTGAGGCCGACGTTCTTGACCAACAGCTCTGCCCCGGGGGTGATCAATCCGGCAACCAGGAAAAAGGTCGCTGAAGAGATGTCTCCGGGAACGTGCATGTCGCGGGCCTTTAGACGCGGTCGGCCGATGACCGTCACGCCGCCCGGGAACGGTCGGACATCGGCGCCGAACCAGGTCAGCATGCGCTCGCTGTGATCGCGGGAAAGATGGGGCTCGCGTACTGTCGTCTCCCCTTCCGCATACAAACCGGCCAGAAGGATGGCCGATTTGACCTGAGCGCTGGCAATCGGCGAGTCGTAGCTGAGCGGGCAGAGAGCAGCCCCATGGATCGCCAGGGGCGCCAGTTCTCCGCCGCGCCGTCCCCAGATGCGTGCACCCATGCTCGACAACGGTCCGACCACCCTTTTCATCGGCCGCCGGCGCAAATATTGGTCACCGGTCAGGACCGAGAAGAATTTCTGCCCCGCCAGCAGTCCGCTCATCAGGCGCATGGTGGTGCCTGAGTTGCCGCAGTCGAGCACATCGGCCGGTTCCTGAAGACCATCGAGACCTCGCCCTTCGATCTCGAGTTCGCCGGGTGCCGCTTGGCGGACAGTAATCCCCATGGCCTGAAACGCCTTGAGGGTGGAGAGGTTGTCCTCGCCGGTCAAAAAACCGCTGACCCTTGTGGTGCCTTCGGCCAGCGAGCCAAACATGATCGAGCGATGGGAGATCGACTTGTCTCCCGGAGTGAGGATCTCGCCCCGCAGGGAGCGCGCAGGATGCAGGATGCGATCGATGGTGGTGGCGGTACTCATGAACCTATCCCGTTCGATTGTTAATCTGTTAGATGCGGTGAAAAACTGGCGACCGTCTCCTCGCCTACAGGCACTACAAAATTGCGTCCCGGCTCTCCTTCGACCTGCGAAAGAACTCGAAGAGCTTGTCTCCATCCCCTTGCTTTACATCGTCTTTCAGCTCGCGAAAAAAAGCCTCGAACTGCCCCATCATCTCAATCAGGGCCTCGCGATTGGTCATAGCTATGTCTCGCCACATAGTCGGATCAGAGGAGGCAATCCGGGTAAAATCACGGAAACCTCCGGCCGAGTATTCGAGGATGTTCTCTTCATAACGATCGTACGCACCCACTGCGTTGACGAGAGCATAAGCCACCATGTGCGGCAGGTGACTGATCGCCGCCAGCACCCGGTCGTGTTTTTCGACCTCCATCGCCACCACTTCGCAACCAGCCACCTCCCACATGGCCTGGATTCTGGCCAGCGCCTCGGCGGCGGTCTGTGCCGTCGGCGTCAGAATGCAGCGGCGCCCCTGGTAGAGGGAGGCAAACGCTGCTTCGGCGCCACTGTGTTCGGTGCCGGCAATCGGGTGACCTGGGACGAAGTGGACATCCTCCCGCAGATGCGGTTCAATCGCGTCGATCACCGCCTGCTTGACGCTGCCGCCATCAGTGACAATCGCCCCCGATTTCAAGTGCGGCATCATTTGTCGGGCGACCGATCCGAGACTCAAAACCGGCGTAGCCAGAAATATGACATCGGCGTCGGCCACACCCGCGGCAAGGTCCAGGGTGATGCTGTCCACCACATTCAGTTCCATGGCCTTGTCGAGGTTGGCTTGTCCGCGCCCGATGCCAACCACGTGCCCGACGGCCTTTCTCGCCTTGAGCGCCAAGGAGAGCGATCCGCCGATCAGGCCGACTCCGACCACCGCCAGCTTCGGGATGTAAATTTCCTTACTCCTCACGCCTCACTCCTCACCGAGCCTTGGGATAAGATCCCAGCACCTTCAAGAACTGGCAGTATTGATGTAACTCCTCGATCGCCGAGGCGATACGTTCGTCGCGAATATGCCCTTCCAGATCGAGGAAGAAGATGTATTCCCAGGCACGGCCTTTCATTGGCCGGCTCTCGATCTTGGACAGGTTGATGCCGCGCTTCGAGAACGGCTCCAGCATCCGGTAGAGAATCCCCGGTTCATCGCGAACGCTGAACATGATCGAGGTCTTGTCAGCTCCGCCGGGGTCGGGCATCTGCCGGCCGATGACCAGAAAGCGGGTGAAGTTGTTGGGATTGTCCTCGATGCGGTGTTTGACGGCCCGTAACCCGTAGAGCGTCGCCGCAGCTTCGCTGGCAATCGCCGCCACGCCTTCGTCTTCGGCCGCCAGTTGTGCTGCCTGAGCGGTGCTGGCGACATCGACCAGTGGCACGTCGGGGAGGTTTTCCTCCAGCCAGGCACGGCACTGACCCAGGGCCTGGGGGTGGGAAATCACCTTGCGGACGTCTTCAATCTTCCCGGAACGGCTCAACAGGTCATGGGAGACTTCGATCAGCACTTCGGCGATGATCTTGAGGTCGGACTCCATGAACATATCGAGGGTGTGGGAGACCACGCCCTCGTTGGAGTTTTCGACCGGCACGACGCCGTAGTTGGCGCGATTGCGACCCACTTCGTCAAAAATCGACGGGATGCTCTTGATTGGCACCAGCTGGGCAGAAAAACCGAATTGCTGCATGGCGGCGACGTGGGTGAAGGTCCCCTGTGGACCGAGAAAGGCGACTTTGAGGGGCTGCTCGAGGGAGAGAGAGGCGGAGATGATTTCACGAAAGACTCGCCTTACCCCTTCCTCGGGGAAAGGCCCGGGATTCGCAGCACTCAAACGTGCGTGGATCGCCTGCTCCCGGCTCGGTACATAGAAATCGCCTCGCGAGTCGGTCTTGGCTTTGCCGACGGCGATCACCAGACGGGCACGCTGGTTAAGCAGATCGAGGATTTGATCATCGATGGCATCGATCTGCCGGCGCAGATCGGTGAGGGTCTGATCAGGCACAAATGCCTCCTTTCCCGGTTCTCCGGAGCAGCGACTCTAGCTTAATTTGCGGGTAAAAGGCAAGGCGGCGGAACGCTCAACGCGCTGATGCGCCGGCCAATTTTGCGGGTGGCAGGAAGGTGTGCAGGCGGACCAGTCGTTCCGCTTCGGGGAGCGCGGCAAGTTCGCTTGCTGCAGTATAAAAACCGGGAAGATCGCCATGTTTGCTGGCCAGCAAACCCTCAAATGCTGGAAGCAGATCGCGATAGGTTGCCAGGGAGGCCAGGCGGGCATTATTGACCCCGCGCTCCAGCCAGCGCGTGATGCCGTCTCCACCCCAGCGCTGTTCCAGTTCCAGGGCATTGCCGGTCAGCTCTGCAAGGATTTCCTGCTTGGCCGTGCGCATGACCGTGGCGGACAGCGGTCGGGCATAGAGGTCTTCCAACCGGTCGCGACATTTACGCAGCAGCGCGAAAAATTCGGCATTGCGCTGTTCACCCAGTTGATAGCGTTCCCGCTCGGATTCCAGATCACGCCTCTGCAGCCAGCGCCGTAGTCCTTCGCGCTCGACGGTGACCGCAAACGCCTCGTTGAAACGGGTGTCATCAGGAACATAGAGCAGTTGATGAGCGAGTTCGTGAAAGATCAGTGCCACCCCCGCATATGGACGCTCATCGAAAAAGGTATTGAGGACCGGGTCGTCGAACCATCTGAGCGTGGAATAAGCCTGCACCCCGTAAACATCGACATCCAGCCCATCGGACTTCAGCTGTCCGGCCATCTTGTGGGCTGTGGCTTCATCGAAGTAGCCGCGATAAGTGACGCACCCTGCAAACGGGAAACACCACTGCCGCGGCTCCAGAGAAAACTCGGGGGCGGCTACGATATTCCACACCACGTAGGGGCGGCCGAGGTCGGCAAATCCACGGTAGCTGCCGTTGTCAGGCAAATACAGTTCCCGGCTGGCAAACTCGCGTGCCTCGCGGATCTGCCCGAGCTGCTGACGCTGTTCGGGAGGTGTTTGCGGATCGGCCAGCACTTCCTCTATGGGGCGGCAGCGTCGCATCAGGTCGAGATGTCCGGAAGCGCACTGCACGTAGTAGCCGAGATCGGAGCAGGACGAAAGGAAAATGACCGACGAACACAAAAAGAAGAGCGGAAGTTTGGGCATGTCCAAGTCTAGCACAGCTCGCTTATGGCGTTGAAGGTCAGTCCGTCCGGTCGACAGATGGGGAGATGCTCAGGCCAAGGCCATCAGCAAAGGCAACAGGAAGGTGGTGACCAGGCCGTTGAGGCCGATGGCCAGCCCGGCAACGGTTCCCGACAGGCGGTCGATCTCCAGCATGCGCGCCGTACCGATGCCATGCGCTGCCGTGCCGACCGCAAGCCCGGCGGCAAGGTGGGTGCGGATGCCGAGACGACGGCAGAATTCGGCACCGCACATCGCACCCAGACAGCCGGTCATGACCACCACCGGCGCAGTCAGGGCCGGGATGCCGCCAATGCGTTCGGCGATGCCGATGGCAATCGGTGCGGTGACCGATTTTGGAGCGATCGAGATGATGACATCGCGACTGCCGCCGAGCAGCCAGGCAATCCCGCAGGCGGAAACGATCGAGGCGAGCGAGCCGCAAAGCACGCCGAGCAGGATGGCACGTTTGCTGCGCCAGATTTCGAGCCGTCGCTGGTAAAGCGGAACCGCAAGGGCGACCACTGCCGGGCCGAGGAGAAAGGTTACCAACTCCCCGCCGCGGGCATAGTTTCGGTAGGGGATTCCGGCAACCAATAGCAGTGTGATTATGGCCAGAATGCTGACCAGCACCGGATTGAGCCAGACGCTGCCAGTGCGCCGATAAAGCCGTTGCGCAAGGACGAAAACGGTCAGGGTCAGGGTGATCCCGAACAGCGGCATGTCGCTAACGTCAGGAGTCATCGCCCCCACCTGCCTGAGATGGATCGGCCAGTCGATCTGCGACCAGGGCAGTGACGGCAATCACCACGAAGGTGCTGAGTACGGTGGCTGTAACGATCGGCAGCCATTCACGGGCGAGGAGATCGAAGTATTGCATCACGGCAACTCCGACCGGGATGAAGAGCAGCGCCATGTTGGTCAGCAGAAGCTCAGCGGCTTCGGTGACCCATTCCAGCCTGACGACATCCAGCATGAGGGCGACCAGAAGCAGGGTCATCCCCAGCACATTACCGGGAACCGGCCACCCGGTCGTGCGTGTGAGCAGCTCTCCCAGCAGCTGACAACCGAACAGGATGGCAAAGCCGCGGATCATGGGACTAGAGTTCCTCGCGCAATCCTTCGATCAGCGCCTTCACCTCTTCGCGGATTTCCCCGGAGGATGGCCCCTGCTCCAGAGTCAGAAACTTCTGGAAACACTGGATCGCCTCCTGGACCTGCTCCTGATCAAGGCACAGATTGCCAAGAGTCAGCCAGGCAAAGGCAAAGTGCGGATCGAGGCGCAGGGTTTCCCGACAGCGGGTTTCAGCGCCCTTGTGGTCGCCGTTTTCGTAGAGGAATTCAGCCAGATTGAAGTGCCCCTGGGGATCTTCGGGATCGAGTTGCAGGGCCTTTTCAAAACAGCTCTTGGCTTCGTCGATGCGCCCCTGGGCGAAACACGCGTCGCCCAGTGAGTGCCAGGCGAAGACCGAGTCGGGTTCGATCGCCAGGGCCTTGCGGTAGCAGGCTTCGGCCTGCTCGCTCCGTTCCTGGTGGAAATGCACCAGACCGAGGCTGACCAGGGCATCGGCATCCTGCGGGTCGCGATCAAGAATCCCCTGATAGGCAGCCAGGGCGCGTTCGGGCAGACCAGCCTCGAAGCAGGCGTCGCCAAGAGCGCTGAGGACATCGAGGTCGTCCGGCAGTCGGCGATTTGCCTCTTCGAGGACCTTGAGGCCGTCGGGAAGCCGTCCGGCATCCACCAGGGATTCACCGTAGAGGGCCTGCAATTCCCCGTGGTCGGGATTCTGACCGGCGAGCGGACGCAGCATGCGCACGGCTTCAGCCGCCTCGCCGTTCTCCAGCGCCTCCCGGGCCGCACCCAGCATGACTTCGAGATTGTGCATAACGATTACTCCTTAACATCCTGTTCAAGTGACAGAGTTCCCAGCATATCCCACAGCCCCCACGGCCCCGTCGGAAAGGTTTCCACCCTGACCCCCAGTTGGCGCTCGATATCGGACGGAGTCATATCATCGAGAAGCATGTCGCTTCCCTCCCGCAGAACGATCTCCGGGAGGAGCAGTACCTCGCCCAGATCCTGCCCCTTGAGTTGGTTTACGATGTCGCAACCGGCCAGCAGGCCGGTCACCGTTACCGCTCCACCGAAAAAGTCATTCCTGACCACGAACACCTTCAGTTCGATGCCGGTCAGAGCCGCCAGTCGGGTGGAAAAATCACGAATTTCTGCAGCGGCCGAAACGCCTGTGATGACACCGAGTACCGGAAGCTGCAAGGGCGAAGCCTGGCGTAAAACCTCCTGAGCCTCGGAGCGAAACTGTGCCACCAGCCCGACGCCGTTTTCGAGCTGAGGGAAATCATCATAGCAATCCAGGGCCGGGAATTCCCTGCCGGCGTTCAGGTAAAGCTCATCGGCGGCATAGACAAAGCGGGTGCCGAAACGGGGCAGACATTCGCGCTGGCGGGCCTCCACCCAATCGACGAGGGAACGTGCCTCGCCCGGAGAAACCGGGCGCAACTGCGGCAGGCGTTGGCGGTAGCCGGTCAGGCCGACGGGAACAAGAGCCAGTGAGGCCACTCCCGGTGCCAAGGCCAGGAGGTCGCTGAACGTCTGGTCCAGTCGAACGCCGTCGTTCACTCCCGGACAGACGACCACCTGGCAGTGCACGGTGATCCCTCCGTCAACCAGGCGCTGCAGCAGAGGGAGGATGGCCGGGCCTTTGCGGCCAAGCATGTGGGCGCGCAAATTCTCATCGGTGGCATGCACCGACACGTAAAGGGGCGACAACCGCTGGGCGAGAATGCGCTGCAGGGAGGGTTCGTCGATATTGGTCAGGGTGACGTAGGCACCGTAGAGAAAGGAAAAGCGGTAATCCTCGTCCTTGACATAAAGTGTCGGTCGCAAACCGCCCGGCAGTTGATGCACAAAACAGAAAATGCAGTTGTTGCCACAGTGAGTCGGTTCCGGATGCGGCAGCAGGATGCCCAAATCCTCATCGGCATCCTTTTCGAGTTCTATATCCCACAGCTCGCCATCGGCACGTTCGATCTCGAGCAGCAGTTCCTCCGCGCACATCTGCACGCGGTAATCGAGCAGATCACGCAACGGCTCTCCGTTGATTGAAAGCAGGCTGTCTCCGGTCTGCAGGCCGAGTTCCGCCGCGATGCTGTCCGGTTCGATGTCCAGTATTGTCAACATGATTAACTAGCCGGTGGACTTTTGTAGCCGTTGAATCGTTGAACTGTTGAATTGTTGATCTGTCTGAATCCGTTCCGAAGACATCGTTGCAACGATTCAACACGACAGAAAACACGAAGGTCCCTCCCGGGGTCTCAGCCACCGATGAGGGACCTTAGCTGTTGCTGGCGAGAAGTCTGGTCAGTCGCGCCCGCCGTGCAGGCGGAAATGTCCATCGGTCGAAGTGATCGAAGAGATGGCATGTTTGTAGAGCAGAATGTCGCCGCCGCAGTCGAAGAGCACGCAGAAGCTGTCGAACGATTTGACATAACCTTGCAGTTTGTCACCGGACATCAAGGCCACGGTGATGTGAACCCGCTCCTTGCGAGCCTGGTTAAGATATTGATCCTGAATATTGAAGGGAGATTTGGCCATGGTACCGCTCCTTTGCTCATCCGGCATGAAATTGGTCAATTAACATTTGGATATTATCAGACTCGCGTAAGGAATCAACCCAAATCATTTCCGGGTCGGCACGGAACCAGGTCAATTGTCGTTTTGCGTACCTGCGGGTCGCCTGCTGCAGGTCGGCAAGCGCCTGGTCCTTGCTGATCTCTCCACGGAGAAATCTTGCGGCTTCACGATAGCCGATAGTCTGCATGCTTTTGAGCTCAGGAGCATAGCCGGCCCGCAACAGTCCTTCCGTCTCCTCAAACAGGCCACCGGCAAACATCGCCACGGCACGTTGATCGATCCGCTGATAAAGATCGTTGCGCTCCATGGTCAAACCCAGTTTGAGCAGACGGTAGCGATGGTCCTGGAAACCGTGCTCGCGCTGAAATGTCGAGAGGGGGTGACCGGTCAAGGTAAAAACTTCCAGGGCCCGGACGATCCGGACCAGATCGTTGGGGTGCAGTATTGAAGCTGCTGCAGGGTCGACGGCAACGAGGCGTCGATGCAATTCGGGCGCACCGAATCGTTCCGCCTCCTGATGCAAGTGTGCGCGCAACGCGCAATCAGCGGGGGGAACCTCGGCCAGACCTTCGGTCAGTACCCGGATGTACAGGCCGGTCCCACCGACCAGAACCGGGATCTTCCCCCTGGCCAGGACCCCGTCAATCGCAGTGGCCGCCAGTTCCGCATAACGTGCCGCATCAAACGGCTCATCCGGCCAGACCACACCGAGCAGATGATGGGGGACGGCAACGCGCTCCTCAGGTGTCGGCTTGGCCGTCCCGATATCCATCAACCGGTAAACCTGGCGGGAATCGGCGGAGATCACCTCGATCGGATAGCGACCGGCAAGCTGCAGCGCCAAAGCCGTCTTGCCGACCGCAGTCGGTCCGCAGATGACAATCAGGGGGGGACGGTTTGGGAAGAGTGGTGACGTCATGCGTCAGCCACGGTGAAACATCCGTTCGATTTCGCTGCGGCTGAGCCGCCTGACAACCGGGCGCCCGTGCGGGCAGTGACTGCCGAAATCGATGGCGACCAGTTCCCGAAGCAGTTCCTCCATCTCAGCTCGCGCCAGCGGCTGGTTGGCACGGACCATGGCATGGCAGGCCAGGCGCATCAACACCTGATCCAGGGCCGTCTCGAGAGTATTTCCGCGCCCGATATCCGCAAGTTCCTCGGCCATATCGGCAACCAGCTGCTGCAATTCTGCGCCGGCCAGCAGTTGCGGCACGGCCGTGAGCGTATAGGAGCGGCCGCCGAAAGGCTCCAGTTCGAAACCAAGACGCTCAAACGCATCGCGTTGTGCCGTCATGACAGCAGCCTGGCGGTGATCGAACTCGAGCACCATCGGAAAGAGCAGCTTCTGGCGCTCGATGCCGTTGCCGGCTGCCTGCCGCCGCAGCTTTTCGAAACCGATTCGCTCATGGGCGGCGTGCTGATCGATGAGAAGCAGGTCGTCTCCGGCCTGGCAGACCAGGTAACTGTTGAGATACTGGCCAATCAATCGCCAATTGTCCGGCAGCGGCCGTGTCGCCACGGGCAGAGTCAGCGCGCTCCCCTTCCCTTCGGCCCGCGGCATGAAGGTCTCACCGCCCGGGCGGGGCGATGCCGCGTAACTTGCCAGAGCCTCCTGGACGCGCTCTCGCGCCGTGGTGGCCGGATTGTCAACCGGCGCGGGCGCAGGAACCTGTTGTTGCACGGGTTCGATCGGGAGGTATGTAGCGCCGGGCATGCCGGTTGCGACCAAAACGCTCGCCTTACCCGTGAGACAGTCACGGATCGCTCGCATGACGAAATCGTGGGTGCGTTGCTGTTCGCGGAAGCGTACTTCGTGCTTGGTCGGGTGAACGTTGACATCGACCATCTCCGGCGGCAGATCGAAGAAAAGCACGGCAACCGGATAACGCCGCTTCTCCAGCAGGGTGCGGTAAGCATCGAGAATGGCATGCTGTACCACACGGTCGCGCACGAAGCGCCCGTTGACGTAGGTAAACAGGTGACTGCCGCTGGAGCGGTTCAGCGTCGGCGAACCGATCAGTCCGGTCAGCATCTCGCCGTTTGCCGATTCTGCCTCAACAGGGAGCAGTTCGGCGGCCAGCGAGCGACCGAGGAGCGCGGCGACCCGCTCCTCGAGGCGCTGATGGCGATAGGCTTCCAGGATGGTGCGGCCATCGTGCAGAAGGCGCAGATGGATGTCGGGACGGGCCAATGCCAGGCGCGTTACCACGTCGGCGAGATGCCCAAACTCGGTATCGTCAGCGCGCAGGAATTTGCGCCGACCCGGTGTGTTGAAAAACAGGTCGCGCACCTCTACCACCGTTCCGGGTGGCGATCCGACTGCCTCTGCCTGCCGTACGGTGCCGCCTTCGACATAGAGCTGCCAGCCAAGTTCCTGATCAACCGGCCGACTGGTCAAGCGCAGACGGGAAACCGAGGCAATCGATGGTAGTGCCTCACCCCGGAAACCGAGGGTATGCAGGGCAAAGAGGTCGGCGCTGGAGCTGATCTTGCTGGTCGCATGGCGCTCGAGGGCCAGGAACAGATCCTCCTTGGCCATGCCGCAACCGTTATCGGTCACCCGCACCAGGCGCTTCCCCCCCTGCTCGACTTCGACCAAAAGCTCGTCAGCCCCGGCGTCGACGGCGTTTTCTAGCAGTTCCTTGACGACCGAAGCGGGGCGTTCGACGACCTCACCGGCGGCAATCTGATTTGCCAACTGCTCTGGTAGAATCCTGATTCTGGGGCGCATGCAAATGGAGGGCGAAACTGTGCTTGCCGTTATTGGCGACTTTCCAGGCGATCAAGCATGCTCTCGATCTCGCCCAGTTCGTCCTTGGGTTGGGGCTGCGGAGTTTCTCCCAGCGGGCGTTGCAGCAAACCGAGATCGCCGGCAACACTGTGAACAATCCGGCTGTCGGCTTCGTTCTGTTTGCGCAGGAAGGCTTCGAACATGCAGTTGTCGCAGATCGTGTTGATCAGGCGCGGGACGCCGCCGGCATAGCGGTGGATCAGGGGGATGGCATCGGGGGTGAAGAGCATGCGTTTCGCCCCGGCCACCTGCAGACGATGCTTGATATAGGAGGTTGTCGTTTCGATGGTCATCGACTTGAGGTGATATTTGAGTGCCACCCGTTGAGCCAGCGGCTCATCCAGGGCTAGGCAGTCCTCGACCTCGGTCAGACCGAAAAACACGATATTCAGCAGCTTTTTCCCGGGGATCTCCAGGTTCAGCAGGCCACGAAACTCCTCCATCAATTCCCGGCTGTAGAGCATCTGCGCCTCATCGATCAGGACCACGGCACGGCGCTTTTCCTGGTCGATCTCCAAAAGACGCGTATAAAGCTGCTTGAGCAGTTTGAGCCGATCCCCGGCCGGTTCCGGAACGCGCAGCTGCAAAGCGATGCGGGTGAGAATCCACTCGGGGGTAATCCCGGAATGAACCATGACCAGCAACGATGATTCATAACGGTCTTCCGGCAGGCTGTCGAGCATGCGGCGGGCCAGCGTGGTCTTGCCGGTACCGACGCCGCCAACCAAAACCGCCAACCCTTTGTTCGAGTCGACGGCATACATCAGACGCAGCAACGCCTGGCTGTGCTGTTCGGAATTGAAATAGAAGCGTGCGTCTGGTGCGTTGGAAAACGGCTCCCGCTCCAGCCCGAAATGCTCTACGTAACTCATTACCGACTCCCGAACAAATTCACTCTACACAAAGGAGATACGATCCCGGCCGTTGACCGCCTCGCTGACGTCCTCGATCGCCTGGTCGTCGATCCCCAATTCCTGGCGCAGCATCTTCAATTTATCTGTGACATCCCGAAAGAACAAGTCAATATTCGCAACGATCTGATAGTTGTCGAGAGCCTCCTGCTTGCGTCCGAGGACTTCATAGAGCAAGCCGAGTTCATAGCAGAGCACCCGTCGGCCTTCCTCGCTGAGCAGCGGAATATCCAAAGCCTGCCGGAAGGTCCCTTCAGCGGCATCGGGCCGGCCCATGTCCAGCTGGCACTGTCCCTTGAGAGTCAGGCAGTCGAGACGACGGGCAGGGTCGCGCGCGGCCCGTTCGAATTCAGTCACGGCATCATCCAGCAGCCCCATCTCCTTGTAAGCGATGCCCAGGTCGAAGTGCGACTGGAGATCCTCGTCCTCCTCGATCTCAGGGCTGGCGGTCGGAGCCTCGAGGGAGAATTCATCAACTGCCGGAGCTTCGGTCACAGCCGCTTCGACGCCGCCAAGCAGCTCTTCCTCGTCGATCTGCGCAAATTCCGCGGCGACTGCGGACGACTCTTCGGCAACGGGCTGCGCCTGGCGCAGAGCCGCTATTTCCTCGAGTCTGGTTAATAGCTCGGGCTGCTCCGGGAATTTGACTAGCAACTCTGTTGCAACACGTTCGGCATCGTCGAGCAATCCGCTGCGCAGGTAAAAATCAACCTCTTCCAGCCCCTCCAGCAGTTGCGAGGCCTGTAAACTCTCCATCGATTCCGCAGAGAAGATTTCACTCTGTTCCTCGACGACCGCTTCAACCTCGTCCATTTCCTCGAGTTCTTCAAGTTCCTCGAGGGCTTCGATCTCTTCAATCTCCTCGAGTTCTTCGAGGTCCTCCACATCGGCAGGCACTTCCGCTGCGGCTGTTTCCTCGTCAAACTCCACTGGAGCCGCTCCCGTCTCCATGGAGTATTCAACGTCTTCGGCGGCGGTGGTCTCCTCGACACGCTCCTCACTGGCAGCGAACTCTTCCGGCAATTCAACCTCACCATGCCCGGGGAGAGGTTCAGCCTCGATGACCGGCTCCGGTACGGCAGTGGTCTCCATGACCAGTTCGAGACCACCGAATTCAGGCAGCGACAACTCCTCTGAAAGCATTGCCGGTCGCTCTGCCGGCAGCAGTTGTTCTTCTGCGGTTGCAAATTCGACAGCCCCTTGAATCTCGGCCGTACTTTCTGCTTCAAACTCTGCATGTGGCGTCGGCTCAAATTCAGTCGTCGACGAAAAATCGAGATCGAGTTCAAGGCCGTGCTCAAATCCGGCATCCGTCCGAACGCTCGCTTCCTCAACGCTGTCTACAGGAAGCTCTTCGAGGGTGGCAGGGGCTACGACCTCATCGGACGCGATCTCCAGCTCCGTCTCCACAAAGGGCGGGGAAGCGACAATCGTGGGCGAGGATACAGACTCCTGTGGGCCAGCAGCCTCTATGCCGAATTCGCCGAGGTCAAGCTCCAGTTCCAGTTCCATCTCCTGAGGGAGCTCGGACGATGACAAAGTTGCAGTTGCGGGAGGTGCTGTCGGAGCTGGTGCCGGTGTGACGGTCATTGCAGGGGCTGTCGCCGTTTCCGGCGCGGGCTCTGCAACCGGTGGCGGTACAGGGTGCGCTGTCGAAGCCGGTGCGAGCAGATCGAGGTCGAGTTCCAGTTCGAGCTCGATTCCGCCGCCAACCAGGGGCGGCGCCTTTGCCCCCACCGCCGGGAGTGATTTTTGCTCGACTTCCGGCGTCGTGACGGACTCAACAGGTTCGACAACCGGGACCTCCAACGACGGTTCCGGAAAACTCTCGACAACCGGTGTTGGCTCGCTGGGTTGCACCTGGTCGGGCGTGCCGCCCTGCACTTCAGTAAGCAGGGCGGCAAAGAGCGTCATCTGACCGGCGCGATGAAAGTCATCCCGTGACTCGTCGAGGCTGGTCTGCGCCCGTGCCCGGTCGCCCGCGGCCAGACAGATGCGGACATGGCGTTCTCTGAGAAGCAGGTTGTCGGAATGGTTTTTCAGCAGATGCTGGCAGGTCAGGCGGGCATCCTCGTGGTTGCCCAGGGCCAGATGACAGTCGACGAGTTGGCCAAGGACCTCGGCATTGTCAGGGTCATGCTTGAGCAGCCCCTTGAGCAAAGACAGGGCCTTGTCCGCCTGATCGCTGGCCAGCAAGGCACGGCTGAGCGGCAACTGATCGCCACAGCTATCTGCACACAGTTGCTGAAATTTCTCGTAGAGTTTGACAATCCTGGCGTGTTCGCCCTTGCCCTCAAGAAAAGTGACCAGATTGCGGAACTGGTCGCGAGCGGCATCATCCTCATGACACGCAAGCAGCGTCTCGATGAGCTTCCCGCGGACGCCCAGATTGTCGGCATCGAGAGCCGCCATCTTTTGCAGCACCGGAATAGTCTCGCGGAGCTGCTTGTTCTTTTCGTGGAGCGCAATCAGGCTGCGGTATTCGGTAAGGGCGTTGCCGATCAACCCCTGCTTTTCGTTGAGTTCGGCAAGACGCAGATAAAGATCGGGGCGATTGGGCTCGACCTTCTGCATCTGCTTGTAAATCGCGATCGCCTTGAGATAAAAACCGGTCTCCGCGAAGTTTTTGGCTACGGCTTCATGATGGGGCTGGGCTTCTTCGCTGCGCCGTTCACGGGTTAATAATTCCGCGAGCTTCTGGCGAAAGCGATAGTCCTTGGGAAAAGCTTCCACCAGTTTCTGGTAGTCGCCGATCGCCTTGGAGAACTGCCCCTTCGCGATGAATTTCTGGGCGCTTTCAAGAAGCTTTTCTTTGTTGGCCAACGTGCGGTCCGATCCCAGGGGCAGATGTTTGAGAATATCTTTACAAAATAAATTAAAAACTCCGGCCCTGTCAAGCAGATCGGGACCGGAGTTGCGCGAATTTTCTTATGAATTTCAGATTGCTGGCGCCACGGAAGAGTGGCGCAGAACCCTATAATTTCCTGAGCCTGGCAACCTCTGCCGCAGTCAGCAGGCGATACTGTCCGGGTTCGAGCCCTTCCAGTGTCAAGAAGGCATAACCGATGCGCATGAGCCTGCTGACAGGAAGGCCCAGGGCCTCGCACATGCGGCGCACCTGACGATTGCGTCCTTCGTGGATGGTCAACTCGAACCAGCTATGGCTTCCGGAGCGGCGCACCCTGGCGATTTTTGCCGGTGCAGTTGGCCCGTCCTCAAGGGCTACTCCCTGCTCCAGCGTTTTGAGCTGCCCTTGGGTGATCGCACCGCGCACCCTGACCAGATAGGTTTTCGTCACTTCGTGGCGGGGATGAGCCAGGTGCTGGGCAAGGGCGCCGTCGTTGGTCAGCAGCAGCAGGCCCGAAGTCGTCAGGTCGAGGCGCCCCACCGGGTAGACCCTTGCCGGCAGGTCGCGAAGCAGATCGACAACGACCGGCCGCCCCTGCGGGTCGCTCATCGACGTGACCGTGCCGACCGGCTTGTGGAGCAGGACATAACAAAGGGTCTCACGACTTTTCAGCGGAATCCCGTCGACCAGCACGGTATCGTGCTGCATATCGGCCTGGTCACCGAGGGATGCCACCCGGCCGTTGACCACCACTCTGCCGGCAGCGATCCAGTCCTCCGCCTGCCGTCGGGAACAGAGCCCGGCGGCGGAGAGAAGTTTCTGGAGCCGCTGCGGACCAGCGGTACTCGGCTTATTCACCGGACGGCTCGTTTTCAACGGGCAGTTCGAGGTCGTCTGTGGCTGTAATGTCAGCCGCCAGTTCGCTGAATTCCTTGAGAGTCGGCAGGGAGGACAGGTCGGACAGGCCGAAAAGCTCCAGGAATTCTCGAGTGGTGCCATAAATGGCCGGCTTGCCCGGGACATCCTTCTTGCCGAGGATGCGCACCAGATGCTTATCGAGCAGGGTTTTGAGCACGCTGCCGGAATCGACGCCGCGCAGATATTCGATTTCAGTGCGGGTCACCGGTTGGCGGTAGGCGATGATGGCCAGAGTTTCCAGCGCCGGGCGGGAAAACTTGAAGGGCCGTGAGCGACCGAGCCGGCGCAGGTAGTCGCTGTATTCCGGGCGGGTACGCAACTGGTAGCCACCACCCACTTCCTGCAGGAAGAAACCACGCGATGCCGAATCATAGTCCTCTGCCAGTTCCTTGATGGCTCCGGCAACCCTGGACCTGTCGATTTCGAGAACCTCGCAGATCCGGTCGATGCGCAAAGGTCCGTCGGCACCGAACAGCAAAGCTTCGACCAGCGGCTTCACATCATGCATAGCCGAGGGACTCCTCATCGGCGAGCGTGCCGCCAGACTCATCGATCACGGCAGGAGAGAGCCAGATCGTCCCGAACCGTTTGTTTTGCAGAAGATGCAGCAGGCGCATTTTGACCAGTTCAAGCATGGCCAGAAAAGTGACGATCACCTCGTGCCGCCCGCCGTCAGACGTGAACAGCTCGGTGAAGGCCAGACTCTGCTGCCCCTGCAGCGCGCCGAGAATCTGATTGATGCGGTCGGCAACGCTCAGCTGCTCGGTACTTATCTCGTGAACCAACGGTGCGGGGCGCTCCCTGAGCAGTTGCTGCAGAGCCTGCATCAGGTCGTACAAGCCGATCGAGACGAACTCCCCCTCCCCTTCCTCGACGACCTCCGGTGCCGGAGCACTGCGGGCGAACAGATCACGGTTGAGCTGCGGCAGGGTTTCGAGCTGGCCGGCGGCCTCCTTGTACTTCTGATACTCGAGGAGGCGCCGCACCAGTTCCGCCCGGGGATCTTCCTCCTCTTCCTCCTCCCCGCTGTCTTCGACGACCTGCGGCAGCAGCATGCGCGACTTGATATGCAGCAGGGTTGCAGCCATCAGCAGGAATTCGCCAGCCACATCAAGATTGAGCGACTGCATGGTATCAATGACCGCTAGATACTGAGCGGTGATTTCGGCAATCGGGATATCGGTGATCTCCACCTCGTTCTTCTTGATGAGGTGCAGCAGCAGATCCAGGGGGCCGGTGAAATTGTCGAGGTGAACGGCAAACGGTTCCATATCAATTGCCAAAGAGAAGCTGCATGGTCCGCACGACGACTTCGATCTGCCGACCCGCACCAAGGGCGACGATCAGCAAGACCAGCGGAGAGAAGAATTTTTGCCAAAGCGAGGTGCCGAACACCAGGAAAATGATGATCAGCAGGCCGAAGGGCTCGATGCGCCGCAGTGCTGAAGCCAGTCTCTCAGGGAGAAGGCTGACCAGTACCCGACCGCCGTCGAGGGGCGGGATCGGCAACAGATTGAACAGCATCAGGATCACGTTGATATACAGCCCGAACGCCGCCATCAGGCTGATCGGTTCCCAGAATGACATTCCGCCCGGGGCAGCGGCTGCGGCCTGTTGCAGCGGTCCGGCCCAGCGCAGCACCAGGGCACAGAAAATGGCCAGCATCAGATTGGCACCGGGACCGGCCAGTGCCACCCAGATCATGTCAGTACGGATGCGGCGGAGATTTTCTGGATTGACCGGGACAGGTCGGGCCCAGCCGAACCCGAAGACCAGCAGGGCCAGGGTGCCGATCGGATCAAGGTGTCGCAGCGGATTGATGGTCAGACGGCCAAGCAGACGGGCGGTCGGGTCTCCGCAACGGTCGGCGGCAAAACCATGGGCCAATTCGTGGAAAGTTACGGCCAGCAGGGCCGGAACCAGCATGATGGAAAGTTTAAGGAGGAAATCGTCCATGATCTCTGGGTCGTGGTCAAGGCGCGTTTTTAGCAGAAGCCCCTTGGCAAGTCAAACCGCGCACCATGTGCCCGGAGTGGGATGAAAGGCTGGACCAGGCGGTTACTCGGACGATCCTGAAGAGTTCGGGTAATGACGCAAAACCAGGCGACGTTCGTCCTCGCCGGTCGCCACCTGCCCATTAAGCCGGGCCCGTAACAGTTCGTCGAGAATCTCCTTGTACAGCGGACCGGGCGGAATGCCGAGTCTGCGCAGATCGTGCCCGGTCAGGACCGGCCGGATATCGCGCAGACTGGTGACGTAACGCGACAGCCATTGACGAATCCGCTCCTGGCCGGTCAGTGCCATCAAGGCCAGAATGACTTCAACCGCCAGGGGGCTAAGCCAGCGATGCAGATCGCTTGGCAGTGGCGGGCGCGATTGCGGGGAGCGTGATTCGAGGCGCTGCAGAAGGCGCAACCCCGCCTCGCGCTGCACGGTCAACAGTTCGATCTGACGCTGCGGCAGATCAAGCCGCCTGCAGAAAGCCAGCATCTCCGCGGCATCGAGGGTAGCAGTCATAACCAGCAACGAACAGAGTTCCCTGCGGCAGGGATTGCCGGTATAGAGCAGGTCGTACCAGCTCATCACCCGCTGGTTTTCTGCAAGCAATTCGCGCAGGTTTTTGAGCTTGGCCAGTCCGGGATGCAAGTTCTCCAGCAAGTCGAAGCTGGCGAGACGTTCCACCGCCGGCAAAGGATCTTTTTCACCAAGGATCAACAGCAACTCATTGGCCAGGCGCTTGCCGCTGACCCGTTCAGTCACCTTGAGGCGTACCGCACTGCGCAGCAGTTGTTCGGTCTGACGGCCGATGCGAAAACCGAGGCGCTGCTCGAAGCGAACCGCACGGAACATGCGGGTCGGATCTTCGATGAAACTTAAATTGTGCAGGACTCGTACAGCCCGGTCCTCCAGGTCGCGCACCCCGCCATAGTGATCGACCAGCTCCCCGAAACTGGCATGGTTCAAGGAGATCGCCAGGGTGTTGATGGTGAAGTCTCGCCGGTAGAGATCCAGCTTGAGCGAGGCGTGCTCCACATCGGGGAGTGCTCCCGGATGCAGATAGTATTCCAAGCGCGCCGAAGCGACATCAATCTTGAAACCGTCGGGGAAGATGATGACCGCCGTGCCGAATTTGCCATGGCAGCGCACACGACAGGCGAATTCAGCGGCAAAGGTCTCTGCAAAAGCAATTCCGTCGCCTTCGACAACGACGTCCAAGTCAAGGTTGCACTGATTGAGCAACAGGTCGCGAACGAAGCCGCCAACCACGAAAGCAGCGACCTCCTTGCGGTCGGCAATCCTCCCCAGGGCCGCCAGCAATTCCTGCAGACGGCCCGGCAACCGGCTACGGATCAGCCGCTGCACCTGGGCACGACGCAACTGTCTGCCCGGAGGCTTGCCCATACCGGCGGCGCGCGGAGTCCCACCGCTACTGACAGCAAGGTGGCGCAGCAGATCCGTCCGTGTCACCGCTCCTACCAGTTTACCGGCCTCGACCACCGGCACAAAGCGTTGACGACCGGTCACGATCAATTCCTTGAGTTCGTCAACCGGCGTATCCGGGGAAACGCTGCAGAACTCCGCCGTCATGAACTCCCGCACCGGTTGGTCACCGAGCCCGTGATAAATCGCCTTGTCGGCCACCTGGCGGGTAAGCAGGCCACAAACGCCATCCCTGTCGACGACCGGCATGGCGTTGATGTTGAAGCGGCTGAAGAGCTGGTGAACCGAGCCGAGAGGGGCGAAAGGCGTCAGCGTCTTGACCGGTGTCGACATCAGGTCACGAACTTGCCACTGCGGGTGGATATGGCGCTGCAGAGTGGCCGGTAACCGTTCGAGCACCTGCAACAGGGTGAGATCGCGTACGGTCGCCGCCGCCGCCGAGGCGTGGCCGCCACCGCCGAACTCAGCCAGAATCTCCCCGGCATTGACTTCACCGTGGCGTGAACGGGCGACCAGGAAAACACGGCTCTCCATGCGCACCGCCACCACCAGCACCTCGAGATTCTCGATGTCGCGCAGTTTGTGGGCTAGGGCGGCGATGTCGCCGACAAAATAGTCGACGGACGCGTGGGCGATGCTGACGTCGATGCCGTGGATATTGAGTACGGTGCGATTGGCGATCAGGTCATTAAGCAGGCGAATCTGATCCGACGAAAGCTCCTGAGCGAGCATGGAGGCGACGGCATTCAGGCTGGCCCCGTGTTCAAGCAGGAAAGCCGCCGCCTGAAAGTCACGGGTCGTGGTGGTCGCGAATGTCAGGCTCCCGGTATCCTCGTAGAGCCCGAGCATCATCATGGTCGCTTCGTCGGCATCGGGAACGATGCCCTGCTCCATGAGAAGATGAGTCAGTACCGTGACCGTTGAACCGACCGGCTGGATCTGCTCCACCTCCCCGTGCAGGTCGCCGGGGCTGTCCGGGTGATGATCGTAGATGTGCAGGGTCACGCCGGGCCGATGGGTCAACTTCTCCAAAGGCCCGATCCGGTTCGACTGGCGGACATCGACCAGAATCAATCGCTCGACCCGGTCAAGATCGATGTCTCGCAACCGTTGGAAGTCGAAAGCATACTGCGCGCTCTTCAGGAAGAACTCGCGCAGGGTTCGCTCCTGTCCACCGGGGAAAACCATGGCCGCGCCGGGATAGAGCTTGCGGGCGGCGATCATCGAACCGAGGCAGTCGAAGTCGGCGTTGATGTGGGTGGTAATCAGATCCATAAAACCGTGATCAGTGATCCGTGACCCGCAAAATCGAACATACTGGCCATATTAACCGTCTTATAATGTTACAGTATTTTCTGGTCACGGTTCACGGATTACGAATCACGTCTTTAGGCTGCCGATGATCTGGTTGACGTCATCGACCCCTTCTTCGACCAGAAACGCCTCGATTCCCTCGATGATCGTGAGCATCGCTGCTGGATCGACGAAGTTGGCGGTGCCGACCTGCACGGCCTTGGCACCGACGATCAGGAATTCGAGGGCGTCGGCGGCGGTCATGATGCCGCCGATGCCGATCACGGGGATTTTTACCGCCTGCACCACCTGATGAGTCATGCGCACCGCCACCGGACGGATCGCCGGGCCGGAGAGACCGCCGGTGCGGTTGGCAATCTTCGGCCGGCGAGTGCGGATGTCGATCGCCATGCCGGTGAGGGTGTTGATGCAGCTGATGGCATCGGCCCCGGCCTCTTCGACAGCACGCGCAATCACGGTGATATCGGTCACGTTGGGGCTGAGCTTGACAATCAGCGGCTTGGCGTTGGCCTTGCGCACCAGACTGACCACCTCGGCCGCAGCCTTTGGGTCGGTGCCGAAAACAATCCCGCCCTGTTTGACGTTCGGACAGGAGATGTTCAACTCCAGGGCCGTCACCTCGGGGACATCGCACAGGCGCCGAGCCACCTCGCCGTATTCTTCCAGCGTGTTGCCAAAGAAGTTGGCAAAGACCGGCGTTTCAACGTCTCGATAATAAGGGCATTTCTTGCCGACGAAGGCATCGATGCCGACGTTCTGCAGACCAATGGCATTGAGCATGCCACTGGTGGTCTCGGCAATGCGCGGCATCGGGTTGCCGGCCTTGGGGTTGAGAGACAAGCCCTTGGTGACGATGGCACCAAGGCGGTTGAGATCTACAAAAGGAGCATATTCCTCGCCGTATCCGAAGGTGCCTGACGCCGGCATCACCGGGTTGCGCAGTTTGATTCCGGCCACCTCGACGGCCAGACTGGGTCGTTTGACGTTCATCAGCGGCACCCCCCCTTCGCGCAAGCGTCGGCGGAGTCGGCGGCCCGCCCCCAGTCAAGGCGCGTGGCAGCGAAGACCGGCCCTTCCTTGCAGGTACAAAGATAGTTGGGGAACTGGTCACTGTGGCCTGCCCCCTTGACCACGCAGCCGAGACAGGCGCCGACGCCGCAGGCCATGTGCGCCTCCAGCGAGACCTGAAGCGGCACGTTGCGTCCGGCGCAGATCTTCTCGACGGCATTGAGCATCGGCATCGGACCGCAGGCGTAAACCTCGGCGCACGGGTACTTGTCGAGCTTGCGTTCAAGAACGTTCGTAACGAATCCTTCCTCACCAAGGCTGCCGTCGTCGGTAGAGACATAAGTCTCCACCCCCAGTCGCTCGAACTCGGTGACGGCGAGAATGTCGTCGCGGGTACGGCCACCCATCAGCAGGCGTACGTGCTGCCCCCTGGCAATCAGCGCCTCGGCGAGCATGAACAGCGGCACCAGGCCGATACCGCCGCCGACCAACAACTTGGCGCAGTCGTTGTCGCTGAGGATGAAACCATTGCCGAGCGGTCCGAGCAACTCGACCCGGTCGCCGGCGTGCAATTCGCTCATGATCCGCGTCCCTTGCCCCACAATCTTGTAAAGGATCTCCATGTACTCGCGCGGCGGCAGGCCGGCGCACTCCGCAGGGAGACAGCCGGTACGGAAGATCCCGAAAGGCCGGCGCAGCATAGTCGGCAGCGCCTGCTCCGGGCGCAGCATGACGAACTGGCCGGGGCTGGACGAGGCCGCAAAGCCGGGGGCCAGGATGCGCATTCGCCAGTAGCCTGGTGAGATCTCCAGATTGGACAGGATAATGGTCTGGTAGTTTTTCATCTACACCTCATTGGTGGCGCCGGGAGGCGCCGTTGGGTAATTAAATTTGTTGAGTGGTTGAGTGGTTGAACTGCTGAGTCGTTCTATCCTGAATGACTTAACCCCTCAACGACTCAACCATTCAACCGTTCTTCAGGCACATCACCAGCGCATCCTCACCGTCGGCATAATATCCGTTTCTGCGGCCGACGACCACGAAACCGAAACGCTGATACAAAGCGATGGCCGGAGCGTTGCCAACCCGCACCTCCAGCCAGGCAGAATCGAAACCGCTGTCCCGGCATTGCTCCAGCATATGGTCCAGCAGGCTGACGGCCACTCCCTGGCGGCGGAAGGCCGGAGCGGTGGCCACGTTCTGAATCTGCACTTCACCGGCAATCAGCCACCAGCAGAGGAAACCGGCCAGTTGACCGTCACGCCAGCACAAGTCGATACGCGAACAGGGGTTTTCAAACTCCGCGACGAAGTGCTCTGAGGTCCAGGGCGAAGCTTCGGCGGCACATTCCAGTGCATGAACCAGGTGAAGATCATCAGCCGTCATCGGTCGGAGGACTTCCGCGCCGCTCACCGGCTGATCACAAAGCTCCTCACTCCTCACGCCTTACTCCTCACGCTTGCGGGTCACGAGACACGCACAGAATCATAGGTTACGCCTCCTGCCGAGTAAAGGCGAAAGATGGCCTGGTGAACAAGCCGCGTTGACAACTTCGACGCGGGTGTTTTATTAAGGGTGTCCACCAGAAAGAGGAGTATCGACTTGACCGACAAACAGAGCATGACCTACAAAGCCGCCGGTGTCGACATCGAGGCCGGCAACCGTTTCGTTGACCTGATCCGTCCGCTGGTCAAAAGCACCACCCGCCCTGAAGTTCTCACCGATATCGGCGGGTTTGGCGGTCTGTTTTCCCTGAACACCCGCAAGTACCAGGACCCGGTGCTGGTTTCATCCACCGACGGCGTCGGCACCAAGCTCAAACTGGCTTTCCAGTTGGACCGCCACGATACCGTCGGCATCGATCTCGTCGCCATGTGCGTCAACGACATCATCGTTCAGGGCGCGGAGCCACTCTTCTTCCTGGATTATTTCGCCACCGGCGCCCTGGCCCCGGAAAAAGCTGCCGAAGTCGTCAAGGGGATTGCCGCCGGATGCCGGATGGCCGGTTGCGCCCTGATCGGCGGTGAGACTGCCGAATTACCGGGTTTCTATGCCCCCGGCGAATATGATCTGGCCGGCTTTACCGTCGGCGTGGTCGATCGCAGCGCCATCATCGACGGATCCTCGATTCAGGTCGGCGAGGCCCTGATTGGCATCGCTTCCAGCGGTTTGCATTCCAACGGCTACTCCCTGGCCCGCAAAATCGTGGCCGAGCGTCTGGGCGGCGATCTCCGGTCGGTGCATCCCGTCCTCGGCAAGCCTCTTGGCGAAGCACTTCTGGAGCCGACCCGCATCTATGTCAAGCCGTTACTCAACCTGCTGCGCGATTTCACCATCCAGGGGATGGCTCACATTACCGGCGGCGGCCTGCTGGAAAATCTGCCGCGTGTGCTGCCGCGTCACTGCAAGGCACGCATCCGCACCGAGGCCTGGCCTAAGTCACCCCTCTTTGAACTGCTGCGCGAGGCCGGCAACCTCGAGCAGCAGGAACTCTTCCGCACCTTCAACTACGGGATCGGTCTGGTTCTGGTCGTCCCCAAAGCCAGCGCCCAGGAAATCATTGACAGGCTGCATGGCTTCCAGGAACAAGCCTACCTGATCGGGGAGGTCGTCTCGCGTGAAGACGGCAGTGCCCCGATCGAACTGGTTTGAAACGGAAGACAGCCATGTCCCAGCGAATGCGGCTCGGCATACTCGCCTCCGGAGGCGGCACCAATCTGCAGGCCATCATCGACCGCTGTCAGAGCGAGAGTTACCCTGCCGAAATCGTTATCGTCATCGCCAACAATCCTGATGCCGGCGCTTTGGAACGGGCGAGAAAGGCGGGGATTAACGCCGTCTGCATCAATCATCGTGATTTTTCCGGGCGGGAAGCCTTCGATGCCGCATTGGTCACTGCCTTGCGTGAAGCCGGTGTCGAACTGGTAGTGCTGGCCGGTTTTATGCGCATCATCACCCAGGTTCTGCTCGATGCCTTCCCGCTGAAGATCATCAATATCCACCCTGCCCTGCTCCCGGCTTTCCCCGGTCTGCATGTTCAACAGCAGGCCATCGACTACGGTGCTCGCTTTTCAGGTTGCACCGTGCACTTCGTGGACGGCGGCGTCGACACCGGCCCGATCATCATTCAGGCCGTGGTCCCGATTTTCCCCGGTGACAGTGCCGACACCCTTGCCGCACGCATCCTGATCGAGGAACACCGGATCTATCCGCGTGCTATCGAGTTGCTTGCCGAAGGTCGGATCAAAGTCGAGGGTCGCCACGTCTCCATTCACCCCTCAGCACCGGACCTGAACGGGTCGATGGTCAATCCGCCGCTGAACGGATAAGTACTTTGAGCTGGGGACGTGATTTTTCCCCTTGCACGCCACTAGGCATTATGCTAAAAAGCGCTGTTCATTTGACCCGGAGGTAGCCATCATGGCCAATGTATGTGATGTTTGTGGAAAAGGACCTATGTCTGGCTGCAATGTCAGCCATGCCAATAACAAGACCAAGAAGGTTTTCAAACCGAACCTGCAGAAAGTGCGGGCCATCGACAACGGCAGCGTGCGCAACGTCAAAGTCTGCACCCGCTGCATCCGTTCCGGCGCGGTCAAGAAAGCCAGCTGATTCAGCTCCAGTTGTACGCAAAAAAGGCGACCTCGCGGTCGCCTTTTTTGCGTTTGCGTGGCAGGGGCAAACAACATACGCCCCCGCTGCATTCAAGATTTTAGCGCTATCCCCTCGATCTCGACCTTCGCCCCCTTCGGCAGGGCCGCAACCTGCACGGTGGCCCGGGCCGGAGGAATCGCTTCACTGAAACACTCACCGTAAATGGCATTGACTACAGCGAAATCGTTCAGGTCAGTCAAAAAAATTGTGGTCTTGACCAGGGCGGTGAAATCGAGGCCGGCCGCCTGCAAAACGGCACGGAGATTGGCCAGAACCTGCCGGGTCTGGGCCTCGATTCCACCCTCAACAAGGACGCCGGTTGCCGGGTCAAGCGGAATCTGCCCGGAGAGGAACAGCAGACCGCCGGCCTGAATGGCTTGCGAATAAGGACCGATGGCAGCGGGAGCACTGGTCGTTTCTATCTTTTTTTTAGACATGTCATCTCCTTTCGATCTGGGTCTAGGGGACTGGGGGCCAGGGACAAAACCTCAGATAGCGAGTTGTCAGCCTCTAGTCCCCTACCCCACCCCCCTGCCTGATCCTTTCAACTCTCTGCACCCCCTTAAGCTTGCGGATGGCATCGATGACCTGGTTCAGGTGAGTGAGATCGTTAACGTTCAATTCGAAGGTATTCACGGCGCGCCCGTCACCGGTTCCGTAGGCGCTGGCCCGGGCGATATTGGCTTCGGCCTTGGTGATCGCCGCGGTCATTGCGGCGAGAATCCCCTTGACATCATCGCAGTAGACCCGAACCTTGACGCTGTGCACCGCCTTCTGCGAAAGGTCCCACGAAACCTCTATGCATCGGCCTGGGTCGGTCTCCAGGACCCTTGGGCAGTCGGTGTTGTGAACCGTTACCCCGTGCCCCCGCGAGATGAAGCCGACCACCTTGTCGCCGGGTAGCGGGTTGCAACATTTGGCGAAGCGCACCAGGATATCGTCGAGTCCCTGTACCCGAATGCCGCCGCTCGGCCGACGACGGACCTTGTTGAGCACCTCTTCAATGCGACTGGTCTTGACCGGTTCGCCCTTGGCCCGATCGGGGAGGAGGCGGCTGATGACCTGGCCGGTCGTCACCTTGCCGTAACCGAGTGCCGCGAGCAGGTCATCGGTCGATTTGAAGCTCAGTTCATTGAGCACCTTGGCCATCGTCTCCAGGGCCAGGGCGCGGTTGTAGGCGACGCCGTATTTGCGCAGTTCTTTTTCAAGAATCTCCCGCCCCAGCTCGACACTCTTCTGCCGCTCCTGATCCTTGACCCAGTGGCGGATGCGATTGCGCGCCTTGGAAGTCTTGACGAACTTGAGCCAGTCCTTGCTCGGCACCTGATTCAGGGACGTGACAATCTCAACGATATCGCCATTTTTCAACGGCGTCTTGAGCGGAACCAGCTTGCCGTTGACCTTGGCGCCGCTGCAGCGATGACCGAGGTCGGAGTGAATACTGTAGGCGAAGTCCACCGGGGAGCTGTCACGGGGCAGTTCGTGAACATCACCGCGCGGCGTGAAGACATAAACCTCTTCAGGGAAGAGATCTATCTTCACCGAGGACATGAACTCGCGGGAGTCCTTGAGTTCTTTTTGCCACTCCATGAGCTGGCGCAACCAGCCGAAGCGATGCTCCTCGGAACGGGCACCACCGCCCCCCTCCTTGTATTTCCAGTGGGCGGCGATCCCCTCCTCGGCAATTCGGTGCATCTCTTCCGTACGAATCTGAATCTCCATGCGCTGTCCGCCGGGGCCCATGACCGTTGTATGCAGAGACTGGTACATGTTGGCCTTGGGCATGGCGATGTAGTCCTTGAACCGCCCCGGAATAGGCCGCCACGCGGAATGAATGATGCCGAGCATCGCGTAGCAGTCGCGGACCGATGGGACGACAATACGGAACGCGATCAGATCGTGGAGTTGGTCGAAGTCGATCCCCTGTTTTTGTAACTTGTTGTAAATCGAGTAAAGATGCTTGATGCGACCCTGCACCTTGCCGTCAATACCGTGCTGCGTCAGAATTTCCTGCAGTTTTTGCCGGACCTCATCGATATAGTGGCCGCGTTCTTTGGTGTGACGGGCGACCTGACGCTCCATCTCGGTGTAAATGCCCGGCTCCAGGGTGGCGAAGGAAAGATCCTCGAGCTCACTCTTGATCCAGCTGATCCCCAGTCGATTGGCCAGCGGGGCATAAATATCGAGGGTTTCCTGGGCGATGCGAAGTTGGCGGTCAGGCGCCTGGAATTTCAGGGTGCGCATGTTGTGCAGACGATCGGCCAACTTGACCAGAATCACGCGAATATCACGTGCCATCGCCAGCAGCATCTTGCGGAAGCTCTCCGCCTGGCGCTGCTCGCTGGTGCGGAAGGTCATGCGCCCGAGCTTGCTGACGCCATCGACCATTTCTGCCACGTCATTGCCGAATTCAGTGTGCAGCTGCTCGATGGTTGTCCCGGTATCTTCGAGGGTGTCGTGGAGGAGTCCGGTCACCAGACTGTCGACGTCAAGGTGCAGACGCGCCAGAATCTGCGCGACCTCGACCAGGTGATTCAAATAGGGCTCACCGGAAAGGCGCTTTTCGCCGTCATGGGCACGGGCAGCGAAAGCATAGGCACGGCGCAGCTTGTCGAGGCCGTCGCCGTCTATCTTCCCTTGCAGGGAGGCGAGAAGCTGATCAAAAGCGGTCATGGTGTCTCATGGACCACATGGCAATGCCGACTCCATCCATGAGAGCCGGCATTGTTAGGTTTGCCGGGGCAAAACAACCCCGTTGCCAGAATATCCTAGCGCGACTGGCGCGACGGCAGTTCGTATTCAACCTTGCCGGCGGCAATCTCACGCAGGGAGAGAACGACCTTGCGGTTGCCGGCCTTGTTGTCGATCAGCGGTTGGGCGCCCTTGAACAGCTGCTTGGTGCGCTTGGAAGCGACCATGACCAGCAGAAAACGATTCGGAACTTGGTGCAGACAATCTTCTACGGTTATGCGGGCCATTGATTACTCCAGTTGAGTGGTTGAGTGGTTGAGTGGTTGAGTGGTTGAGTGGTTGAGTGGTCGTGGCTGGTCGACTTGACGACTCAACTACTGAACAACTCAACAGCTTAGTACAATAACGTGCAACGATCAGGATTACAACCCAAATTCTTCCGGAAGAGTGTCGATCACCCGGCTCTTGCGCACCTTCTCGGCCACCATGATGGCCTGAACCGTGGCGACGGCTCGAGGCAACTCGTCATTGACCACGATGTAATCAAATCCGCTCGCTGCACCAATCTCGCCGACCGCGTTGCGCATGCGCCGTTCAATCACTTCGGGACTGTCGGTATTGCGTCCCGCGAGACGCTGGCGCAACTCGGCCATCCCGGGGGGGAGGATGAAGATAAAGACGCCGTCGACGCCGCTGGCACGCAGTTGCGCGGCCCCCTGCACGTCGATATCGAGCAGGATATCGTGACCTTCGTCGCTGGTCTGCTCCAGAGTTGCTTTCGCCGTGCCGTAGCAGTTGCCGTGTACCTCCGCCCATTCGGCGAATTCACCTGAAGCAACCATTTGCCGGAATCGTTCCGACGAGACAAAGTGATAATCGACGCCGTCCCGCTCGCCGGAGCGCATCGCCCGGGTGGTATAGGAGACCGACTGGTGCAGGTCGGGGCGATGAACCAGAAGTGCACGCGAAATCGAGGTTTTGCCGGCACCGGACGGCGCCGACATGACGAAAAGAATCCCTCTGCCCTGCTTGGAGTTACTCGACATTCTGTACCTGCTCCCGGATTTTTTCCAGTTCCGCCTTCAGAGCGACAACCACCCTGGTCAGGTCGGCATCGTTGGACTTGGAGCCCATGGTGTTGACCTCGCGATTGAGCTCCTGCACCAGGAAATCCATGCGCCGCCCCACCGGTTCGGCATCGTTGAACAGGCTGCGGAACTGATCGAGATGACTACGAAAACGGGAAAGCTCCTCGCTGATGTCGCAGCGATCGGCAAACAGCGCCAGCTCCTGCGCAACCCGCTGCGGGTCATATTCCAGGTTCGGCTGCAGGCGGTTCAGCCTTTCAAGCAGCTTCCCCTGCCACTCCCGGGGGATAGCGGGGGCCCGACGTTCGATCTCGGCAAGCAGAGCCCCCAACTGAATCAATCGTTCGTCAAGATCCCGCGTGGTTGCCTCCCCTTCGGTCCGGCGCATGGCGGAAACCTGCTCCAGGGCGCGTCCCAGGGCCAGCTGCAGGATGTCGCGTACTCCTTCACTGCTGCTTTCCGCCTCGCGCAGCTGCACCACATCCTTCTGGGCGACGATCATCTCCAGCGTAACGCCACCCGAAAGGCCGAGTTCGTTGCGCAAATGGGTAAACAGCTGATTATAGGCTTGAGCCAGCGGCTGGTTGACCGTCGGTACAACCACCGATTCGTCAGCCTGGCCGAGGTTGACGTAAACATCGATCTTGCCGCGGCGCAACACCTGGCCGACCTGGCGGCGCACCTCATTCTCCAGCGCCAGAAGGGTGCGCGGTAGCTTGACGGTGATATCGTTATAGCGATGGTTGACGGTCTTGATCTCGACGGACAGCGTCAGATGATCGACCTGCGCCTCCCCTTTTCCGTAACCGGTCATGCTGTGGATCATATTCGTACCTCTCAAGATCGTCTTGCAAAGACCCCGTATAGAAACCCCCATAACAAGAAAAAAGCAACGCGTCACGTGTTCATTGTCACGTTCTTCTTGTGCGGGCCTGTTTATCACGGCCCTTCGTGACAGGTTGATGCTTTAGGACCTTTTCAACTCGCTCCGTGTCTGGCCAGCAGCACCCACAAGGTCTTCAGCAGGATCCTGATATCGAGCAGAAGATTCCAGCTTTCTATATACCTGATATCCAGGCGGACAATCTCATCGAAATCGCTGATCAGATTGCGTCCGCTGACCTGCCATAAACCGGTGATGCCGGGTTTGATGCTGATACGACGACGATGCCAGTTTTCGTAGTTGGCCACTTCGTCCGGGGTTGGCGGACGTGTGCCGACCAGGCTCATGTCTCCCTTAAGAACATTCCAGAATTGCGGGAACTCGTCGAGGCTGCTTTTGCGCAGGAATCTGCCGACCCTGGTGATTCGCGGATCGTCGCTGATCTTGAAGATCGCTCCGCGCATTTCGTTACGCTCATTCAGCTCATGTTTGCGCTGCTCGGCGTCAACAGTCATGGAACGGAATTTCCAGCACTTGAAAATCCGTCCGTTCAGGCCAATGCGGTCCTGGCCGAAAAAAACCGGTCCTTTTGAATCCAGCTTGATTGCCAAAACGATAAACGGAAACATCGCCCCCGCTATGATCAAGCCAACGGCGGCCCCGATGAGATCCAAAATCCGTTTGAGAAACAACTGTTGGGCATCAAGGCTTTTGGTATGAAAGGTCAGAATTGGCAGTTCATCGTGAAACATCGACAATTCATGCCGACTCCTCCCAACATCGCTCAGGTCCAGAACCATGCGTGTCGTCGTCCCCATCTCCTGCAGCGCGGCAATGTGCTCCTCCGCTTCGGCGAAGCGTGTCAGGGGGAGACAAAAAATCACCTCATCCACCGTGTTGCGCTTGCAGACATCAAGCAGGTCGTCGATCCTGCCCAGAACCGGATAGCCGCAGATCTGCTGCTGTGGAGGCAGCCGCCCGCTCTGCAGGTAACCTTCCAGGCGTAATCCCCAATCGGCATGGGCCTGTATCAACTCGACGAACCGGCGAGAGCAGTTGCAATCTCCATCGTCGACAATCAACAACCGCCGGAAGTTCATCCCCCGGCGGCGGAGAAAACCCAAAAAAAGCCGACGGGCCAGATGTAGAATAACGAGCGCCAAGAAGGAACAGATAAGAAAGGTGGCATACAGGCCACGGCTGAAAGCCAATCGGTCGATAAAGAAAATAGCCGCGGCCAGGATTGTCCCGCCCCAGAGATGGACGGTGCCAAGACGTTGGCAGAGTTCGAGCGGCCCGAGAAACCGCAGAGAGGAAAAGATCTGATACCTGCTCAGCAGGTAGAGCCATACCGGAAGGATGATCAGCAGAGTCCAGGCGTAATGCCCGGCCAGATTCAGTCCCGGCTGAAAACGGACCCAGAGCAAATACGCCAGAATCGCCGCGGCAACGATCACCAGGAGATTGATGACGAACGAGATGCGGGTGATCAGTTTGGCCTGTTCGCGCAGCATACGACGTTACCGGCCCGCCTCCAGCAAATGCAAGATCTCGGCGGTCTTTGCCCTCATCAGCCCTGCATCACCCCGGCTTTCGACATTCAGCCGCAGGACCGGCTCGGTATTGGAGCAGCGCAGATTGAAACGCCATGCGGCAAAGTCCATGGAGAGACCGTCGGTGCGGTCAACCGCCCCACCCTCCCCTGCATAAAAATCCTCGACGCGCCGCAGCGCCCCTTGGGGATCATCGAGCACCCGGTTGATCTCGCCGCTGGCAGGGAAGAGCCGCATGCGCTCACCGACCAGTTCGGAAATGAGCTTGCGCTGCCGGCACATCAGTTCCAGCACCAGCAGCCAGGGGATCATGCCGCTGTCGCAGTAGGCAAAGTCGCGGAAATAATGATGGGCGCTCATCTCCCCGCCATAGACGGCATCTTCCCGACGCATCCGCTCCTTGATGAAGGCATGGCCGGTCTTGCTCATGATGGCCCGCCCGCCGGCCCGCTCGACGATGTCGACGGTGTTCCAGGTCAGGCGCGGGTCGTGAATGATGGCCGCCCCGGGATTTTTGAGGAGAAACGCTTCGGTCAGCAGGCCGACGATGTAATAGCCCTCGATGAACGCGCCGTCCTCGTCGAAGAGAAAGCAGCGGTCGAAATCGCCGTCCCAGGCAATGCCGAGGGCCGCCTTGTGCGCTAGCACCGCCTCTCGGGTGGCGCCGCGGTTTTCCGGCAGGAGCGGATTGGGAATGCCGTTGGGGAAGGTGCCGTCGGGATCGTTGTGAATTTTGATGATCTCGACCGGAAGTTGTTGTTCGAGCAGGTCGATCACCGGGCCCGCGCAACCGTTGCCGGCGTTGGCCACGATTCGGATCGGGCGCAGCAAGCCGTGATCGATGTACTTGAGCAGATGGCGCAGATAGGCCGGCCGATGCTCGTAGGGGCTGACAGATCCCAGCCTCGCCGGTTCCTCAAAGCTGCCCCTTTCGGCCAGGGCGCGGATGTCGAACAACCCGGTGTCGCCGCTGATTGGCCGGGAGCCTTCGCGCACCAGTTTCATGCCGTTCCAGTCGGCCGGGTTGTGGCTGGCAGTGACCATGATACCGCCGCCGGCCTTGGCGAAGGAGGTGGCGAAATAGACCTCCTCGGTCCCGCACAGGCCGATATCGAAGACGTCCGCGCCGCCCTCGGTCAGGCCACGGATCACTGCAGCCGCCAACACGGGACTGGTCGGGCGCACATCCTGCCCGACAACAACCTTGCCGGGCTGAAGCAGTTGCGCGAACGCCCGGCCGATTCGGTAGGCGACGTCCTCGTTCAGTTCACCGGGAACGCGGCCACGGATGTCGTAAGCCTTGAAACAGGTGATGTCAGCGCCCATAACGGTCTTCGAGCCTTTCGATGTCATCCTCGCCCAGGTAGGCCCCGGTCTGCACCTCGATGATCTCCAAAAGTGAATCGCCGGGGTTCTCCAGGCGATGGACCGTGCCGATCGGCACGTACACGGACTGGTTGGCGGTGCGGGTCAGGATGTCGTCACCACAGACGACGCGGGCCGTGCCGCGCACCACCACCCAGTGCTCGGCCCGCTGCCGATGGCGTTGCAGGGAGAGCGAAGCGCCGGGATTGACGGTGATGCGCTTGACCAGGAACCCGTCGCCGGCATCGAGCCCCTCGTAGGCACCCCATGGGCGGTTGACCCGACGGTGCAGCAGATGCTCCTCGCGCCCCTGTTTCTTCAGGTGATCGACGATCTTCTTGACGTCCTGCACCCGGCCCTTGGCGGCGACCAGCACCGCATCGGCCGTCTCCACCACCACGGTGTCCTTGAGGCCGACCGCCGCCACCAGGCGCGATCCGGCATACAGGAAAGAATTCTCCACGTCGATATCGATGACATCGCCCTGGCGGACGTTCCCCGCCGCACAGCCGTCGCCGACTTCCCACAGTGCCGACCAGGAACCGACATCGCTCCAGCCGGCCGCCAGAGGAATCACCGCAGCGCGGTTCGTCTTCTCCATCACCGCGTAATCGATCGAGTCGGCCTGGCAGGCGGCAAAGGCGTCGACATCGAGGCGGGTGAAATCGAGATCCACCGCCCGCCCTTCCCAGGCCTTGCGGCAAGCAGCCAGCATCGCCGGAGCGTGCCGGACCAGTTCCTCGAGGAAGGCCGAGGCACGGAACAGGAACATGCCGCTGTTCCAGAGGAATTCGCCGCTCGCCAGGTATTGCTCGGCCGTGGCGAGGTCGGGCTTTTCGACAAACCGGTCGACTGCGTAGACCGAAGGATCGAAGGTTGACGACGCACCGCGACGGATGTAGCCGTAACCGGTTTCCGGTGCGGTGGGGACGATGCCGAATGTCAGCAGCGCTCCCGCTGAGGCGGCGGCACATCCCGCAAAAATCGCCTGCCGCAGGGCAACAGCATCCCGGATGACATGATCAGCCGGCAGCACCAATAGCAGCGGGTCGGCGCCGTCAACCGTTGCCTGCAGGGCGGCCAGAGCCACGGCCGGGGCAGTGTTGCGCCCCACCGGTTCGAGGATGATCGCCTGCGGCTGCTGGCCGATAGAGCGCAACTGCTCGGCCACCAGGAAGCGGTGCGCCTCGTTGCAGACCAGTAGCGGAGCCTCCAGCCCCTCCAGACCGTCGAGACGCTGCACGGTCTCCTGCAGCATGGTGTGCTCGCCGGTCAGCGGCAGCAACTGCTTCGGATAAAGTTCGCGGGACAGCGGCCACAACCGCGTTCCCGCCCCGCCTGACAAAATTACCGGAACGATGGTCATTTCCTGAAATCCGCCTGATGATCGAGGAACCAACGGTAAGTGCGTTCAATCCCCTCGCGCAGACTGATTTTTGCCTGCCAGCCCAGTGCCGTCATGCGCGACACATCCTGCAACTTGCGTGGTGTGCCGTCCGGCTTGGTCGGATCGAACACCAAAGCGCCGGTGAAGCCGACGACCGCCTTAACAGTCTCCGCCAACTCCCGGATCGTCACATCCGCACCGGTGCCAAGGTTGACGAAATTTGGCTTGGGGTAGCTGCACAACTCGCGCACCAGTGTCATCTCATCCAGCTCCATGAGATAGGCACAGCCGTCGGCCATATCATCGACGTACAGAAGTTCGCGCATCGGCGTGCCGGTACCCCAGACCACCACCTCGGCGGCCCCGGCCTGCTTCGCTTCGTGAAAGCGGCGGATCAGCGCCGGCAGGACGTGGGAATTCTCGGGGTGGAAGTTGTCGCCCGGGCCGTAGAGATTGGTCGGCATCACCGCCACGAAGCGCGTCCCGTACTGGCGGTTGTACGCCTCGCACATCTTCAGACCGGCGATCTTGGCGATGGCATACGGCTCGTTGGTCGGCTCGAGAGTGCCGGTCAGAAGGTGCTCCTCCTTCATCGGTTGCGGCGCGTGCTTCGGATAGATGCACGACGAACCGAGGAAAAGGAGGCGCTTGACACCATGCAGGTAGGCCTGGTGGATGACGTTGTTCTGGATGCCCAGATTACTGAAGATGAATTCGGCCGGGAAGGTGTTGTTGGCGTGAATTCCGCCGACCTTGGCGGCGGCGAGGATCACGTATTCCGGTCGCTCGCTGGCAAAAAAAGCCGCCACGGCCACCTGATCGGTCAGATCAAGCTGATCGATCTCGGGAGTGAGAAGGTTCGAATAACCACCCCGCCGCAGGCGTCTAACGATCGCCGAACCGACCAGTCCGCCGCTGCCGGCAACGAAGATCCGCGCATCCTTATTCATGATAGTCGAAGGCCTGGAATCCGTGCTGCTTCACCAGTTCGTCGCGCTTCGCCGCCTCGAGGTCGGCCTTGACCATCTCGCTGACCAGCTCTTCGAAGGAAACCCTCGGCTCCCAGCCGAGCTTCTGCTTGGCCTTGGTCGGGTCGCCAAGGAGAGTTTCGACCTCGGTCGGGCGGAAATAGCGCGGATCGACCTTGACGACAGTCTGCCCGGCCTGCAATTCGGGGAAGTCGGGATTGACAGTGGCGACGAGCGCCGTCTCGCTCACCCCCTCGCCTTCCCAGCGCAACGTGAATCCGAGTTCCTTGGCCGCGGCGTTGACGAAATCCCGCACCGAGTACTGCTTGCCGGTGGCGATGACGAAATCGTCCGGCGTCTCCTGCTGCAGCATCAGCCACTGCATCTCCACATAGTCGCGGGCATGCCCCCAGTCGCGCAGCGCATTCATGTTGCCGAGGTATAGGCAGTCCTGAAGTCCCAGGGCGATGCGGGCGATCGCCCGGGTGATCTTGCGGGTGACGAAGGTCTCGCCGCGGATCGGCGATTCGTGGTTGAAGAGGATGCCGTTGCAGGCGTACAGCCCGTAAGCCTCTCGATAGTTGACCGTGATCCAGTAGGAATAGAGTTTGGCCACCGCATAGGGAGAGCGCGGGTAAAACGGCGTAGTTTCCTTCTGCGGGGTTTCCTGAACCAAGCCGTAAAGTTCGGAAGTTGACGCCTGATAGAAGCGGGTCTTTTTCTCCAATTTGAGGATGCGGATCGCCTCGAGGATTCGCAAGGTCCCGAGAGCGTCGGCGTTGGCCGTGTATTCCGGCGTTTCGAAAGAAACCGCAACGTGACTTTGTGCCGCCAGATTGTAGATCTCGTCTGGTTGCACCTGTTGAATGATGCGAATCAGGTTGGTCGAGTCGGTCAGGTCGCCATAGTGCAGTATGAAATTTCGGTGTTCAACGTGCGGATCCTGGTAGAGGTGGTCGATGCGATCGGTGTTGAACAGCGAGGATCGGCGTTTGATGCCATGGACGATGTAGCCATTTTTCAACAGAAACTCGGCGAGATATGCTCCATCCTGGCCGGTAATGCCGGTGATCAAAGCCGTTTTTTTCAAGACAGAGCCTCCTAAAATTATTTCCAAAAGGCTGTCTGCATACTGAACCTTCTCTTCAGAATGAACGGCAGCCAATTTTCGACGAGGCCAATCCGGAACCCGAGGTACTTGATAACCGTGCGCAGAAAGGCAGATGGTATCAGATGGGGAGCATGACGGAGAAGATATTTCATTTCAGATTTCCAAAAACGCCTTCCCTCCCCTTCGGCTCCACCAAATTGCGTCCTGACCCATGGCTCTCTGGAATGAAAAACACCGATGTCGAAATACCTCTGGAATTCCTGGCGCCAACTGTAATTGTGTGAGTGATAGACGGTGGCATCAGCACAATAAGCAACTTTCCACCCGGCCAGAATCATTTTTGCCGCGACATAAGTGTCTTCACTGACAATACAGCGGCAAGGGAAACCTCCTATCGCTTCAAGAGCAGAACGACGATAGGCGGCGAACGAATTGGAGATGAACGCAGTCTTGATGCCGAGAGCAGGAATATCGTCAAAACCTTTTATTCGGCTTTCCGGCGAGTAATTGAAGAGTCGGGCATGAGCGGCGATAGGATTGGCATCTTCGTTCGGGAGTTGGCGACCGAATGCCGCACCAACCTTCGGATTTTTAAAAGGAACGACTAGTTTTGCCAACGACTCGGAGGAGGCAAGAAGGGCATCCTGGGTCATAAAGATGAGAATGTCTGCCTTAGGGCACAGGTCAACTGCCAGTTGGCGGGTAGCCCCATGGTTGAATGCTTGTCGTGTAATGCCGTAAACTTTAAATCCTTTCGTAGCAAACAGATTGGCAGTACCATCTTCTGATTGTGAATCGATAATAAGGAAATCTAGATCGGCAATCAATTGTGAAGCAAAGGCAGTTATAAAAGAGTGATGTGTGTCGGCTGCATTCCGTGTGAGGAGACAAAGAGTACAATTCATGACATTTTTTTGGGATAGGCTCCAGATATCGGCGTTGTCAATCCTGCAAATAACCCTGCGGCCTTGAACCGAGCCGACCAGGAATTTTCCGCCCGCCACTTCAAGGTTTTTCTGGAGAATTGGGAATAGGAAAGCGCCTTATTCAAGACCATTTCTAAACCACCAGCATCATCCAAAAAGAAAATTCCCGGTTCTCCGTGCCTGAGGGCAATCTCGCCGAAGTTGGAAGCAAGAATAGGAATCCCCATCGCTCGATACTCGTAATACTTGATTGGATCAACACCATTGGTCAAGGGTGTCTTTTTAAAGGGGATGAGCCCCACGTTGAATTGAGCGAGATGCCTGCCGACCTCATCGTGACGACATGCAGGCATGAATACCACATTTTTAGGTAACAGCGAGGGGGGAGAAACCAACTGAGGTCCGATCAGGCGGACTTCACAGAAAGGAGCCGCAATAGCAAGGGAACAGAGAAGTTCCCAATCAAACCAGTCTCCCATTGAGCCAACATAGCCTAGGATAGGCTTTACCATATCATATTCTTCTCTAGGAAGTGGCAACACCGCCATATCACAAGCGTTGCGAACCAGTTTTACCGGTGCTCTATTATTTTGGAATTTCTTTTCAAGTGCCAGGGATGATGCATAAACTACGTCTACGGTATGGCTGATTCTGAACTCAGCTTCTGCCATGGTTTTGCGTGATAGCCCCGTATGGAACACAGGGAAGTCGTCCATGGCGTCGTAAAAACTCTGCCGAGCCGGGAAATTCTTAAGTATATCAATGGCCAAAGAGCATGGCTTACCAACTCCCAAGAAGTAGTCCCCGCCATTAATAAACTTTCTTATTTTACCAAACAGACTGGAACCGCGCAGAAATTTGTTGATGGAATATCCGCCAGGAAGAGGCTCTATGGGGAGGGCCACAAAATCAGCCGTATCAACCTGAGGGTGAGGAGCGGTTCCCTGATTGTGCAAATTTGCAGAGCGATACAGGTCTGACCAACGAGGAAGCCGCCCAGGATAAGGATTAATCCACAACACTTTCTCGCCTCCGCACTTAAGAAAGTGCTGCACCATGAAGTGCGGGCGCTGAGCGTAACTCTGCCAGAAAACAGGGGAGATATATATGAGCTTCATAGGTACATAAGGGTTGTAAAATAAACTTAGACCATCTCTCCTTTACACCACAACCCTGGTCGACATAGGCAATGACCAGCATTCATCCCCCCAGAAAATACCATATTGTAGACACGGTTGTTCGTAGATTTTTATCTCGTTGAAACCAGCGACCTGGAACTCCCTATGCAGAGACTCCAAGCTGAACAGACGTATCTCCAAGGTGCTGCCTTTACCACCATGAAAAGTCAAGTTTGTAAACCGTTGAACCTCGCCAGATGTTGTAGTGTTCTCTAGTTCATAACGGTTAGATCGCTTCACGATCTTGAAATCGTTGAGGTCAGGAAAGTGTTCTCGGGTCTCTCCACCGCCCGTCGTATATGGAACGGAAAAAATGAAAACGCCACTAGGTTTGAGCAGTTTGCGGGCGTTATTAAAGGCTCTGGAAACCGGCGGGGTCACATGCTCAAACACATCCGTCGAAATAAGGAAATCGTATTGGCCGACCTGTCCATTGTCGATGTTTGTAATGTCAAGCCGCGGGCTTTTGTGATAATGGGTGTTCACATAACCGAGTTTTTGTGCCAAGGGAACGGCATAAACATCCCTGTCGCTCATGCCAAGTCCTTTGATCTGCAAATCAATCGGGAAATCAGGAAGTGGCAAACTTCTACCAAAAAGTTCTGTTGAGAGGATATGGATTATGGCGCGCTCGCGAACTGTCGATCCACAGCAGATACATGAAGGAACCTCTCTGGACAGTTTCTTGAGTGGGAATCGACAGGGGTTACCACAAATATTGCACTGAAAAACAAGCTGTTTTTGGAGTGGGTATAGGATTTTTAAAAGAACCGCACGCAGGCTTCTCATTTATGTGCCCCGTTACCTTACAGAATGTGCCAAACCGGCCATCTACTAGTGGAAACATTCAGCCACGTCTGACTGACACAAAAACCTTCGCAGAGTAGCAACGATCCGCCCTGCTGCCTGACCGTCACCATAAGGCGAAATCCCTCGCGCCATAATCTGATAAGCAGACTCATCATCCAAGAGTCGCTGTGTTTCTTCAACTATGCGGGAAAAATGAGGGCCAACCAGTTTGACAACGCCTTGTTCAACGGCTTCCGGTCGTTCAGTTTCATCCCTGAGCACTAAAACAGGTTTCCCAAGTGCAGGAGCTTCCTCCTGTACTCCACCAGAATCACTAATAATAATATAAGCTCGCTTCATAGCGGCAACAAATGGTGCATATCCTAATGGATCGCACAAATAAATATTATGAAAACCGGAGAGCATCTCGTGCACCACATTTTTAATGTTTGGATTAGGATGCACCGGGTAAAGGAACTGTACATCAGGATTGTTCTTGGCCAGCGTTTTCAGCGCTCGACATATATTCCGGAAAGGTTCTCCAAAATTTTCACGTCGATGGGCCGTCACCAACACCAAACGTTTATCACCATCAAGTTGGATACCCAATTCAATATCTTTTGCTGCTATCATCAACAGTGAATCAATCACTGTATTTCCTGTAACAACAATGTCATTATCGTTCATACTTTCTCTCAGCAAGTTCTGACGAGAGTTTTCTGTCGGTGCAAAATGCCAACGTGCAAAGAGGCCCGCTATCACCCGGTTCGCCTCTTCTGGGAAAGGATTCTTTATGTCACAAGTACGAAGACCTGCCTCTATATGACCGAACGGTATGTGATGGTAAAAACAGGCCAGCGCCGTCGTCATGACCGTAGTCGTATCCCCTTGAGCAAGAACAACATCAGGTTTTTCCCTTAAAAACACATTGTCGAGTTCAAGCAGTAAGCTAGAGGTCAAAGACGTCAGCGCCTGATTGGGTCGCATTATGTTTAGATCAATATCTGGCTCAATATTGAATAAATTCAGCACTTGATCAAGCATTTCACGATGTTGGGCTGTGGCGAGAACACGAACATTGACCCAAGACTCTTTTTTAAGAGCCAGAATTACTGGTGCCATTTTTATAGCTTCAGGACGTGTTCCTATGACAATAAGAATTTTTGATAACTGCATTATCATATATTTATCCAATGGGTGATTAGTTATCAAGAACAGAAGATAGTTTGTTTGTCATCCTTGGTCTATACACGCCAAACAATTCTGTGCCACGTCCGCCGGAATGGAAATAATCAACTTCAGCATTAACCATATCAACAACAAACTTTCTATCATAATTGTTTTCAATCTTATAATTATCACAATATGCAATATTGATTAAACGCCATAGAAAGCAGTTCCTATGATAGACGTCTTCTGGAGTAAACCATCTACCAAGCACTGACTCGATCTCTTCGCTGCGAATTCCTTCAAAGCATCCCACTGAGTAGTCATTGTCAGGAATTTCATGGTCAATTTTACCAGTATGTCTATTCAAGCGAAGCCGCTCTGGAAATTCACAAAAGATTTTGTTCGCCTCGACTCTGGCTTCAGGCCATAGACGATTCCCATTTCTCCCTACATATTCTCCTATGCTCCAGAATTCACCATCTTCATTTAGGCTATCATGACAAAATTTTACAACTCGTTCAAGTTCCACAATATGATGCAGAGCAGAAATACATAATATCACGTCCCACTTTTCCCCATGGTATTCGAGGTCGTTAACATTGGCCTCGATTAAATCTAAATCTACTGTTGGAGAAAATTGCTTCGATGCCATATCAAGAAGATCTACATTAATATCCAGAAGCGACCACTTGACATTGGGCCCTACCTGCACTGCATAACTTGCCTCAATCCGGGCTGCACCGCTACAAAGGGATAATACTTTAACTACCCCTCCTTTCTCGGCTCTTGATTTTAGTCGCGCAATAAAATCTGGTGGTACTTTGGGAAGACTTGAAGCGAGCATACGTGAAGCATATTCATATGGCGTCTCATTAGATAATGGTTCAACATCTCTGACAATATTATTAAGGGTTTTACTTCCAACTGGGGTATTGGTGGACATGAGTTTTCTAACCGGACGAGATACGCCTTCAGCCATTTCTGCGCGCAAATTCTGGACTGCAGAATACATGCTATGCCTATAAACACTACTGAAATGCTCAATTTCATTTTGAGCGCGCAGGTTATGAAATGAACGGGCCCTCAATATGCATAGTCTATCTTCTCTTCCTACACACAAATCAGAAATTGCCAACCAATCTCCAATAGGATTATTGTCTTGGCCAGGTTGGCATCTAAGCACAAGATAACCACTAAGGTGATTCAGGAATGACAAATCCAAATCTATTACCCTCCACCAAGGGGGTTGCACCCCGCCTAAAACCGGCAATGAGCAAATTGGGATTGCGGGATTATTTCTATCCAGTTGGTGAAAATAAATCTCACAAATTAAACCATCTGAACTTATGTTTGCGAGCGCTGCTGAATATCGGATAAATAGCCGAGTATCTTTTTCAACCTTGATGGGATAATTTATTCTAAAGCTTTCGCCTGACACAAGAATCAGTGATGAGCGTTTATCCTCGCAATGAACTATTTGCATCCATCTTGGGAAAGCAATCGAACTTGGTGTACCTACTATTTCAAAACATGCAGTTTCGTCTAAATAAAATTCATCTGGCATATCGGGTCGCAACAGACTGCCGTTCTCTAGAGGTGCATTAATGCGCACCAGTAATTTTAACATGATTTTACTAAGAATATTTCGTATTTTCATGCCTTTGACCCTCTTGAAGAATGAGGGATCCATTCCCCCCACTTGGCTTCATAGATCTTTTTGTTTTCTTCAAATAATTTATCTCGCTCTTGCTGTTTGAGTTTATTGAATGAGGCAGACAAATAGTGGTGTACAAAAACATCCTCTGCACACAAAATCCTTAACCCAAATTGCTCGATACGGCGGCAGTAATCGTCATCTTCAAAAAAACCTCGTCCAAAGGTTTCATCCAGCGCTCCGACACTTTCATAGGTTGTGCGCAGCATCATCACACAAAAGAATGCTGCGGTTCTTAACGGATACGTCTGGCCGATGTGCCGGCAGGTATAGGCTAAAGACTTCAGTTGCATATCTTCCATACTAGTATAGTTGATATTGATTCTAGCCTCGTTGCCAATATTGTTCGTTACCGGCCCAATGAGGCCGATTGTCCGATCCCTCTCTAGGTGCCGAACCAAAGTGCGAACCCAACCGGGAGTGACATAGGTATCGTTGTTGAGCAGAACAAGGTATTCGCCGGTCGCAACTTCCAACCCCTGATTGTTGGCAGCAGCAAAACCACGGTTGCTGTGATTGCAAATTAACCTGCGATTATCCTTTCCATCCACCCATGCAGACAGAAAGGATGGGGAGCCATCACTGGAAGCGTTGTCGACCACTATAATCTCAAGTTTTTCGTATTGGCTGTACCTTTCCAGACTCTCCAGACATTGGCGAGTAAGATCTAGATTGTTATAGGTCACCACCACGACACTGACCTTGGGATCACATTCGGAGGATTCTGCTTGTTGGACAAGCATCTCGGCACGATGCTGCCAAGTCTGCCCCTGTGCAAACAATTTACGCCGCTGAACCAGGTCCTTCGGCTCAGATTGGCTTAGAACGGTGCGTACCGCCAGCAGGAAAGCGTCTTTACCTGCAGCCGTATATACCAAGCCTTCAAACTGTGTCATCTCAGGTAGGTCGACAGCCACAATCGGTTTGCCAGCGCACAAATATTCATATGCCTTGACTGGATTGGTTGCCAATGTCAGCGGGACCGTCTTGAAGGGTAGCAAGCAAACATCAAAGCCATACAAATAATATGGTAGCTGCCCATAGGGTACTTCACCCGTGAATGTCACGTTCTGTAACTTTGATAGCTTCGCTTTTGCATTGACAGTGTCTGAACCGATCAAAATCACATGGCAATCCGGATGCTGTCTTGCGACGGCCTCGACCAGATCAAGATCAAACCACTCAGCAATCGCACCATAGTAGCCAATCACACGGCGTCCGACCGCATCCTTATAGGTTGTATTGGGAGTTTGTGCGAAGTGTTTATAATCGCAAGCGTTGCGAATCAAGGTTCGACGCCTTGTCGATTCAGGAATAAATTCATCCAACCAAGTCGAAGTTGTAATTATTAACTCAGCCTCGCTTAATAGACGTTTTTCAAGTTGAATCAGAGATTCGGCATTGTTACCAAAACCCTCATGATAGTCCATACAGTCATAAACAAAGCGGCCATTTGGAAGCACAGAGGCAATATCGTGCCAGAAGGGGTGGTCAACAATGGAAACAATCTGCTTGGATTCCGCCCAAATCAATACCTCACCAATGCTTTGCCGAAGCTGAGTGATAGTCTCAGGGCTAGGGGCTCCGGAGTATATCGACATGGCGCCTTCTGCAAAAAGTTGCACCTGAAAAATCTGCGCAGTATCCCCAATCTGCTCAATTTCAAAGCCTACCCGTTCGTCATCTATTAAGGATGGCGAAACATAAAAAACACGGTGCCCTGAGGCAGCCAAAGCTAACGCTAACTGTTGCGGGCGCTGGTGTCGAAAATGCCAATCGATGACACCCCAGAAAATATAGTCGGGCTTATCGAAGTTCTGACTGATAGGCCTAATAGTGGGTGCCCTAAATTTTGCTGCCCGCAAAAAAACGCGTTGAATCGAACGGCCGACTTGGCGTAGAAATCGGTGATAAGTAAAACTTACCAGTCGTCTCGCAGGCAGCGGCAATGGAAGATCGTGATAGCGGTTGAGCAAAAGCTGGCTTAATTGCTGTTGATCTTGCTTAGTCAATCCAAAACGAAACAAGCGGGCCGCAAAACGTAAAGGGCGTGTAATCCGCCAAGAAAATCCATTTTTTATGTGCTCGACACGTTCCAGTGCTATGTCGCGTTCCATTACTGCAACATCACGTTCTTTTGCTGCAACATCGCGCTCAGCTATCAAAATATCCAGATCTGCCTTTACCTGTTCAATTTGCTCAATTAATGAGTTAGTAAAGTCAATAGATTTTTCTGTACGTTTTATATTGCAGATACTAGAATATTCCTCGTTTTCTGCACTGTTGAGATTTATTGTTGGCATAGCTTTAATAATATATTGGTAGACATTACCTTGCTGTCTTGTTTTTAGTGCTGATGCAAGCCACTCTGGAAGCTTGTCCCACGACGATGAAAACTCAGAAAATTCTGGCTCAATATTCCTTGTTTCTATGCAACAGATGGTCAATCCTGCTTCTGACAACATATGTTCCAAACTATTTAATGACCAATACCTTAAATGGGTATAATCAAGAAGACCTGTCTCCCTGTACTTAAAATCGTTAGTTATTAACTCAGAAACAATGCCGTTATAACACACATTTGGCACTGAAATGACAACGTATCCATCGCTGTTTAAATGTCTGAGCAGTGACCGCAAACAACCTTGCGGGTCGCGTAAGTGCTCAAGAACATCCGCTGCAACAATTATATCAAAAGTACGGTCGCCAAGAATTTCATCCCAATTCGCAGTATCAATATCAACGATAGCCAGTTCTTCACAATAAGGCCTCGCATACTCAGCGCTATTTTGATCACACTCGACACCAAAAACACTGCAATGCGCATACTCACAAAGGATTTTTGACATTACACCACAAGCACATCCAAGCTCGAGGACATTTTTGTTTTTACCAATCAGTCCAACAACTTTTGCTGCTGTACTGTCACCAAATGGATCAAACTCATAATAGTAATGGGAAGACATTCTTTTAATTAATTTGTTTGTTTCGCATATTTTACCAGTTTTAGCTTCATTATTACATTCATCAATATCGCACAAATACTTATCAAATTTGTCTGCGTTTTTTACAATATATTCAGGAAGCACATACTCTGCTACCATTGGTGTAAATGTAAGATTTCTCCCAAAAATGTCTATGCCACGACTTATGGCATCGGCAATAATTTGTGTGTCTAAATATTTTTCATTGTTGTATTCATTATGTGAGTATGATTTAATTTTGGTGATAATCGACTCAACCCCCCCTAAGTAACTGAAGTGCCATCCACCATTATCAATAATAACGATGTTTTTATCATATTCTTCGCTATTTGATTGTAATTTAGAAGATAGTTCCATAACTAAATTACGTATTTTTTGTGGAGACAATCCGTTCATGTAATCTACCATTGCCGACCATGGTAAATTTTGCATCTGATCACAAGCATTATTTAAATAGTAGTAAAATAGGGTCTGACGAAATAGTTTAGTCCCCTTCATTTTCGAGGCAGACTCAACCACCTCTGGATTAGGAATTTCATCAACATCAGAAATAATAATTTGTGTCCCAGGCTTACAATCAATCAATCCCCTCGCTATTGCATTTCTCTGATGGGCCTCCAAGATCCAGGGGTCAGATGAATCAGGCATGTCATCTACGACAACATGAACAATTTTATCGGCAAATTTTTCAAACCTTTGCTTGTTATCGTAATAGTAAAGTGGCTTATCATTATTTTGAAATGTTTTTGTTGCCTCCACCAAAACAAATCTATCTACCACAGCGTTTAATGTGTTTAATCGTATTTCAAGCAAGTCAAGTTCATTGAAAAACGTGAAGGTATCTATGATCATAGCACTTTCCCATCGTCACGGTGCTCTTGCATAACTGTTATATTTGACCTTAAAGCCAAGAGTACGTGCACAGGCTGCTCAGATGATATATTGAAGACAATGGCATTCACAATATCGTCTGCACCTACAAGCTTGCCGCTTTCATCAACATAGGATATTGACGCTCTAAATGAATAAGAACCTGGGTGAAGAAGTGGCAAACCCATCTTAAATTCAATTATAACTTCTGCACCACACCTTGGTGGATAAATTATCATTCCCTCGTCATCAGTATTGCCACTCGCTATATCTATACCACGAACATTTCTCAAGCTGTAACCGACAATTAATTTGCTTTCATCGTGTAAACTATTGTTTCTAAATTTCATTCTCAAATAGATGGACGAGTCGTTTTGCACCGAATCTGTTGGGTTGCCAGCCTTATCGCAGACTGTTATCTCCGTAAACACACATTTTTGGTTTCCAAATCTAAGTTTTCCATTAAAGTTCCTTACGTATTTGTCGGTATAATTTGCCTCACAAGAAACGTTTACAGACTCACTTGGTGAAACAAGTCTCTGTTGAGAACTTAAGTTTGCGAGGTAACTGTCAACTGTTGTCGCTGTATCTCCAAGTTCCTCTATAATTCCTCTGTCAACCCAAATCGCCATATCACACAATGTTTTTACAGCAGTCGCATCATGCGAGACAAACAGAATTGTCGTGCCTCTCTCCCTGAGTTGATTAAATCGATACATACATTTATGAACAAAATACGCATCGCCTACAGCGAGGGCCTCATCTACAACAAGAACGTCGGGTGACACACTCGCCTGAACTGAAAAAGCAAGCCTCACAAACATACCGCTAGAATATGTTTTGACTGGTTGATCTATAAAATCACCAATCTCTGAAAAATTTACTATATCATCGTAAATTTCACTAGTCTCCTCACTTGTCAATCCAAGCAGGGCAGCACTCATATAAACATTCTCACGTCCAGTGAATTCAGGATTAAACCCTGCACCTAACTCCAACAAGGCCGCTACTCTTCCATTGATATAGATGCTCCCACTCGTAGGCGTGAGTGTTCCACAAATCATCTGTAACAATGTAGATTTACCAGAACCATTACGGCCTATAATGCCAACAGTCTCTCCCCGTTTAATCTGAAAAGAAACATCGCGAAGCGCCCAAAATTCTCTGTAATATGTTCGAGACGAGCACCGAACTAAATCTTTGAAAAAAAACTGCTTGAGCCTATCCCTTGGATTATCGTAGATATGGTAGCACTTGCTGAGGTTAGAAACTTGGATTGCTACATCAGGGGACATCAACAGACCTCTTCGCCATTTATCATAAAAACGCCATAAGCCATGCGACAACAAACTCAAAAAACATCACAAGATATCACCTTAAGATACGCGTAGGATTTCGTCAAAACACCCTTCAATCAGAAGTCTTTTGTACGTATATTTGATAGAATTGATAATTGGCAATTGACATTATATTTATCTTACCAGAATACAGTGTCGTAAATGCATCAATTGCTGCTTTTGGTGAAAATAAAGGGTTTTTATTATCACCACCCAAATAATCATCAAAAGCCATGATCCCACCTGTTTTTAGCAACCTAAAGCAAAGAACAGCATCACACAACACGTCAGGCGCTTCATGTGAACCATCAATATAGATAAATTCAAAATAATTTTTATAATCACACAAAAGCCTTGGCAAGCATACGTCAGAAAAACCTTTGTGAATAATTAGGTCAACATTTTTAACACACTTACTAATTGCTTCTTTGGTGTTCTTTGCAAACCGCGACTCTACTAAATTCATTTCGATGCCAGTAGATTTTTGTTCTAAACCACCTTCCCAAGTATCAACACAATGAATTTCTATATCTGACGAGCAACCTAATTTATCTATTAGATAGCAAGTGCTTGCGCCTTCATATGACCCTATCTCAAGAATTTTTTTTGGATTAAACTGTAAAAATATCTGATCCCAATTGTTTTTTGCTACATCAGCGAACCATGTATTAGTGAATTTGTATCCACCCATATAACCCTACTTTCTCCTTATTGAAAAGGCTACAAAATATCGGCAAAACCCTTCCGAGTTCTCTGAAACCAACCCAGGCCAAGCCATGCCATTGATATTCCCAGAAGCATCGTCAGGCACCACCCTGACCAAGATGGCACCTTACCCAAAATCAGCACATCCCGTATTTGCTCGATGATAAAAGTCAAAGGATTCAAGTAAATAAAAATGCGATATTTTTCAGGTAAAGCAGATACTGGGTAAAAAATTGGGCTCATAAACAAAAGGATTGTTGTCAGCATACCAATCGCTTGGGCGATATCGCGCACGTACACCCCGAAAGACGCCAGAAACCAGCTGAGCCCAAGGGTCATCAACACAAGCGGCGCGATGACAAACGGGGCAAATATGAGCGTCCAAGGTAGACTACCAGTAAGTAATCCGTAGAATATGACCAGCACAATCAGGCTGATCACACCATGGAAAAGCGCCGCACCCATGGTAATCAGGGGGAGTATTTCCAATGGGAAAACCACCTTCTTCACGTAGTTGACATTGCCGGTGATCAGAGAGGGGGCACGATTGACACATTCGGCAAACAGGTTGAAAACAATCAACCCGGAAAAGAGAATGAGAGCAAATTCGAATTTGCTCTCGCCACCGTTCCCCCACCGGGCCTTGAAGACTACGCTGAATACAAAGGTGTAAATAGTCAGCATCAGGATGGGATTAAAAAACGACCATAGCAAGCCAAGGATCGAACCTCGGTAACGACCGACCACCTCCCGTTTGATCATCTGCCAAATAAGATTACGAAACCTCCAGATATCTTGAGGCATCTTTATCAGAGTAAGGTTCATTCCAATCACCTTCCCTCTTCCACAACGAATTAGAAGGCCGAAGTTACTAGTGCCGGCAACCATTCAGGACTTTGATCCTGCAAAAAAGGAAGTTGCCGGTCCTTATCTGACATAACAATCTGACTGTGAATTTCAGTTGGCCACTCGACCCCAATTTGCGGATCATCCCAGCGAATTCCGGCTTCCGACGGCGGATGGTAGTAATTCGTACATCGGTAGACAAAATCGGCGACTTCTGAGAGGACGACAAATCCGTGCGCAAAGCCTGGAGGTATATACATCTGCCGGTGGATAATATCGTCCAATACCGCTCCGGTCCACTGCCCAAAGGTAGGCGACCCCCGCCGCACATCAACCGCAACGTCGAAAACCCGCCCCCGCGCAACGCGTACCAACTTCCCCTGGGGTTGTTGTAATTGATAGTGCAGGCCGCGCAGGACGCCGCGTCGCGAGCGGGATTGATTGTCTTGAACAAACCTTATGTCCAACCCGGCCTCTATAAACATACTCTCACGATAGGTTTCAACAAAAAATCCCCGCTCATCACCGAATACTTTCGGCTCGAAAATCAGGACGCCGGGGAGGCAGGTTTCAATAATTTTCATAGAATCCGTTACAAGGAAAAGAAATCGTGACAAAATTTTGTGATGTATGATCCGTAACAGGGAAACTCAACCACCCTCCTCCATCACTCGATATCCTTTTCTGTGTGCTTCCGTATCCAGACGATGTGCTTTCAGATCATTGGCGACGTTGTCAATCTTCTGATTCAAAGCGTTAACTTTGAAATCAATCATATCGAATTTTTCGTCGGTTTTCCTTGAAAGCGCTTGAATCTCAGTATGTAATACATCGTGCCCCTCGGCAACCAATTCAATTTTACTTTCCATTCGCTCCAAAATAACTATCAGGTGATCCTTTTCCATGTTCCCTCCTTTAGCGATCCGTGATACGTAATTCGTGACCAGCAGTCATTAAAACATCAAATCATCACGTAAAACCATTTCCAGATACTGTCGATAAGTCGATTTTGGCGTGTCGGCAACAATCTTTTCAAATTGGGCTCGGTCGTGAAAGCCTTTGCGGAAGGCGATTTCCTCGAGGCAGGCGATCTTCAGCCCCTGGCGAGCCTCCAGGGTGCCAACAAAGTGGCTGGCTTCGAGCAGACTCTCGTGGGTGCCGGTATCGAGCCAGGCGATGCCGCGACTGAAGCGCTGAACCCGCAGCTGCCCTTTTTCCAGATAGGCCTTGTTGACATCAGTGATCTCAAGTTCCCCGCGCGCCGACGGCTTGAGATTCTTGGTGATTTCAACCACCTGTTCATCGTAGAGGTACAGGCCGGGGACGGCAAAATTTGACTTCGGCTGCGCCGGCTTCTCCTCGATACCCAGCACTCGCCCTTCCCGATCGAACTCGACCACGCCGTAGCGCTCAGGGTCGTGCACCGGATAGCCGAAAATACACGCCCCTTCTGAAAATTCTCTGACAATCTGGTCAAAATCCATCTTGCCGAAGAAAATGTTATCGCCAAGGATCAGAGCCACTTTCTCGTCGTTGATGAACTCCTCCCCAACCAGGAAAGCCTGCGCAATCCCTTTCGGCTCCGGCTGCACGGCGTAGGAGAGTTTGATCCCGAAGCGGCTGCCGTCGCCGAGCAACTGCTGGAAGCGCGGCGTGTCGTGGGGCGTCGATATGATCAGGATGTCACGGATTCCGCCGATCATCAGGGTTGACAGCGGATAGTAGATCATCGGCTTGTCGTAGACCGGCTGCAGCTGCTTGCTGGCCACGAGGGTCAGCGGATAGAGCCGGCTGCCGGCGCCACCGGCGAGGACGATTCCTTTTTTGAGCATGACATTTACCCTTTGTGAGGAGTCAGAAGTGAGGAGTCTTCACGGGCTCCGCTCCTGGATGTATCGTTTCAAACTTACCTGCCAATCGGGAATTGATACTCCCGTTGCTTGCAGGTATTTCTCCTTGGAAAAGACCGAATAAGGCGGACGCGGTGCGGGCAAAGGGTACTCTTCGGTGCAGATCGGTTCAAGTTTTTTGATCCTAAAAGACGCCCCCCCGCCCCGCATCTGAGCAACAATTTCCGTGGCAAATTCGTGCCAGTTGCACTCACCAAGATTGCTGAAATGATAAATGCCAAACGCGCTGGCATTGCCGGCAAGCTCAATCAAATTATAAATGGCCTGTGCCAGGTCGCCGGTATAAGTCGGGGTGCCAAACTGGTCGGCGACGACACGCAGTTCTTCACGTTCCGAAGCCAGACGAATGATGGTCTCGACAAAGTTCTTGCCACCTGGGCCATAGAGCCAGCTGGTGCGGATGATGAAGAATTTTTCCAGGTCGCTGGCCAGAATTGCCTGCTCTCCGGCAAGCTTAGAACGGCCGTAGGCGGAAATTGGTCCGACCGGATCCTCCTCCCGATAAGGTGTCGTTTTCCTCCCGTCGAAAACGTAATCGGTTGAAATATGCACCAGCACCGCACCGACCGCCTTGGCCGCCTCAGCCAGATTCCCCGGCCCAAAACCGTTGACACGAGTCGCCAACTCTTCCTGCTCTTCACAGGCGTCAACATTGGTAAACGCCGCACAGTTAATGATGACTTCGGGGCGCAGACGCGACAATTCACTCAGCACCTGCGCTCGATCGGTGATATCGAACTCAGGTAGATCGTAGCCATGCAATGCGCTGCCTGGTGGAGCCTGTTCGCGCACCTTGCGCGCCAGCATGCCATTGCTGCCGATCAGGGCAATCCGCACTTTCAGCGCCCTTCGTACTGCTGCGCGTAATATTCACGGTAAGATCCGCTCACCACCCGTTCAACCCATTCCGGATTGGCCAGGTACCAGTCGATGGTGCGCTCGATCCCCTCACTGAAGGTGACAGTCGGCTGCCAGCCGAATTCTTCGCGGATCTTGGTGGCGTCGATGGCGTAGCGGCGGTCGTGGCCGGGACGGTCCTTGACGAAGCGGATGAGGCTTCTGCGCGGCGCGCCGCCGGGGAGTAATCCGACCTTGGCGTCGAGCAGGTCGCACACCGTCTGCACCACTTCGATATTCTGCTTCTCGCTGTTGCCGCCGACGTTGTAGGTCTCCCCCACCCTCCCGTTATGCAACACGCTCAGGATCGCACTGCAGTGATCGACGACGTAGAGCCAGTCGCGCACATTTTTACCGTCTCCGTAAACCGGCAGGTCCTTCCCCTTGAGGGCATTATGGATGATCAACGGGATCAGTTTCTCGGGGAAGTGATACGGACCGTAATTATTGGAGCAGTTGGTCATCAGGGTCGGCAGGCCGTAGGTGTGGTGGTAGGCGCTGACCAGATGATCGGAAGAAGCCTTGCTGGCCGAATAGGGAGAGCGCGGGTCGTACGGGGTCGTCTCGGTGAAGAGGCCGGTGTCGCCAAGGGAACCGTAGACTTCGTCGGTGCTTACATGCAAGAACCTGGGGCTGGAGGCTGAGGGCCGGGGACTGGACAACCAGACCTTGCGAGCGGCTTCCAAAAGAGTGAAGGTGCCGACGACATTGGTCTGGATGAACTCGGCGGGACCGGTGATGCTGCGGTCGACGTGGGATTCGGCGGCAAAATGGGCAACCGTGTCGATTTGTTCTTCGGCGAACAGGCGTTCGACCAGGGCGGCGTCGCAGATGTCACCCTTGACGAAGCGGTAGCGGGGATCATCGGCGACGTCGGCAAGATTTTCCAGGTTGCCGGCGTAGGTCAGCTTGTCGAGATTGATCAGGCGGATATCCGGGCATTGCTTAAGGCTTAATCTCACGAAATTCGAGCCGATGAAGCCGCAGCCGCCGGTGACGAGGAGGTTTTTCATTCTATGAGAACCTTTCGTGATACGTGATGCGTGATTTTGTAGGGGCAAGGCATGCCTTGCCCAGGGCGAAGCATGCTTCGCCCCTACAGTCATGGGCATTGATTTCGTAGGGGCGGAGTCACCCCGCTCGGGTGCGGAAACCGCGCCTCTACGACGACAAAATCAAATCCGCCGCCGCACCCAGATCTTTGCACACACTAGTCCCCGGAAATCGTGCGAGGACCTTCGGCTCATCCGCTGTCCCATATCCGGTTCTGACCAGGATAGACTGACAGCCGGCAGCCACTCCGGCCTCGATATCTGCAAGCTTGTCACCGATCATCCAGGAACCTGCCAGGTCGATACCGTGATCGCGAGCCGCCTGCAGCAGCATTCCGGGAAACCCTTTGCGGCAGTCACAATCGATCTGGTATTGATCCTGCCCCTCCGTGGGATGGTGCGGGCAGACGTAGAAGCCGTCGATAACAACATCAGTCCTCCGGAGTTGCTGCTGGAGATGTTCATGCAGTCGACATACGGCTTCACGCGGAAAGTAGCCGCGCGCCACCCCGGACTGGTTGGTGACGACGATCAGCAGAAATCCGGCACGCTTGAGCCGGTTCAGGGCGTCGGGAACACCAGGGATGAAACGGAAGTCTTCGACGCGATGCAGGTAGTTCTTCTCGACGTTGATCGTACCGTCGCGGTCGAGAAATACGGCTCGCTGCGAACTTTTGTTCACTGTGACACCATGTTTAATCTTGGTATGCCTGCAAAATTTTATCAATGATACTACTTGTCGAGCGGCCGTCGACCAGATCGATCAGTTCTACCCTTCCCCCCCAGCTTTCCACCAGATCCTTACCCACCACCCCTTCGGGGGTGTAGTCGGCCCCCTTGACCAGGATGTCGGGGCGCAGGGTACCGATCAATTCGAGCGGAGTGTCTTCGTCAAACAGCACCACGTAATCGATACAGTCGAGCGCAGCCAGGATATGAGCACGTTCGTCTTCGCCGATCAGCGGGCGCTTCGGTCCTTTGAGACGGCGGATCGAGTCATCGGTGTTCAAACCGAGAACCAGCAGATCGCCGAGCTTCCGGGCGGCCTGCAGATACTTGACATGGCCGACGTGCAACAGGTCGAAGCAGCCGTTGGTGAAGACCACCTTCTGACCCAGTGCCCGCCGTGATTCCAGCAACGCAGCCAACGTTTTGCGTTCGTGGATCTTGCTGTCGGCATCGAGATGCTGTCGGCCGAGTGCCTCGAGAATTTCCGCCGCCGTAACGGTCGAGGTGCCGACCTTGCCGACGACGATGCCGGCCGCCAGATTGGAAAGCCGCGCCGCGTCAGCTAACGACAGCCCGGCGGCGAGACCCAGGCCGAGAAGAGCCAGGACGGTATCGCCGGCCCCGGAGACGTCGAAGACCTCGCGGGCCTCGGTGGGGAGATGCAACGCGTTGCCGTCGCGATAGAAGAGGCTCATCCCCTCCTCGCTGCGGGTCAGCACCAGGGCTTCCAGTTCAAGATCTACGCAAAGTTGTCGACCGGCTCGACACAGGCTCGCCTCATCGCTGATGGCGACCCCCGAAGCCGCCTGCGCCTCCTTGCGGTTCGGAGTCAGGGCGGTGGCTCCACGGTACTTGCGATAGTCGTTCCCTTTCGGGTCGACCACAACCGGTACACCGGCCTTGCGGGCAGCGGCGATAATCTCCTGCAGCAACCCTTCGGGGAGAACGCCCTTGAGATAGTCGGAAATCAGCAGAATCTGGCAGGACGGGAGGGCAGCGCAGACAGCCTCAGCGAGTTGCCTTTCCTGTGCAGGGGAAATTTCAGACCGGGTCTCACGATCGATACGGACGATCTGCTGGTTGCTGGCCAGTACCCGGGTCTTGCGGCTGGTCACCCGCCCTGAAACAAGGAGAATGCCGTCGATATCCACGCGACGTTCTGCCAGCAACTCCCTGAGCAAATGGCCATCGGCATCGTCGCCGAGGACGCTGCATACCCGCACATTGGCCCCAAGCGCCGCCAGATTGTTGATGACGTTTCCCGCACCGCCGAGGCGCAACTCCTCGCGCCGGACCTCGACCACCTGGACCGGGGCCTCGGGAGAGATGCGCTCGACCCTGCCCCACAGGTATTCATCCAGCATCAGGTCGCCGATGACCAGAACATTCAGCCTGTCGACGATTTCGAAAAAACGTTCCGCATCCAGACGATTCATATTCGGCACCTCGGCCTTTGGAAGAACGGGCCGTGAATTGCCGGCCTCATCCCTAAGGGCTGAATTAAATGTTTAATTATATTGATAAAGGCTAAGGAAGGGAAATCTTTTCTCTGTGTCGACGGGGGAAACCGCTCAGTGCGGCAGACCGACTTTCCTTTCACGAAGATTGAGCAGTCCGGTCTGCACATAGGCCTTGAGCCTGTGCTCCATTGCCTGACTGCGCGCTTCGTCGTCGAGGAGCTCCGAACGGGGAGGAAAATCAAGAGAATAGCGGTAAAGCCTGGCCTTCTCTTTCGGCGAACGCATCAGCAGATAATTCCCCTCGATCAGCGCGACCTCTTCCTTCCCGCCGGAAGGCTTGACCACCGCGAAGCCCGAATCCGCGAGCGACGAGGCGAAGAGGTTGCGGCCCCATCCCTGGTGCGGTCGGTTCAGGCCGAGTAACCCGATTAAGCTCGGGCCGATATCGACCTGGCTGGCGACGGTCTGGCGACGCCCCTTCAGGTCTGGGAAAACGCCAGGCGCGTAGAACAGCAAAGGGACATGGAAGCGCTCTGCATTCATCCCGGTGATGGCAGGCGGCGAGCCGAAACCGTGGTCGCCGGTAACGATGAACAGCGTATCTTGAAAATACTTTTCGCTACGCGCAATACGGAAGAATTCGCCGAGCGACCAGTCGGCATAGCGCATCGAGTCGCCGCGCCCCTGAGGAATATCGGAGACAGGTATCGATTTGAACGGCAGCGGATCGGGGAGTTTGAACGGCGAATGATTGGTAAGGGTCAGGATGGCACCGAAAAATGGACCCTTTTCGGCGAGGGCACGGAATTCCTTGTTGGCACGCATGAAGACGTCGTAATCGCCGACCCCCCAGACCGGGTCGAGGAAGGTCGGGTTGACATAGTCATCGCGGCCAATGAAACGATGAATGCCGTGTTGGCGGAAAAACCCCTCTTTGTTGTCCCAGGAAAAAAGACCGTTATAGAGAAAAACCGAGTCGTAACCCGCATCGCTAAGGATGCTGGGAATACCGGAAAACTCCTGGTGAGCCTCCATGGATTTCATCAGGTACTCATAACCGGGGAGGTTGGGGAATCCGGCGAGGGAAGCAAAAACACCCTGATGCGTATGGGTGCCGTTTGAGAAGGCCCGCTCGAATAGTAAACCATCGTTGGCGATGGCATCAAAATCCGGAGTAAGCGAAGGGTGCGCGCCGAGGGCTCCAACATGACGCCCGGAAAAACTCTCGATGAGAACAAGGACGACATTCACCGGCCCGCGCCGGGTGCCGGCCTGAACCGCGCCCCGTCGCAGCAGAGGAAATTCCGGCGACGACAGGTCCTTGTCGTCGGGGAGATAAAGCATCTGCCTGGTCGTCTGCAGCGCCTCGTCGCGTGGCATGGCCTTGGTCCAGAACTGCTGGCTGCCGAACAGTTTTTCCAGGCCGCTGCGCCCCAGGGTGTAGATACCATTGAGGGCCAGGTTGTTGGCGAATGGTTCCTCGCTGAAGAAGGCGTCCCCCCAGCGCAGGGGCTCGCTGGCCACCCCCCCGCGGGCGATCAAAACCATGATGGCCAGCCAGAGGACCGCTGCCACGAACCGCCCCGGCAACAGCCGCGGCCGACCGGTCGCACTGCCGGCCGGCCAGCAGGCGCGATAAAGCCATGCTACGGCGGCGATAAGCACGGCTGTCAAAACTAACCAGACCAGCAGGTAGCGAAACACCGGGTACCCTTCCCAGACCATCCCGGCCACGATTTTCGGATGACTGAGATATTCGAAAACCAGCGTATTGAAGCGCATCTCCAGTTCCCGGTAGAACTCGGCCTCGGCCAAACCGGCAATGATGATTCCACTGGCGGCGACGCAAAATAATCCTGCCAGGATTTTACGCCGGCGTTCATACAGCCACAGCAGGACCAGAAAGAGAGGGATCAAAAGGTAGGATGCGACCGCCAGATCGAAACGCGCGCCGACGAGGAAACTGTTTACCAGAATCTCGCGGGGGATCTCCGCCGCCTGCAAGCTGTTGCGCCAAAGCATCACGGCGCGCAGGACGCCGAAAAGGATCAGCAGCAGGAGATAAAGACCGAGAGCAAAACGGATCTCGGGGAGGATTCTCCGAAAGAGTCCGGTCTTAAGTTCATGTTTCAAAGGTAATTCGACAGTCATGCAAAGGAACTCCACAAGTAGACGTTAACTTGCCGGGGATGGTCGTTGCCTGAGCGACAGGACAAGGTTGTCAATCGAGAGGATTGCGCCCCGGCAAACGACCCAGGCCTGCCGACAGCTTCTGCTTGTCATCAGGCGCAAGAGAAGCTGCTTCAAGGTAGCCGTCAAACAGGTTTTCCCAACCATACTCCCTGAGAAAACCTGCATCTTCCTCGTAACGCAGCATATGCCGGAAGTTGCGGAGCCTTTCCGCGACGGGAAGCGGCCTGTGCCTGATCGCCATATCGGCGACATCTATCAGACCCAGCCTTTGACGATCGGGCATAACAATGATGTTACCAAAATGAACGGAGCGGAAATATACCCCGCTTTGATGCAGTTCCGCAATGAAACCGGCAAGCTTTGACAGCAGCGCCGGGCGTTCCTGCGGATTGTCACGCAGCCTGCTGCGCAGTGTCTCACCGGGGAGGGGTCGATAGGTCACTAGATGGCGATTGACCGCCCCACAGTAGCAGATATCCAGCACCGTGAGCGTAGCAATCGGAATTTCCGCCAGCCGCCGGGCATTGCGGACGAAGCGCCGGGCGTAGGGGAAAAACAGGGCAGAAGAGAGCCAGCGTTTGCGGCGAAAGATCTTGACAAGATTACCGTCTGGCAAAACCAGCACCTTTTCACCGTAGGCATCGCGCTCCAGGACGGTTGACGACGCCAGGATCTGCCGATAGGTCTCAAGATCGATACGTTTCATGGCCCGTCCAGACTAAGCCAGATCCTTGCGTAAACGCGCCAGCAAGGGGCGGCGTAAATCAATAACCGATACCGGCCACCTTTCGGAAACGCCCTGCGCATATCCCGACAAGATGCTCCGGAGGCTTGCCGGGCCGAAACGATGGCCATCACGCAGCGTGCGCCGCGCCGTTCTGGTCAAGGCCTCAATCGCATGCTTCTTTGTAAAGCGCGTCGTCCAAGGCTTGCTGGTCTCGCGATCGATCATGATCAGCCGACCCTGTGATTCTTCACGGATCAGATCCTTGAGACGAACCGGTTGGAAAAAGCCCCTCGCATGCAGCCTGCCGACCAGATTCCCGACTTCCCGAAGTAGAGCAAGCTGTTCCCGGACCGGCAATGTCACGGCCAAGTCGGCGACATCCCGACCACGCACCTCCGAGACGACCAGGAAACCGCAGGTCGGCATGCCAGTGCGCCGGGACTCCCCCCAGGCCACCGACTGCATAACGGCAAAACCTGCCCGGTCAAGGGCCGACAGCATGTGCAACTCGCGGATCGGACCGCAGTGCGGTCGATGGCCGAGAAACAGTGCCTTCAGGAGCCAGATGAACGGTTCACCCGACATGCGCTTGAGATAAAAGCACCGGGGTGGCCCCTCCCCGTCGGCGATGGTGAAGCGATAGAGTTTGCGCCGGTCACGCGGGCAACTGACCATCTCCCCCACAGCACCATGCATCAGCGCGTCGAAGGAAGTTAGGCCGTTGGCTTTGAAAAGCGGTTCGAAATCAGGATTTATATGGAATGAGTTGGACATTCGGAGGCAGGTTCAAAGGAGATCGTGATCCGTTATCCGGGAAATATTATGATCGATGAAAAGCCATGAGCAACTGATTCACCCGTTCATCTTATCGAGTATCGCGGCGGCGAGCAGGGGGATGTTGATTTCATGGTGGCCGGTGATGGTGTAGCCGCGACCGCCGCCCGAGGTGGGGCGTTTGACCACGTTCTGCAGCGGCCGGTAGTGCTGAATCATGTCGAAGTTGGCGGTGGAGAAGTTCTCGACGTGGTAGCCGAGATTCTGGGCAATCGACAGCGCCTTGAGGAAGACCTCGGGGAGAAGAACCGCCGAGCCGACGTTGAGCCAGACGCCACCGCTCAGGTCGGTGACCACCGAAGTCAGCAGACGGAAATCGCGAGCAGACATCTCCCCGGTGACCGCACCGTCGAACTCGGGGTGCTGGTGAATGATGTCGGTACCGATGGCGACATGGACGGTGACCGGGATGCCGTTTTCCACACAGGTCGCCAGCAGGCTGTAATCCTTATAGGGGTGGTTGTTGTGGATGATGCACCGGCCGATCGCTTCACCAAAGCCCCCCCCTGCTGGCATGGCCGCCTTGAGCGCCCGGTTCATGCCACCGCCGGTTTCCTCGGAAAAGCCGAAATCGCCGCTGTGCAGCACCGCACCGACATCCTCGGAGGTGGCACCGATCAGCGAGACTTCAAAATCGTGGATCGCCGCCGAGCCGTTCAACGCCACGGCGGTGATGACCTTTGCCTCGATCAGTGACTTGAGAACCGGTTGCAGGCCACACTTGATGACGTGCCCCCCCATGGCTAGCACCACCGGTCGAGCGTTGCGCCGGGCCGTCACCACGGCATCCACCACGCCGCGCAACTGATCGGCACCGAGCACTTTGGGCATCGCCTCGAACAGACCGGCCACGGAAAGCCCGGCGTTGGCTGGTTTGGCAAAGTGCTCTGCAACATTGACCTTATTGTCGCGGGAGGCGAGTGGATAGGTACTGATTGCCGACCAGTCGAGTGTCTTCGTGGGTGTGGTCATTCTGGGAACCTCTTAGAATCCTGGAGTCTGCGGAAGATCAGGGCACCATATTTTTTGTCTACAAAGCGAACCAGAAGTTCATAGCCCGAAAACTCCGACACAGCATCTATGTTCTTGAGCCTCGCCTCGATCGCAATCAACCCGGGCTGCAGCCGTTTGACCTCACCCCTGAAGTCTCGGACAAATTCGGCGCGGATGAAATCGTCGCCGCAATCACCGTAGAAAGGGATTTTCTCGCCGTTGGCTATCAGCGTGAGGGAGCGCAGTGACGGTTGCGCTGACAGCCAAAGACCGGCCTCCCTGGCCGACAACGCCTCCTGGGGAGACATTGCCCGGACCGATTTGACAACCGGAAAGGCGAACAATGCCAGCAGGATGCAACAAATGCCCCATTTGGGCAGACGGGGCTCAACCACCCCGACCAGTTCCACCAGACCGGTCCCAACCCAAAAACAAAGAAACATGGCAGGGATAAAAAGGTAACGTTCGTCGAGAAAATTGGCGTGAATATTATGCAAATATGCCACAACGAGAAAAACGAGAATGATCGTGAGCAGAAACGTATCTCCAAAATTCCTTTCACGACGGCATAGCAAACCGTAACAGGCAAGCAGAAAAAAGAGCCACCACATGTCGGCAATCAGAAGCCGCACAAGTCCGAGCAGATAAATCAGCGCCACGTTTTCCCTGACGATTTGGATGAAGTCGTTTTCCGGCATCGGCCCGATTTCAGCTTGCGCCGCCGTCAAACCCTTATCGATCAGGGGATCATGCGAGAAGAAATTGCCTTGCGTCATCTTGGTCAGAAAACTTTCTGCCTGAGACACCCTTGAAGACTTACCAGGTGCGTTTCCAAGAAATAAACCGGCAAGAATCAAGGTCAGTACCAAGGGAGCAAAAAAACTGCCGGCACATTGACCGAGACGCCCCTTTACCACTCCGGGCCTGAAAAACGCCATAAAAATCAACAGCAGCGTGGCGGGGATAAATATCACCCCTTCAAATCTTACGGTCGAGGCGACAAGTGAAAGCATGGCGGAAAGAAAAAAATACCATGGCGAACTCGTTTCGAATGAACGCCACAGCAGGTAAACAACCCCTGCCGCAACCAACAGAAACAGCGGATCGCGCATGACGCTAGCAGAAAATTTATTGAAAGTCGGGATCACGGCGAAGACCAGGCAGGACCACATAGCCACCTTCTGGTTGCCGATCTTTGCGAAAAGCAGGTAAAGCGGAAACAGGACCAGTACGGACGAAAAAACCGAGATCAATTCGCCGGCAAGGACGAGATCGACGCCCAATCTTCCGAACAGGGAAATCAGCAAGGGATAAAGAAACAGATTGTCACGCTTGAACGCTGTGAAGAAATTGCCATCCAGAAACTGCTGGGCTTGATTGATGTAACGTGGCCCGTCATTGGATATGACAACGTTACAGGACAGGAGATAAAGTTTAACCAGAAGAAGAACTATCGCCAGCGTAAAGATAACGTACAGGGACTTTTCGACTTTGACATTCAGCACGCTTCAACTCCCCTCCCGAAAGCGCGCAAGGCAGGCACTTGCCGGATCGAAAAAAAACTTTTCAAGTCTGATCGTCTCGTTCTGCATGCTGGCGGGACAGATTTTATGGCGCGACACCTCCCTGCAGGCCTCTTCAAATCATCGACGACGGGTCTGATCGATCTCACAGGCGTACCCACCCCGGCGGCATCAATCCCCGATCATCGTATTTGCTGGTGGAAAACCAGCGCTTCGGTGCAACAACAATTTTGTCGGGAGAATCATTGAGCCAGGCAGCCCACCATGAGAATCCGCTATTAGCAATAATGTTGTGCTTACAACTTTTCATCAGACGCATATCTTCATGTCCATGCATGGCATCGTTATGCTCGACGATCGTCATTGGCCATTGCAGAGTCAAATGTTGACGGACCCAGCCCGGATCGTCACTAAAAACGAAGAAGTGCGGATTTTCGACAAGTCTAGCCACATATCGAGCAGCGCGCTGAAAGTAATCCAGATCACAGTAGCCGTGAACAGCACGAACCTTGGGATTCTCCACATAATCGCCTCTGCGGACATGGATGCTGACGGAATTGCCACGTGCAATATTCCCCAGGACCGTCAGATTCATCCCATCAGGAGGTTGGCGCCAGGTGAACTCTTGCCGTATGACCTGCTCAGCATCAGAAAAGTAGCCGGGATTATTCCAGTTGCCGGCCAGATAGATGTCCCCGCGCAGATGAAGGATGGATTGATCGAAATGGAAATGCTTTTCACGAACGAAACTCCCAGGCCGTCCGGCGCTCCTTCCGAGCAGTTTTTCCAGTAGGGTTTTGCCGCGAACGGTTAATTCGAGAATTTCCTCGGGAGTTGCGAAATTCTCTACTATATTGAAAACACCGAGCACATACTGTCTGAAATCAACGGAATACGGTTGCCGGTAAGCAGAAAAAGCGGATACATCAAGCTTGAGTTCAGTCCCGAGATGCCAGGCAAGACGCCGACCCGCGGCATACGGAAACATCTGGTTGGCCAAACCACCACTTAATTTGACGATAACCATGGTTTAGATATTTTCATACTTGCATGACGCGGTTTTTACCAGCGAGCCTATCAATAAGACCAATGAGTCCACGCTTTTTTTTCGCTCTCGGACTCATGACAAGTTGTTCCGGATCATAAGAAACATCAGCAACTGAGTTGGCCTTTAATATAGTAATTTTCTCAGACCATTCGAATCCCTGAAAAAAATACTCCTTAAACTCTTTAACTATTGTCGTGTAGCGCATATCGAGAGATTTATAAAAGAAGGCTTGAACAGGTGCAAATTCGTTTAGGCTAGTTTTATTCTTTGGTAGGTAATAGATTACATTGTTTTTCATCATCAGTAAGTTCAGATGCGTAGGCATATTATATATGTAATCGTAATATATGGTAGGAAACTCGAGATACCCTTTCCCAGCAACCCTCTGCAATTCAGCGACAAATGCTTCACAATCAACTACATGTTCCAGAACATGCGAACATATTACATAATCGAACTCGTTATCAGAAAAAGGAAATCTATCCCCGTCGTAGTAGTAGACCGGCTTGTCTGTGACCATTTTGGGCACGCCGCTCCTTTGCATGACCTCTTCAGTCTCGTCGGGAAAAGCCATCTCAAGAAAGACATCCGAACGCGGGTGCGGCCCGCCACCAGGGCCAACCTCCAGCACCCTGTCTTTAGACGATATGTTAGTTACCCTTTCCGGGAAAAACATTACGCATACTCCGTGGACGTCACTTGATTAATGCGGCAGGAAAGAATCATCTGCAGAGAATTAGCTATATAAATTAGCTGCTGCTTCGACAGATGCGGCCCCATCGGCAGACTCAGCACCTCATCCGCAAGCTGTTCAGCCAAAGGGAAACTCCCCCGGCCAAAACCAAGCTCGCCGTAGGCTTCCTGTAGGTGCGGTGGAATCGGATAGTGGATCAGCGTGCCAACCCCCTTTTCTCTCAGTTCCTTTTGTAATCTATCGCGATCAGGGCACCTGACCACAAACAGGTGCCAGACGCTGGTACACCCTTCGGCCAAACAAGGCAATTTCAGGCCGGATTCCGCCAGACCCTGCAACAGGCGCAAGGCGACCAGTTCCCGACGCCGGTTCCATTCGTCGAGATGACGCAGTTTGACTCTGAGCAGTGCAGCCTGCAGTTCGTCGAGCCGGGAATTCACCCCCTTGACCTCGTTGACATACTTCTGTCGCGAACCATAGTTCCTCAGGATCCTGATTCTTTCGGCCAACCCGTCATCATTGGTGGTGACTGCACCGCCATCGCCCAACGCTCCGAGGTTCTTCCCCGGATAAAAGCTGAAACCGGCCGCATCGCCCAAACCACCGACCTTACGGCCATGGCACAGTGCGCCGTGGGCTTGGGCGGCATCTTCGATTACCTTCAGATTATACCGACGGGCAATCGCGTTGATCCTCGTCATCTCGGCCGCTTGGCCGTAGAGATGTACAGCAAGGATCGCCCGGGTTCGCGGGGTGATTGCCGCCTCGATCCGATCCGGGTCGATATTCCAGGTTCGCCAGTCGGGTTCGACCGGCACCGGCACAGCCCCGGTCTGTGAAGCCGCCAGCCAGGTGGCGATATAGGTATTCGAGGGGACGATGACTTCATCGCCCGCACCAATATCCATGGCGCGCAGGATCAGGTACAGGGCATCCAGACCGTTGCCGACGCCGATGCAATGACGCACGCTGCAGTACTCGGCGAACTCGCGCTCAAAAGCCGCGACCTCTTCGCCAAGTATGTACCATCCCGAGTTCATCACCCGGGAATAGGCGTCGTCGAGTTCCTCTCTCAGTTCGAGATAGGGTGCGCGTAAATCGAGAAAGGGGATTTTCACCGAGACACTCCGGAAGCTTCCTTAAGGAATGTTTCGTAGTCCCGGATATAGTCGTCCGGATCGTAGAGGTCGGAGGCCATCACCAGCAAAACAGCATCCTGCGTATAACGGTACTGTACACTCCATATCAGAGGTGGAATGTGAACGCCTAGCGAAGGCGAAGAAAGCTGAATTTCATCGGAACGCTGTCCATCGTCAACCAGCACCGAACAGGAGCCCTTGATACAAACCAGGAACTGGTGCAACTGTCGATGAGCGTGCTCCCCCCTCACCTCCTTGGACGGAACATCAAAAACAACAAAGTAGCGTTTGGGAATAAACGGCAGACCGTCGAGATGCTCGGCATAAGAGAGATTGCCGCGTAGATCGTGAACGATCGGAAGTTTATGGAGTGTCACTCCAGGGACAGTGCATTCCGGCAGCGGCGACACAACCGGCTTTACCAAAACCTTTTCGGAAACCGACGGGGTATTGATATAGCCTTTGATTCGAGCAGGGTTGCCGACAACGATTGCGTTGGCAGGGACATCCCTGGTGACAACCGCTCCCGCTCCGACCATGGCATTGCGACCTATCGTCACACCGGCCAGGATGGTGGCATTGGCGCCAATTGACGCACCCTGACGTAGAACCGTCTTCGCAAACTGTTCCGGGTAAACCTTGCTGCGCGGAAACAGGTCATTGGTAAAGGTCGCATTCGGCCCGATAAAGACATCGTCTTCTATCACCAGACCGTCCCAGAGTTGCACTCCGCACTTGACGGTCACCCGGTCACCGACAACCACGTCATTTTCGACGAAGACATGATCGCAGATATTGCATTCGGCTCCGATCACTGCACTGGGCAACACATGAGCAAAGGCCCAGATTCGCGTATCACGACCAATGCGGGATGATTCCACCAAAGCCTGCGGATGTTTGAAATAATCCATGGGACCAAACCTCTCGGTTGCTCTAGGAGTCTTGATACCGGAAAAACTTCAAGCGCACCAAATCCACCAGCAGGCGCGGATCCTGCCAGGCCAAACCCCACCCCTGGAAAACCACCTGCCGCTCGTTCGTTGTTCCACCACCCTTTTCCAAAAGATATCTCGCGAGCAACAGATACTGCCGGCGCAGGCGATAGCGCAACAGTTTGCGGTACGGAGCGAATTCGGGCACTTCCTCGAGCAACTTTTTGTAACACAACACCCGGTCAACCCGGGCGCATTGCCGATCGACTCGAGAGGTATTGGATTCGTGCCAACGATAGCAATATAGGGGCTGATCGACAAAGCCGACTTTCCCTTCACGGAAAAGACGGATCTGCACCTCCAGGTCTTCAACTCGACGATACCGTGGATCAAAACCGCCGATTTTGCGCAGAACATCCCTTCTGACCAGCATGGTATGAATCGGCAGATGCAGACCGGCCAGCATTTCCGCCAGCGGATCGGCCGTTGAGAACAGGCGGCGACGCCTTTCGTCAAGAGTCGCTTCAATCTCCTGGCTTTCGACGTTGAACTGACAACCATCGCCAAAGACGGCAACGTCTTCAGGATGATCGACCAGAAATTTTGCCCGGGCAGACAGCGAACCGGGCAAAAGGTAGTCATCGGAGGCAAGCAGGCACAATGCTTCTCCTTGTGCCATGGATGTCAGCTCATTCAGAGTAGCGATCAAACCGCGGTTCTCGCGCGCCACGAAACGGAAGCCACCACGCCGCTCCTGCAACTCACGGATTAGTTCCGGACTTCCGTCCTTCGAGCCGTCGTCAATGACAATCAGGTCGATGTCGGACCAATCCTGGTCGAGGACACTCTCAATGGCCTGCACCACGTACTGGCGATGGTTGTAAGAGGGAATGACGACGGAAACCAGCATCTCGACAACACCTACGCTGCAAACAACTGGCGTTCAACCAGATCGCACAGCACGTGAATGATCGTGACATGCGCCTCCTGGATGTGGGGGGTCTCCTGAACCGGAATAACCAGGGCCAGATCGACCAGGCCGGAGATGCTTCCGCCGTCGCGACCGAGCAGACCGATGGTCCGGCAGTCGGCATTCCGTGCGGCATGGAGAGCCTTCAGCACATTTGCGGAATTCCCCGAGGTCGAGATGCCGATGATCACATCGCCCGGTACAGCCAGCGCCTCGACTTGGCGGCTGAACACCTGGTCGAAGCCATAATCGTTGCCGACGGCGGTCAAAATCGAGGTGTCGGTGGTCAGGGCGATGGCCGGCAGAGCGCGGCGCTCGCGCAGGAAGCGCCCAACCAGCTCGGCCGCCAAGTGCTGAGCATCGGCGGCGGAGCCACCGTTGCCCATGACCAGTACCTTGTTGCCCTTGGCCAGGGCGTCGGCAATCACTTTGGCAGCTTCGGCAATGCCCAGGGTCAACTGCTGCGCGACCAGTTCCAGAACCTCCCGATGACGGGCGAGGTGTTGCCGGATCAAAATCTCATCCACTTCACATTCTCCCTTGGGGGCCATTCAGTTCACAGCCCTGAATCTCGAAATTTGAAAAGTAATAGTCTGAGCCAAGGTTACAAATACATTTCATCTGGTATCCGGCACAAATCGCCTCGACAGCCTGCTCGGCATTGTCGAGGATTTCCACCTGCAAGAGGCAGCGATTGTCCGTCAGCAAGCGTCGCGCTCCGGAAAAGACCTTAAATTCATGCCCTTCCACATCAATTTTAAGTGCTATGGTCTGAGCCTTGAATGCGGGCAAAAGAATATCGAGTGAAGAGATGTCTATCTCGACTTCGTCAAATCGTTGATTTTTCGTGGAGGCTGGAGCCGTTTCCAGGATGCGTGAGGTTCCCGAACTGCTGCCCGCATTTTTAAGAAATTTCACAGTCCCCTGTCGATCACTGATACCGAGACGATACGTTTTAATTTTTTGAGAAAAACCGTTGACGAAAATATTGCCACAGAGGTGATAGTAGTTGTCCACATCAGGTTCGAAAGCCAGTATTTGACTAACCCTAGGGCACTGACCTGCAATCGACAGTGCATAAAGGCCGAAATTGGCGCCGACGTCTAGAAATGTATCGACCCGATTGAGCTCGATCAGCTTAATCAAAAATTCGATCTGCTGATTTTCATAGCGCTCGTACATCACCAGCTTCCGGTCGATATAGTTGCGATATCTCAGTAGGAGGGCCAGACCACGCCGGCTTCTGATCTTCACCTTGTTGGTGAAATAATCACGTAAAAAGATTTTTTTTATCTTCCTTATCACTGCCTTCTCCCGTTAAGCCAAACCTGCCAATACACAAAAAAGCTGAAGACTCTCCTCGGACATGTGTCGCCAGCGCATATCCCTGAGGAAATGACCGATATCCCTCTGACGCGAACCTTTTGATAGCACGGGGAGACGCCGGCTGTTGTCGAAGTCGATCAGCCAGACCTTAGGCCCTGTATCCGTGTGTGTGATCAACAGGTTGCGCCAATTGCTGTCGCCATGCAGGATGCCGGCCTGGTGCAACTTACGGAAACTTTCCGCAGAAAGCTGAAGTACCGCACCCTGTGCAGCCCCCGTCAACTCACCCCAGCACTGATCAAGCGGTCGGCTCTCGTGCAGGTAGCTGTCGAGTACATAAGCGCGACGCAGAAACCTGAAGCGGCGCTCTTCGAGACACAAAAGCGGTCGCGGCACGCAAACCCCGGCCTCGTGGGCCAGATTCTGATTGACGAAGACCTTCAAAGCCCGAGAGCGCTTGAAAATATGGCGCAGTCCATACCAAACATTGCGGTATGCAAAACGCTTGAGCAGATAGTCGGTTCCCGCGATGTTCACGCGTGCCGTGGTGCAACCCCTCCCCCGCCCCGGCAGACGCTCGCCGGCTTCCAGCAAACGATCGGGATCAGGGAGCAGTTGCGCCAGCAAAACGCCATGATCATCGCCAGCCCTCTGCGAGACCAGCATCCCACCGAGCCGGTGGCAGCAAAGATTCAAAGTTTTCATCCTTCGTGACGTCACTGGCCCACAGACCGATAGGCCGTAAGAAAACGGTTTCGTCCCTCCTCGCCGTCGGCCACCTCGTCGAAATCGGCGAGAAATCTGGCGAGATCTGCGCGCAAGGCGCGCCGCGGGCAGACATACGGTCTGCGGGCTCCGTCAAGATCTGAGAAAACCAGTGCGTCTCCTGAATCCAGGCAGAGGATGTTATACCATTTCAGATCACCGTGGACGAAACGGTTTTTGTGCAATTCCGCAATCGCCGCCCCCGCCTTGCCGGCCATCTGCATGCGCCGTTCGAAATCGCTCTCCTCCCAGAGATTACGAAAATCCCTGGCTCCATCGACGAATTCCATTAGCAGATAACCGTTCCGCCAGATGCCGCATTGCCTTTCTTCGGCGTAGATCAGTGGCCGCGGCACGGCCAGGCCAGCTTCTAGCATGCGGAGAGTGACACGCCAGGCCTTGCGACCGCGTGAGCCACGGAACAGATCGATGAGCCGGTAAATTCCGCCCCGGGAGTAATATTGCTTGAGAAAGTAGGCCTTTCCCTCCAACTCAACCCGGGCGGAATGCCCCCGGCGGCCCTTTTTATACATGACCCCGGCGGAAACGAGCGCCTGCGGGTCATGCAGCAGGTTATTGCCGATACGCGAGAAGAGCTCACGGTCATGGGCAAGGACATGGTAGCGGGGGCGAACGTTCATCGGCTAGCGCAGCAGCAGGCGCAGGTATTTCCTGAGCGCCGGGAGGTTGAAGAGCAGCTTGGGGGAGAGGCGCAGAGCCTCGCGGTAGTAGCCTTTGGCCCGTTCCACCTCCCCTGCCAGGTAGCAGGAGCGAAAGAGCGACAGCAACTGCCTGGCGCGGAATTCGTCACGATAGGCCATGGCCCACTGCGGCAGGAGTGCCGGGTCGAAAACGAGCTCGACGACACGCTCGCCGGAAAGCAACACCAAGTCGATGCGATTGCGCAGGCTGTCGTCGTGCTTGCGGATTTCCAGGACCGGGGTCGGCACCGAGATGCAGTCGTAGAGTGCAAAGGTCTTGGCAAACAGCGCCACATCCTCGCCGTTGCGGATGTCCTCGGGGAAACCGTATTGATCGAAAACCCGCCGCGCCACCAGCGAGGCGCCATTCGATACACTGACCTGTTTGCGTAGATAGGCAACGAAGTTGTGTCGCCGGTTCTGCGTCAATTCTGCAGCCGGATGACGGCGACGGCGCCCGTCGGGATGCAACGACAGATGGCCGGCCAGCACCAGGCCGGCATCGGGACAGCCGGCAACGGCCGAGCGGAAAGTGGCCAGCGCCCCGGCAAGCAGGCTATCGTCGGCATCCAGGAACAGACAGAATGAACCATGAGCTTCGCGCACCCCACGATTGCGGGCCGCACCCGGACCGGCATTTTCCTGACGCAGCCAACGAACCCGGCCCGGATTGTCGGCGGCAAATCTTTCGGCAACGGCAGGGGTCGTGTCGGTCGAACCGTCATCGACGATGATGATCTCGAAATCATCGCCTTTCTGGCGCAATACCGACAAAACTGCGTCCGGAAGATAACCGGCGTAGTTATAGGCCGGGATGATGACCGAAAAGAGCGGGGAGTTTGTTTGATCAGGCATGTATCCCTCGCGGCAGCAAAGGATCTTTACCGAAGTCGCGCCGGTAAATCTGCATGGCTCGGCTGAGGATTTCATGCAACAAATCCCGGTCGGCGGTCAGGATGCTGCGCAACGACTGACAACGGTAGGCTCGAAGGAAACGCAACCAGTCCCGCTTGGTCAGGCCGATATCGAAGGTGGAAAAGAGAAGTCCGCCCAGATCCTTGACCTGCCAGCGCCGCGGCACCCGACGGCGCAGTTGTACACGGTGCAGGTCGATCAGATGGAGTTCGGGGGCATCACTCATAAGCGACGCCCGGCAGGCGAGAAAATGACAGAGATAGAAATCGCGGTGGTTGACCCCATTTTCATGTAATGCGCGGGCGATAGCGGCCACCTCCTGAATCAGGATTCGCTTCATTCGGGGCTGTGGCGGGGTGGCCGGCCAATCCCGGCAAACGTCCTCAAGACTCACGACATCGACGAGTTCATCGGTGATCAGGAAGGACTGCTGACAGGCTGGATTCCAGCCGCGCCGACCGTAACCGGCAATGGTCATGGTCTTCACACCAAGTTCATCACAGCGGCGAATCGCCCGGTATTCGTTTTCCGCGCCGAGAACCGGAAGACGAAAAGTCAGCAGATTCTTGAGAATCTCAGTCCAGCCGACCCCAAAGTGCAGCTTGACAAAATAGCCGCGACCGGCCTGCTCCCAGCGCAGGGTGCGACGGCCGGCCAGTTCGCGATAGATTTCACCCTGCAGGGCGAGGATCCGGTCGAAGGCTGCTTCTCCAGCGAACACCTGTGCGAGTTCAGCGCGCAGTTCGATCATGGACGGCTCCCCGCAGCAGCGGCTTCGATGGCGTCGAGCGCTTTTTCGGGCATGCTGAAAATGTCGGTGCGCCGCACATAGTCAAGCCCGGAACGGCCGCGTGCGACTCTTTCCGGGGAAAGAAGCACCTCGGCCAGTTTGTGATTGAAGATCGTCTGATCGAAGGGCACCGGCGTGACCCAGCCCCCCTCCCCTGCGTTGACATGACCGGCATAACCGCAATTTGCCGTGGTCAGGACCGGCAAGCCGGCTGCCATGGCCTCGAGCAGGACCGTACCGGTGTTTTCGGTTCGGGCCGGATGGAGCAGCAGATCGGCGGCCAGCAGCAGTTGCGGCACATCGTCACGGGCACCGAGAAAGGAGACCTGCGACGCGATTCCCAGCCTGCCGGCGAGGCGTTCCATGGGCAGAGCGTCTCCGCGCCCGGCGACCAGAAGGCGCACTTTTTGCCGCAGAGACTCCGGCAGCGCCGCCATCGCCAGGAGGCTGCGGTCGACGCCTTTGGTCCGGAAGGCCGAGCCTACCTGCAGAAGAATCAACTCCTCGTCGCTGCACCGTAAGGCTTGCCGGGCCTGGACACGGAGTCTGGCTGCATCGGGTCCGGCCACCCGGTCGCGGGCTATCCCCGGCGGCAGGAGGACAACGCGTTCGGCGGAGGTTCCGTACCACGTCCGGAACTTGGCGAGTTCCGGCTCGGCAATCAGCAGAATGCGGGTCTTTGCCTGCGGCGAGAAGACGCTGCGTTCCAGCTGTGCATAGCAGCGGTAACGGCTGGTAAGCCGGTAGAAACAGGATCTAGTCTCGGCAATCGCCGCGACGTAGCAGGGATCGGCCGCGTAGTACCAGTCGAGCCCCGGCAGCTTGTTGAAACCGATGACCGCATCCCACGGCCCGGACTTCGCCAGGATTTCACCAAGGTCCATAGCAAAATCGTGCAGGCGCCGATGGTTCGACCAGCCGCGTGGCGGAATCAGCCGCACATCCAGTCCGTCAGGAATTTCACCCTGCCAGGCCGTGGTAAAAACCGTGACCTCGTGCCCGCGCCCGGATGCTTCGCCGGCGATCCGCAGGAAATCCCGCTGCAGCCCGCCATAGGGGAAATAATGGTAAAGAGCCAGGGCAAGGCGCAACACCGAATCAGCACCTCCCGCCTTGCCGATTCCATAGGGCGTAGGCCTCGGCATAGAGCGCAGCGTAACCGGCGACCATGCGCCCGGCGTTGAATTCGTTGACGGCCCGCGCACGCGCCTGCTCGCCGAGAACCATACGTTCGTCCTCCGTCAGTGCCGCAAGGGTACACATGGCTTCGGCCATGGCCTTGACATCGAGCGGATCGACCAGGCGGGCAAAAGCGCCGTCACCGACTACCTCGGGGATACCGCCGACCGTCGAGGCAATGACCGGTCGGCCAGCGGCCATAGCCTCAACCAGTGCCAATCCGAATCCTTCGCGAAGCGATGGAAGCAAAAACACATCCAGCGAATTCAGATATAAAGGCATGTCACTACAATACCCAATCAGAAAAACCCGACTGTCGAGCCCTTTGTTCTTAATACAGGATCTGAGATCCTCTTCGAGTTCCCCCTTCCCGGCCAGCACCAGAATACTCTCCGGAATCCGCTCCGCCACGATTGCAAACGCTTCGATCAGGGTGCGCTGATTCTTGACCTTCGACAAGCGGCCGGCGGTTCCGAACCAGAAACAGCCCTCCTTACCGGGAAGGACTTCGGCGCGAGCCTGCATCCGGTCGATTGGCGCGATAAACGGCGTGTAGTCCAGTCCGTTCTGGATGGTCACCACCTTCTGCGAAGACAGTCTCCAGTTGGATTTCACAATATCCCTCGACACCCCGTTCGAGATGCCAACAATCCGGTAAAACCCACGGTAGAGTAACCAGTTGGACAGCCTGCGCTGCCAGCTGCGCGCCGTCCCCAACCCGTGCAGGGTCGCAACCAGTACCGGCTTTGAGCGTGACAGCAGACGGGCCAAAATACCAAGGGGGGTGGTCCGGTGCTGCTGGCAGTTGACGACTTGTGGCTGTTCTTCGTCAAGGATCTCTCGGAGTTTGAGGAGCAACGGCAGGTTGTACCAGTAAAGCCGGTCGGGACGACATTGCAGATAGATCACCTTGTCGGCGACCTCCACCAGACGGTCACGGCCGTCGGGTGAACCGCTGAGATAACAGACCACCATGCGAAAACGCTGCTTGTCGAGACCGGCCTGCAGGTTGAACAGTTCGTAGTTGCCGCGGTACTTGTGAACCAGCTGCAGAACCGTGATCATGGGCAAGCACTCACTGTCGCTTTGGGCGTTGACGAGAGCAGGCGACTGATCGCCTGCATGACCGAGGTAGCGGTTATGCTGCGTCCGCACTCACCATCCCGTTCACATTCCTTGAGCAGGCACGGCGAACAATCCAGCGGAGCCTGCAGACGGATATGCCCATCGCCACGCGGGCCGTTACGGGTGTTGTCGGTCACACGGAAGAGTGAAACCGTGGGGGTTCCCACCGCCGCGGCGATATGCACAGGCCCGGTGTCGCCGCCAACCACGACGGCAGCACGTGACAGCAGAGCGACCAGTTCCGGCAGCGTGCCGCGTGGCCAGACCAGTGCTCGTCCCGAACCGGCTGCCTGGGCTATTTCATCCACAACGGTCTTTTCTTCGGCGCTTCCCCAGGTCAGAACCGGGAACACGTCTCCGGTATCTGCGAGCAGACAGACCAGTTGCTGCCAGTTTTCCACGGACCAGAGCTTGGTCTGCCAGGTCGTACCGTAGTGAAGAACCGCGAAGTGGCGCTTGATGAGATCAAAACCGGCTAACTGGTCAGCAACCTTTGCGGCGGCTCCCGGAGTGACCGGCAAGGGGCCCGCCAGACATTGGTCCGTCCCGCCAGGGAAAGCTGCGCGAGCGATGGCCAGGGTGCGGTCGCTGATATGATGTTGCGCTGGGGAGAGAGCGACCTGCCGGTTGGTTGCCAGCAAATTAGGCCATTCGCGCACACCGTCATGGGCAAAGCCGTAACGCAGCCGCGCACCGCTTAGCAGGGTAAAAAAACCACTCTTGCTGTTCCCCTGCAGATCGAGAACAACGTCATACTGCTCGCGCCTGAGTGTGAAGGTCATCTCCCACGCTTTACGCATGGCGGCCAACTTTCCCTTCTGCCGCCAGCTTTTCGTGGCGATGCGATGCACCCTGCGCAGCAACGGATGCCCGTCGAGCAGCGCTGCGAACCCCTCCTCGACCAGCCAGTCGATCTGCACATCCGGATCGGCGCTTTTCAGCCAGGCCAGAACCGGCAGGGCATGCACCACATCTCCGAGCGCACTGACCTTGACGATCAGAATCTTCACCGTGCCGCCCCCCACAACTCTCTGGCTGCCGCTAGAACCATCTCGGCGCTAATACCGGTCATGCAGCGATGATCGATCGGACACTCGCGCAACATGCAGGGCGCACAGTCGACCGGGTGACGCACGATGCGGCAACTGTCGGCACGCGGGGAAGTGGTGGTATGATCGGTAGGACCGAAGACCGCGACGAGCGGCACGCCGAAAGCCGCAGCGATATGCATCGGCCCGGAATCGTTGGTCACAACCAAACGGCAGTGGTTCAGAACCGCCATCAGCTCTCGTACCGAGGTCTGGCCGATCAAATTGAGAGGGGCACTCTGCATGGCCTGCGCGATATCCCGCCCGATCTCGATTTCGCCCGGACCACCGGTCAAAACGATGCGTACACCGAATTCCTGGACCAAACCGTCGGCCACGGCGGCAAACCGCTCCGGAATCCAGCGTTTCGCTGCCCCGTAGGAGGCCCCCGGATTAATGGCTACCCACGCTCCTGTCCCGAGCCGCTGCAGCGCTCCCTCCTGCTCTTCTGGGGTCAGGGCCAGGCTCAACCGTCCGTCGCCACCCACGATACCGAGACGACTTAACATCTGCAGGTAATAATCGACATGGTGCAGACCGTGCTTTTTATCGACGGCCGGCACACCGTGGGTCAGCAGCAGGCCGCGGCCATCGGTACGGTAGCCGGCCCGGCGGGGAATTCCGGCAAGCATGGCCATGACGGCCGCCTCGATGGCGTTTTGGAAGAGAATCGCCAGCTCGAATTTTTCCCGGCGCAATTCATGACAGAACCGCCAGAAACCGCTGGCACCGGCATGCGCTTTCTTCTTGTCGAACGGAATGACGCGATCACAGTCGGGGTGGGTGGCGAAAAGCGCGGCAACCAGGGGGTTGGCAACAATCGTCAGTTGCGCATCCGGGAATGTCTTCCTGACCGCAGCCAGCGCCGGCGTCGCCATAACCGCGTCGCCGATCCAGTTCGGCATGCGAATCATGATACGCGCTGCAGCCGGCAGGTTGCACCTATGTCGCGTGGGAAAAGTCACGCCTGATCGGATAGGCGGCCGCTGCTCTCAATCGAACGCGCTTCATCAATCAGCATGACCGGGATCTCATCACGGACCGGATAGGCCAGGCGGCAGGCAGCGCAATGAATTTCCTGAGCAGCCGGGAGATAGCACACCGGCCCCTTGCATTGGGGACAGGCGAGGATATCGAGAAGATCTTGTGAGAGTGGCATCCGTTGAACCCTTCCGATAAAAAGCGTGAGGGGTAAGCTCCATCCGTGATTCATGATACGTGATTCGTGATCCGTTAACCGTGATTCGTAAACAGCATGATAATTTAAAGGGAGTCGTCAAACTCCTCACTGCTCACTCCTACAACCCTGTCCAAAAGTCTGTCCAGCTCATCCCCGTTGTCGAACTCAAGCTCCAGAGGCGCCACCAGACACGGACGGGGAAGCATCGCGGCATCAAGCTTGACCGCATCCTTCTCTGTCGTAATTAAGAATTTGATATTTTGCCATGATTTAAGGAGTTTGTTCAACTGCTCCCCATGATAATCCTGATGATCGTCGAAAGCCACCGTCGCTGCCAGCTTTAGGCCACGTGCGCGCAGTGCTGCGAAAAAATCTTCCGGACGGGCAATCCCGGCAAAAGCCAGCACCTCCTCTCCATCCAGTGCCGACCAAGCCGCGCAGGTCCCGTCAAGGTACCGCAGCTTATCGCTGAGGCGATGACGGCAGGCCGTCACCGGCCCGGCAAAGGGGATGTCCGGACGGACCTGTGCGGCATGAGTCAGCAGCACCAGACTGGCACGCTGCAGCGCTGTTGGCGGTTCACGCAAAGGTCCGCATGGCAGCATTTGACCGTTGCCAAAAGGAGCACGCGCATCAAGCAACACGATATCCAAATCGCGCCGGACCGCCAGGTGCTGAAAGCCATCATCGAGAACGACGACCTGAGCATCAGAATGCTCCGCAGCCAGCACCCCGAGCGCTCGCTTTCTGGCAACGTAGACCTTTAGGGCGGGGTTGCGCCTTGCCAACAGATACGGCTCATCACCGGCCTGCTGCGCAGTGAGGAGAATTCCACCATCGCCGTTGGCAACGCATCCGACAACGCCCTGAAAACCACCACCGTAACCACGACTGACCACCGCCACCCGTAAGCCAAAGGCCAGCAGTTTCTTAACCACGGCATCCACAACCGGCGTCTTGCCGGTACCGCCCACAGTCAGGTTGCCGATGGAAATGACCGGCACCTTTGCTCGATAAGAGCGTTTCAGTCCGAGGCGATAAAGAAGCCACCGCACCTTGACCAGAGCACCAAAGAGCATGGACCAGGGCCAAAGCAGAATGAAAAACGCCCAACTGCGGAGGTTGGACGGCCGTTGGTCAATCATGGTCCGATAGGTTTGCGCGAAAGGGCCCATAAGCTCGTCAATGAGGTAAATGCCTGTCGATCACGGCCATGGTGCGCTGCGTGGCCCCGCGATTCTGCAGGAGCAGATTGTATCCGTTTTCGCCGATCCTCTGACGTTCGACCGGATTTTCGATCAGTAAGCGAACCTGATGATACAGATCATCGCGATCGGCAACGCAAAGCCCACCTTGGGACCTGCGCATCAGCCCGGCAATTTCCTTGAAGTTCTGCATGTGAGAACCGTAAACGACGGGTTTTCTGAGCAACGCGGCCTCCAGGATATTATGCCCGCCTACCGGAACCAGGCTGCCACCGACAAAGACGATATCCGCCATGGCATAGAAAGTCAGCATCTCTCCTACCGTATCGACCAGCAACACCTCACCGGTCTGCAGGTCATGCCGTTCTTCAGCAATGGCCGAACGCAGAACGTGATGCAGTTTGAGCTGGCCAAGCTCGTCGGCAACCTGCCGAATCCGCTCAGGACGGCGCGGGACAAGAACAAGAAACAGCCGGGGATGAATTTCGAGCAGCTGCCGATAGACTTCCGCCACCAAAAGCTCTTCTCCGGCATGGGTGCTTCCCGCAACCCAGACCAGACTATCGACCGGCAGGCGGAATGTCCGCAACAGTTCTTCTCGTGGTGAGGAGGCAACCACTGGTTCTGGCATGTCAAACTTGAGGTTGCCGGTAACCATGATCTGCTCCGGTCTGGCGCCCAGCAAGCGGATGCGGCGGGCATCCAAAGCCGTCTGCATGCAAAAGGTGCTGACGCCGGCGAGAACCGGCTTAAGGAGACGACCGGCCATAACATAGCGTTTCAGCGAACGATCGGAGATCCGCCCATTGACCACGACGATGGGAATCCCCTGCCGGTTCGCCGCATGGATAAAGTTCGGCCAGATTTCTGTTTCCATCAGGATCACGACCGACGGCCTGATGCGCTTCAAGACCCTGCGGACAACCCAACTCAAATCGAAGGGGAAGAAGATACATTGATCAACTTCAGGGATGTTCAGAGCCACTTCCCGGCCGGTTTCAGTGACGTGAGACAAGAGCAGGAATGCGTCCGGATGTCTCTCACGCAACACCCGGAGAAGCGGTGCGACTGCGCGGGTTTCGCCAACAGAGACAGCGTGAACCCAGATGACGCGGCGATCACGGAACTGTTCGGCAAAGCCCTTGGCATAAGAACCGAGACGCTCCCGTATTCCCCGGCGGGTCTTGCCGTATTTGAGACCACGCAGCAGGTAATAGGGAACCAGTATCAGCGCCGCGCAGCACAGAATCAGGTCATATAGCCGATAAACCATACGTTTTCAAACGCTCCACAGCACGCTGCTCATTGGCTTCCATGGCAGACTGAACCCGCAGGCGGAATTGCTCGGGTGATTCGGCCTTATCATAATACAGCGGTTTGCCAAAGGCGTAGACACCGCGCCCGAAAGGATACGGCAGCAAAAAACGGTCCCAGGAGGCAAAGCGCCGCCCGCGACTGCAGACAAACGCCATCGGCACTATCGGTCGTCCGGTCAGGCGCGCCAGTTGCACGACCCCTTCCTTGACCTCATGCCGCGGCCCCTTCGGCCCATCCGGAGTAATGACCAGATCGCACGGATCGTCGGCCAGCGCCAGCATCTCCCGGAAAGCGGCACGTCCGCCTCTGGTCGATGAACCGCGCACCGCACCAATCCCCATAACCGCCATGGTGCGGGCGATGTATTCGCCATCAGTCGAGGCACTGATCAGCACCTTGGCCCCCAACCCGTGGTAACCACGGGCCATAAGGAACAACTGATCATGCCAGAAGGCCAGGATCACCGCTTGGTTTGATGCCCATAAGGCGCGCAGCGGCTCATCCCCGACGACATCGATCCGCTGACAACGATGGATCAAGCGGATCAGAAAAGCCGCCAGCCATGGACCCGCCTTCAGCAGAAACCGCTGCAAGAGCGGGTGCTTCATTCCATATCCCTGAACTGCATGGCACAAAGTTTCTGATAAAGGGGACAGCGCTGCTGCAATTCCTGATGAGGGCCGACATCCTGGATCCGTCCATCCTCGATCACCACGATTTTGTCGGCATTGACGATTGTCGACAGGCGGTGGGCGATGACGAAGGTCGTGCGGTTTTTCATCAAATTGTTCAATGCCATTTGCACGGCCGCTTCGCTTTCCGAGTCCAGGGCACTCGTTGCCTCGTCAAGAATCAGAATCGGGGCATCCCGCAGGATCGCGCGGGCAATGCACAGGCGCTGACGCTGTCCGCCGGAGAGACGTACGCCGCGATCCCCTATTCTGGTCTCAAAACCATTGGGCATTTCCAGGATAAAATCCTCGGCAAAGGCCTTGCGCGCCGCATCACGGATCTGCTCTTCACTGGCATCGCGCCGTCCATAGCTGATGTTGTTGCTGATGGTATCGTTAAACAGAAAAGTCTCCTGATCGACAAGAGCGATCTGATTTTTCAGACTTTCCAGGGTGATCTGGCGTAAATCCATGCCGTCGATGCTGATGCTGCCTTGCTGGGGATCGTAGAAGCGCGCCAGCAGTGCGGACACCGTCGACTTGCCCGCTCCGGACGGGCCGACCAGCGCGACGACTTCACCAGGCCTCGCCGTCAGAGTGAAGTCTTTCAGGACCGGCTCCTCATCGTAAGAAAAGTTGACCCCATCGAAGACGACTTCCCCCTTGACCTTGTCAAGCGGAACCGCATTCGGTGCGTTGCGGATTTCCGGAACTTCGTCGAGAGTCTCGAAGACGCGCTCGGCGGCGCCGACCGAGCGCTGCAAGGTGTTGCTGACCTTGGTCAGCCGCTTGACCGGGCCGTACATCAACAGAACCGAAGCCCCGAACGCGAACAGTTCACCCTGGGTGATGGCACCGGAGATCACGCGATGGAGCCCGTACCAGAACACCCCGGCAATCCCAAGAGAACCGAGCAGTTCGATGGCTGGCGCCGAAATCGAATCGTACTTGAGGGTCTTGCGGATGAATTTATAAAAGACCAGATTTTCGGCACGGAACCGGTTGTTTTCCTGCCATTCGGTCCCAAAGGCCTTGATCACCTTGATCCCGGCGATACTTTCCTGGAGAACGGACGTCAGCGAGGCCATGGTCGCCTGGCTGCGCCGGGTATAATCCTTGATTTTGCGACCGATAACCGAAGCCGGAACGATCGCCGCAGGCAACACCAGAAAAGCGACACAAGCCAGTTTCCAGTCACTGTAGAATGCCGAGGCGGTAAGACCGATCAGAGCAAAGATTTCGCGGACCGACTCGACCAGAACGTCCGCGGCCGAGCGCTGCAGCATGCCGACATCGTTGAGGATGCGCGACATCATTCCACCGGTGGTGTTCTGCGTGTAATAACGCATCGACAGGCCCATCGAATGCTCGTACAGGTCGTTGCGGATATCCTGCACCACCAGCTGCCCTGCGGTCTTGATGAAATATTCCTGAATATAACGTCCTGCCCCCTTGATCAGCGCCAGGGCAATGATGATGAAAGGAACAAAGTCAACCAGATAATAGTTTCCGGCGGCCAGAACCTTATCTACCAGCGGACGAACCAGCTGTGCCGAAGCGACATCAACGCCAGCGACAGCCAGCGATCCAAGCATGGCAAGACCGATCCGCCCGTAGTAGGGGCGGGAATAGCGCAGCAAGCGGCGATAGACATGCAATGACTGCTTACTCAATGGACCGCTCCCTGAACTGCTTTCTCTGTCATGAGCGACGCAAGCATCCTGGCCACGCGCTGCGAACAACCGGGGGCGCCGAGTCGCTCACGAACCGTCGCCAGCCCTGCCCTGATTTCGCCGGAATAGCGACTGCTGCCAAGAATCTCGAGAACCTCACCGGCAAGATTCTCCGCCGAAGCGGCCTCCTGGATAAACTCTTTGACGACGCCCTCACCAGCCACGATATTGGCCAGGCCGATGTGCGGCACCTTGACCAGGCGTTTGCCGATGGCATAGGTCAGGGGCGCCATCCGGTAAACGATGGCCATCGGCGTCCCGGCCAGGGCAATCTGCAGGGTGACGGTACCGGACACGGCCAAAACCGCATCGCAGGCATTGGCCGCATCGTAAATATTCCCTTCCACGAGGGTCACCGGCAGGTGCCTGCCGGTCAGGGCCGCCTCGACATCGCTTCTGTCAAGCGTCTGCGCCACCGGCAGAAGAAACCTGATTTCCGGACGCTGTCGATAAAGCAGATTCGCGGCATCGAGCATTACCCCGAGGTTGTAACGCAACTCGCTGCGCCGGCTGCCGGGAAAGATCCCTACCACGGGCTGGGCCGGGTCGATGCCAAGCCGGTGCAAATAGGTTTCCCGCTCGGCGTCAATATGAAACTCGTCAAGCAGGGGGTGGCCGACGTACTCAACCTTAATCGGCAGCCCTTTGTAGAGTTCCGGCTCGAAAGGAAATATTGCCGCCAGACGGTCAACCACCGCGGCGATTTTTTTCACTCGTCCCTTTCGCCAGGCCCAGACCTGCGGGCTGACATAGTAAAGCACCGGCACCCCCGCGCTCTTGGCCACTCTGGCCAGGCGCAGGTTGAAATCGGGAAAATCGATCAACACTAGGGCCGCAGGCCTGTCGGGACCGATCAGAATAGCTTTGAGCCGGTTGAACGCGCGGCGAATAACCGGCAAGTGCCCGATCACTTCAACCAGTCCCATTACGGAAATCTCTTCTCCGGGGACTATGATTTCGCACCCGGCTTCCGCCATGCGCAGTCCGCCGGCACCGAAAAAATGCAACGACGGATCCGTTTCGCGCGCCGCACGGATCAGCTTTGAACCGTGAAGATCGCCGGAAGCCTCACCGGTGACAATCAGAACCTTCGGCAACTTACGCCTCTCTGATAGCAGCGATGACCCGATCCATCTGCGTTTCGGTCAGCTCCGGATAAATTGGCAGGGAGAGGCAACGCGCCGCAACCTGTTCGCTGACCGGCAGCGAGACATTCTTGCAGGCATCGGCGAAAACGTTCTGCCGGTGCAGGGGGATAGGATAGTAGATCGCCGAGGCGCAGCCGGCACTCGTGAGGGCGGCCTGCTGCGCTTCACGTTTGTTGGTCAACACGGTGTACTGGTGATAGACATGCACACCCTTGCCATCCTCATGCGGAGGGGTTACCCCGGCGGAAAGCAGATGCTCGGAATAATAGTGGGCATTCCGGCGCCGCAGCCCGTTGAAGCGATCGATATACCGCAGTTTCACCCTTAGAATTGCCGCCTGCATCTCGTCGAGGCGGCTGTTGTAGCCGATAATGTCGTGGTGGTAGCGCACCTTGCTGCCATGGTTGCGCAACATGCGCAACTGCTCGGCAAAGTGGTCATCATTGGTGGTCACCAGCCCGCCGTCACCGTAGCAGCCCAGGTTCTTGCTCGGGAAGAAAGAGAAACAGCCCAGTGTACCAATGCTGCCGGTCTGCCGGCCGGCATAAGTAGCGCCGAACGACTGAGCACAGTCTTCGACCAGCAGCAGGTTGTGAACATCGCACAATTGCTGAAGCGAAGCCAGGTCTGCGGGCTGACCGAAGAGATGCACCGGCAGAATCGCCCTGGTCCTTGCGGTAATGGCCTTCTCGACCAGCACCGGGTCGAGATTGAATGTCTGTGGGTCGATATCGACGAAGACTGGGGTTCCGCCGACATAGGCAATCGCCTCGGCCGTTGCGATGAAGGTGAATGGCGAGGTGATGACCTCGTCTCCGGGACCGATCCCTGCGGCACGCAAGGCCAGATGCAGGGCGTCGGTTCCCGACGATACGCCGATCGCATGGTTGACGCCGAGATACGCCGCAGCCTCCTTTTCGAAAGCCTGCCCTTCGGGGCCAAGGATATAGTGGCTGGTATCAAGGACACCGTGGAGGGCCTGGTCGATTTCATCCTTGAGCTGACGGTATTGGACCTGAAGATCCACCATTGGAATCTGCATTGGAACGTTCCTTTCGTTATTCGTGTCAGAGAATCCGCTACGCGTTACGGGTGCTTCGTCACGGATTCTTCCCCGAAAAAACAAGGCGAGTCCGGCCTGAAGCCTCTCGCCTGCGACGTAACTGCTACCGGCATGAGATCCTTCAGGCACTTACTTCATGCCACAACCGGTTGCTGATTTGCATGGCGATTTCAAGAGCGCGCTTGCCATCTTCTCCGGAAACAACCGGCTCAGTGCCGTCACGAACCGCGGCAATAAAAGCCTCGATCTCATCGCGCAGCGGATCGCCCTGGGGGAAAGCACGTTCCTCCATGACGATGTCCGGCAAGCCGGGGATCAGATTCGCACCCGGCTGCCGTTTGAATACGGCAATCGATCGATTCTGGTAATCGATCGAAAAGTAGGCGTCTTTTTGAAAGATGCGAATCTTGCGCAAGGTCTCGCGACTGGCACGGCTGGCCGTAACGTTGGCCACGCAACCGTTGGCAAACTGCAACCTTGCATTGGCGATATCGACCTCCCCCGAAAGTACCGGCAACCCCACCGAGTTGATGGTCGTGATCGGATGGCGCACCAGACTGAGCAGGATATCGATATCGTGAATCATCAGGTCAAGGACGACATTGACATCAGTCCCGCGCGGCTTGAAAGGGGCAAGGCGATGCGACTCGATGAACAGCGGGTTATCCAGAAGCCCGTCAAGCGCCTTGACTGCCGGGTTGAACCGCTCAAGATGCCCCACCTGCAGCACCAGTTTGCGTTCTGCCGCCAGAGTGATCAATTCTTCGGCCTCGGCCACCGTCTGGGTGATCGGCTTTTCCACCAGCACGTGACAGCCGGCCAGCAGGCTGTCACGTGCCACAGCGTGATGAAATTGCGTGGGAACAGCGATCGAGACCAGATCGACCTTGCCCAGCAGTTCACGATGGTCGGTGAACGCGGCGCAACCGACCTCGGCGGCCACCTCGGCGGCGCGCTGCGGGTTGTTGTCGACGACGCCGACCAGCTCGACTCCGCCGTGACCGGCATATTTCTGAGCATGGAACCGGCCAAGGTAACCGACCCCGAAAACCGCTGCACGCAGCATCATCACTTCGCTCCTAGCGGGCAATGCCACGCTGGCTCGCCTTGATAAAGGCGAGGAAGTGCTCGAGTTCCGGGGTCATCGCCAGTTCCTGTTCAATGCGGGACAACGCCTCTTCCATACGCAGGCCAGCACGGAACAGAAGCCGGTAGGCCTGCTTCAGCCCTCGTACGGTGTCTTCGGCAAAACCGCGCCGCTTCAGACCGATCAGGTTAAGACCGATGGTCTTGGCCCGGTCGCCCTGGGCCACCGTATACGGAGGAATATCCTGGGCAATCATCGAGCCGCCGCTGATCATGGTATGACAACCAACGCGGCAGAACTGGTGTACCGCAACCAGACCGCCGAGAATCGCATTGTCCTCGACTTCGACATGCCCGGCCAGGGTGGCGGCATTGGCCATGACCACGCGGTTGTGCACGATGCAGTCGTGTGCCACGTGGGAGTAGGCCATCAACAGATTGTCGCTGCCGATGGTGGTGATGCCACCACCATCAACAGTGCCGCGGTGCAGTGTGGCAAATTCGCGAATCCGGTTACGGTCACCAATGACCAGGTGAGTTTCCTCCCCCTTGTACTTCAGATCCTGGGGACCGGCCCCGACCGAAGCGAACTGAAAAATCTGGTTGTCCCGGCCGATGTCGGTCCAGCACTCGATCACGACGTGCGCCCCGATCCTGGTGCCGGAGCCGATCTTCACCTGCGGGCCAATGATGCTGTACGGTCCAACCGCAACATTTTCGTCGAGTTGTGCCGAGGGGTCGATGATGGCTGTCGGATGAATCATGATCAGCCTGCCGCCGCGAAGGTTGCTTTCAGTTCGGCCTCAGCCACCAGCTTGCCGTCGACAAAAGCCTGGCCGGCAAAGGTGTAGATGCCGCGCTTGACGTTGACCAGGGCCAATTCCAGCCGCAGAACGTCCCCGGGGAGGACCGGCTTGCGGAACCGTGCCTGGTCGATGCCGACAAAGTACGGGACGCGCCCGGACTCGACCTCTCCGGCCAGATGGGAATAGACCCCTCCGACCTGAGCCATGGCTTCGAGAATCAGCACGCCGGGCATAATCGGATGCCCGGGGAAGTGCCCCTGGAAGAACGGTTCGTTGATGGTGACATTTTTAACACCGACAATCTTGCTCCCCTTCTCAAACTCAACGATACGGTCGACCAGTAGGAAAGGGTAGCGATGCGGCAGGTACTTCATGACTTCAAGGACATTCAACTCCATGTCAGTCGTGCTCCTTAACTAAGTTGTTGTTCCAGAGCCTGCAGGCGCTGGCTCATTTGATGTAGTTCGCGGCGCATCTCGGGCAGGTGGGTCATGGTCATGGCCATTTTGAGCCACTCGCGATGCGGCATCAGTGGAAAGCCTGCCATGACCTGATTGGCATCGACGTTGTTGCTCACACCGCCGCGGGCGGCAATCGTCACGTTGTCACCAACCCTGAGGTGGCCACTGGTTGCGGACTGGCCGCCGAAGGTGCAGTGCCGGCCGATTTCGGTGCTTCCGGAAATACCGACCTGGGCAACCAGGATGCAATCCTCGCCGACCTGCGCGTTGTGGGCGATCTGGACCTGATTGTCGATCTTGGTGCCGCGTCCGATGACGGTATCCCCGAGAGTCCCGCGATCGATACAGGTGCAGGCGCCGACCTCGACATCATCCTCGATGACAACCCGCCCGACTTGGGGAATTTTGACATAGCGCTGACCATCGGGGGCGAAACCGAAGCCATCCGATCCGATGACGGCATTAGGCTGTACAATCACCCGCTTCCCAAGCACACAACGCTCACGGATCACCACGCCGGCGTGGAGCACACAGCCCGCCCCGATTTCTGCACCCGGATAAACAACGACACCCGGATGCAACACGACCCCGGCGGCGATCCTGGCCCCTTCTCCGACCACACAACCGGAACTGATCGTCGCCGTCGGGTCGATCTCTGCACCCGCATCAACAACAGCACCGGCCAACACCCCCTGCGGCAGACATGGACCGGGATGAAAGTAGGCCAGAATCCTGGCAAAGGCCAAATAAGGATTTTTGATGAGCAGCAGGGGGCGTTCGATCGCACCGTCAAGGGACGGATGCACGATCACCGCGGCAGCGGACGTCTGCTCAAGCTGGTGGCGGTATTTAGGATTGGCAAGGAAACTGATCTCCCCGGCACCGGCGCCTTCGAGAGGGGCGACGCCGTGAATCAGTATCTCCTTGTCGCCGCGAACTTCACCACCAACCAGGGCGGCGAGTTCATCGAGGGTAACCGCTCCGACCGGCATGTAATTACTTTCCGGCCTGCTTGTCGTAGGTCTGGATGACGCGATCTGTCAGATCGATGGAATCATTGGCGAACAGGATCGAACTCTCCGTCTTCTCCAGGATCAGGGTATACCCCTCCTGCTTGCCGAGATTCTGCACAACCTTGAAGATTTCCTCGAGAATCTTGCGGGTATAATCCTGGTCGGCCTGCTGCAGTTCCTCCTGGATATCCTTGGTCATCCGCTGGTAATCCTTGACCTTTTGCTGATAATCACGTTCCTTGGCGGCGCGGGCTTCCGCGGAAAGAAGCATCGCCTGCTTCTCCAGATCATCCTTGAGTTTCTTCAGTTCATCCTGCTTTTTCTGCACATCGGCGTCGTAATCCTTGAATTTGGCCTTCATCTTCTCCTTGGCCGCCTTGCCGTTGGTCGACATGTTGAGAGCCTTTTGCAGGTCAACATAAGCGATCTTCATGTCCGCCGCCACGGCAGCAGACGCAAAGAGCAGAAACGCCACCAGAGAAGCCAGAATCATCATTTTTTTCATGTTGATACCCTTCTTTTCCTCGGTTGTGATTGAGTTTATGCACTCACGTGCGACTGCTGAAAAAGCAAAGCTCAGAAAAAGCGGCCGATCATGAAATCGAGGCGGGAATTGTCTTCCCACTCGTAGGGGTCGAGATTATACCCCCATTCAATGCGCAGCGGACCAAGCGGACTCATCCAGCGGATGCCGGCGCCGACACTGTAACGCCACTCGGTGAACACATCGTAATCACCATCCTTGCTGTCCCAGGCATTGCCGACATCGAAGAAGGTCACCCCCTTGAGGCCAATCTCCTTCGAGAGAGGGAAGATCAACTCAAAATTGGCAAACGCCTCGGTATCGCCACCCGTATAATCATCATATACCGGGTCATAAGGACCCACCTCGCGCGGCTCGAAGCCACGCAGGGTGTTAATGCCGCCGAGATAGAAGCGCTCGTCGAGCGGGATCTCCTCCCCGGCGATTTCCTGAGCGTATCCGGCCTGGCCGTGCGCCGAGAAGACCACCCCGCCCCAAGGAAGCGGCCAGAAGCGCCGGTAGTCGACAATATATTTGCTGAATTTCTCGCTGCCTCCAAACCCGGCCAGCTCCCAGGAGGCCTCAAGGACGCTGCCGTTGGACGGATCGAGGCGGTTGTCGGTTGAATCGCGGGTAAAGGTGCTGGTAAGCGACGAGAGCGTCGACTTCCCCTCTTCTTCTTTGATGTCCGGATCGGCCCACGGTTCGACGTCGTAGATATCCTTCTGCTCGTAACGGTAGACGAACAGGGCCCGCGAGTAGTCGTCGTAAACCGGCATCCCCAACTTGATGGCGCCACCGGTCGCATCCCTGCTGAAATCGTCCCATTCGCGGGTGGTGTCGTAAATCTCGAAACCGAGGGTCAGATCCTTGTCCATGAAGTATGGATCGGTCAACCCGATTTGATAGGTGGTGCTGTCCCCGCCGAGAGAACCGGCCAGGTTCAGCTTCAGGCCACGACCGAGAAAGTTCTCCTGGGTCACTGAACCCTGTCCCACGAAACCGTCGACCGAGGAGTAACCGGCACCGAGGCTGAACGTTCCCGTGGAGCGCTCCTTGACGTTGACGTCAACGTTGACGTGATTCTGGTCGGAACCCTCGCTGGTGGTGACATCAACAGTTTCGAAGAAACCGAGGTTGTTGATGCGCGCCTTGCTGCGCTTGAGCGCAGAGGCATTGAACAACTCGCCTTCGACTATCTTGATCTCGCGGCGGATAACCTTGTCGCGAGTCTTGGCATTGCCGGTGATGTTGATCCGTTCGACCGAGACCTGCGGACCCTGTTCGATTTCTATGACCAGATCGATGGTTTTATCGGCATCGTTGGCCCGGGTCAGAGGAGCGACGTTGGCATAGGCATACCCCTGATCGGCATAACGGTCGGTTATGTGACCGATCCCCTTGCGCAGCAGGTCGCGGGCAAACACATCGCCGGGACGCAGCGGCAACAGGTTGAGAATCGCATCCTTGACGTCGATCAGATCGCCGGCCGCATCCAGCTTGCCGATCCGGTACTGACTGCCTTCGTCAACCTGGATGAGGACCAGCATGTGCTCATTGTCATCGACAAGCGAGATGACCGGCTTGCGCACCTTGACCCGGATGTAACCTTCGTTGAAGTAAAGATCGGCAATCCGCTCCAGATCCTGATCCAAAAGGACCTCATCGTAGTTGCCGCGTCCGGTCAGCCAGGAGAACATCCATTTCTCCTGGGTATCCATGACCTTGAACAAATCACCTTCGGAGAAAACCGTGTTCCCTTCGAAACGAATGTCCTTGATGCGCACCAGCTTGCCTTCATTGATCTTGAAGGTGACCAGCGCCTCGTTGTCGGCATTGATCTCCGTGTCGGCCTTGATGTCCGCGGCGTAATAGCCGTCCTTGACATACTCGGCCTTGAGGGCGGCAATACTGCGCTGGACCTCATACGGATCATAAATATCGGGCACCTTGAGCGTGACGACGCCCTGAAGGCGTTCAGGGGCGATCTCCGCATTCCCTTCGAAGCGCACGGTACGCACCAGAGGGCGTTCCTTGACCTGGAACACGAGGATCTGGGCGTCGTTCTGCGTCTCGACCAGCGCCGCCACATCGGAAAAACGCCCGATCCGGTAGATAGCCTGTATCGCCTCGTCGATCTGCTGCGGGGTTACCGTCTGCCCCTTGTGCAGGGAAATGGCATTCAGGATGGTGTCTGCCTTAATCCTTTGATTACCGGCGACCACAATGTCGGCGATCAGATAATCTTCGGCGGCCAGAGCCGGCAACGCCCAAAACAGGCAGACAACGAAGAGAATAGCCCTTTTGATGATCAAATGACGGCTCCTGACAGGGGTCGTTTTAGAAATGAGGCATTATAGGGGATGGCACCAGGGAGTGCAAAGCGAAATTTGCCCGGATCTCTCACGCGACCAGGGCTCCGTCAACCATGCTGACAACCCGGTCGAGACGGCTGGCCAGCGCCTGACTATGGGTGACGATAACCATAGTCAGCCCGTATTCGGCGTGCAGCCGATCGAGCAGCGCCATGATTTCGCCGGAGGTCGTACTGTCCAGGTTGCCGGTCGGTTCATCAGCCAGGAGCAACCGCGGTGCCATGACCAGAGCCCTGGCAATTGCCACCCGTTGCTGTTCCCCGCCGCTGAGCTGCCCGGGTTTATGCTTCAGGCGGTGGACCAAACCGACCGCAGCCAGCAACCGCTCCGCCCGAGCGCGTGCTTCCACGACGGACAGGCGGGCGATCAGGGCCGGCATCATCACGTTCTCCAGAGCATTGAATTCGGGGAGCAACTGATGAAACTGAAAGACAAAGCCGACGGTGCGATTGCGAAAAGCATCCAGTTCCGCCGGCGGGTAGCAAAAGATATCCGTCTCTTCAAAGCAAACCGATCCGGAGCTGGGGCGGTCAAGACCGCCGATCAGGTGCATCAGCGTGGTTTTGCCGGCACCGGAAGCCCCCACCACAGCAATGCGTTCACCGGCGCGCACTTCAAGGTCGATGCCACGCAGCACCTCGATTACGCCCTGGTCGGTAGTGAAGCGCTTGCTGAGGTTTTGTACTGAAATCAAGAGCGGTCTCCCCTCACTCATACCGCAGCGCCTCGGCCGGATCCATGCGCGATGCCCGCCAGGCTGGATAGACGGTCGCCAGAAGGGAGATGCTCATGGCCACGGTCACCACGGCGATGACATCCGTCGGATTCACCACGGAAGGGAACTGACTCATGCCATAAACCGACTGGTCGAAGATCCTCACATTCAGCAATCGTTCAAGCCCTTTGATGATCGGGTCGGCATTCTTGGCCAGCAACAGGCCAAGCAGGGTGCCGAGCAAAGTCCCCACGGTACCGATGATCAGCCCTTCGAGAATGAAGATCTTCATGATGCTGCGCGAGGTCGCCCCCATGGAGCGAAGAATGGCGATATCGCGATGTTTTTCCATCACCACCATGATCAGGGTGGTAGCAATATTGAACGCCGCCACCAGAACGATGATCGCCAGCACGATAAAAAGACCGAGCTTTTCCAGGTTGAGCGCCGCCAGAAATGAACCGAACAGATCCTCCCAGGAGCGGACCGAATAGGGGAAGCGATACTCGGCGCGCAGCTCCTGGGCAACCGGCCGGGCGTGATCGAACCCTTCCACCTCGAGTTCAACACCGTTGACCACACCGTGCAGATCGAAAAACTTCTGGGCCTGAGCAAGATCGACATAGGCAAAATAGGTATCGATAAACCCGCCGCGCTGCTGGATGATCCCGACAACACGGAACGCCTTCATCTTGGGGATCATGCCGAACGGCGTGACGCTGAACATCGGCGGGATGACATTGACGGTATCGCCGACCGAGACACCGAGGGAAGCCGCCGTATCAACGGCAATCACAATCCCGGGCAACCCCGATGTTGCGCCAAACAAAAGGCTTTCCGCCGGTTGCCCGTCAAGAGTCATGAGTTGCTGACGCAACACCTTGTTGCCGGGAACGATCCCCCGCGCATTGACCGCCGCCACGTTTTGCTTCGAGAGCAGCATGACTTCCTTGGTCACAAAGGGGGCGGCGTTGAGGACATGAGGTGCCTGGCGGGCCCTGGCAACGATCTTCTCGTAATCGGTCAGTTCTTCTCCGTGCTTCTGGATCAGAACATGGGGGATGTTGCCGAGGATCTGCTGGCGAACGCCATCGTGGAACCCGGTCATAACCGCCAGTACCACAATCAGAGCCGCAACGCCGAGGGTCACCCCGGCAATGGAGATGAAAGAGATGACCGAGATGAAGGTCTGTTTGCGCTTGGCCCTGAGATAACGCAGGCTGACGAAAAGTTCGTAATTCATTCAGGCACGTGGACCAGGGTTCGGGGTTCGGGGTCAAAAAGATTCAAAGACATACTCAATCGTATGCAATAAAAATTAGACATACCTCGTTTCTTGAACCTCGTACCCCGCACCACTATTTTTCCGGCCTCAACTGCGGGAAGAGAATGACGTCGCGGATCGAGGCGGAATCAGTGAGAAGCATCACCAGCCGGTCAATGCCGATCCCCTCCCCTGCCGTCGGTGGCAGACCGTATTCCAGGGCGCGAATGTAATCCTCGTCCATGGCATGAGCTTCTTCGTCACCAGCCTCTTTTTCAGCCAACTGCGCGAGGAAACGCTCCTTCTGGTCGATCGGGTCGTTAAGCTCGGAGAAGGCGTTGGCCAGTTCGCGACCGACAATGTAGAGCTCGAAGCGATCGACATATTCAGGATTATTGTCGTTCTTGCGCGAGAGTGGCGACACTTCGGTGGGGTATTGGGTAATGAAGGTCGGCTGCCACAGATGCGGTTCAGCCACCGCCTCGAAGATCTCCGTCAGCAGCTTGCCATGCCCGACATTCGGCTCGACGTCGATCTCCAACTGCTTCGCCACCGTGAGCAATGCGGCATGATCATCGAGCAACTGAGGATCGATTTTTCCGTACTTGACGATGGCTTCGCGCACCGTCAGCCGTTCCCATGGCGGGGTCAGATCGACCTCCTTGCCGCCGTAGCTGATCACCAGTGTGTCAAGAACCTCCTGCGCCACGTGGCAGATCAACTTCTCGGTGAAGTTCATCAGGTCCTCATAGGTCGCGTAGGCCTGGTAGAACTCCATCATGGTGAACTCAGGGTTGTGGCGGATCGATATCCCCTCGTTGCGGAAGTTGCGATTGATCTCGAAGACCCGTTCGAAACCGCCGACCACCAGGCGTTTGAGGTACAGCTCCGGAGCAATCCGCAGATACAGGGTCATGTCCAGCGCGTTGTGATGGGTCACGAACGGGCGGGCCGTGGCTCCACCGGCGAGCGGCTGCATCATCGGCGTTTCGACTTCGTGGAAATCGTTGGCCACCATATAATCGCGAATGGTGCTGACAATGCGGCTGCGCTTGCGAAAGACCTCGCGCACCTCAGGATTGACGATCAGATCGAGGTAGCGCTGGCGGTAGCGGGTCTCGATGTCGGTCAGGCCGTGCCATTTCTCGGGGAGCGGCAGCAGTGATTTGGTCAAAAGCTGCAGGGAAGCGGCGCGCAGGGAGAGTTCGCCGGTTTTGGTGCGAAACGGTGTGCCGGTGATGCCGACGATATCGCCGATATCGAGTTTGCGATAGAGAGCGAACGTCGCCTCGCCCAACTGTTCCTGGGCGACATACACCTGGCAACGACCGCTGCGATCCTGCAACTGCAGGAAGGCGGCCTTGCCGAAATCGCGCCGGGCCATGATCCGCCCGGCCAGCGCATAGCTTGTCGTACACTCCGCCAGTGCTTCGCTATCGTGATCAACATGGGCGGCATGCACTTCGGCGGCGGTGTGGGTGATCCGGAAATCGTTGGCGAAGGGGTTGATCCCCTCGTTGCGCAGTTCGTCGAGCTTGGCTCGCCGCTGGGCCAGAACATCGCTTTTTTCTTCCATGATTTTATCCTTTGGCCTTGATCGAGCAGGCCTATTTGAATCGTAGGGGCAAGGCATGCCTTGCCCAGGGCGACGCATGCGTCGCCCCTACATTCACATGATCAACTTTTCTCCGGCGCCCGCTTGCCGAGCAACCAGGCCTCGATGAAACCGTCCAGGTCGCCGTCGAGCACCCCGTCGGCATTCCCGACCTCATGGCCGGTGCGATGGTCCTTAACCATGCGGTAGGGGTGCAGCACGTACGAGCGGATCTGGCTCCCCCAGGCGATGTCCTTCTTCTCACCGGTCAGCGCTGCCGCTTCGCTCTCTTTTTTCTCCATCTCCAGTTCGTACAGGCGCGCGCGCAGCTGCTTCATGGCGGTGGAGCGGTTCTTGTGCTGGGAACGCTCGTTCTGGCAGCTGACCACGATGCCGGTAGGGATGTGGGTGATGCGGATCGCCGAGTCGGTCTTGTTGACGTGCTGGCCGCCGGCACCGCTGGAACGGTAGGTGTCGACGCGCAGGTCCTTCTCGTTGATCTCGATCTCGACATCGTCAGAAATCTCCGGGAAGATGAACACCGAGGTGAAGGAGGTATGACGGCGGGCGTTGGAATCGAAAGGAGAGATGCGCACCAGCCGGTGGATCCCCTTTTCCGCCTTGAGATAGCCGTAGGCGTAGTCGCCGGTGACAGTGAAGGTGACGCTCTTGAGCCCCGCCTCCTCTCCCGGCTGGTATTCGGTAATTTCGGTCTTGTACCCCTTGCGTTCGCACCAGCGCAGGTACATGCGCAGCAGCATCTCCCCCCAGTCCTGGGCCTCGGTGCCGCCAGCGCCGGCATTAATGCTGACGATGGCGTTGCTCGGGTCGTGCGGGCCGGAGAGCATCCGCGCAAACTCCATGCGGTCGACCTGCTGCATCAGCGCCGGCAGCAGCTCACGCACCTCCGCAAGGGTCGACTCGTCCCCCCCCTCATCGCCCAGTTCCACCAGAACCTGCAGATCCTCGACTTCCCGATTGGCAGCGGTCCAGTCGTCGACCAGCTTCACCAAAACGGTACGCTCCTTCAAAACCTCTTGAGCGCGCTCGTTGTCATTCCAGAAATCGGGCTTGGCGACCTCGGCCTCGAGTTCCGAAACCCGTTCGCGTTTGCCATCAACGTCAAAGACACCTCCTCAGCTCTTCGAGCCTGACCTTGAGTTGGGCGAGGGTATCAGTTTCTTCGCGGAACATGCACTTGAATCCTCTCTGCGGATAATGCGACGGGGGATTATAGCGGGGAGCCGGTTGTGGGGCAAGGAAGAAGAAAGATTATATATTCTTGACGCTTCGACCTTGCCAATTTTTCCGGCGACTTTTATGATGACATGCGTTATCGAAGGGCCGAATACGTTGCATCGTCATCTTCCAGGAGGCTGCGTGGACAAGGAACTCAATGCCCAGGAAAAACAGAGTCTGTTGAAAATCGCCCGCCAGGCGGTGATCCACGGCGTCCTCACCGGCAAGGAATACATCGAACCCCGTGAAGAGAAATCCCTGAACCAGCGCAACGGTTGTTTCGTCACCATCAAGCAGAACGGCAAGCTGCGCGGCTGCATCGGCAATTTCCAGTCGGAACTGCCGCTCTTTCGCGAAGTGGCACACATGGCTCTGGCTTCGGCCACCCGCGACCCGCGCTTCTACCCGATGAAGGAAGCCGACCTGGAAAACTTCTCCATTGAAATTTCGGTACTCTCCCCCTTGCACAAAGTGGAGAGCACCGAGGAGATCGAAGTCGGCAAACACGGTATCTATATCGAAAAAGGCTTCTACCGCGGCGTCCTGCTCCCACAGGTTGCAATCGAGCATTGCTGGGACAGGCAGACCTTCCTCAGGCAGACCTGTCTCAAGGCTGGTCTCCCCACCAACGCCTGGGAGGCGGAGGATGCCGAAATTTATCTGTTCAGCGCCCAGGTGTTTGGCGAACACGATGAGGCTTGCGCATAAGCAGTCCGCTACTGCACCTGCGCCGTCACCCGCCCCTCCGGCCCGAAAACCGTTACCGTTGCCGGCTTGACCGCACAAGTGCAGTTCAAATTCCAGACGTACCGACCCTTAAGGATGCGGACGAAAGTCATCGCACCGAATCCTTCCACCTGAAGGCGGGCATCGGCATAGCTGCTGGTCGCTTCGACGGACAGCTGTTTTTTCCGCGGATCATAGCCGGTTTTGGTTATTACGATGCTATTGACCAGAGCCGGTTTCTGCATTGTGATATCCTTTGTCAGCACCGCATCGGTCGTGACGTTTAGATCAGCAAGCGTAACCGTCTGATATCCCTGAGCCTGCCCATCAACCAGCAGCGACCATGATCCGAGCGGCTCGCTGCTCAGACCCAGGCGATAGCTGCCGTCAGCTGCCGTCTCCCCGGCCGCTCCGATGGCAAGTGGGTGGCTGGCTGTCACCACAACCCCCTCCAGCGGTTTACCGGTGTCATCCGACACCCTTCCTTCGACCAAGGCATCGAGAGGATAAACGGTGAGGTCCGCCGCGGAGAGTTCGCGACTTTGCCCCCCCACCCAGCCGGCAGCAAACAACCGGCTCTCGGGATGGCCAAGGGTCCAGCCAGCACCATCGTCAATTCCGACGCAATAGCGACCGAGCCTGTCGCTCAGCCCTGCACTGAACAACAACCGTGCTGACGCAACGGCCTGTACCGGCACACCAGCCACCGCTGCGCCACTGGTCGACCTGACCACTCCGCACAAAAAGTCGCTGGCGGCATCGGCCGTCAGATCAATGCCACCCAGATCGTTGACAAGACTCACCTCGCGGAGCGAAGCAAGACGGCCCAAAAGTCCCGCACCAGCCAGGTCACTGCCATCGCTGTTGCCCACCGAGAGCTGATAGCTTCCGGCCGGGAGTTTCAATTCATAGCGACCGTTCATGTCGGTAAGCGCCACCGCCTGGAATGAGGAACCAACCGCTCTTACAGTGATTCCGGGCAGGGCAGAGCGGACGTCTGAACGATAAACCGTTCCTGAAAGCCGATAACTGCCGTTTTGCATGGCCAGTTCCACGGTTTTCTGTTCACCGTCGACCAGCATGACTTCAGTTGCGAGTCTAAAGCCTGCATATCCATCAGCCGTCGGCCACAACTGGTACCTGCCGCTGCCGGCTACAGCAAAACGGTAGATTCCGCGCTGATCACTGCGGGCAAAACCATAACTGTGCTGCCACCGGTCGGTCAGTTCGATCAGCGCACCGGCAATCGGTGCTCCCGCTTCATCGCGGACCGTTCCGCTGATTGTCTGCGCCGCTGTTGCTTGAGTCACGGCAAAACCGGCGAGACCCTTCCCCCCTGGCGCAGCAACCTCAAACAGGTATTTTCCCGCGGCATGGAGACGGTCGCTCACGAAATGACCGTTGAGCTTTACTGTGACAGCCTCGTCACTTTGACCGTCAGCATCCCCAGGCCGGTTGAGATCAAGCGGCTGTTCGCCATCCGTCACGGTGAATATTTCGACCAAAGGATCATCACTATCCACGCGACCGTTGCCATTCAGATCATAGATCCGGGAAATGACCACGCTGCTGCCGTTGGGAATAATGTCCCGGACCGACAGCATCAGCTCGGTTGCTTCCCGCTCACCCAGAACCGCTGGTGCGACCTCAACAGTTGGTGGCGGGGGCGGACGGTACTCGATGGACACCGTCTGAGTCGTAGTGTTGCCGGCCGCATCCGTGGCCCGTAAAGTCACTTGATTCTCCCCGGGAGACAGTCCGTCGACGGCATGCGTCCACTGGCCGGAGACGACCATCACCGCCACGCTGACAGCATGATAAACGGCAACTAGGTTCGCACCGGTCTCCAGCCTGCCGCTCAGTGTCTGCGTCGGCACGATTACCGGTGCGGTCAGCGGATCGACGGACAATAATGGCGGCACGGTGTCGATGCTGACCAGAATGTCGGTACTGGCCGTCCCCCACTCGTTGCTAGCCGTAATCGCTAAATGATTTTCACTGTTCGGCACCAGCCCGGTCACGACAAGTTGCCATTGGCCATCGCTACTGACCGTGGCCGCTGAATTGACTCCGGCAGCTATCGCTTTGACGGCCACGGTGGCACCTGGTGTTGTGGTGCCGGACAATAGCAACATGGTGGAGTTGGTCAACTGCGGATAGGAGTCGAGAGTCAGTCGGGGCCCAAGGACCTCGTCCGGCCGGATTAGTTGCCCCAGGTAAAGGTCGTTGAGAAGCCCGGCAGGGTTGGGTCCGAGTTGACCAACCGTATGCCCGGCCACCCACAACACGTCCTTCTCTCCCGCGACCAGGCCAGCGATTGAATCGTTCCCGGAACTGCCGAATTGCAGCGACCACTGACGCAAGCCTGTCGGCGCATGCTTGATCACCAGGCCGTCATCCCCCCCGAAGTGGCGATTGCCGGCAAATGCCGCTGCCGTTCGGCCGGCCAGATACAGGCCGCCATCGGCAGCGGTTGTCATCGCCGCCAGATCCACGCTGTCATCAGGGCTCGAGAATTCCAGCATCTGCCGGCTTAACGTCCCATCATGCGCGGTGATGAAATAGCGGCTGCCGTTGCCACCGGCTGTCAGTAGACGCCCGCTGCGATCGAAGAGCTGTTCCTTGACGGCAAAATCGCTGGCAGGCAACGGAATCGGCTCGACCCTGAGGAGTAAACCGGACGCATCGAATTTCAGCACCGCGACATGCTCCGGGACGACCACGCCCGCCAGTGCACTCCCGACGTAGGCACCAGCGTAGATGAAACCTGCGGCATCGACAGCAACCGAGTTTAGCGCCTCGGTTGTGGCCGCATTGGACAGCCGCACCCACTGCTTCGCCCCCGCTGCACTGTAGCGGGCCAGGAAGTAGTCCCCGCCACCACCGTAGCGCTGTCGGTCAAGGCTGCCAAAAGTCTCCCCGGCGATCAGCACGTCCCCGTTTGGGGCCAGAGCCAGGTCTCTGACCTGTTCGTTCGCCGCAGAATTCAGTTCAACCTGCCAGAGCATGGCGCCTGAACCGGTCCATTTCGCCATGCGCACGGCATAGTCTGCCTGTCCCTTGGTGTTCAGATAGCGCACGTTCCAGGTCACCAGCAGATCGCCACGAGCATCGACGGCCAGGCCACCACCGGATTCATCCGCGGCAACCCCGAACTGCCATGTCGCCACCAGACGGCCGGTCTGATCGAACTTGGCGATGAACGGATCCCGTCCCCCGGCATTGGCATAGCCGGGAAAGTTACCCGTCGTATGGCCCAGCACGTAAAGATTCCCGGTTGCATCCCGGCTCATGGCAACAACCGTCTCGTCACCCGACATACCGGACTGCCAAAAGGAACTCTCGGCAAGAGGCCATTCGCCGGTCGCCGCCTCTTCAGCAAAGAGCCTAACGGTTGCGAAACCGACATTTCCGGCCAGATCGGTCGCCTCGACCCGAACCGTATTCCAGCCGGGACGCAGCGATTCGAGCAGTTGTCCGCTGTCCTTGTAAAGCTTGATGCCGTTGACCATCACCTCGATCCGGCCGTCGCTGACCGTATAGACGAGACGTGGCTTGGCGGTGCAACTTTGCCCTTCAAGCGGTGAGATGATCGTGACCTGCGGCGGGGCAAGATCGACGTTCACCCTTGTCTGGGCTCTCCGGGTAAAACCGTTCGGCGCCGTGGCCTCAACCGCCACGCTGCTCAACCCCTCCGGCAACCCGCTTACGGTCATCTGCCATCGCCCGGACTGCGGATAGGACACTTCACCGCTACGCTGCAACTCGGGACTGACGAGATCAACGACTGCACCTGGGGTGAGCGTCCCGCTCAAAATAACGCTGCCACGGTTGGTGTGCACCAGACTGACATCCGTGGCCACGGCGGGACGGCGCGAATCGCTCAGTTTGATGACGCTGGCATAGCTGCCCGACGTTCCGCCATCGCCTGCCGCATACAGATCCCCGGACAGATCACGTATGACCTGGTGGCGGTAGTTCCACCCCAGGCTCTTGCCCCACAATAGATTCAAATCCGGGGTGTACTTGCTCAATCCCCCCAGATCATCGACCGCATAGAGAGTACCGTCGCGTTCGCAGGCCAGCGCATTGATCGGCTGGCTGCCGGTCGTTACCTGCCTGAGCAGGTTGCCGGACGCATCGAATTGGTAGATAAAGCCTTTCTCGAAGTAGTAGGACGTCTCGATGCTGACCCCGCCGGCGTAGATGTTGCCGTAAACGTCAACGGCAACATCCAAGGCCTCGTCATTCCCCGTTGTACCGAACTGCAGGGACGGAGCCACCGGCCAGAGGCTGCGATCGAATTTGACCACGAAGGCATCATTACCACCCCTGGCGGTGCCGAAGGTCGCCGAGTCGGTATGGCCGGCCAGATAGGCGTTACCCGCCAGATCCAGTGCCAGGCCGCCCCTGCCGCCGATCTCCTGCATGCCGCTGCGGGTCAGCTGACGTCCGGCCAGCAGACGGCAGTTATTGTCCAGTCGGGCGATCCAGACATTCATCGTGCCGTTCGGCGCACCGTAAAGATCTCCGCCGGTATCGCCCGCCACCACCACCTGCCCGTCCGTATCGATCTGCACCGCCGAGGCGAAGTCACTCCCCGCCGTGGCAAAGACGTGCCCGGCCAGATAGGAGCCGTCCGCGGCAGCAAATTTGTAGAGGAAACCGTCCCCGCTGCTGTCGTAGCCGACGACAAAAAGGTTGCCATTGGCATCGACGGCCAGATCCCGGGGGATGAGGGTCCTGCTGAAAGGCCGATTCTGCCAGAGCATCTCCCCCTGGCCGGAGTACTTCTGTACCACCAGGGTATAGTTGGCGTCTTGCGTGGCGAGGTAAAGATTGCCGGTACGATCCACAGCCATCCCGCCGTAAAATTTGGCTGCCTGGCGCGGCCAGCCGGCAGCGCTTGGATATTCCGGTTCACTGCCGGTAAAGACGATGAAAACGGCACTGGCCAGAGACTGGTTGCCGACAGAATCGACAGCACTCACCTCGATCCGGTGCGAACCGTTGACCAATGGATCCAGACGCTCGCCACAGCGGGTTGTCACCAGGACGCCATCGACCCGAACCGAAGCGCTGACCACCTCATTCAGTGCACACAGCAGTTTTGGTGAACTCTCGCGCAGCACATCGCCATTGGGGTAGTAAATTTCGACCTTTGGCGGTGTCGAATCGACGCTGAAACTCACTGTGGCATGAACCTCGGCACCGGCCGTGTTCCATGCCGTCAACACCAGGGTATGCTGGCCCTCTGCCAGTGTGTCGAGATGTTCACCATTCCCTTTGCCCAGCGGCTGGCCGTCGAGCGCCAGGCGATAGCCGCTGGCACCGCCAAGGGAGTAGTCAAGCAAAGGCGTCGGATCGTTGCTGGCACCGGCAAGCGGAGAATGAATGATCACGGTCGGCAGCGAGGTATCAACGGTGAAAGCGACCTGCTGCCGACTGCACATCCCCAGTCCGTTGGTCGCAACGACCTCCACAACATGCGCCCCGTCAGCGAGCGGGCCGAGGAGAGTACCGGTACCTGTGGCAGCCGGTTGCCCGTCGACAAACACCTGCACCTCTGCTGCAGTGCTCGTAAACAACAACGCCGGCGCGTTAATACCGACAACCGTCGCCTGTGGAGAGATGATCGTCAATGCCGGCGGCTCATCATCGAGCAGTGTCAAAACATGAACGTCTGCACCAGGACTGCCCGGAGAGGCCGCGGACAGGGTTATGATCAAATTTTTGTCCGCTTCCGCCAGGGGATCGTCGATCAGTTGGATATCAAGAGTCACTGTCGTCTCACCGGCAGGGATCAGGAGCGTCCCAGACAGCGGTCGATAGTCGTAGCCGGCCAGTGCGCTGCTCTCCACCGCGGCCGCATAATTGATTGTTACAACTTCAGGCCAGGGGTGACTCAGAACGACGGGCACACTGGTCTCGCCGGCATTTTCCGCGACCCTCGAGTTCGGCACGGCAAAGCCAGCCGTCGGCGGCGGCAGATTGGCAACCAGGCTTTTGCCGGCCGTGTTGTTCCACTCGTCAGCTTCCTTCACTTCGTACCCGGCATCGACCACCACATAAAACGAATGCACACCGGCCGATGCAACCGGTACGGCAAAGTTCACCAGCGTCGTGCCCTGGCCGGCCACCGCCACGCGCCGCTCGGCAAGCAGGGCCCCGCCTTCCGCCGGCGTCCCGGCATACAAGGCCACCGTCACGCTGTCGACGGCGATGCGTCCCAGATTGTGTACGTTGACGTTCACGGCAACTTCTCCGGGGAGCGATTGTAACAATGGCGGAGAGAAGACAATGTCCTCACTGCCTACCGCGAGATCCGGGGCAACCTGGGAGGCATGAAGGGCCTGCATCGCCAGGGCGGTGGCAAAGAGACGCCCCTGCCAGCTGCCTCCTTGCGCCTGCTGGCCGACCAGCCAGGCAACCGCCGCCCCTACCCGCTCCGCCCTGGCACCACTGGTCTTGAGTGCCAGTGTGGCGACAGCGCTATCGGCGATCGCACTCCGGGAGCGTCCGAAACTGCCATCGCCATTTTGCATCGCTGCCAGCCAACCCTGCGCGAGGGCAACCTTTCCCTCCAGCGGCATGACCTGTCTGAACGCGTTGAGAGCCAGCAAAGCGGCGCCGGTCGCCTGCAGCTGACTTGCGCCGTTACCGACAGACCAGCCGCCGTCGCCTTGCTGTGAGCCGACCAGGAAGCGGCAGGCTGCTTCGCTTGCTGCTGCGGCAGTGCCGCTACTTGCCAGAGACTGCAATGCCAACGCGGTATCGAGCGGATTGCTGACGAAGCCGCCGCCTCCACCCCAGCCACCATCCAAGTTCGCCGCCGCAAGCAACGTCTCACTGCCGCTTCCCGCAGCTGCTGCAACCTGCCGAGCCAGGAAATCGCCGTTATTGGCCACAGCTTGCTGCAGCCATTCCCGAGCGCGAGCCACAGCGTCTGCTGCCGATGCGTACGGCGACAGTGCCTTGAGGACTTCGGCCGTATCGCGTACGCCTGTTCCCGGCTGTTCCTGCCAGCGGCCATCGGCGAACTGCCGGTCGAGCAGCCAGGCCACCCCGCGCTCCAGCGACGCTGCGGTCGCCAGCGGCTCGTTGTGGACTTCGATCAGCGGATTGCTTTCGACAGCAGGCTCACGCACCAGTTCGGTGCGCATACTGCCGTGACCGTCGGTCAAAATCGCGAAGCGCTCTTCCCATGCGCTGCGCAGCGTGCCGAGTGCGGCGATTTGGGACACGGTATCTGCGGCATCGGTAACGAAGCTTCCCGGTGCAACGGCCAGCACGAAGCCCATGCGCAGCTCTTTGCGCGTTTCCGCGGCCGGTGGGATGCGCGGCCCCTCGATGGCGATGATGTCATCGATGCTGACCGTGCGCAGTATCCCGGGGATGGTCACTCCGGGAGCCGGCAGTTGCGCCGCACCGATTCCGGGCGCGTCGATCAGTTTCAGCGGTGGCACCTTCTCGGCGCCGGTGAAGCCCATCAGGTAGAGTTCGAAAGGGTTGAACAGCCGGCCGAATAATTCGCCGGGGTGGGCCGATTCGGGAGTCAGAGCGGTATAGGTGCCGTCGCCGTTATCCTGCCAGCGGTTGCCATACAGGGTTGAACCCTGCGAATCGAGCAGAAAACTCCAGTGCGCCCGGTCCAGCCCCAACAACCCCTCGCTCGCAGAACCGGCATCGCTGAAGCGAACGTATGCACCCCAACGATGCAGCATTTCATGAGTCAGAATCCTCAGCGTCGTCTCGAAACGCGGATCGGCCGGTTCCAGCACGTGCCCAGCCAGATTGCCCATGTCGATCGTCCCTTCCAGACGCACCAGAGGCCCCCCGTCGGCGGAGTAGGCAGGGGTGTGGTCATAGAGTGGCAGGCCAATCCCCAGCACATTGTTGCGTGTCGGAGTGAAAAATGCCCTGGCCTGCAGACTCGGCATGCGCACATCGAAATTGGTGAAGATCACCAGATAGTCGTAGTCGTCGCCATGCGTCCGGTAGAACTCGCGGGCCAGCACCCGGCGCGGTTCGCTGTTGATCTGACCTGATGGGTCTTGCGCATCAAAATTGCCCGCCACCTCGATGACCGCCACCTGGTTGTAATCGCCAAGCGCTCGCGCGGAGAAATCAGCCGCATGGGTGCTTCTGTCGACAGGGAGAAGGGGGAGCAGAAGAGACAGCGTGAGGATAAAAAAACGGCGGGACCGCCCCGTAAGGGACAAAAACCATCGCATGACAAACCCTCCTGGCCAAAGGCCGCAATGCCGGCAGCAGGGCCGGCAAAAATCAATAAGCAACTGTTAATATATTTCCGGAGCAATTGCAACAGACAAAACAGCAGCCCCCGGTCCGAAAACCGGGGGCTGCTGTTTGAGCGTACTTTGCGTCTACTTGATTAGCAGTCGAAGTAGAGTTGGAACTCGAGGGGCACCGGGCGCATGCGGACCGGATCGACCTCGGCTTCCATCTTGTACTCGATCCACTTCTCGATGAGGTCAGGGGTGAAGACGTCGCCCTTGAGCAGAAAGGCGTGGTCGGCCTTGAGATTGTTGAGGGCGTCCTCAAGGGACGACGCAACATTCGGGATATCCTTGAGCTCTTCCGGGGAAAGACCGTAGATGTCCTTGTCCAGCGGCTGGCCCGGATCGATTTTGTTCTCGATGCCGTCGAGGCCGGCCATCAGCATGGCGGCAAAAGCCAGGTAGCCGTTGCACGACGGATCGGGGGTGCGGTACTCGATGCGCTTGGCCTTGTCGTTGCTGGTGGCCGGGATGCGGATCGACGCCGAACGGTTGCGGTTCGAGTAGGCCAGGTTGACCGGCGCCTCGTAGCCAGGCACCAAGCGCTTGTAGGAGTTGGTACCGGGGTTGGTGAAGGCGCACAGGGCCTTGGCGTGCTTCATGATGCCGCCGATGTAGTACAGCGCCATTTTGGAGAGGCCGCCGTAGCCGTCGCCGGCGAAGAGGTTCTTGCCGTCCTTCCACAGCGACTGGTGGCAGTGCATCCCCGAACCGTTGTCACCGAACAGCGGCTTCGGCATGAAGGTCACGGTCTTGTCGTTCTGGACGGCCACGTTGCGGATCACATACTTGAACCACTGCAGGGTGTCGGCCATCCTGACCAGCGAATCGAAGCGCATGTCGATCTCGCACTGGCCGCCGGTGGCGACTTCGTGATGCGAGGCCTCGACACGGATGCCGACGCTTTGCAGCACCTGCACCATCTCGTTGCGCAGGTCGATCAGCGAGTCGGTCGGGGCCACCGGGAAGTAGCCGCCCTTGTTGGCGGGTTTGTAGCCAAGGTTGGGGAACTCTTCGCGACCGGTGTTCCAGCAGCCTTCCACCGAATCGACCTTGTAAAACGATTCGTTCATGCTGGAAGCGAAGCGGACGTCGTCGAAGATGAAGAATTCCGGCTCCGGCCCGAAATAGCAGGTGTCGGCAAGGCCGGTCGACTTCAGGTAGGCTTCGGCCTTCATGGCAACGAAGCGCGGGTCGCGGCTGTAACCCTCACGGGTGAACGGGTCGATGATGTTGCAGATCAGGCTCAAGGTCGGGATGCGCGGGAAAGGATCGACCTTGGCGGTCTTCGGGTCCGGCACGATCAGCATGTCCGAGTTGTGGATCGGCTGCCAGCCGCGAATCGAGGAACCGTCGAAACCGATCCCCTCCTCGAAAGTGTCCTCGCTGAACTCGCTGATCGGCTGGGTGAAGTGCTGCCAGATTCCGACAAAGTCGAGGAACTTGTAGTCGACCATCTGGCAGTTGTTTTCCTTGGCAAACTTGACAACTTCTTGTGGGGTCATTGCTATTCTCCTGTTGTGTGGTGGTTGGTAGCGTTAATTTGTTAAGTCGTTGAGTGGTTGAGTGGTTGAGTGGTCAAGGGTTTTGCTGATGGACTGTTACGACTCGACCACTTAACGGTTTTCAATTGATTCACAAAGCGTCATCCCCTCTTTCGCCGGTCCTGATCCTGACCACCTCATCCACCGGGGTGACAAAGATCTTGCCGTCACCGATGCGCCCGGTTTTGGCGGCGTTGGCGATGACATCGACGACCTTGGCGGCCAACTCGTCGCTGACGATGATCTCCATTTTGATCTTCGGGATGAAATCGACCACGTACTCGGCACCGCGATACAACTCCGTGTGCCCTTTCTGCCTCCCGAAACCTTTCACCTCGCTGACCGTGATCCCCTGGATGCCGACCTCGTTCAGCGCTTCCTTGACCTCGTCGAGCTTGAAGGGCTTGATGATGGCCTCGACCTTTCGCATAAGACAAATCTCCTCGCAATGAGATGATGACAGCGCTCATGAGCAAATTGCTTGCCCAAATCCGCGACAGCCTAAACTTCCGAGTAACGCTCTGATTTTACGTTGTTATTCCGGTTCGGCAAGGGCGGTCGGCAAAAAAAACGCTGACAGCGGAAAATTTGTCTGCGTACAATTTCGGCGAGAACGGAATCGGGATGATTGTTTTTTGGGCATATCGTAGGGGCGATGCATGCGTCGCCCAGGGCAAGGCATGCCTTGCCCCTACCCATCAACATTTTTCATCACATCCGGCAGGCTGTCGCCGGCACACAATCCGATCCCGCTTTCCCGCTCGGTCACATAGCGCCGCCGAAACTCCTTGAACATTCGCCACTCTTCCTCGAAGTTCGGTGTAAAAACCCCCGTACCCATCCCCTGGTCGATCTCTTCCGGACCCCAAAACCGCACTTCGACGATCTCGCGGCGGTTGTAAACAAACGGCCCCTCGTGAGAGGTCAGGTAGGTAGCGATGTTCTCTGATTCGATCTCGTTGCGGATTTTCGAGTGATAGAGAAAAGTCAGCGGCAGCCCGGACAGCCCCAGTTCCTCGTGCATTTCGCGCACCGCCGCCTCCAGGTAGCTCTCCCCCGGATCGAGGTGCCCGCCCACGCTGGTGTCCCATTTGTCGGGCTGAATGTCCTTGTCAGGAGACCGCTTCTGCAGCAGCAATTGTCCGGCCCTGTTGAAGACCAGCACATGCGCGGCACGATGCACCAGCGCCGGATTGCCGTGGCACTCACGGCGCGGCGCCGTGCCGATCACCCGGTCGTTGTCATCGACGATGTCGAAGAATTCCATCATAACTGACCGCATAGCTCCTCGACGCCGCTAGCCCAGGCCGCCAACATCGCTTCTCCCGTTTCCCTGAACTCAGGGTGCTCGGAAATATAAGTCGGTATCAGGCGGCGGGTTTCCATGACAGCATCTGCCAACCGGGCAAAGATTTCGTCAATCTCTCCGACCGTAAGCAACAAATGCGTGACCGCAAACTGTTCCAACATCTTGCGCGGCCACCATTTCTTGGCCCCGGCCAGGGAGAGTGCAGGGATATCATGGCGCAGATAGGCCACCGTCGTAACGATATCGTAGATCGGCGCAAGACGGACCGGTTCCCGGGGCGATGGATACAGCACTCCAAAATTCTTGAGATGAGCATCCCCGTTACGGACCATCGAAGAGAGCACCAGCGTTGCAAAGAACTGCCGCCGTGCGGCTTGAAGGAACACCCCAGAAATGAAGTGGCTGAGGCTCTTTGCAACCCGCTCGTAGGAACCGGCATACTTCTGGGACGTACCGAGAGCCTGCAGACTACACATATCCTCAAACCCCAACGCGCAACCATCATTGTCCCGGTCGAAACGCCGCATCAGGAACAGGCCGCCATTGTCCGAAAGGTGGAACTCGGGGACGTTCAGCCCCGCAGTCCTGGCGGCCGTCATACAGAAGAACTCGTTAGCGCCCAGGCAGGGATAATCGCTCCCCCAGCTTTTAACGATGAATCCGGCGGCAAAAAGTGTCCCCTTGGAGGTCGCATCCAGCAGGACCTTGGGCTGAATCCCGGAGACGCCGGAGCGAATCGCGTACTTGCCCACCAATTCGTGAAACAGCTCTTGCGTATCCGGATAAGTCAAAAGCTCTTCCAGAGACTCCACATCCCCATTGATCGCTGGTGGTTTGTCTGCGGCGGACGAAAAGCGATTACGACCGATTTGCTCCCCACCGGTCACGAGCAACAAGGACAGGTCATCATCACCGATGATCTTGGCGATGGCCCTGCGGATGGCTTCCAAAAGCGCCCCTTCCGGCAGATTCATCTGAAAGATCGGATGCAACTCCGGAGAGATCCAGCTCTGGAGACGCAACGGCATGGTCAGTGAAACGGCGTCACCAGCGTCGTGAACATAATCGAATACGTAATGTCTGCGCCCTTCCCTCGAAAGGATCCCGGTTTGGGCCTCATCGATCCAAACATGCAAAGGGTTCAAGGCGGATCCTCGCGAAGTTCATCGAGGGTCGGTGGACTCCCGGCTTTCCTGACGTTCAATTCAAGTTCCAGAGCATCGAGGATACGCATCAGCTTGCGAATACCAATATCCTGAATGGTTCCGTTTTCAATCTGGCTGATGGTCGACCGGCTCATCCGAAGGAGAGCTGCGAGGTGGGCTTGCGAGAGCTTGCGTCGTTTGCGTTCGAGCTGAATGTGGCGACCTATCTCAAAAAGCATAATTGTATTATATGTGAAACAATAGTGATGTCAACAGCGTCTTTGTTTCATATATAACACACAAATCAACCCCGCCAAGGCACAGACCGATTCATACAGCCCTGTATCTTTCTGCTGAGCGGATCACTAATCGCTTCATATATTGAAGTGACCTGCTACCCGAATTTCGGGCCATTGGATCTGTTAGGTTTGGCCATCTCGGGTAGCGGTAGCAATCGGTATTGGCCGGCTTCGGCCGGCGTCCTGTAGTTGAGCGAACTGTGTGGCCGC